>Ga0207873_1002928_pt1 | contig 13115 bp, 11 predicted proteins | sample BGWIniCompost_FD_187373 | JGI IMG/M metagenome (GOLD analysis project Ga0207873, IMG submission 187373) | Cellulose adapted compost microbial communities from Newby Island Compost Facility, Milpitas, CA, USA - BGW Initial Compost (SPAdes)... ... | reverse complement strand
CTTTTTTGCCAGCGGCTGTCTTTTGGGCAAATGCTCAGCTTCAGGTTAATCTTTCTAACATTTTCTGGTAATCATAGCCGATAATAATGCCTTTTGTGTAATTTTATCCCCGCAAATCTAAAAAAAACGAACTTATGAAACAGATTACTATTGCGTTGGCTCTGATTGCGGCATTTTTACTGCCAACGCCTGGCGCCTATAGCCAGGGATTCATCAGAAAACTAAAGGAAAAAGTTGAGGATAAGGCGATCGACAAGATCTTTGGCGAAGAAGACAAACAATCCCAATCCTCGCCTTCGGACAATCCGGTTTACGGCAATTCAGACCCCGGGTCTTCCGGGGCGAGAAACACGCGCGGGGAGGGATTGACGACAACCCCTCCGGATGTGAACAAGAATATTGAGACCGCCAGAGCGTCGTTTGACGCAAAGAACTACAGCGAAGCCAAATACGCCATCCGGCAAGCGATTTTGGGCGTAGAAATGGAAATCGGGCAGAAAGTGCTCGCCTCGCTGCCGGAGTCGGTGGGAGGATTGGACAAGGATCCGAAATCGGACAGGGTGAGCAGTTCGGGAATCGGGTTTGTGGGAATGTCCATCGAACGCGTTTATGTGAAAGGCGACCAGGAACTGCGTATGATGATCGCAAACAATTCGGCCATGCTGTCGGCGATCAACATGTATATGGCGGCGGGCGGTTATGGGGCCTCCACCGACCAGAATCACAAGCCGGTTACCTTGCAAGGCAATCGCGGCGTATTGGAGTATGACGAATATTCTGGATATAAGCTGAGCGTCCCGATCGGGCAATCGTCGCTGATCGTGCTTGAGGGAATTAACTTCCAAAACGAAGGCGAGATCATGGCTGCCGCGGAAAAGTTTGACGTGAATGGTATAAAGAAACAATTGGGCGAACAATAAAAAGCGACTATAACGATGAAGAATATATATCTGTTGATCATTTGCGCCCTGTGCGGTTATGCGGCCGCGGCGCAAAGCGTGGAGGAAAACCTTGCCGCTGCAAAGACGGCTTACAAAAACGGCGACCTGGAAGATACGCGGTTTGCATTGCAACAAGCCCTGAGCGAAGTGGAAGCGGCGATTGGAAGGGAGGTTCTGAAAATCCTGCCTGAAAAAATGGGACCGTTCACCTATGTGGAAGAAGACGACGATGTAGCGGGCATGAGCGGGAGTTTCGTGGGATTGAATGTTTCCAGGACTTACCGCGCGGGAGAGGGAGAAGGCGAAGCCACCATCTCTATTATGAGCGACTCGCCGCTCCTCTCGGGCATCAACGCCATTTTGGCGATGCCGATGATTGGCGGGGGAGACCCGAACAAGAAAAGAATTAAAATCGACGGATACAGGGGGGTGTTGCAGAAGACCGAAGGTATGGAAGGCTCTGCAACCACCTTCGACGTCCAAACGCCGTTTGGAAGCTCTCTGTTAACTTTCACCACCCGCGGCATAGAAAGCGAGGCGGAGGTTTTGAAAATGGCCAACACCATCCCCGTCTCCAGAATTGTCGAGCTTACAAAATAGACGCGATATTTTTCCCGCGTTCGCCGGACGGTTTAAGACCATGGGGTAAGCCGTCCGGCTTTTTATTGCCGCTCGGGCGGTTGTTTCCGTCGCGTCCGTCGGCCGTCATAGTCATCATTTGTTTATTTTGTGGGTAGGGAATGTTAAATAGCGACAATCCGGCTGTTTTGAAGTTGTAAATGTTGGAGGGGCCGCGTAATTTCATGCGGAAAATTAAAAACGGTGGTCCATCAAACATTACAAACGATTTACTCCGGGCTCGACGACAAAAGTCTGTGGCGCGCTTTCCTGGACGGCGATAAGGCGGCGTTTGAATGGATTTACAGGAAAAACGTCCAGGGCTTATACGCCTATGGGCGTAAGCTGGTTCCTTCGTCGGCCGTCGTCAAGGATTGCATCCAGGAGCTTTTTGTAGAGTTGTGGAACCGCCGCAATTTCCTTTCCGCCACCGACAACATCAAATTCTACCTTTTTAAGGCTTTGAAAATAAAGATCGTCCATGCGGTGAAAGACGAGAAGCGATGGGACGACCGGCTGACCAAAAGCCAGTGCGGCATGCAGGAATCGGTGGAGGCTTCATATGAAGACGCGATTATAGAAAACCAGATTTCGCAGGAGCATAAAACAAAGCTGTTGAGCGCGTTAAACCTTTTGCCCAGCCGGCAGCGCGAGGTCCTGCACCTGTTGTTTTTCGACAATATGAATTACGAACAGGTTTCTGAAATCATGTCCATCAATGTCAGCTCGGCCTATACGCTCGCCTGGAAGGGAATCCGGCGTTTGAAAAAAGCTCTCCGCGATCTCGTGGTCATAGTCTTCATTGCGATTGATTTGCTTTTTGGATGAAAAGAAGGCTAAGGCTGCCTGGTTTGCAGGTTGCTTTGAAGCATACCTCAATCCTCAACCCTTATTCCTCAATCCTTAAAAAACCGCTCTGGCGCTCAGAAACCGAACACTGGGGAAATTCATCTAAACATCTAAGGGAGTTAATTATGAATCGACATGATTGAACAGATCAAGGGCGCTGTCATTTTGGAAATAGAGATTGCCGGCCGGAGGTCTGTCGGGTCTTCAGAAAGTAACCTTCCGGCCGTTTTGGTCCCATACTTTGTCAAAAAGTAGCAAAACGGGAAATTCTGAAACTGTCGCAATCACTATAGATTCCTAACCTTTGCTGGTATTAATCCGTAATTTACCGCGACATTCCGGATGCAAAGTCGAAATAAAAAATGGCCTTGCATGAACTTTAAAGCGGTTTATGGTTCAATTCTTTCAGGAATGCCTTAAGTTTGTGTGCAATTAATTTTTATAAAAAATGAAAATAGCATTAATCGCCCATGATGGTAAAAAAGCGGATATGGTCGCTTTTTTATTGGAGAACAAGGAATTATTAAAAGGAGCTAATCTTGTAGCCACAGGCACAACTGGCAAGCATGTGGAACGCGCGGGGCTGAAGGTGCAAAAGGTGCTTTCCGGTCCATTAGGCGGGGATGCGCAGATAGCCGCGATGGCGGCGAACAAGGAAGTGGATATAGTGATTTTCTTTCGGGATCCTTTGGATAAACATCCTCACGAACCGGATGTGCAGATGCTGATGCGCGTATGCGACGTGCATAATATTCCTCTAGCCACCAATATCGCTACAGCCGAATTGATGCTTGCAGGAAAAGTATTTAGTAAAAATAAAGTGAAGGTCGCTGGATAACATTTTTAAGTAGTTTCGTTTGAAATAAATATCTTGTTAGCATGCATGGGAATCCCCGGCAGAAACAATAGCCTTCGCCGGGGACAAATCTTCAATGAGGATTGTTAACGTGTATGTAATAACCAATCGATTCCGGAGAATGGTCTGGAATTTGATTGTAATCAGTTATGGCAATTAAATCAAAAAAAATAAACCGAATGAAGAAGATAATCATGTTGGCGTTTCCGCTGACTGTCGCCACCTATTTGCTGGCGTTCGAGTCGGAGATCATCCCGCATAAACAACATGGGGATACGCTGGAAATCCTGCGGCCGGAAAAAAATCATGCGCAGGTGCAAAGCCGCGCCGTGATTCTGCTCAACCAGCATCATTACAGGAAAGCGCCGCTGAACGACTCTCTCTCATCCGTTATATTCGACCGCTACTTGGGCAGCCTGGATCCCAGCCGGTTATATTTACTGCAAAGCGATATCCAGAGATATGAAAAATACCGTCATAAATTCGACGATTTTCTAAAAAAGGGCGACCTGGGGCCGGCGTACGAAATTTTCAATGATTTCAGGAGCGCATTCTTCAAAAGGACCAGGAAAGTGTATGATTTGCTTGAGAAAGGGTTCGACTTTACCATCGACGAAACTTACCAGCCGAACCGCGAAGATGCGCCATGGCCGGCCGATGAAGCCGAGGCCGACGAATTGTGGAGAAAGCTGGTCAAAGACCAAGCCTTGTCGCTGAAGCTTACCGGAAAAGAATGGGCGGATATCGCCGATATTTTAAAGAAAAGATATAAAAATCTCGAAAAAACATTTTTGCAGCTTGAAAGCGAAGATGTTTTTGAGATCTACATGAACGCCTTTACAGAATCGTACGATCCGCATACCGCCTATTTCTCGCCAAAGACTTCCGATAACTTCAAGATCAACATGAGCCAGTCGCTGGAAGGCATTGGAGCCCGTCTCCAAATGGACAACGATTACGTGAAAGTAATGGAAGTGATTGCTGGCGGTCCCGCTTTTAAATCCAAACTTGTGCACAGCGGCGACCGGATTGTGGGAGTGGCCCAGGGAGACGATAAAGAATTTGTGGACGTGGTAGGATGGCGGCTTGACGACGTCGTGCAACTGATCAGGGGGCCGAAAGGATCGAAAGTGCGTTTGCAAATCATCCCAGCGGAACTTGGCGTCACGGGGACGCCGGTAGAAATATCGCTGATCAGGGATAAAGTGAAGCTCGAAGACCAGATGCCGTTAAAAGAAATTATTACCTACAATCAGGGCCCACAGACGTACAAGATCGGGGTCATCACGATTCCTTCATTTTATATGAATTTTGAAGACTCCCGGAACGGCGTTGAAGATTACAACAGCGCATCGCGCGAAGTAAGAAGGCTGCTCGCTGAATTGGAAAAGGAGAAAATCGACGGCCTGATTATCGATTTAAGGTTTAACGGAGGCGGGTCTCTGCAGGAAGCGATTGAACTGACTGGCCTGTTTATTCCCGATGGCCCTGTGGTTCAGGTGAGAAATTCCGCCGGGGGAGTTGAAGTGGCCAACGATCCCGATCCCAGCCAGGTGTATAAAGGACCGTTGGTAACGCTTGTAAACCGTTTTAGCGCATCGGCTTCCGAGATTTTTGCAGGAGCCATCCAGGATTACAAACGCGGGGTTATCGTGGGCGAACAGACTTTCGGCAAAGGAACCGTTCAGAACCTGGTGGACTTAAACAACTATCCCTTTTCAAGCAATGAAAAGTATGGACAGGTTAAGGTGACGCTGGCTAAATTTTACCGCATCACGGGCAGCAGCACGCAAAACAAGGGAGTTACTCCGGATATTGAACTGCCCTCCTCGTTTGGGCCGGATGAATTCGGAGAAAGTTCGCAGCCCAATTCCCTGCCATGGGATCAGATCAGACCTGCGCCATATCGCGTCAGCGGAATGTTGACCGACGAACAGATTGCGGAGCTGAAAAAGAGCCACAAGTACAGAATGAAGCACGATCCCGATTTCAAGGAATTGATGCGGAGCATCGAAGAAATAAAGAAGGAAAGGCAGAAGGAAACGGTATCGCTGCTGGAATCCAAAAGATTGGAAGAAAGGAAGAAAGCCGAAGAAAGCCAGAAAACGCGGCTAAAGTTGACCGGCGGGGTAGGAACTAAAGAGGCGGACGACAAGCAAATGCGCAGCGCCGACGAAATTGAAGACGCCTATTTAAAAGAAAGCCTGAACGTGATGGCCGATATGCTGAAAGTTTATAGCGGCAGCCAAGCTTCCGTTCCAAAGTTTTGATGAAATAAAGCAACACAAATAAACATGCCGGGAAGGCTTGAAATTCCGTTTACGGATTCGCATTCCCGACATATTTTTTCCTCTCTTAGCCTGTCAAACCGCCACCGGGGCTTTGATGTGCGGATGCGGGTCGTAATTCTCCAATTTAAAATCTTCGAATTGAAACGAGAATATATCCTTTACTTCAGGATTGATGACCATAGTCGGGAGCGGCCTGGGCTCGCGGGAGAGTTGAAGCCGCGCCTGTTCCAGATGGTTGACATATAAGTGGGCGTCTCCAAAGGTATGGACGAAATCGCCCGGCTGAAGGTCGCATACCTGAGCGATCATCATGGTGAGCAGGGCGTAGGAAGCGATATTAAAAGGCACGCCCAGGAAAACATCGGCGCTGCGCTGGTATAGCTGGCAGCTCAGTTTACCGCCGGCGACATAAAACTGGAAAAGCGTATGGCAAGGAGGAAGGGCCATCTTGTCCACTTCGGCGGGATTCCACGCGCTTACCACCATCCTGCGGCTATCGGGATTTTTCTTAATTTGTTCGATCAGCTTGGAAATCTGGTCCACCGTTCCATCTTTTCCTTCCCACCGCCTCCATTGTTTTCCGTAAACCGGCCCAAGGTCGCCATTTTCATCGGCCCATTCATCCCAAATTGTCACTTTGTTGTCGTTAAGATATTTGATGTTGGTGTCGCCCTTCAGGAACCACAGCAATTCGTAAATGATGGATCGCAGGTGAAGCTTTTTGGTCGTAAGGCAAGGGAATCCGTCGGCGAGGTTGAACCTAATCTGATAGCCAAACACGCTGATCGACCCCGTGCCTGTCCGGTCGGCTTTTCTCACCCCATTGTCCAGAATATGCTGCATCAAATCCAAATACTGCCTCATGATATTCGCATTTAATAGATTTCCTCTGGACAAAAATATGAGATTTTACCAGAAGGCTCGGTGGAATGCCGGTTTTTTCTCCCGGGGCGTCTCACAAAAAGCGATAGTTATCAGAATTGCCCTGAGGATTGATTTTATCTGGCGAGTGAAAGCATACTTTCGAAATCAGGCGGACATTAACTTTACTTCCTCAAGGGCTTTTTCTGTAAGGGGCTTGGTGATGAATTTGATCACATAATCGTTGTTGACGATCTTGTCGATATCCCGCTTATTGTCCGAGCTGGACAGGATGATGATCTTGCATTTGTCTTTTACCGTGTCGGAAAATTTCTCAAACTCGTACAGGAATACAAACCCATCTACGATAGGCATATTGATATCAAGAAAAATCAGGTCCGGAAGCTTGTGGATTTCGTTTTTGTTTTCTTCGAGATATTCAAGAGCGCTTTTGCCGGAGTTTTTAATGACCACTTCCCCAGCAAATTTGGTGATCTCGATAATTCTCCGGCTGATAAAATTATCAGTATCGTTATCATCCACAAGCATTACCATCTTTAGATTTTTCATGACCTCTGAGTTTACGGTTTACTGGTTATATTAAAACAATCTCTTGAAATATTTTAACAGTGCGTCGTCAAATATAGAACATTTTGACGAATTCAGCTTTGTAGCGGCGCCTAAAGCAGGTAATAAACGCGCCGGATTCACCGCCTCAAGTCTTTTCTCATTGGTTTTTTTATAAAATTTGTCCTATTGTCGTCCATCCATATTTCCTCGGCGTCGTGTTTTACCGGCTAACCGGCTCGCAGAATCATTCAATTTGAAACCCTTAATTCTTCGCCAATTTGAATATTGAAATCCGTTTTTTGATTCCATTCCAACAGTTGCTGGATGGTTACATTGTAGCGCCTGGCGATTTGGTATAATGTCTCACCCGTAGAAACTTTATGATATGTGTAAGATTTTGAATTATTTCGTGTGGAATTATCAGCATTCCGTGTCTGGCTGGACTCGCGAATCACCAATTCCTGTCCAATTTGTATTCCGGCGTTGTCGTCAATGCCATTTAGCCGTTGGATCTGACTGATGGGAACCCCATACAATCTTGAAATTGCGTACAACGTTTCTCCCTGCTTCACGACATGAATAATGGGGTCGTTCGCGTTGTTTTCCTGGATATTTTGCTCCACAGACGGCTGAGACGCCATTTCGGCGGTTGAAGAAATTGTTTCCTCCTTCACAGTTATTTCCTCCTTTACTGGCTCAGGCTGCGCCAAAACGGGTTCTTCGATTTTTCCAAGCTCAACAGGTTCGCTGGCCGTATTATTAACGGGAATGCCGGCGGGCTTTTCCGGTTTTTTGGCTTCGACGGACTCGCGGCGGTCTAAGGATTCCGCCGGCTTATCGAATGCCGCGGACTCCTTTTGCGAGAGACTGGTTTTTGCCGCGACGGCTTCGACATGCCGGTATTCCACGGGAATATGTTCAGGGCGTATGAAACGAAGCCAAAGCACCCGGCCGGGCTTGAGCGCTTCGTCGTCTTCTATCCGGTTTTTCTGTTTGAGTTTGCTTAGCTTCACGCCAAACTTCTGGGAAACCGTCCAGAGATCTTCGCCGGGCTGCAGCACATGATAATGGACCTTGGCCTTATTTCTCTTGGGTTGCAGGTAATACGCTTGTCCCTTCGTCACCCTACCGCCTTCGTCGAGGTCGTTGTACTCGCGGAATTTTTCCGGCTCGATATTCCCGATCAATGCAAGCGACGCGACGTTGTCCTGCTCATTCCTGGCAAGAACGCCCCGTCTCCCGTTTATCCTGACATGATAAGCGTCGAATCCTTCAAACTCTTCGATCTGGGGGAATTTTGAAAGGTCTTCTTCTTCGATATGGCGTCGGCGGCGCGAAGCCGTCTCCTCTTTCACAGGCTCAGTGGCCGCAACCGCATTGGGAGAACCCTTCAAGGGAATGATCATTGTATAAATCTTATCGGCGGGAATGCGTTCGCGTTTCAGCCATTTGTTATATGCGTACAACTCTTGTTCATCAACAGAAAAATCGCGTGCGACTTCCGGGATAGATTTGTTGGAAGGGGACTGATATTCATAAAGGTAATAATCCGGGTTGGGATAGCTGGCGAGGGCGATCTCAAAGGCTATTTTATGGGCCAGGTATTTCTTGACATACCAGTGCAGCCGCTTGTCGAGGTGCATCTTTTTAGCGCCAAAGTATTTTCTGTCCACAAATTGCTCGGCGCCTCCGCGGCCGGTATTGTAAGCCAGGAGCGCATAAAGCCAGTTGTCAAAAAAAGCGTTGTTGATCTTCAAGTATCTCGCCGCTCCGCGACTGGAAGAAACGATATTCAGGCGCTCGTCCACCCCGTCGTGAAGGCGCAACCCCACTTCAAGGGCGGCTTCTTTTTTAAACTGCCAAAACCCGACGGCGTTGGACGTCGATACCGCGTCGGGAATCAATGCGCTTTCTTGAATGGATAGATATTTAAAATCGTCGGGCACATTTTCTTCCCGGAATATCCGCTCAATGATGGGAAAATACAGTTTAGCCCTTTCCAGTTTGATGTTGAGATAAGTCTGGCTTCTTGTCAGGGCGTCCACTTCGGACTGAAGCTCCTTTTGCAGAACAGGATCCAGGATCAACTCCATATCTGCAAAATGAATCTTTGTAGGGACGTGATATGTTTGTCCAAAAAGAAGCGGACTGGCGGATAAAAACAAAAAAATGAAAACAACCCTGGTCATATCTTACAGTTTTCTTATGATCATTAAACCATCCCGGATGGGGAGCAAGATGTTTTCCACGCGCGGATCATCCTGCACCATTTTGTTGAAAGCGACAAGCTCAGGCGTATCCTTATCCTTTGGGGAAGCGGGCGCCGCCACTTTCCCATCCCATAGCGCGTTGTCGGCAATAATCAGTCCGCCGGCGGAAACCTTATCGATAATCAATTCATAATACGACTGATAAAATTCTTTATCCGCGTCGATAAAAACAAGATCGAACTTATGGTTTAGCTGTGGAATGATATCTTTTGCGTCGCCGATCAGGAGTTCGATCCGGTCTTCAAGCCCGGCCTCCGCAAAAAATTCCCGTATCATGGGCTCCAGCTCGTCGTTTTTCTCAATGGTGATCAATTTGCCATTTTTAGCGAGGCCTTCCGTCAGGCAGATGGCCGAATAGCCCGTGTAGGTTCCGATGTCAAGGGCATAGTGAGGCCGTATCAATTTTGAAAACAGCGACAAAAGCCTCCCCTGCAAATGTCCAGACAGCATTCGCGGCCTCAAAACTTTGAGATGCGTCTCCCGGGCAATCTTCCGGAGAATGCCGGGTTCGGGCGAGGTGTGGTTTTCTACATATTTTATAATCTGCGGATCTGAAAAATCCATTTGAATTTTTAACGTTTAGTTAGGAACGAAGGTAAGATAGCTTAAATTATCCGGGTCGAACATTTCATTGGCGGTTTCAATCAGGTCGGAAGGGGTTATGGCCCGGATGTTGTCGAAGACTTCCTCAAGCGGAACCACCCTTCCAAGATCGAGCAGGCTTTTGCCAAGCATCAGCATCAGGCTGGTATAATTCTCTTCAGCCATCGCCAACTGTCCCATAATCTGCTCTTTGGCTCTGTGCAATTGCAACGACCCAAGATAGGAGCTTTTCAACTTTTTCAACTCCTTAAGAGCCAGGCGGATGCTCTTGTCCAGTTGATTGGGGTCCGTGCCGAAATAGATGGAAAACAATCCTGAGTCGGTGAATGCGCTGTAATTGGCGTCGATGGAATAGACATACCCATATTTCTCGCGCAGCTCGAGGTTCAGACGCGAGTTCATGCCCGGACCGCCAAGAATGTTGATCAGGGTGAAAAACACATACCTTTTAGGATCATGCAGCGAGTAGGCCGTCCGGCCAATGGCGCACTGCGCCTGGGTCAATGGCCTTCTCACCTGGCGAATCTGGGGTTTATAGGGACTCAGCGGTTTCCTTTGTTTGTTGGCGGAAAGCCGGGGAACATCGTCCAGGTATTTGCGCGCGATTTTCAATACTTTGCTAAAAGGCAAGGCGCCGACGCACGAAAAAACGATTTTTTCCGTATTGATATTCTCGCTGATAAACTTCTTGAAATCCTCTCTTACAAACGACTTGACGCTTTCCTGGGTGCCCAAGATGTTGTATCCGAGGGGGTGGTTGGGGAAGACCAGGCTTTCAAATTCATCCTGGATGGCGTCTTCCGGATTGTCGTAATACATCGACATTTCTTCCAGGATCACCTTCCTTTCGCGTTCGATTTGTTTTTCGGGAAAGACCGAGTCGAAGGTGATGTCGGCGAGCAGCTCCACAGCCATCTCGAAATGCTTGCTGAGTGCGGAAGCGTAAAAGCATATTTTTTCCTTCGTCGTATAGGCGTTCAATTCGCCCCCCACCGATTCCAGCCGGTTGATGATGTGAAAGGCTTTCCTCTTCCGGGTTCCCTTAAAAGCCATATGTTCCCAAAAATGAGCGAGCCCCTGCTGATGCGGCTCTTCATCGCGGCTTCCGATGTCGAGTATAAATCCGCAATGAACGATACGGGTAGTGGGAACTTCCTTGTGAATGACCCGGATGCCGTTGGGTAATGTTGCAATATTATAATCTTCCATGTATACCGCTAAATATCAATGCGCCGGTCGTTCAATTCCGGAATCTGCAAAAGTAGCCTCGCCGCATTGATTTTATGACGTGGAAAGTGAAAAATTATTTACCTTTGGAAGTCGAAAAAATCATTAGTAATGAAATATTTGCCTATTGACCCCCGGCTATTTATAGAAAACAGAAAGGCTTTGGCCGCAAGCCTGAAACCCAACTCGCTGGTTATTCTCCATTCAAACGACATTATGCCCACCAACGCCGACGGAACCATGCCGTTCAGGCAAAACAACGATCTTTTTTACCTGACGGGCATCGACCAGGAGGAATCCATTTTGGCGATATTCCCCGACTTTCCCGATGAAAAGTTCCGCGAGATCCTCTTTCTCCGTGAAACCAACGAAGAAATCATGATTTGGGAGGGTCACAAATACACCAAGGAAGAGGCGAAACAGACCTCTGGGATTCAGAACGTGATGTGGCTGTCGCAGTTTGAAAGGACGTTCAACACGCTGATGTCGAAAGCGGAACACGTGTATCTCAACACCAACGAGCATATCAGGGCTTCGGTAGAAGTAGAGACGCGCGACGCCCGGTTTATCAAATGGTGCAAAGAAAAATATCCGCTCCATAAATATGAAAGGGCGGCGCCCTTGATGCGCGAGTTGCGGGCCGTAAAATCAGATATTGAAATCGGGCTGCTTCAAAAAGCCTGCGACATCACCGAAAAGGGATTCAGGCGCGTGTTGAAGTTTATCAAGCCCGGCGTCATGGAGTTTGAAATTGAAGCGGAATACGCCCATGAGTTCCTTCGCAACCGCTCCCGCGGCTTTGCCTATCAGCCGATTATCGCGTCGGGATTCAACGCGTGCGTTTTACATTATATCGCCAACGACGCCGAATGCAAGGACGGCGATCTCCTGCTGATGGACGTGGGCGCGGAATATGCCAATTACAATGGAGACATGACCCGCACCGTGCCGGTGAACGGCAGGTTTACAAAAAGGCAAAGAGACGTATATAACGCCGTCCTGAGAATAAAAAAGGAAGCTTACGACATGCTGCGCCCGGGCGTCCTGATCGGCGACTACCAACGCGAAATGTGCAAAGTGGTGGAGAGCGAGTTGATCGGGCTGGGGCTGTTCAGCAGGGCCGACGTGGAGAAACAGGACCCTGAAAAGCCGCTCTACCGGCGGTATTTCATGCATGGGGTATCGCATCATCTCGGACTCGACGTCCACGACGTGGGAGACGTTTACAGGAGAGTGGAACCCGGCATGGTGTTTACCGTAGAACCGGGCATCTATATCCGCGAGGAAAGTCTCGGGGTGCGGCTGGAAAACAACATCGTGATCGGCGAAAACGGCCCGTTTGACCTGATGGCCAACATTCCCATCGATCCGGACGAGATCGAAACCCTGATGAACGAGTAGGGGCGCAGGGGGAGAAGTAAGATTTCAGGATAAAAAGTCCATTGCCAAAAACAACCAAATCCATTTTGAGCGGGTCAATGGATGAGGAAAAAATTATTGTATATGAGATATCTCTACAGGTTTGCATTTATTTTTACTCTCGCATTCATTGCGGGTTGCCGCGATAACGATTCTGAAAAACCCAGCCAGGCGGCGATCGACGACGCCGCGATCCGGGAATACCTATCCGCCAACCAGTTGCAGGCGCAGAAAGACCCATCCGGCTATTACTATATTCCGCTGGTAGAAAATCCGGATGGCCAGAGAATCTCGGAGGGGCAGGTAGCTTCCATTTATTATAAGATATCGCTATTGGACGGGAAAACCCTTGAAACGAGGCAGTCCGTCAATTCCCAGCCCCTGAAATTTGTGCACGCCTGGGGCGGCCTTGTGCCCGAAGCCATTAATTACGGCGTTTCGAAAATGAAAACCGGAGAAAAGTACAGGTTTCTCATTCCTTCCGGCCTGGCTTTTGGGGATTTTTATTCGATTGGCTATCTCGGATCGAACGAGGTCATTTCCGCCGAGGTAGAACTTGTGAAGGTGGAAACCGCCGCCGAACATGCGGAAACGGAAAAAGACACTATCC
>Ga0207873_1002927_pt1 | contig 13126 bp, 7 predicted proteins | sample BGWIniCompost_FD_187373 | JGI IMG/M metagenome (GOLD analysis project Ga0207873, IMG submission 187373) | Cellulose adapted compost microbial communities from Newby Island Compost Facility, Milpitas, CA, USA - BGW Initial Compost (SPAdes)... ... | reverse complement strand
CTCTCAATTCTTCCCAGGTGCGTGGAGGTTTTTCAGGATCAAGACCTGCTTCACGGAACATCTCTTTATTATATAAAAGAGCAAGATTTGTTGCTTCCATAGGAAGACTATAGAGAACTTTTTTCCAGGATGCTAACTGACGGAGTGCAGGATAAATATCATTTAAATCTTCTTCCGGTATTCCATTCTCACCGTAAATAAAGTCATCCATTTTATAAATTGCATCTGCTTCAACAAGATCTTCAAGAAAATCGGCATGAAGCCATGAAATATCAGGGGCTGTATTACTTTGTACTGAAGTAATAAGCTTTTGAATTAAAGCATCACCGGAAGGAATGTATTGTGCTTTTATTTTTATACCGGGATTTTCTTCTTCAAATTTCTCAATCAGTTCATTAAGTGCAGGTACAGTAGATGAAATGAAACTATGCCAGAACAATATTTCAACTTCACCTTCACCTGATTGTTTTTTATCTCCCCCGCAATTAAATGATATTAATATGAGAAGAGATATTAGAAAAATTGATTTAAGTTTCATTATGATTTTCATTTTTTATCCTGGGTTAAGCACAGTTCCTGTTGGTCACTCACATTTTAGCCGGAGAGACATGTTATTTATTTATAATTCTCAGAGATTAATAATTAAACAGCTAACCTCTGATTATATGTGATTCGGTATGTTGATTAATAACTTTAACCGAATTTCTTTTAATAAGAGTAGTTGGAAGTAAAATTCCTTTTGGCTCAAATTGTTTGTTTGTTTCAATAAGGTCGATAAGAATTTTAGTTGCCAACTGCCCAATCTGGCTTCCTGACTGCGCAACAGTAGTCATAGGAGTAGCGAGAAATCTTGAATATGGCTGATCATCAAAGGAGATCATTGAAATATCATCCGGCACTTTTAGATTTTCTTCAGCCAAAGCTCTTAATGCACCTAATGAAATAAGATTGCTGCCTGCAAAAACAGCAGTTGGTACATTTCTTCTTTTCAAAAGAAGCTTCATTTCCAGGTAGCCATTCTCTTCACCGAAATTATTTCCAACAATAAGAGTTTCATCCAGCGGAACGCCGAAAGTTTTATGAGCATCTTTAAATCCGTTTACTCTTTCATTGTTGGGAGATGTATTTTTTAATCCTTGTATGTAAGCAATTCTTGTATGCCCGCATTCAAGTAAGTAAGCAGTCGCTTCAAAAGCTCCTTTATAATTGTCAGAAGTTACATAGGGGAAATCAAGTTCGGGGAAATATCTGTCGATAAGAACTATAGGAATGTTTTTATCTTTAAGATGTTCAATTGATTGACCAACAGGAGAAATAATTAATCCATCAATCTTCCTGTCGATTAATAATTGAATTGAATCTTTCTCAATATCAGTGTCCTCTTCACTGTCACACAATATAATTGAATAACCAAGTTTGCGTGCATACTTTTCAACTACTCTTGCAATGTTGGAGAAGAAAGGATTTGAGATATCGGGAGTAATATATCCTATTGTGTTTGTTCTTTTTAATCTTAACCCTCTGGCAAGCTGATTAGGTGAGTAGTTTAGTTCTTTAGCAACTTTTAGAATTAATTCTTTTGTTTCTTCACTTATTCTGTAACGCTTCGATTTACCATTCAGCACCCTCGAAACAGTCGGAATAGAAACTCCGGCTTTAATTGCTATATTTTTTAATGTTGCACTCTTTTTCATTATGATTTTTAGCACAAACGTTTGCGCTAAACATAAGTTTAAAAAAGATGGAAGTCAAGATATTTTAGAATAAGTTCTAAATTTAAATATCAGATGTGCACAAACGTTTGCGTAAGATGTGATTTTTTAATGGATTATTAAATTTTCCTCTAATTAATTATTAACATACAACTATATCAGGTTTGGAGGAAAAGACTTTAGCGCAGTAAAGTACTTTTATAAGAGGTATTTTTATTAAATGGAATATTGTAGTTATGCAATTTGATATGCTGAATTTTTTCTTTCTATTCATAAACAATAATTAATTCTACTCCATCCTCTCTTAAGAAGTATTTTCTGAATAATACCGGTAAAAATTTTCCCCCTTAATTTTTTATTGAAGGAAATTTCTGATATCAAATTAAAAAATATAAGTTCTTAGTTAGGATTTTCAGTAATACAAAAATTAATTCTCTAAAATTGATGGCATAATGAATGCGGGATATAAGAGGAACTTATGTAATGAAAAATACTACATACTTTTTATAAATCTTATTACAATAGATTGTACAAAGTAGGTTTATCTTTATTGAGCTATTTTATATAATATCCCAAGAATTGATTTTTATGCTGTTCCTCATTCTTCTGTTTCTGGTTCAGAACATATTCCCTCAGAATAATTCCTCTAAAGAAATTTCACAATACGTTAGACAAAATTGGAAGATTGAACAGGGTCTGCCTCAGAATTCACTTTCATCAATAGCACAAACACCTGATGGATATATGTGGTTCGGCAGCAAAGAAGGTCTGCTGAGGTTTGATGGAATTAATTTTATCCTCTATAATAATCAAAATACTCCGGAGTTTTTGGAAAATGATGTGTGGGCTTTACTAACAGACAGCAACGGCAATCTTTGGATAGGAACAAATGGCGGCGGACTCCTTAAGTATGATGGCAAATATTTTACATGCTATACAACATCCGATGGTTTGTGTGATAATGCTGTATGGTCCCTTTATGAAGACAGTAGAAAAAGATTATGGATAGGTACTGGCGGCGGGGGTGTAAGTTGTTTGGCTGATGGAAAGTTTACTAATTATAACACCGAAAATGGTCTCTCCAATAATTTAATCTGGTCAATAATTGAAGATAAATATGGAGTCATCTGGGCAGGTACCGATGGCGGTTATATTAATTGCATAGAACATAGTGGAATTATTCAGTATGATGAATACTCAAACTATCCCGGTGATTATACCTTATCAGGTTTTAAGGACAGCAAAGGAAATTTATGGTTTGGTGCGTCAGGATGGGGATTAGTTAAATTTGATTATAATACATTTAAACTTTTTACAACCAGTGATGGATTACCCGGCACAAATATTTGGGGAATTACAGAGGATAGTAAAGGTGTTTTATGGATTGCAACAGAAAATGGTTTAGCTAATTATTCAAACGGGAAATTTTCTACTTTCACCGAGGCTGATGGGTTATCAAGCAACATTTTAACTGCAGTATTTGAAGATGTTGAGGGTAATATCTGGATAACATCTAAGGGTGGAGGAATTACATGCTTCAGGGATGGAGTTGTCACTTCATATACAACAAAACAGGGACTTGCTGCAAACAATGTATATGCAGTTTATTCTGATGATGAAAATTTATTAGTCGGCACAAGTGAAGGATTAAATGTTTACAAAAACGGTTCATTCTATTTACATAATGCAGAAGCTGGTTTAACCTCTGATAACATCATTGCAATTGCAAAAAGTAAACAACACGGCATATGGATAGGCACTGAAGGTGCCGGTTTATACTCTTATAGAAATAATAAATGCATTAATTACCCTTTTAAGGGAAGTACAATTTATTCCACCTCTGCCTTGCTTGAAGATTCAAATGGCAGATTGTGGGTCTCAATTGATAATATGGGATTGTTTCATTTTTCAGAAAATGAATTTGTCCCTTTTATACTTGATGGAATTGAAATACAAAGTGAATACATATCCTGTTTGCTGGAAGATAGTAATGGAAATATCTGGGCTGCCACCGGTGATGGGTTAGGCTTATATCAAATTACTTCTGATACAATTTTTAATTATACAAAAAAAGATGGATTACTGAGTAATGATGCTGTTTATTTATATGAAGATTCTGAAAAGAATATCTGGATATGCAGTAATGATGGTTTAAACAGAATCAGAAATGGAAAGATATATTCTTACTCTCAGCTTAATGGTTTACCCGGTAAACAAATTTATTCGATAATTGAAGATGATTTTGGGTTTATATGGATAAGCTCTACCACCGGTATTCACAGAATTGCCAAAGATGATTTTGATAATGTTGACAATAATATTATTTCATACCTTCCTGTTAAATCATTTGGTACTTCAGATGGAATGCATTCACTTGAATGCAGCCCCGGTATTCCTTCATCGGCCAAAGATAAAAATGGAGCACTCTGGTTCCTTACAATGAAAGGAATTGCCAGAATTAATCCTTCTGAAATTAAACCTAACAATTTCCTGCCGAATATTTTTATACAAAAAATAATAATAAACGATAAAGAATATTCTCCTTCTGAATTTGCAGAAGTTGAACCTGGCAGCGGCAATTTTACAGTTCATTTTGCGGCATTAAGTTTTACGGCAATTGAAAAAATAAAATACAGGTACAAACTTGAAGGCTTTGATAAGGAATGGAATGAAGGAAATAAAAAAAGAGAAGTTACTTACACAAGTCTGCCCGCAGGAAATTATACTTTTAAAGTAATGGCTTCAAACAGCGATGGCAAATGGAATGAATCAGAAGCATCTTTTTCTTTTGAGTTAAAACCTTTCTTTTATGAAAGAATATGGTTCTATCTTTTATGTTTACAATTATCAGCAACATTAGTTTATTTTTTATTTAAACTCCGTATCAGACATATCAAGCGCAGAGAAAGAGAACTTGAACAAAAAATTAATGAAAGAACAAAAGAGCTTATTGAAGAAAATAACAGAAGAAAAGCTATTGAACAGGAATTAATAAAAGCAAAAGAACTGGCGGAAGCGGCCAACATTGCCAAGAGTGAATTCCTCGCAAATATGAGTCATGAAATACGTACTCCTATGAATGCTGTAATAGGATTCTCACAGCTTCTTGAAGATACTCCCTTAAATAAAGAGCAGCTTGATTATATCCGTACTATAAGAACAAGCGGTGATGCGCTTCTTGCAATAATTAATGATATCCTCGACTTTGCAAAAATAGAAGCTTCTAGTATGGAGCTTGAACAGGAATCATTCAGCCTATCAACCTGCATAGAAGAAGCTCTTGATATAAATTCAAAAAATGCATTAAATAAGGGACTTGAATTAGTTTACTTTATTGATAAGAACACTCCAGATATAATTATCGGCGATATAACAAGAGTTAGACAAATTCTCGTTAATCTTTTAAGTAATGCAGTTAAGTTTACAGAAAAAGGGGAAATAACAATCTCTGTATCCTCAAAACAGATTGATGAAAATACTTTTGATATTAAGTTTGTCGTTAAAGATACAGGCATCGGAATTCCCGAATCTCAATTGAATAAATTATTTAAATCTTTCAGCCAGACCGATTCATCTACAACAAGAAAATACGGGGGAACAGGTTTAGGACTTGTCATCTGCAAAAAGCTGGTTAATATGATGAACGGGGATATTTCCGTTAAGAGTGAAGTGGGTGCCGGGTCTGAATTTACATTTAATATTGTTACAAAAGCCGGAACTAAAAAATCACAGGTATCAGCCGGCGAGAACAAAGAATTACTACATAACAAAAAAATATTAATTGTAGATGATAATAATTCAAACCTTCATCTTATATCTTCTCTTTCCAAAGGATGGGGAATGATTCCTGTTACCGCAGCATCAGGTTATGAAACACTTGAGCTTTTAAATTATGAAAAGTCACTTGACCTGGCACTTCTTGATATGTGTATGCCTGGTCTGGATGGCTATAACCTGGCTTTACGGATAAGAAAAATATATGGTGAAGATTTTCCATTAATACTTCTTACATCTCTTCATAAGGTTGATGTAAATAAATATAAAAATGTATTCAATGCGATCCTTCATAAACCTGTTAAGCCGCTTGAAGTATTTAATGCAATATTAAATGTGCTTAGTGAGAAGAAAGAAGATACCAATGTGAAAAAGAAAAGTATAGATATAATTTCAAATGAAATTCCTTTAAAAATTCTTGTAGCTGAAGACAATATTACAAACCAGAAGCTTGCCAAGTTAGTTCTTACAAAACTTGGATATCAACCTGATATTGCAAATAATGGTCTCGAAGTTCTTGAAGCAATAGCAAAAGAAAAATATGACCTGATTTTTATGGATGTTCAGATGCCCAAGATGGATGGAATTAATGCAACCAAAAAGATCATATCATTATATAAAGATGACCGTCCCAAAATTATTGCAATGACAGCCGAAGCAACTACTGAAGGAAAAGAATTATGCCTGAACTGCGGGATGGATGATTATATTAGCAAACCATTCAACATTGATGAATTAACTTTAATTCTGAAGAAAAATTTTTCAAAAAGCTATCATAACGTAGGCTGATTAGTATCCGATTTCGGAAGGATAAAGAATTTTAAACTCAGTTCCTGAATTCCTGATTATTTCAAGATTCCCTTTTATCTGCTCTACAAGTGATTTGACAAGCTGAAGACCAAGTGTTTCGGCTTTATTAATATCAAAATCTTCTTCCAATCCTCTGCCGTTATCTTTAACACTTAAAAGAAATGTATTGCTGTCTGCCTTTTCAAACCTGATTAATATTTTCCCCTCATTAATGTTTTTAAAACCATGCTTTATGCTGTTGGAAATAAATTCATTAAGAATAAGTCCCAGGGAAATACCAAGATCAATGTTTATATTTTCATTAATAGAAATTATTTCAAAATCTATTTTTTTATCTGTTGTGCAATATGTATGAAGCAGGTTTAAAGTAATATCTTCAATGTATGATTTAAAATTAATAAGAGATAAATTTTTTGATTGGTAAAGTTTTTCATACAATAAAGCCATAGAATGAATCCTGTCCCTGCTTTCATCAATTACTTTATCCAGCTGCCTGTTTTTTATATAGAATTTCTGAATATTAAGCAGACTTGAAATTACCTGCAGATTATTTTTTACTCTATGATGTATTTCTTTAATTAATATTTCCTTCTCCTTTAAAAATGCTGATAGTTTTTTTTCGATTCTTTTTTTTTCATCAGCAAGCTGAAGATTTTTTAATCTTAATTCCTCCTCTGTTTTTTGCTTTTCTTCTAATTCATTTCTAAGGTCTTCATTTATCTTTACAAGCTTTAATTTCTCAAGAAGCAATTCCCTGTTCTTCTTAAAGAGTTCAATAAAAACTTTTATTTTAATTTTCAGCAGCTCGGGGTTTATAGGTTTAACAATATAATCCACACCTCCGCAAGAGTAACTCTTGAAGAGATTCACTTCATTATCATTTGATGTAATAAAGATTATAGGAATGTGAGAAAGTTTTTCTCTGTTACAAATCATAGAGGCAGTTTCAAATCCACTCATATCATGCATTTTAGTATCAATCAATATCAGAGCAAAATCATCATGTTCAAGAAGCAGCTTTAGTGCTTCATTACCTGAATATGCTTTTATAAATGAATATGAATTTTGTTCAAAAACTGATTCTAACGCTGTATGATTTTCCTGTCTGTCATTTACAAATAAGATTTTAACAGATTCTAAAGTTGTAGTATCTAATTCAGTAACCATATTCTTATATGCAGGAGAAAATATTCATTTAACATAACAACTGCGAAATTATATTATTTGATTAACCTGTTTTTAATTTTGCAATACAAATTTTTTGTAAAATAAATTTAAAGGAAATAAAAATTAAACCCGGGTAATTGCCCCGCAAAATAAACAGAGAGCCTTAGGTATTTTATGCGCCAGATCATAAAATTAATCTTTTTATGGAATGAACACTGAAAAGTTGACTAAAGTTTTAAATAAGTAAGGCTACCTGATTAATGAATTGATTTATTTTCTTAAAATGAAGGAGTCAAACTAATTTTATATTTTTTTTTTGAGGAAATATTTTTGAGATTAAGATTATTTTACTAAAGGTAATTTGATAATACAGGTTGTTCCTTCACCCTTTTCACTGATTATTTCTATAGAACCGTTAAGTATTTCAGTGAACTTTTTAGTTAAGGTTAAACCGAGTCCATTGCCTTCATATTTTCTTGAGTAGCCTGCAGATTCCTGCATAAAGGGTTTAAATAAATTCGGTTGATATTTTTTATCTATTCCAATACCTGTATCCTTTATTTCAAAATAACAATGGCCATCAGCTTCTGATATCTTTACTGTAACTTCACCCCGGTTTGTAAATTTAACTGCGTTGTTAATAACATTATCAAGTATATGATGAAGAAGATATTCATCTGACTTCAGAGAATTATCATCTCTTTCATAGAGAATATTTGTTTTTATTTCTTTGGATTTAATTTCTTTGTTATATGCTTTAAAAATATTATCAATAAAATCTTGTAAATTAATTTTTTTGATATCAGGAGAATAAGTTTGGTTATTTATTGTTGCTACATTAAGCATCAATTCAATTGTACGCAGTAATCTTCTTCCGTTGAAATCAATATTGTCAAAAAGTCCCTGGAGTTCTTCAAATTCTTCCTTTTTAGTTTCAAGATTTATAAGATGAGAAAGATTAAACAGAGTATTTAATGGTGTTCTAATTTCATGAGATATTTGTGAAAGGAATTCAGTTTTTATTCTGTCTGATTCTTCAGCTCTTCTTTTTGCTTCAATTAATTCTTCTTCAATTTTTTTCTGCTCAGTTATATCCTGAACAGTACCTGTTACTTTCCTTACAACACCGGAGAAAAGTTCAGTGGAAAGAATGCAATTTAAAATTCTTACTTCACCATCCGGTCTTACTATTCTGAATTGAAATGAAAATCCGTTTGTATTTTTTCTAATCTCTTCATTTATCTTTTTTATTACAAATTCTTTATCCTCATCGTGAACATAATTAAAAAGAATATTTTTATTGTAATCTGTTTGTTCGGGATTTAATCCAAATATTTTCAAAAGTCCTTTTGAACAAGAAAAAGTTTCCCACAGAAGGTCAATTTCCCAGTTTCCCATTTTAGCAGTTTCCTGGGCAAGAGAAAGTTGTGCTTCACTCTCTTTTAGTTTTTCATAAGCAATTCTTTTTTCACTTTCATCTTCAATTGTACCTTCATAATAAAGAAGATTACCATCTTCATCTCTTACAGCTCTTGAGTTTTCAAGAATAAATACTGCAGTACCTTTACTGTCGCGCCACACACTTTCAAAACCAATAACCTCATTATTTTTTTCCATCAGTTCATTATATCTTTTTCTATCCTTCTTTTGCAGAAAGTCTCCTTTCTCCTGGTTTTTTCTTTGCAATTCTTCAAAGGAGGAATATTTTAAGATTTTAAGAAAGGAAGGATTGGCAAGAATAATTTTACCATCGGGTGTACTTCTGTAAATTCCAACGGGTGAATTAAGAAAGAGATCTTTGTAACGTTTTTCACTTGCTTCAAGAGCTTTTTGTGCAGCAAGTTTATCCTTTAATGTTTTATATTCTGCTAATGCTCTTTCAATAGCAGGAATAAGTTTAACCAGTTTATCTTTAAGGATATAATCAGTTGCACCTTTTTTAAGAAGCTCAACTGCAAGCTCTTCACCTATTGTACCTGAAATAAAGAGAAGCGGAATTTCTTTATTTTTTTCCCTGATAATTTCAAGTACTTCAAAGCCTGTATTAAATCCGGGGATCCTGTAATCACATAAAACCAAATCATAATTTAAATTTTCAACTTCTTTTCTAAGGGATTCCCTGTCAGAAATAATTTTAATTTCACAATCTTTCCATCGGCTTAAAATGTTTTCCCGAATCAGTTCAGCATCAAAGTGATTATCTTCAATATGAAGAATCTTTAATTTACTATCCATAGAAATAAAAGAAGATTATGCAATAATTTTAAACAGGAGGCTCATTTATAAGAGCCCAGAAAATTCCTAACTGTTTTACTGTTTCAATAAACTTTTCAAACTCAACCGGCTTAACAACATAAGCGTTAACACCTATGTTATAACTTTCTACAAGATCTTTTTCTTCTCGGGATGAAGTAACAATAACAATGGGAATTGTTTTAAGTTTTGGATCGCTTTTAACTTCCCTTGCGACTGTAATACCATCTACTTTTGGCATCTTTAAATCGAGGAAAGCAACAATTGGATTTTTATTTTCCCTTTCACTGTACTTTCCCCTTTTGTGCAAATAGTCGAGTGCTTCAGCACCATCTTTAACAAGGACAATATTGTTTGCAACTTTGAATTCCTCTAAAGCAATCAGCATTAATTCTGCATCTTTAGGGTCATCTTCTGCAACAAGTATTTTTTTTAATTCATTCATAATTAATTATCATTGATTTTTGGCAGAGAGAAAAAGAACGAAGCACCTTCGCCTGGTTTACTTTGTGCCCATACTTCTCCGCCGTGTTTAGAAATTATTTTTTTAACTGTAGCCAGGCCAATCCCTGTACCGGGAAAATCCGATGTATTATGAAGTCTCTGGAAAACTCCGAACAGCTTATCATAATATTCCATTTCAAATCCAGCGCCATTATCTTTTACACAGATTAAATGTTTGTCATCATTATCCTGACAGTTTATTGTAATTACCGCTTCTTCTTTCTTAGCTGTAAACTTTACGGCATTAGAGATTAAATTACACATTACAATTCCAAGTAAGTGAGGATCACCCTTTACTTCAGGAAGTTTGCTTATTTCCCATGTAATTTTTCTTCCTTCAAAATCCGGTTTAAGTTTTTCAATCTCCTCATAAACAATGTAATTTAAATTTACAGGTCTTAAAGTAATTTGTGCTTTAGCAGTTCTCGAAAATGTAAGAAGATCATCAATAAGATTCCCCATTTCAACTGCAGCTTCTTTAATAAGATTTAAGTATCTCTCATTTTTCTGATCAAGATCTTTTGAAATATTTTTTCTCAGGATATCCAGAAACCCGCTTATATGCCTGACAGGAGCACGTAAATCGTGAGAAACAGTGTAAGTAAAAGATTCAAGTTCACTATTAGCTTCCTGAAGCTGCTCTGTTCTTTGTTTAACAAGTTCTTCAAGCTGCTCATGGTATTTTTTTAATTCCTGCTGAAGCATTTTTTCTTCAGTTATATCGGCAGACAGAATAAAAATTCCTTCAGGTACAGGTTCAATATTTAAATTATACCAGCTTACAGAGCCATCGGGATATATAAACTCATTCTCCATATAATGAGGTTTTCTTTCTTCCATGCACAGCTTCATATATTTAAAAAGCTCTGTATCTTCAATGCCTGGATAGACATCGGTAATTTTAGCACCAATTAATTTCTCTCTTGGGAAACGGCTTTGTTTAACTGCCACTTCATTTAAATAAAGATATGTCCAGTCAAATCCAATTATCTGAGCACCTTCAAGCATATTATCGAGAGTAGTTCTGTATCTTTTTTCAGCATTCTGAAGATTAATATTTGTTTCCCTGATATTTCTATCTCTCTCCATAATTTTATTTAACATATCGTTGAATGAATCAACGAGCAAGCCTGTTTCATCGGAAGTTTTTTTCTCTGCACGAATTGAGTAATCCTGAAGCTTAGCAATTTTCTCGGCAGTACCGGCAAGTGAAACAATTGGTGCCGAAATATTTTTGGCCACCAGTGTTGCAACTATAAATGAGATTATGAGTGTACCAAACATAACAAGCAGACCAATTTTAATATATGATTCAGATCTTGCTATCTGCTCAGAAAGATCTAATACAAGATAAACTGAACCAATCTTTTCATTTCCAAGATAAACAGGCTCAAAGCCGGTTAGTACATTTTCAGAAAAGATATATTCTTCTGATTCATTCGGTTTGGCAGGAAATTCTATCTTATGATTTTCTTTTCTGTAAGTAACAAAGATATTTCCTTCAGCATCATAAATTGCAGCCCCTCTTATATTCGGTTGAGTTTCAAGTGAGAGAAGAACTTCAGCAGCATCAGATGAATCACTAAATGCAAGTGCAGCATCAACATTCTTTGCTATTATACCACCTTTGGTTGATAAATCATTTAGCAGCATCTGGCGGGAATTAATCATTTCATAAATATAGAAACCGGCAAAGACAAGAAGAATTGCCATAAAGCATACTGAAAGAATAATTAACTTTATCTTAACCCTGATAGAGCTTTTATTATAAAACTTCATTTCTACTATGGCTAATTAACTAGTCTTGCTAATCTTAAAAGCTTAGAGCTTGCTTTAAGGTTTGCCTGATTCAAAGTATCTATATTTATTGCAAAACGAATTTTATTATCTTCTATAAAAAACTCTATATTTCCTCCTCTTTCACTGAAACCTTCAATATCACTTACAGTTAATATGGATGAATTTTTTAACTCTCTTAAAATATTAATGTAGTTATACCTTTCTGAAGTACTAATGAATAAAGCATGACAATTTTGAATTTCATTTAAAGTTTGAACCCGTTGTATAATAATAGGGTGATCACCAATTTTTTCATTCATTACAGTCTCATCAAGAATTTTTCCAAAAGGATCTCTTCCAATTACAACAATTACAACCGGCGATTCATTTGTTTTAAAAGCAGTATCAGGCCATTCAATAAACTGAAGAATATTAAAAAAGAAAACTGCTTTAAGCCTGTATTCTATCTCTTCCTGAGTTTGAGAGTAAGTTAAGTTAAATTTAAACAGGAAAACATAAATGATCAGAAAAAGTCTTATTGAAGAAGATAACTTATTATTAGATAGTAAATGTTTCAGCATAATGTTATCAATCATTCTCCCCGAGAGAAAAAGTAACTTTTCCATAAATACTGCGTTCGATTCTCTGCCATTCTGTTTCAACACCAAATTCGGGATGATGATCATGCAGCAGGTTTTGTCCGGTAACTGAAACTTCAATTGAAGGAGTTAACTGATATGCTACCCGTAAATCAAGTTCGCTGTATTCAGGAACATGAGAAACGGGATTTTCAATATCGCTTACATAGCGAAATATAATATCAAGTTTAAAATTTGCCGGCAGATCCATAGATGAATTCAACAGGAAATTATGTCTTGAGTCAGCAGCTTCGATTGTTCCATTCGAATTATCGGTACTGCCAGGTTTCTTATCAAAATCTATTTGAATGTGTGAATAACCGACACGAATGAGCCACCAGTTAAAAATTTTACTATCAATCTTTATATCTCCACCAAATGTTGTTGCTTCAAAACCATTTCCAAAGACCAATCTTGCAGGAGGAGGTGTAATAATTGTTTCAACACTTCTGATATTATCATACATATTATAATATGCTGCTAACGAAA
>Ga0207873_1002926_pt1 | contig 13128 bp, 9 predicted proteins | sample BGWIniCompost_FD_187373 | JGI IMG/M metagenome (GOLD analysis project Ga0207873, IMG submission 187373) | Cellulose adapted compost microbial communities from Newby Island Compost Facility, Milpitas, CA, USA - BGW Initial Compost (SPAdes)... ... | reverse complement strand
AAATTGATCGAATAGGGGATAACCCTCGCCGTTGGGAGAACCCGACGGACGTTGGGCGGCGTCGGAATAATTGGTGAATATATTTCCAATGATGCTGACTGAAGGGGCAAGCGCGCCCCGGGCGATCCTTATTCCCAATTCCCCGCTTTTGGCTCTTAAATGAGCGCTTTTTACCACGGGCTGGGTTTGCATGGCGTTCTCGAACACCAGAGACGAAGAATATTGCAATATCTCCGTTTCGTCTACTTCAATCTCCGGGTCTTCTATCTCAAACGATTGATCGGCCTGGATGAGGAGAGCTTGTTTTAAACGCAGGATCGACAAATCCAGCTCGTTTTGCGAACGCACAACCTCCACTTCATACGACGCTTTTTGGGCTTCAATTTCCAACTGATTTGAAAGCGGAGCCGCCCCGGCCTCCACCATCTTGGCGGTTTGTTCAAGCTGAAGGTTAGCCACCTCTAACTGCCGCTCCGCATTCTTTACCAACTCCCTGTTGAAGATCACATTCAGGTATAGCGAGACGACCTCCAACGCTATGTTGTTTTTTGCATCCTCCAGGTCATAACGGCTTGCCTGTAAATTCGTCTTGCTTTGTTCGATCTGGTTGGTAATCTGCAATCCTTCAAATACGGTAACCGATCCGGTTCCTGAGAATCCCATAGAAGCGATCCGCCGGGAAACAAACTGGTTGGAAGTCGGGTCAATAGACCTTCCCCACCGGAGTCCCGATTGGCCTCCCGCGTTTAGCGTCGGATACCGCAGGAATTTTGCTTCATGCAGGTCTATCTCGTCGTTCCTAACCATCAACTCCCTGCGCTTGATGGCGAGGTTGTTCTCAAAGGCATATTCAATACACTCCCTCAGGCTCCATGTCGTTTTTGAAGCCGGCTGTTGAGCGTGCAATTCGCCGGCGAAGCCTGCAAAGATTAAGAGTAAAACGCTAATCCTGGTCATGATCAAAATTGTTTAATCTAAAAATATCTGTTCAATGATAGACATTTTCAAGGCTCCTGTAAATCATTTCTCCATAAAAGGTAAATCAATTATATGAAAAGTGTGAAACGATTAACGCTGGTAAAAAAGATCGGGGCAATAGTCTTCCATTACTCCATTTGTATTATCTAATCCCCGCATATTCCAAATTTATTTTGGCGACTTTCGAATGCGAAAAGAAACAGAATTGCCGCGAAATAACGGAGTCTTTGGGTTGTCCATAAAAATTATTCTTTCGACTGAGGTTATTCGCATAAATGGCTAAATTTGCCCAAAGCCAAAGAGCATTCTGATAATAATCAACCTGAAATATGTATTTAGAATTCGAAAAACCTATCGCCGACCTGGAAGTAAAGCTGGAGGAAATGAAAAAGCTGGCTCAGGAAAATGGAGTCGACGTTTCCGAAGCGATAAAAACTCTGGAAGGAAAAATACAAAAACTCAAAAAAGACACTTTCAAAAACCTGACCCGGTGGCAACGGGTGCAGCTTTCCCGTCATACAAGCCGTCCCTACACCCTTGATTATATCTCCGAAATTGCCGATGAATTCATCGAGCTGCATGGCGACAGGCTGTTTAGCGACGACAAAGCGATGGTGGGCGGTTTCGGCGTTGTGGACGGCCAAACAATCATGTTTATTGGGCAGCAAAAAGGCAGAACGACCAAGGAGAGGCAATTCCGAAATTTTGGCATGGCTAATCCCGAAGGGTACAGGAAAGCCCTCCGGCTGATGAAGCTTGCCGAAAAATTCAATAAACCCATCGTAACCCTGATCGACACGCCGGGAGCATTCCCGGGCATTGAAGCGGAACAAAGAGGTCAGGCGGAGGCCATCGCCAGAAACCTGAAAGAAATGTTCATGCTTAAAGTTCCGGTCGTTTGTATTATTATTGGCGAAGGCGCCTCTGGAGGAGCTTTGGGCATCGCGATTGGCGACAGAGTACTTATGCTGGAGAACACATGGTATTCTGTTATCTCGCCGGAATCCTGCTCTTCCATCCTCTGGCGAAGCTGGGATTACAAGGAACAAGCCGCCGAAGCCCTGAAGCTTACGGCTCACGATATGCTTGAGTTTAAGTTAATCGACGCGATTATCCAGGAACCTATTGGCGGCGCGCACACTAAGCCCAAAGAAATGGCGGCCATCCTGAAAAAAGAAATTCTGAAACATATCAAGGAGCTGAAAAAGCTTTCTCCCGAAGAGCTCGTCCAACAACGGATCGAGAAATTCTGTTCTATGGGCGTGTTTGAAGAAGCGGAGCAAGTAAATAATTAAGAAGCGATGGAGCTGCATATTGTCGACGCCGGAAGGATGAAACTGGACGGGGGAGCGATGTTCGGCGTCGTGCCGAAAACGATATGGCAGAAAACCAATCCAGCCGACGAAAACAACCTGTGTCCTATCGCAATGCGATGTCTCCTGATTGAGGACGGCGACCGGTTGATCCTGATTGATACCGGCATTGGCGACAAGCAGGACCAGAAATTTTTTAACCATTACTACCTGCACGGTGAAACGGATATTGCGAAGGCAATCCAGAACGCCGGCTTCTCCACCTTGGATGTCACCGATGTGTTTTTGACTCACCTGCATTTCGACCATGTGGGCGGGGCTGTAAAACGATCAGGCGATCCGGACGGGTTTGAGCTCACATTTCCTAATGCCAGGTATTGGAGCAATAAAGCGCACTGGCAATGGGCCTTAGAGCCTAATGCTCGGGAAAGGGCGAGTTTCCTGAAAGAAAATATCCTTCCCCTGCAGGAAAGCGGCCATCTGCATTTTGTCGATACTGAAAAACCCTCTCCATTTCCTCAGTTCGACATATTTTACGCCGATGGTCACACGGAAAAGCAAATGATCCCGCTGATAAAATATAAAAATCGCGTTATAGTCTTTGCCGCGGACCTCCTGCCGACCGTGGGACATATTCCCATTCCATATGTTATGTCGTACGATACGCGACCACTCTTGACTTTGAAGGAAAGGGAATATTTCTTCAACAAAGCCGCCGCCGGGGAATATGTCTTTTTCATGGAACATGACGCCGCCCATGAGTGCTGTACGCTGCGTCAAACGGAAAAGGGGCCGCGTTTGCAGGCGTCGTTTCCATTATCAGAAATAAAATGAAAGTTGGACTGGTCTTATCGGGCGGAGGAATCCGGGGCGTCTCGCATTTGGGCGTAATCAAGGCGCTCGCCGAAAACGGCATCTCTATATCGCATATCTCCGGCACAAGCGCGGGAGCAATCGCGGCTGTGTTTTATGCCGCCGGGCTGTCTCCTGAAAAGATTCTGGAAATTATTGTAAAGGTAAAACCGGGAAACTTTGTCAGACCCGGCTTCCCGGGATATGGGCTCCTGAAGACGGCCCCAGTGCAGAAACTCTTTGAGAAGTATTTGCCAGTCGAAAATTTTGAAGAATTAAACATTCCTGTTACGGTATCTATTACAAGGCTTAAGGACGCGAAAACCTGTTATTATTCCTCCGGTCCGATAGCCCAGGTGTTGACCGCCTCTTCGGCTGTCCCCGTGGTATTTACTCCAGTCAAAATTGATGGGATTGACTATGTGGACGGCGGAATCGTCAACAATCTACCTGTCGAACCGGTCGCCCATTGCGATAAGGTGATCGGCTCTTTGTGCAATCCCATCGACGAGAATTTCAACGTCAAAAACATGAGGAGCTTGGTGGAGAGAACTTTGCTCATCGCCGTAAATACCAATACCTATTCCCGCCGCGAAAAGTGCGACGTTATATTGGAACCGGAAGGGTTGAAGCAAATGAGGGTTTTCAGCATGTCAAAAGCGGCAGAAATCTTCAGGATCGGTTATGAATATACCCTTGAACAGATGGGAGAGATCAAGAGGCGGCTGGGGATGAATTAACGCAAATGGCATTCTGCTCGCTATCTAACCTCGATTTCTTTCCACACTCCAATCTTACATCCAATGCCCCTGCGGCAATAAAACCAATAATTTTGGGTTATTAGAAAAAATTAAGTTATCCTATGAGAACATGTATTGCTTTTCTACTGGCTTTTGCGCTTAGCGGGCCATTGTTTGCCCAGAATAGCAAACTTCCAGAGTTAAACAAAAAAATTGTGGATTATGTGAGCTCGGTAATCGGGACTACCGTCGATCGTGGAGAATGCTGGGACCTTGCCAACCAGGCTTTGTCGGCGACCGGAGCGTATTTTAACCGCAGCAGCAAAAAGACGATTTACACTTTCGGCAAAGAGATCGACTCCTCCAAACAGGAGGTTCTTCCCGGCGACATCGTTCAATTTACCAACGTAAAACTGCAGTATGAAAAGGACAACGCGATCTATACTGAAACCATGACTCACCATACGGCAATCATCTACAAAGTCTATGAAAAAGGACGGTACCAGCTTGCGCATCAGAATACCGGTTTCTCCGGACGTAAGGTGGGACTGAGCGACTTTAATATAGCCGATATGAAAACCGGCAAAATCAAGATTTACCGGCCTTACCGCTAACGTTCTTTTCAATGGGATGAGAATAACCGGCATATACTCATCCTATCTTGATTTTTACCAGAACCGGTAGTTTGTCATAAATCTGCTGTTGATAAAAAGCATGTATTTGATCGATACGGCGAGTCCTCCGGGGGTAAAGGCTTCCACCAGGTTCATCCTTCCTTTTGATTCCTTGCCGCCTATAAATTCAGGACGCTTGTCTCTGAAAGGATAGCCATATCCTACAGATAGCGAGACTGCCGAAGCGCTCATCCAATAGCTCACCCCGCCCTGCAACTGTATAAAATGTTCGGCGTGAATCTTGTACCGGCTTATGTCAGCCGGGTTCAATGGATTGCCATAGTCGTCTTTTTGTCCACCTATTTCAAATTTATTGCCCGAGGCGAAAGAATAATATAGCCCAATAAACGGTTTCAACTTTTCGTAGGGCAGCGCGTTGTGAAAATAGTAATTTGCCCCCGCCCCAAAGCTAAAGCCGCTAAAACCAAAGCCCATGCCGATGTTCGGCTCCAACGACCGCTCGATAAACCGGCTGAATGAAATGCCCAAAAGCCCGTAAGGACTATCGAGCCCGGCCATTGCCGACAAGCCCGAAGCTTCGATATACATTTCATCCTGCAACAATTCAAAATTCTCCCGTACGCTTTTCCTGTTTTGAAGCGAACGGTTGTAAGCCTTGATCCACTTGACTGCGTTCAATGCAAACTTCCGGTATTGCGGTCTCATCAAAAAAGCTTCCACCGCCGACGAAGGCAGCTCCATCTTTCCGCCATAAACGCTGGTAAGCTGGTTGGTGAAAATATCAAAATGGATGATATGGTTCGCCCGGATGTCATAACTGACATTCTCTGGCGGATTTTTATGATAGATTTGATACGCGTTAAGGAACAAGATATAATCCGCTTTATAATTCTGCATCATTTCAATGATCTGGCCGCCGTCTCCTTCGGCCGGGGCTATCCCCACAAACTCGTCGCCATACTCGTTTTTAGTGTTTATAAACACGCTCGTTGCATGAACCGTCGCTGCGTCGGCCGAATCGGCGATCACAAAATTGAAGCCTTCCTCATGAGTCTCCCCGATGGTCCGGGTAAGTATTTGGTTGTACAACTCCACCACGTCATATTCGCCGGTATCGTTATAATATGCCAATTCGTCGAGATAAAACACATTGGAAGAGAATTGAAGCGTATCAAGACCCACCACAAGAATTTTTATTTCGTTTGGCGTATCTTGCGCTGAAGCTCCCGTAGCGGCAATGAGCGCGATGAGGAGGGTGTATAATTTTAGTTTGCCATTCATAAAATCATTCCTGTTGCCGCCAAAAATACAAAAAAGATTTTGGAATCCCTGCGAAGATTGACGGCCGGAAAGCGCCGCTTTGTTTATTTTCCGGCAAAAAGCAAATCCAAAACTAAAGAATACTTTAAATGCCTTAATTTTGCAGCTTTCAATTTTGTAAACAAACTATCGGAGCAGAGAGATGGCTGAATACAACCATAAAAAGCTTGAACCCAAGTGGCGGCAATATTGGGAAGAAAATAAAACCTTTAAAACGGATATCGATTGGCAAAAGCCCAAATACTACGTCCTGGATATGTTTCCATATCCTTCCGGAGCGGGGTTGCATGTCGGGCATCCGTTGGGATATATCGCCACGGACATCGTTTCCCGTTACAAACGGATCAAAGGGTACAACGTGCTTCATCCGATGGGGTTTGACGCGTTTGGACTTCCCGCCGAGCAGTATGCCATCCAAACCGGGCAACATCCCGCCATCACCACGGAACAAAATATAGCTCGCTATAAGGAGCAGCTCAAGAATATTGGTTTCTCTTTCGACTGGGACAGGGAAGTGCGAACGAGCGATCCCGGATACTATAAATGGACCCAGTGGATTTTCATGCAGCTGTTCAATTCCTGGTATAACCGCGACGCAGAAAAAGCCGAGCCCATTGAAACGCTGATCAATATTTTTGAAAAAGAGGGCAACGCAAGGGTTAACGCCGCTTGCGACGACAATACGCCAATATTTACTGCGGCGGATTGGAACGGGTGGACTGAAAATGAAAAAGCCAAAATCCTTTTGCATTACCGGCTCACTTATCCCGCGGAGGCGGTCGTAAACTGGTGCCCGGCTTTGGGAACGGTGCTGGCGAACGACGAGGTGAAAGACGGCTTTTCCGAAAGGGGCGGGTATCCGGTAGAAAGAAAAAAGATGAAGCAGTGGATGATGCGCATCACCGCTTACGCCGACAGGCTGCTGAAAAACCTTGACCAGCTCGATTGGTCGGTCCCGATGAAGGAAATGCAGTCGAACTGGATCGGAAAGTCGTTTGGGTGCGAGCTGGACTTTAAGGTTGCCGACAAAAATCTTACGCTGACGGTTTTCACCACGCGGCCCGACACCATTTTCGGCGTCACATACGTAGTGATTGCGCCGGAACATGAAAAAGTGGCGGAACTCACAACGCCGGATCAGAAAGCGGCGGTCGACGCGTATGTCCAGGCTTCCATAAACCGCTCGGAAAGAGATAGAATGAGCGATGTAAAAACCGTATCCGGGGTGTTCACCGGATCGTACGTAATCAATCCGTTCAACAACAAGAAAGTTCCCCTCTGGATCGCCGATTATGTGCTGGCCGGTTACGGAACCGGAGTGGTGATGGCTGTTCCTTCGTCTGACGACCGCGATTACCGGTTTGCCAAACATTATCAACTGCCCATAATCCCCGTAATCGAAGGGACTGACCAAATGGACGATCCTACCGAAAAGAAACACGGGAAAATGATCAATTCCGGCTTTATCAACGGCATGGAATCTACCGACGCCATCCAGGCGGTGATTGCCGAAGCGGAAAAAATGAAGGTGGGCAGGGCGCGGATTAATTATAAAATGCGCGACGCGGTATTCAGCCGTCAACGGTACTGGGGCGAGCCCGTGCCCGTCTATTACAAAGACGGCATCCCCCATCTGATCGATGAATCTGACCTGCCGCTCGAACTGCCGATGGTTGACGAGTACAAACCGACGGAACAGGGCGATCCGCCGCTGGGAAGAGCCCGCAATTGGAAATATAAAGGACAGTATCCATATGAATTGACCACCATGCCCGGATGGGCGGGTTCGAGCTGGTATTTCCTTCGATATATGGACGCCCGCAACGACATGGAGCTGGTCAGCCGCGATGCGGTGAAATACTGGAACCAGGTAGATCTGTATGTCGGCGGCACGGAACACGCCACCGGCCATTTGCTCTATTCCCGGTTTTGGAACATGTTTCTCTACGACCGCGGGTTCATTTTCCATGAAGAGCCTTTCAAAAAGCTGGTAAACCAGGGCATGATCCAGGGGCGTTCGAGCATCGTCTATAAAATGAAGGAAAAAAACACCTTCGTGTCGGCCGGCCTGAAAGACGATTATGACGTGATTGAATTGCACGTGGATGTGAACATAGTCCGCAACGATGTTCTCGACATTGAAGCGTTCAAGAGATGGATGCCCGACTACAAAGACGCGGAGTTCATCCTGGAAGACGGGAAATACCGCTGCGGCTCGGCCATTGAGAAAATGTCGAAACGTTGGTACAACGTGGTCAATCCCGACGACGTGATTGAAGAGTATGGCGCCGACACCCTTCGGATGTACGAAATGTTCCTGGGACCGCTGGAGGATTCCAAGCCATGGAACACCCAGGGAATCGACGGCGTGTATAAATTTCTAAGAAGGTTCTGGAATCTCTTTCACGACCAATCGGGCAATTTCAATGTTTCGGACGAGCCGCCCACGCGCGAAGAACTGAAAGCGCTGCACAAAACTATCAAAAAGGTTCAAGAAGATATTGAGGCGCTTTCCTTCAATACATCCATCAGCGAGTTCATGATCTGCGTCAACCAGCTCACCGCCCTGAAATGCAACAAGCGGTCAGTCCTGGAAGACCTGACCATCGTTTTGTCTCCCTTTGCTCCTCATATCGCCGAAGAATTGTGGAGCCTCCTGGGCCATAAGGAAAGCGTGCTGAAAGCTTCTTATCCTGAATTTCGCGAGGAGTATATCCAGGAAGACGTCTTTGAATACCCGGTGATGGTGAATGGAAAGCTGAGAGCGAAAATAAAGTTCCCGGCGGATGCGTCCAACCAGGCCATTGAAGAGGGCGTGCTGTCGCATGACCAGATCAGGAAGTGGACGATGGACAAAGCTCCCAAAAAGATCGTGATCGTGCCGAAAAAGATCGTGAATGTAGTGGTTTAAAAAACGTTTGCGGGGCGTTGATCCGCCCGGAAAATTCTGATGGATTACGCTTGTTCGAATGCAAAAAAGAAATAATTTTGCATTCCCTAAGCCGAAGTGGTGAAACTGGTAGACACGCACGTTTCAGGGGCGTGTGGCTTCGCGGCCATGCGGGTTCGAGTCCCGCCTTCGGCACCAGAAAGCTCTTCCAGACATTGGAAGGGCTTTTTTTATGTCGATTTTATTCATTCTCTTCGATCCCGCTGCAGCAATCCTTCGCGCCAACATCTTTTGTATTAATTTTGTTATCCGGTTAACTAATCAGTATGGGACTTCTACTTTTTTATTTAACTTTAGCCCTTTGCGTTTCGTTTTTATGTTCTGTCCTCGAAGCGGTTCTGTTGAGCATCTCGCCGTCGTACATTGAGCAACTTGAACAAAAGGGATCGAAGGGAGGAAAGAGATTTAAAAAACTAAAGGCAAATATCGACAATCCGCTGGCGGCCATCTTATCGCTAAACACCATCGCGCACACTGTGGGAGCTACGGGCGTTGGCGCGCAGGCCGTAAAAATATACGGCGAAGCCTACGTGGGCCTGATCTCCGCCATTGTCACCATCCTTATCCTGGTGCTTTCAGAAATCATTCCGAAATCCATCGGCGCGGTTTATTGGAAGCGGCTGGCCCCTGTTTCTTCGGGACTGATCAGCGCATTGATCGCGCTTTTGTATCCCCTGGTAGTCCTTTCCAAATTCATTACCAAGATTATTACCAGAAAAAGCAAGGAGCCCGTCACCAGCCGCGAAGAGGTGGCGGCGCTGGCTAGCCTGGGCACCCAGGAAGGTATTTTTGAAGAAGGAGAGTCTAAAATCATCAACAACCTCATCCGGCTTAAGAATATCAATGTGGAAAGCATCATGACGCCGCGTACCGTCATGCTGGCCGTGGAAGAAAACCTTACCGTGCTGGAACTCTTTAAATTGAAAGACCACCTCCGGTTTTCGAGAATACCGGTGTACAGGGAGAATATCGACCGGATCGAGGGTTTTGTATTGAAAAACGACATCCTCAACAGCATGGCCAACGACCAGCCCAATATCAGGCTGAAAGACCTGATGCGCGACATTATGGTGGTGTATGAAAAAAAATCGGTGGCCGAATTTTTTGAGACGCTCGTCGAAAGAAGGGAGCACATCGCCCTTGTAATTGACGAATACGGCGGCGTATCGGGCATCGCCACTATGGAGGATGTGATTGAAACGCTGCTGGGCCTCGAGATTATCGACGAATCCGATCAAAACGTGGATATGCAACAATACGCCCGTGAAAAATGGAAGATAAGGGCGCAAAAGCTCGGACTCATCAAAGCCTTTGGCAATGGCGACGACGTCCCGGGGAAAGAATAGCATATGTTGTCAGTCGCCGGTTATCCCGGTTGTAATTTGTTAGGCCCAGATTGCTTAGTCGCTGTTGCGGCATTTACTTTATCGAGTCGTCAGGTCAACATGCTCTCCAATTTGCCTCAATCCTTATTCCTGTCTATGCGCCGGCGTACGCGTTAGCAGCCTAAAAAATTTTAGGCAGCGAACACGTACAACTTTTCGTGTATAAAAAATTTTAGGTTAGCGACGACGTACAAGTTGGCAGGCTAAAAAATTTTATGCTCGCGACAGCGTACACGTTTTCTATCCTAAAAAATTTTAGGCAGCTTTCGCGCGCAGGTTTGGGAGCCTAAAAAATTTTAGGCTGGCGACGACGCGCAAGATTTCGGGTATAAAAAATTTTAGGCAGCCATCGCGTACGCATTTTCGAGTTTAAAAAATTTTAGGCAGCCGGCGGCGTACAAGTTGGCAGCCTAAAAAAATTTAGGCTGCGTCCACGTACGAGTTCGCCCCAGGAAAATTTTAGCCTGCCTCGACGTACAAGGTTTCGACGGTTTAAATTCATTGTCTGCAAAAAGACATTTTACCGGCGCCGGTTGGCCGCTTTACTAGTTTAGTTCGCCCCCTCGATTTAGGATTTTTCAATAATCCATGATCTTCCTTGATTTTTATAACCCAAAGCGTTATCTTTAGAGCGATTTTTTTAATTGTAACTCATTTTTTAAATGAAAAGATCGGCTATTACTCCCCTTCCATATTATTATGACCGCTACATTAACCTTGTGGACGATGTGGATGTCGTTCATGCATTAAAAAACGGACTTGCCCAATATCTGGAAGAAAAACCCAGGCTGAACCCGGCCGGCGATACAACCTACGAAGAGGGGAAATGGACCGTTAAGGATATTCTTCAGCATGTGATCGATACGGAGCGCGTGATGGCCTATCGGGCGTTGAGATTTGCAAGAAACGACGCTACGCCGTTGCCTGGATTTGAGCAGGACCCCTATGCGCTTGCCGCCGGAGCTTCTTCGCGTACGGTTGACAGCCTATTGAAGGAATTTGAAATCGTCAGGCAAGCGAGCGTCGCGTTGTTTGAAACCTTCGACGACGAAGCGCTGCAACGGACGGGAATTTGTTCCAATATCCGGGTTTCCGTTCTGGGACTCGGGTTCATCATTGCCGGGCATGCCATTCATCATATGCATGTCCTCAAGGAAAAGTACTTTCCATTGGCTTTCCAGGGGAAAGAGATCATGCGTTAAAAAGCTTGCGTATGGGGGGAACCGGGCGATTTCCCATATCATGGGTCAACGTCTTCATCTTTGCGGTGGAGATTTTCCTGTTGAACTTGTGGGTAGCGCGGATACTCGGCGACCATGTAAAAAGCTTTTTGTGGACCAACGGAATCCTGTTTATCGCGGGAATAGCCGGATTTTTCTTTAAGTTGTTTCCCGAAGAAGAATCAAAACAAATCCAGGCCAGGATCAAAAGGCTGTACCTGATATTTGTTTCCCGCCCTTTCCTGATCTGGTCGTTTGCCGTATTCCTGCTGGCGTCGGGATTCCTCACTTCCATTGTAATAGAAAAAGGCGACGTCCAAGCCGCTGTACGGGTAAATGCCGCGTCATTGGGCTCCTTGAATGAGCCCTCTTCCAGGGTATTGGAAAAAGGGGAGAAATCGACCCGTTTTCTCAAATTTGCGTCGCCATTGGGCAGGACGTTCCAAATCTCCGCCGACGGCTATTCGCCGAAACCGGTCAGGGTTTTTCCATGGATCGGCAAAACCATCCGCCTGGATGACCTTAGCCCTGCGCCCTCCTTGTGGGTGCGGTTCCCCGTAACCCTCATCCATACATTGCTTGACCAATGCCGGCTGCTTATTTGTGCGGGAGAGGACACCTTATATAATATACAAACTGAGAATGGATATGGATCGCTCCAGATTGGTCGGAAAATGCAGGCGTCGGAAAGCCGTCTGGCTACCTGGCAAAAAGAAGCTTCCGTCTATTATAACGTAGAGGGAGAGGACCTTGACCTTACGCTCCTCGGATGGCAAAAGGTCAGACATTTGGAACCGGCCGGCGAGATCGATTCCGGTCGCGAATTAAAATTCTTTTTGCAACACATCCCCACAGGCATGACGTTGGCGCATGGCGTCCACAAGCCGCCGGGACCCCCTGAAATTGATATACTCTTAAGAGAATGATTATGAAAAAAACTACCGTCTTTCTGCTTGCATTGTTTTCATTGCAACTTGCAATTGCAAAACCAACCATTGATTTCAGGTTCAGAATAGAGGAGCCCCTGTTGTCTCTTGTGTTCTTCAACGACCTGCAAATGATCGAGAACGAAGTGGCGGCCCGTCTTCTGCCTTACCTGAACGAGTACCTGTGTTTTGCCAGTTTTCAAACGGATAGCCATTTGGAAAATCGTTTTACGGTAACGCTGCACAACGCCAGCCAGTCGGGCAACCGGACTATTCCCCAGGACGTCCTGTTCTTTTTTGATCTTCAGGGCGCAAATGTAAAGCCGCATGAGGCGGCGGAGTCGTGGTTGTTTATTGATAAAACCGCCTATTCGCTGTCGCAGGGCGACCCGGAAACCTTCATTTCGAAAGTAGTCGCTACATTTGCGGGCAAGTTGAGATATGATTATCATTCGTTGGTCGAAAAATATTTTTGCAATCTCGTCATCTCAAACCAGGCGCTTTTCAGAAGAGAAGCTTCGGAATGGGCGCTGCCGTTGAAAAGGGGCGAGGTGGGCATTGACAATGGCAGCCTGTTTGAAATTGTAAATGAAGCCCAAGACAACGCGGGAGTATTGGAATGCGCTTATAAGGCGGTGATGGTGGGCTACTTTAGCGGTTCCGGCCTCCCTGCCGATTATCGTATGGGCATCCGCGTGAGAAATAGCGATAACCAGGACCTTTGCGGAATCTTCAGCAATCCTTCGTTAAACGTTCATGTGAAGGAAGTTTTGCTGAAATCATTCAAACGAACGCTTCCCGCGCCGGCC
>Ga0207873_1002925_pt1 | contig 13130 bp, 10 predicted proteins | sample BGWIniCompost_FD_187373 | JGI IMG/M metagenome (GOLD analysis project Ga0207873, IMG submission 187373) | Cellulose adapted compost microbial communities from Newby Island Compost Facility, Milpitas, CA, USA - BGW Initial Compost (SPAdes)... ... | reverse complement strand
GGCGGGCGGCCGCCGACGCCGGACTCATCGCCTCGCTCCCCCTCGACCCCGAGGGACGCACCTGGGTGCGCCTCGACGGGCCCGGTGGCAGCGAGGCGTGGCTGATCGGCTGGCCACCCGGCACCGGCACCGGCTGGCACGACCACGCCGAGTCCGTCGGCGCCTTCATCACCGCCTCGGGCGAACTCAAGGAGAACTCGCTCGCCGTGCGGCTGCCCACCGACGGCTGGAAGACGCTGGAACTCACCGAGGGCGTGGACCGCTCACGCCGGCTGCCGGCCGGCCAGGGCCGCGCCTTCGGCCGGCACCATGTGCACGAGGTGCTCAACGAGTCCCAGGACCGGCATGCGATCTCCGTGCACGCCTACTACCCGCCGCTGCCGCAGATCCGCCGCTACAGCCGCAGCGGCCCGCTGCTGAGGCTGGAGCAGGTCGAGCGCCCGGAGGACTGGCAGTGAGCGGCACGGGCGAGAGCACCGTGCCGGGGGCCGTGCCGGATGACGCGCCCCCGCCGCGACACGCGCCTCCGCCGCGCGGATCCGCCGCATCCGAACCAGGCGGGTCGGCCGCGGGGCCCGTGGGCATCGACGCGCTGCTGGAGCGGGTGCGGTCGGGCTACGCGCGCATCGAACCCCGCGACGCCCACGCCGCCGCCGAGGCCGGCGAGGCGCTGCTGGTGGACATCCGCTACGCCGCCCTGCGTGAGCGGGACGGGCTCGTCCCCGGCGCACTGGTGGTCGAGCGCAACGAACTGGAGTGGCGTCTCGACCCGCAGGGCAGCCACCGTCTCCCCGAGGCCACCGGTCACGATCTGCGGATCGTGGTGATCTGCAACGAGGGGTACGCCTCCAGCCTGGCCGCGGAGTCCCTGCACCGGCTGGGGCTGCACCGGGCCACCGATCTGATCGGCGGTTTCCAGGCCTGGCGCGCCGCCGGGTTGCCGGTGACGCCTCCCTAGGGCGCGCAGCGCGACGCCGGCCACGGGGCGGGCGCTAGAACCCCTCGCCCTCCAGGAACTCCGTGTCCTCTCCCTCCTCCTGAAGTGCCTGGCGCACCACTCGGAGGGCGAGGCCCTCGGAGTAGCCCTTGCGGGCGAGCATGCCGGCGAGGCGGCGTATGCGCTTGTCGCGGTCGAGGCCGCGCGTGGCGCGCAGCTTGCGGGCGACCAGCTCGCGCGCGGTCGCCTCCTCCTGTTCGGAGTCGAGCTGGGAGACCGCCGCGTCGATCAGTGCGGCGTCCACGCCCTTGGTGCGCAGCTCCTGGGCGAGGGCGCGGCGGGCCAGGCCGCGTCCGTGGTGTCTGGACTCGACCCAGGCGTCCGCGAAGGCACTGTCGTCGATCAGTCCGACCTCTTCGAAGCGGGACAGCACCTCCTCGGCGGCGGCGTCGGGGATGTTTCGCTTGCGCAGGGCGTCGGCGAGCTGTTTGCGGGTGCGCGGGGTCCCGGTGAGCAGGCGCAGGCAGATCGCCCTCGCCCGCTCGACCGGGTCCCCCGGGGACTCCTCCCCCTCGGCCCTCGACGAGGTCGAGGCGCCCCCGTCCCGGGCGGTCGCGTCGCCGAAGGCACGGCGCCCGCGTCCGCGTCCACCACGCGGCCCGCCGTCACGCGAGCCGCCGCCCGGTGTCCCGCCCGTGCGGCGCGAGCCCCGGGTGCCGCGGCGCGGGAGGTCGCCCGGCGTATCCGCCGGGATGCCGCCCGCCTCCGCGGTCTCGTCGCCGTACCCATGGGTCGCCGCGTCCGCGGCTGAGCCGTCACCGGCTCCGATGCCCCTCCCCCGCCGGGCACCGGATGCGGCGAACTCGTACTCGGCCCAGTCCGTTCGTCGGGTCACGGGTCAGCTCTTGGCCGCCGCGGCCTTGGACTTGCCGGCCTTGGCCGCCGGAGCCGGAACCGCGGGCGTCTCGGCCGGAGCAGCGTCCTTGCCCGGCTCGGTGGCGCTCTCCTCGGGCCGTACGCCGACGCCCAGCTTCTCCTTGATCTTCCGCTCGATCTCGTTGGCGAGGTCGGGGTTGTCCTTGAGGAAGTTGCGGGCGTTCTCCTTGCCCTGGCCGAGCTGGTCGCCCTCGTACGTGTACCAGGCGCCGGCCTTGCGGACGAAGCCGTGCTCCACGCCCATGTCGATCAGGCCGCCCTCGCGGCTGATGCCCTGGCCGTAGAGGATGTCGAACTCGGCCTGCTTGAAGGGGGGCGCGACCTTGTTCTTGACGACCTTGCAGCGGGTGCGGTTGCCGACCGCCTCGGTGCCGTCCTTGAGGGTCTCGATGCGGCGGATGTCGATGCGCACGGAGGCGTAGAACTTCAGCGCGCGGCCACCGGTGGTGGTCTCCGGGGAGCCGAACATCACGCCGATCTTCTCGCGGAGCTGGTTGATGAAGATCGCGGTGGTCTTGGACTGGTTGAGCGCGCTGGTGATCTTCCGCAGGGCCTGACTCATCAGACGGGCCTGCAGACCCACGTGGCTGTCGCCCATCTCGCCCTCGATCTCCGCGCGGGGCACCAGGGCGGCGACGGAGTCGACGACGATGAGGTCGAGGGCGCCGGAGCGGACCAGCATGTCCACGATCTCCAGGGCCTGCTCACCGTTGTCCGGCTGGGACAGGATGAGGTTGTCGATGTCGACGCCGAGCTTCTTGGCGTACTCGGGGTCGAGGGCGTGCTCCGCGTCCACGAAGGCGACCTGTCCGCCGGCCTTCTGGGCGTTGGCCACCGCGTGCAGGGTCAGGGTCGTCTTACCGGAGGACTCGGGGCCGTAGATCTCCACCACACGGCCACGCGGCAGGCCGCCGACTCCGAGGGCGACGTCCAGCGCGGTCGACCCGGTCGGGATGACCTCGATGGGCTCCTTCGACCGCTCGCCCATGCGCATGACGGCGCCCTTGCCGAATTGCCGTTCAATCTGTGCGAGCGCGGCGTCGAGCGCCTTCTCGCGGTCGGTTCCTGCCATGGGTTCCACCCGATTTGCTTGAGTCGATCGCTTCACGTCAAAGACGCTAGCGCCTGCCACTGACAATGCGTCCCGACGTCTGTCCGCCCTGTGGATAACTCCGGGACCTTCTCACCCGAACTGGGTCAGAACACCCGTCGTCGAGCCTCATCGGCGCCTCCATAAGAATAGATGTTCGATTTTTGTGTCAAGCGCACCGCGCGGCACACCGGTTGACCGCGGTGCCAGGAGAGAAGGTCAGCGGAGTCCCGCCCGCCGTTCGGCGAAGGCCTCCTCGGCCTCGGCTTCGAGGCGGTCGCGTTCGGCGACCGGGGTGGCGTTGACCATGCGCCGGGCGTCGTGGCAGATCCTGCCCGTCACCTCGTGCGTCACCCCGTGCTTCCTCATCGCCTCCACGAGAGCGTCCCAGGTGATCGGGTCGAGTTCGCAGGTCTCCTCATCCTGCGCAGCCGTGTCCCGCGTCTCCGTGTCCCGCGTCTCCATGTCCGGCGTCTCCGCGCCCCGTGTCTCCCGCGTCTTCTGTGTCTCCGCGTCCCGAGTCTCCTCGTGGTGCCGAGGCAGCGCCTCGCTCATGTGCCGCCCCTTCGCGTGTTCCTGCGTGCGTGGGTCGCGACGCCGCTCGTGGGCAGGGCCGGTCCGACGACGCGGGAATGACGCATGTGACGACGCTTGGGGAAACGGACGGCGCGCCCGGGCCAGGTCCACCGGCGGGGCATATGAGGGCCCGCTCACGAACCGCCGGTGTCCCTGCCCGGAGGAGGGCTCTCGCCCGAGCCCCGGGCCCACAGGCGGCGGGCCCGGGTGAGGAGGCCGGTGCCGTCGCCGCGGTGGCCGTGGACCCGCGGGTCGTCGGTGACGTCGTAGCGCTTCACATAGGCGCCGAGGAACGCCTGGAGCGTGGCGACGGCCGGAATGGCGATCAACGCGCCGACCGCGCCGAGCAACGCGGTGCCCGCGACGACCGAGCCGAAGGCGACCGCCGGATGGATGTCGACGGTCTTCGAGGTCAGCTTGGGCTGCAGCACATAGTTCTCGAACTGCTGGTAGACCACCACGAAGATCAGCACCCACAGCGCGTACCAGGGGTTGACCGTGAAGGCGATCAGCATGGGCAGGGCGCCCGCCAGATACGTGCCGATGGTGGGGATGAACTGCGAGACCAGCCCCACCCACACGGCCAGCACGGGCGCGTAGGGCACGTCCAGGACCTCCAGCAGCACATAGTGCGCCAGGCCGGATATCAGGGCCATCAGGCCGCGCGAGTAGAGGTAGCCGCCGGTCTTGTTCACCGCGATCTCCCAGGCGCGCAGCACCTCGGCCTGCCGGGCCGGCGGCAGCAGGGAGCAGATGGTGCGGCGCAGCCGCGGGCCGTCGGCGGCGAAGTAGAACGAGAACAGGAAGACGGTCAGCAGCTGGAACAGTCCGCCGAGGACCTGCGCGGAGACGTCCAGGACGCCGGAGGCGCTGTTCTGGACGTAGTTGCGCAGCCAGTCGGAGCGCAGCAGGCCCTCCTGGATGTCCACGCGGCGCAGTTCGGTGTGGAAGTGGGTGTTGATCCAGTTGATGACCGAGTCGAGATAGTCGGGGAAGCCCTCGACGATCTTGATGATCTGCCCGGCCAGCATGGACCCGAGCAGGGTGACGAAACCGGCGCCCACGATCAGCACACCCAGGAACACCACGAAAGTGCCGAGCCCCCGGCGTACGCCCCGCGCAGCCATCCAGCTGACGGCGGGCTCCACGGCGAGCGCCAGGAAGAACGCGATCAGGACGTTGATCAGCAGGCCGGTGAGCTGGTGGAAGGCCCAGCTGCCCAGTTGGAACAGGCCGTACAGGGCGAGCGCCAGCACCATGGCGCGGGGGAGCCAGCGCGGCATGCGGGCACCCGGTGCGGCGCCGAGAGCCGCGGGTCCGGCGGGCGGGGGTGCGCCAGGGGTGGAGGAGGGAGGGGCTGCCTGCCCGGTCTCGTCAGTCGGTGCCACGGAGCCAAGTCTCACCCACGGCTGTGACAGCCGTCTGCCCGCGGGCGATCTTTGTGACCATCGGCGCTTCGCCGCGTGAGACGGGTGGCTTCGCTGCGCAGACGCTGCGTGTGCGAAGGCGTGGGAGAAGGTTCGTCATCTCAGCGCTTCTCCGGAGGGACCTCCATCACCGCGCAGACCACCTGCCAGACGTCCTTGGCGTCCCAGCCCGCCGCCAGCGCCTGGTGCACCGTGCGCCCGCCGAGCTCCGACATGACATGGTCACGCGCGAAGGTGTCGGCATAGCCGGGACCGAAGTGCTCCGCCATCCGCTGCCAGAAGACCGTCAACCGCATGCCTCCAGTATCCCGCCTGCGGGGGTGGCCCCCGCCGGGACCGCATCCCGATACCGCTTTCCGCCCTACGGTCGGCCCCATGGCCGATACCGGAGCTACCCCTCACGACCCGACCACCCGGACGGACACGCCGCTCGCGCGGGCGGCGCAGTTCGTCTGGCTCTCCGCACGGGTGCTGGAGCAGCGCCTGTTCGCCCACCACTTCCTGGGCGGCGGCGCCGGCCCGGTGGAGACGGCGCTGGACGCCTACCGCAACGAGGACGGCGGCTACGGTCACGGCCTCGAACCCGACCTCCGGGGCCCCGTCAGCCAGCCCTTGCACACGGTTCGCGCCCTGCGCGTCCTGGACGCCGTGGGCCGGTGCACCGACCGGCGTGCGGAGCAGGTGTGCCGCTATCTCACCTCGGTCTCCAACGCCGACGGGGCCCTGCCGGCGATCCACCCCAGCCAGAGCGGCTATCCGGCGGCTCCGTTCGTCCCGATCGTCGACGACCCGCCGAGCGAGCTGCTCACCACCGGTCACGCCGCCGGCCTGCTGCACCGCAACGAGGTCTGGCACGCCTGGCTGTTCCGGGCCACGGACTTCTGCTGGCAGGCCGTGGAATCGCTGGAACGGTCCCATCCGTACGAGATCGAGGCGGCCGTCGCCTTCCTGGACGCCGTCCCGGACCGCGCCCGCGCGGAGGCGGCCGCGGACCGGCTGGGGCGCCTGGTGCGCGGGCAGCGCCTCGCGGCGCTCGACCCCGACGACCTCGGCGCCTACCCGGTCGCCCCCGGCTACGCACCGGGCGAGCACCACTTCCCGCACGACTACGCGCCGGCCCCGGACTCGCTGGCCCGTGCCTGGTTCACGGACGAGGAGATGGCCCGCTCCCTGGACCACCTGGCCGCGGAGCAGCGGGAGGACGGCGGCTGGCCGGTCCGGTGGCGCCGCTGGGCGGCGGCCCCCGCGCTGGAGGCGCGCCCCATGGTGACCATCGAGGCGCTGCGGATTCTGCGGGCGTACGGCCGTCCCGTGGAGTGAGCCGGCGCGGGACCGGCGCGCGCCGACGGCACGCTCAGCCGCTGAGCGCCCTTACGCCCGCCGTCACCGCCACGGCGACCGCGACGACGACCAGGAACGGTGCCCGCAGGACGAGGGCCACGGCGGCGGCCCCGACGCCCGCGGCGCGCGCGTCCAGGACCAGCGACTGGCCGTCGGCGAAGGTCTGCTGCGCGGTGAGGGCCGCGAGCAGGGCGACCGGCAGCAGCGCGGCGAGCCGCCTGACCAGGGGCCGCTCGAGAACGCCGGCCGGCACGAGAAGACCGGCGAGCTTGACGGCGTAGCAGCCGACGACGGTCACACCGATGGCGATCCAGATGCTCAACGATCTCCCCCCTCGGACGTCCGGGGTGCTCGAGGTGCCTCAGCTGCCTCGGACACCTCAGCTGCCTCAGCTGCCTCGGAGGCCTCGCCTGTGGCAGACGTCTCGGATGCGGACGCCTCGGGCCCCGAGGACGTCCCGGAAGACCCGGACGCCCCGTCCCGGCGCCCCCGGGCCCACAGCACCACCGGCGCCGCCAGCGCGGACACCAGCACGGGCACGCCCGCGGGCAGGACCGGCAGCAGGCCGAGCCCGAGCAGAACGGCGAGCGCCGCCACGGCCCGTTCGGTCGTGTTCCTGAGCATCGGGGCCAGCAGCGCCAGGAAGACGGCCGGGCCGGCCGCGTCCAGGCCCCAGGCCTCGGTGTCCCCGATGGCCTCCGCGCCGAGCGCCCCGAGCAGCGTGGTGAGGTTCCACAGCAGGTACAGGCTGAGCCCGGTCACCAGAAAGCCGATGCGCGCGGTGCGCCGGGTGGGCTGGGCCAGCGAGACCGCGGTGGTCTCGTCGATGACCCAGTGGGCGGCCAGCGGCCGCAGCGCACGCGGCAGAGCGAGCAGCTGGGACAGGCGCAGCCCGTAGAAGGCGTTGCGCACCCCGAGGAAGAAGGCACCCGCGGCGGCCGTGAACGGGCCCCCGCCCGCCGCAAGCGCGCCCACCAGGGCGAACTGGGAGGCACCGGTGAACACCAGCAGGCTCAGCGCACAGGTCTGCAGCAGCGTGAGCCCGCTGCCGGCCGAGGTCACGCCGAAGGCGAATCCGGAGAGTCCGACGGCGATCCCCACGCCGAGGGCGTCCCGTACGACGGCACGGTCGGGTCTGTCGGGGGTGTGAGTGGTTGCTGTGAGGGTTGCGGTGCGTTGTACTGCCACGCTTTGGACGGTACGAGAAGCCCGGGCCGGGCGTCTTGTACGTTCTTGCGCTCACGCTGGTAGGCGCCCGGCGGCACGCCGACGATGCGGCTGAAGTGCCGGTTCAGGTGCGGCTGGTCGGTGAAGCCGACGGCGACGGCGGCCTCGGACGGCGCGGTCCCCTCGTCCAGCAGCTTCCTGGCCCGCCGCACCCGGGCGTCGGTGAGCCAGGCGTGCGGCGGCATGCCGTAGGTGTCGCGGAAGGCGCGCAGCAGCGCGAACGGGCTGGTGCCCAGCTCGGCGGCGAGCTGCTCCAGCGTGGGCGGCGCGGCCATCCGTTCCTCCAGGACCGCCCGTGCGCGTGCGGCGGCGCGGGCGCCGGCCGTGCGGACCTCGCGGCGCGGCAGCGTGCCGCCGTTGAGCCGCAGCAGCCGGGTGACGGCGACCCGCAGCAGGGTGTCGGCGGCGAGCGCGTTGCCCTCGTCGGTGGCCCGCAGCACCTGGTGCACCAGGCGGGCGGAGTACGGGTCGTCCAGCACCGGTGAGACGAAGCCGGGCGTGCCGCGCAGGGTGGTGGTCTCGGCGGCGATGGCCGCCACGACGTCGGGCGGCGGGTAGACCGCCCCGTAGCGCCAGCCCTCGGGGACACCGGCCCGCCCGGTGTGCGGGGTGTCCGGGTTGACCAGGGCGAGGGCGCCGGGTCCCGCGTACTGGTCGCCGCCGCCGTGGTGGAAGACCTCGACGCCGTCCGCGATGGCGGCGATCACGAAGTTCTCGTGGGTGTGCCGCACGAACTCCTTGCGGATGTAGCGGGCGCGCAGCAGGTCGACGCCGGGCAGCTCGGCGAACTGCCAGTGCCGGGCCCGCTCCCTGCCCTGCTGCCCTCCTCGGTCCGTTCCCGCCATGCACCCATTCTCCGCGACGCCCGGGCCGCACGGCTGTGGGCCCGGCTCCGGGCCGTTGTCAGTGGTGGGGTGCACGATGGACACATGGTCGGCGATCCGCTTCGAGCCCTGGACGGCTTCTCCCCCGCGACCCGTGGGTGGTTCACGGGGGCGTTCTCCGCGCCCACGGCCGCCCAGGCCGGGGCGTGGCAGGCGATCCGTGCGGGTTCGGACGTGCTGGTGGTGGCGCCCACCGGTTCCGGGAAGACCCTGGCCGCCTTCCTCGCGGCGCTGGACCAGCTGGCGTCCACGCCGTCGCCCGCCGATCCGAAGAAGCGGTGCCGTGTCCTGTACGTCTCCCCGCTGAAGGCGCTCGCGGTCGACGTGGAGCGCAATCTGCGCAGCCCGCTGACCGGCATCCGCCAGGAGGCGGTGCGCCTCGGCATGCCCGAGCCCGAGGTGAAGGTGGGCATCCGCTCGGGGGACACCCCGCCGGCCGAGCGCCGCGCGCTGTCCACGCGCCCGCCGGACATCCTGATCACCACCCCGGAGTCCCTGTTCCTGATGCTGACGTCGGCCACGCGGGACGCGCTGGCCGGCGTGGAGACGGTGATCCTGGACGAGGTGCACGCGGTCGCCGGCACCAAGCGCGGCGCGCATCTGGCGCTGTCCCTGGAGCGGCTGGACGAGCTGCTGCCCAGGCCCGCCCGCCGGATCGGCCTGTCGGCGACGGTCCGCCCGGTCGACGAGGTGGCGCGCTTTCTGTCGCCGCGCGGCAAGGTGGAGATCGTCCAGCCGGAGTCGGGCAAGGAGTTCGACCTGTCCGTCGTGGTCCCGGTGGAGGATCTGGGCGAGCTGGGCGGTTCCCCGGTCGCGGACGGTTCGGAGGGGGCCGAGCGCCCGTCGATCTGGCCGCATGTCGAGGAGCGGATCACCGACCTCGTCCAGTCGCACCGCTCGACGATCGTGTTCGCCAACTCCCGCCGGCTCGCCGAGCGCCTGTGCAACCGGCTGAACGAGATCGCCTATGAGCGTGCCACCGGCGAGTCGCTGGACGAGCATCACTCCCCCGCGGAGCTGATGGGCGGCTCCGGGGCCGCGCACGGGGCGCCGCCGGTGATCGCCCGGGCCCATCACGGCTCGGTGTCCAAGGAGCAGCGGACCCTGGTGGAGGAGGACCTCAAGGCGGGACGGCTGCCCGCGGTGGTCGCCACCTCCAGCCTGGAGCTGGGCATCGACATGGGCGCGGTGGACCTGGTGGTGCAGGTGGAGTCGCCGCCGTCCGTCGCCTCGGGGCTGCAGCGGGTGGGCCGCGCGGGCCATCAGGTGGGCGCGGTGTCCACGGGTGTGGTGTTCCCGAAGTACCGCGGCGATCTGGTGCAGGCGGCGGTGGTCACCGAGCGGATGCGCTCGGGTGCCATCGAGTCCCTGAGGATCCCCGCCAACCCGCTCGACGTCCTGGCCCAGCAGCTGGTCGCCATGACGGCGATGGACACCTGGCAGTACGACGATCTGCTGGCCGTGGTGCGCCGGGCCGCGCCCTTCGCCTCGCTGCCCGAGTCCGCCTTCACCGGCGTGCTCGACATGCTGGCCGGCCGCTACCCCTCCGACGCCTTCGCCGAGCTGCGCCCGCGCGTGGTGTGGGACCGGGTCACCGGCGAGATCACGGGCCGCCCGGGCGCCCAGCGGCTCGCGGTGACCTCGGGCGGCACGATCCCCGACCGTGGCATGTTCGGGGTGTTCCTCGCCGGCGCCGACCCGAAGAAGGGGGGCGGCCGGGTCGGCGAACTGGACGAGGAGATGGTCTACGAGTCCCGCGTGGGCGATGTGTTCACCCTGGGCACCAGCTCCTGGCGCATCGAGGACATCACCCGTGACCGGGTGCTGGTGTCCCCTGCGCCGGGAGTGCCGGGCCGGCTGCCGTTCTGGAAGGGCGACCAGCTGGGGCGTCCGCTGGAGCTGGGCCGCGCGGTGGGCGCCTTCCTGCGCGAGGTCGGCTCGCTGTCCAGGGAGGACGCCCGGCTGCGGCTGCTCGCCGCCGGTCTCGACGCCTGGGCCGCGGACAACGTCCTGGCCTACCTCCACGAGCAGCGCGAGGCCTGCGGTCATGTGCCGGACGACCGCACCATCGTCGTGGAGCGCTTCCGCGACGAGCTGGGCGACTGGCGGGTGGTGGTGCACTCCCCGTTCGGCGCCCAGGTGCACGCCCCGTGGGCGCTGGCGCTCGGCGCCCGCCTGTCCGAGCGGTACGGCATGGACGCCCAGGTGATGCACGCCGACGACGGCATCGTGCTCCGCCTGCCTGACGCGGATCTGATGGGCCTGGACCTGCTCGACCAGGAGCCGGTGAAGGCGGGCGCGGAGTACGACGCCGACCAGGCGCCGGTGGGGGCGGCGGACGTCGTCTTCGACAAGGGCGAGATCGACCAGATCGTCACCGACCAGGTGGGCGGCTCGGCGCTGTTCGCCTCCCGGTTCCGTGAGTGCGCCGCCCGCGCGCTGCTGCTGCCGCGCCGCAATCCCGGCCGGCGCACCCCGCTGTGGCAGCAGCGTCAGCGGGCCTCTCAGCTGCTGCAGGTCGCGGGCGAGTTCGGCTCCTTCCCGATCGTGCTGGAGGCGGTCCGCGAATGCCTCCAGGACGTGTTCGACGTGCCCGGCCTGGTCGAGCTGATGGGCGACCTGGAGTCCCGCAAGGTGCGCCTGGTCGAGGTCACCACCCCCGAGCCGTCGCCCTTCGCCCGCTCCCTGCTCTTCGGCTATGTCGCCCAGTTCCTGTACGAGGGCGACTCCCCGCTCGCCGAGCGCCGGGCCGCCGCGCTGTCCCTGGACTCCCGGCTGCTCGCCGAGCTGCTCGGCCAGGCCGAACTGCGCGAGCTGCTGGACGCCGAGGTGCTCGTCGAGCTGGAGCGCGAGCTGCAGTGGCTCACCGAGGACCGGCGGGTGAAGGACGTGGAGGGCGTCGCCGACCTGCTGCGGATGCTCGGCCCGCTCACCGACGCCGAGCTGGCGGAACGCGGCGCGCAGCCGGGGTGGGCCGAGGAGCTGGCCTCCGCGCGGCGCGCCATCCGGGTCCGCATCGCCGGCGCCGACCACTGGGCGGCCGTGGAGGACGCCGGGCGGCTGCGGGACGCGCTGGGCACGGCGCTGCCGGTCGGTGTGCCGGAGGCGTTCACCGAGCCGGTGAAGGATCCGCTGGGCGACCTTCTCGCCCGCTACGCCCGCACCCACGGCCCGTTCACCTCGGCGACCGCGGCGGGCCGCTTCGGTCTGGGCGTGGCCGTCACCGAGGGCGCGCTGCAGCGGCTGTCGGCGGCGGGCAGGATCGTGCAGGGCGAGTTCCACCCGGCCGGGATCGGCCAGGAGTGGTGCGACGCCACCGTGCTGCGCCGGCTGCGCCGCCGGTCCCTGGCCGCGCTGCGGCACGAGCTGGAACCCGTGCCGCCGCCCGCGCTCGCCCAGTTCCTCCCCCAGTGGCAGCACATCGGCAAGGGGCACGCGCTGCGCGGCATCGACGGTCTGGTGCGCGCGGTGGAGCAGCTGCAGGGCGCCTCGGTGCCCGCCTCCGCCCTGGAGAAGCTGGTCCTGCCCTCGCGGGTGGCGGACTACACGCCCGCGATGCTGGACGAGCTCACCGCCTCCGGTGAGGTGGTGTGGGCGGGCGCCGGTTCGCTGCCCGGGAAGGACGGCTGGGTCTCCCTGTACCTCGCGGACGCCGCCCCGCTGCTCCTGCCGCCGCCGCACCCCCTGGAGCCGACCCCGCTGCACCAGTCCGTGCTGGACGCCCTGAGCGGTGGCTACGGCCTGTTCTTCCGGCAGATCGCCGACCGGGTCCGCGCCACCACCCACCCGGAGGTCACCGATCCGCAGCTCGCCGACGCCATCTGGGACCTGGCCTGGTCGGGCCGGCTCACCAATGACACGCTCGGCCCGATGCGCGCCTACCTGGGCTCCGGGCGTACGGCGGGCTCCACGGCCCACCGCGCCAAGCGCTCCGTCCCGCGCGGACGGTACGGCTCGCTCACCGCGGCCGCCCGCAGTGCCTCCCGCAACGGCCCGCCGAGCGTCGCGGGACGCTGGTCCCTGCTGCCCGAGCGGGAGGCGGACACCACGGTCCGCGCCCACGCCCTGGCCCGTACGCTGCTCGACCGGCACGGCGTGGTCACCCGCGGCGCCGTCGCCGCGGAGGGCGTCGAGGGCGGCTTCTCGGCGGTGTACCGGGTGCTGTCCGCCTTCGAGGAGACCGGGCAGGCCCGGCGCGGCTATGTGGTGGAGGGCCTGGGCGCCGCCCAGTTCGCGATGGACGGGGCGGTCGACCGTCTGCGCGCGGTGTCCAACGCGCGGGAGCGCGGCGACAGCCTTCCGGCCCCCAGCCCCGCCGCAGGGCCCCAGGGGCAGCCGCCGGGCGGTGCCGATCCGTTCGCCACGCACGGCTTCGCCGCACCGGCAGACGGCCCGCCGGGATCCGCCCCGGGCCACGACGGCCCGCCGGGCGACCTCGGCTCCGGCGAGGACGGCTTCCCCGGTGACGGCTCCCCTGGCTCCTCCCGCACCACGCCGAGCGAGTGGATCTCGCCCCGGGACCTCACGCCGGGCAGCCCGCCCCTGTGGCAGCAGGGCGGACGCGGCTCCTACGACCCCTTCGCGGGCCGGCGCACCGGCCCGGACCGGTCCTCCCGGGCCGTCGTCCTTGCCGCCGCCGACCCGGCGAACGCCTACGGTGCCGCCCTGGGCTGGCCCGAGCCGCCCAACGGCGCCAGCCACAAGCCGGGCCG
>Ga0207873_1002923_pt1 | contig 13131 bp, 11 predicted proteins | sample BGWIniCompost_FD_187373 | JGI IMG/M metagenome (GOLD analysis project Ga0207873, IMG submission 187373) | Cellulose adapted compost microbial communities from Newby Island Compost Facility, Milpitas, CA, USA - BGW Initial Compost (SPAdes)... ... | reverse complement strand
GGTGTTCCCGCCGATCGACCAGTCCACCCCGGCGCCGTCCGGCAACGTCCAGACGCCCTACCAGCCGACCCCGCCGCCGAACCCGTACAACACCCCGGCCGGCACGGGCACGCCCGCGCCGTCGCCGTCGTACGGCTACCCGCAGCAGGGCGGCTACCAGACGCCCGCTCCGTCGGGCTACTCGCCGCAGCAGGGCCCGTCGACCCCGCCGCCGTACAACATCACGCCGCAGGCCCCGTCCGGCTCCTCCGGCGGCCGCAACAACAAGCCGGTCCTGATCGGCTCCGCCGTCGTCGCGGTCCTCGCCGCGGGCGGCCTGATCGCGGCGCTGCTGATGAACGGCGGCGACAAGGAACCGGAGGGCAGCGGCGGCTCCGCCACGGCGTCGGTGAGCAAGGCCCCGGGTTACCGGGGGCCGGACACCTCGAAGACGGTCGACAAGGAAATCTGCACGGATCCCGACGAGTCGTACAACGACCCCGACAAGATCCGTCTCCCGAACTTCAAGTTCAAGTACATCAAGTCGGTCAAGGAGTGCTTCCAGGCTGCCGGCTGGCCGGGCCCCAAGATCGTCAACGTGGACGAGAACACCTACGGCGAGGGATCGATCCGCGATCAGTTCCCGCCGCCCGGCACCGACGTCGACCCGGAGGACATGCCCGAGATCACCCTCAAGGTCTCGACCGGCAACCCGCCCTCCTGAGGCCGTCGCGAGTCGTCGGCCCTCGGCTGTGGCTGCCGAGGGCCCGCCGGCCCGGAACAGCGCTGCCGGCGCACACGCCACACCACGAGGGCCCCGCGGCGAAACCGCGGGGCCCTCGTGGTGTGTCGACGTGGGTGGCTTGCTGCCAGGTGCGGTCAGAGGTAAGGACCGCCGGAGCGACCGCCCTTGTGGTGGGGGTCGTCGTGGTGGTGCTCGCCAAGGCCGGACGGGAGGGCGCGGCGCATCTGCTCCAGCTGGGCGCGGGCCGCCATCTGCTGGGCGAACAGCGTGGTCTGGATGCCGTGGAAGAGGCCCTCCAGCCAGCCCACCAACTGAGCCTGTGCGATGCGCAGTTCCGCGTCGCTCGGCGTCGCCTCGTCCGTGAAGGGCAGGGAGAGCCGCTCCAGTTCCTCGACCAGCTCCGGCGCCAGACCGTCCTCCAGCTCCTTCACCGAGCTGGCGTGGATCTCCTTGAGACGGTTGCGGCTGGCCTCGTCGAGAGGAGCAGCGCGCACCTCCTCCAGCAGCTGCTTGATCATGCTGCCGATCCGCATGACCTTCGCAGGCTGCTCCACCTGCTCCGTCACCGGGGTCTCGCGGGAGTCCTCGTCTCCGTTGCCGCCGCTGAGCGCCATGCCGTCCTGGCCCACGACCAGGATCTGCGGATTCTCCGGCGACCGTTCGTTCCTCGGCATCTCCATACGGCCATTCTCTCGCACACGGGCGTGTCACTTCCGTGGTGCCCCTGCGGGGCCTGATCCACCCCTTTCCGGCGTGCGATGGCAGATGATGCCGGGTGAGGGGGAGGGAAGCCAGGCGATCCCCGGACATGCCGGGCAGGATCCGCGTAGATCGATCGGACGCGCCCGGAATGCCGGGTCCGTTCCGAGGTGGGACGCTTGTGGGCGTCCATTCGGCATCTTGCCGGTGATGTGCACGAGCACCGTCCGGCGCGGGAGGTCACGGTCGTGACTCCATGGCTGCACAGAGCGGGGGCGACGGCGTCGGGGGTCGTCCGGCGGGCGGGGGCCGCCCTGGCTGCGGGGGTGGTGATCGCCGCTGCCGGTGCGGTCCCGCTGAGCGGGGTGGCGGTGGCCCAGGGGATGGTGCCGGGGGTCCTTGCCGCCGACGAGGGGCCGGGCGGCGGCGGGCGGGGCCCCGGCGGCGACGGCGGGGGGCAGGAGCAGCGGCACGGGGCCGCGCGGGCGGCGGAGCCGGCCGGGGAGCGGTCCGGGCGGGGTACCGGGGACGCCTCCGGCGGCCGGACCGTGGCCGATGCCGCCCCGGGGTCCCGGGCGCAGTCGCGGGCACGGTCCGGGGACGGCCCCGACGGGCGGGAGCAGGCTCCTTCTCAGTCCAGGGCCGATTCCGCGGCCCGGCCCGGTGTCGCGTCCCGGTCGCCCTCCCCCTCCGCCGGCCCCTCCCGGGCCGGAAGCCGGGCGGGTGAGGGCCGGGAGCGGCCCGGGAGGCAGGACGCGACGAAGGAGGAGACGCCGCGCGAGCGGGACCGGGCGGACGGTGACCGGCGCGAGGCGGAGAAGCCGGGCGCCGGCGTCGCCCCCAGGCAGCCGGGCCGCGAGGGCCGTCCCGACGCACCGGACAGCGAGGACACCGGGGACGTCAGGGACCGCGACGTCCCCGGGTATGCCGGGACGGTCTCCGGGGCGCCCGGCACGGGCGGGCCGGTGCCCGAGGAGGAGACGCCGGCCTCGGCCGAGGCCGCGGTGGCCTCACCCGATGCCGTCGCCGGTTCCGGGTCCGGCGTCGAGCCGGTGAAGCGGATCGTGCCGCTGGGCAGCGGGCTGGTGCTCATCGGTCTCGGCTTCGGCCTGGCATTCCTCGGGCTGCGGCTGCGACGCGGCTGACCGGCCGGGCCACGGCTGCGACGCGGCTGACCGGCCGAGGGCCGGTTCCCGGCCGTCCGTCCTACGGCACGACCAGCAGCACCTTGCCGACGTGGCCGCTCTCCTCGAGCACCCGGTGTGCCTCGGCCGCCTGCGGCATCGGGATCTCACGGTCGATCACGGGGCGGACGTGGCCGCCGCTGATCAGCGGCCAGACGTGCTCCCGTACGGCCGCCACGATCGCCGCCTTCTCCTGCAGCGGCCGGGCACGCAGCGAGGCCGCGGTGATCGCCGCGCGCTTGGCGAGCAGCGCGCCGATGTTCAGCTCGCCCTTGACGCCGCCCTGCATCCCGATGATCGCCAGCCGTCCGTTGACGGCGAGCGCCTTGACGTTGCGGTCGAGGTACTTGGCGCCCATGTTGTCGAGGATGACGTCCGCGCCGTTGCCGCCGGTCGCCTGCCGGATCTCCTCGACGAAGTCCTGCTCCCGGTAGTTGATCAGGATGTCGGCGCCCAGCTCGGCGCACCGCTCCAGCTTCTCCTTGGTGCCGGCGGTGACGGCGACCCTGGCGCCCACGGCCTTCGCCAGCTGGACGGCCATGGTGCCGATGCCGCTGGAGCCGCCGTGCACCAGCAGCGTCTCGCCGGGCCGCAGGTGGGCGATCATGAAGACGTTGGACCAGACCGTGCAGACCACCTCGGGCAGCGCGGCGGCCTGCTTGACGTCGAGACCCGCGGGGACGGGCAGCAGCTGCCCGGCGGGGACGGCGACCTTCTCGGCGTAGCCGCCGCCGGAGAGCAGGGCGCACACCTCGTCGCCGACGGCCCAGCCGCCCACGCCCGGGCCGAGCGCCGCGATCCGCCCGGAGCACTCCAGGCCGGGGTAGGGGGAGGCACCGGGCGGCGGGTCGTAGTGGCCCTGCCGCTGCAGGACGTCGGCGCGGTTGACGGCCCCGGCCACCACCTCGACCAGCACTTCGCCCTCACCGGGCACCGGATCGGGCACCTCGTCCCACACCAGCACCTCGGGCCCACCGGGTTCGGTAATCGTGATCGCATGCATGAGGGGGACGCTACTCCTGCCCCGCCGCTCCCCGGTGAGCCCTCCGCCCCCTCCATGCGTCCTGCCCCGGTGAGCCCCCCGGCCCCATGCTGCTCCGTCGTTCGGGCCATTCCCCGGGAATCCGAATGCGTGAGCGATGAGTCTGCGCGACCGTGAGGGTCTGTCCATGCGTAGCCCAGCACGCGGAAGGACCCGAAGCATGAGCACGCAGACGTCCGGCCTGGCGATCGAGACCGCCGGCCTGGTGAAGACCTTCGGTGAGACCCGGGCCGTGGACGGCGTGGATCTCGCCGTACCGGCCGGCACGGTGTACGGCGTCCTCGGCCCGAACGGGGCCGGCAAGACCACCACCGTGAAGATGCTCGCCACACTGCTGCGCCCGGACGGCGGTGAGGCCCATGTCTTCGGGCACGACGTCGTGCGCGAGGCCGACGAGGTACGCGGCCGGGTGAGCCTCACCGGCCAGTACGCCTCGGTGGACGAGGACCTCACCGGCACCGAGAACCTGGTACTGCTGGCCCGGCTCCTCGGTCACGGCAGGCCCGCCGCCCGCACCCGCGCCGCCCAGCTGCTGGAGGCCTTCGGCCTCACCGAGGCGGCCGGCAAGCAGGTGAAGCACTACTCGGGCGGCATGCGGCGCCGCATCGACATCGCCGCGTCCATCCTCAACACCCCCGACCTGCTGTTCCTGGACGAGCCGACGACCGGTCTGGACCCGCGCAGCCGCAACCAGGTGTGGGACATCGTGCGCGCGGTGGTCGCCCAGGGCACCACGGTGCTGCTGACCACGCAGTACCTGGACGAGGCCGACCAGCTGGCGTCCCGGATCGCGGTCATCGACCACGGCAAGGTGATCGCCGAGGGCACCAAGGGCGAGCTGAAGGCGTCCGTCGGTGCCGGATCCGTCCATCTGCGGCTGCGCGATCCCGTCCAACGGGCGCAGGCGGCCGACCTGCTGCGCCGCACCCTGGACGCGCAGGTGCAGGCCGAGCCCGACCCGGTGGCGCTGACCGCCCGGCTCTCGGCGGCCGCCGGCCAGGACACCGCCGCCGAGCAGGCCGCCCGGGCGCTGAACGAACTGTCCGCCGCCGGCATCACCGTCGACAACTTCTCGCTGGGCCAGCCCAGCCTGGACGAGGTGTTCCTCGCCCTCACCGGACACGACACCCGCACGTCCGGCTCCGCAGCATCCGGCTCCCACGACGCGAAGGACGAGGTGGCGGCATGAGCACCGCGACGACCACCGAGAGCACCGAACTCGCCCCGGTCCGCACCGACTCCCTCACCGAACTGCTGGTCGCCAAGGAGCGCCCGCCCCGGCCCAGCGCCTGGCAGGCCTCGCTCACCTTCGGCTGGCGGGCGATGCTGAAGATCAAGCATGTGCCGGAGCAGCTCTTCGACGTCACCGCCTTCCCGATCATGCTGGTGCTGATGTACACGTACCTGTTCGGCGGGGCGCTGGCCGGATCGCCGCGGGAGTACATCCAGTTCCTGCTGCCGGGCATCCTGGTGATGTCGGTCGTGATGATCACGATGTACACCGGCGTCTCGGTCAACACGGACATCGAGAAGGGCGTGTTCGACCGCTTCCGCAGCCTGCCGATCTGGCGTCCCTCGACCATGGTCGGCTATCTGCTGGGCGACGCCCTGCGCTACACCCTGGCGTCCGTGGTGATGCTCACCGTCGGCCTGATCCTGGGCTTCCGCCCGGGCGGCGGGATCGCCGGCGTGGTCGCCGGGATCGCCCTGCTGGTGCTGTTCTCGTTCGCCTTCTCGTGGATCTGGACCATGTTCGGTCTGCTGCTGCGCACCGAGAAGTCGGTGATGGGCGTCAGCATGATGGTGATCTTCCCGCTGACGTTCCTGTCCAATGTCTTCGTGGAGCCGAGCACCATGCCGGGCTGGCTGCAGGCCTTCGTCAACAACAGCCCCGTCACCCACCTCGCCTCGGCCGTCCGCGGCCTGATGGCCGGCGACTGGCCGGCCGGCGAGATCGCCTGGTCCCTGGGCTGGTCGGCCCTGTTCGTCCTGATCTTCGGCCCGATCACCATGCGGCTGTACAACCGCAAGTAGGGCCGGGGGCGTTCGCCCTCGCTGTCAGGACCGCGCCGTTCGTCCTCGGTGACGCCACTGGGCCCATCGCCGGGGACGCACCGCTGCTACGGCCGGGGCAAGGGGCGGACGTCCGGGGTGACCTGGGTGACCGGGGTGGCGCGGACGATGGTGATGAGGCGGTCGGTGAGCTGGACCGTGCCGACGTCCGGGTCGTCATAGCCGAGGACGCGGTGGCCGCGGACCACGCTCACCACCAGGTCGTCGAGTTCGCGGGGCGTCTTGCCCACCTCGGCCTTTATCGCCGGGCGTTCGACGATGTCGAGGCCGGTGCCCTGCTGGATGAGATCCTCCATCACCATGCCGGCGGCGGGACTGAGCACGGACAGGCCGAGCAGCCGGCCGGCCGCGCTGGCGCTGGTGATGACCGCGTCCGCGCCCGACTGCTTCAGCAGCGGCGCGTTCTCCTCCTCCCGCACCGCGGCCACGATCTTGGCATTGCGGTTGAGCTGGCGGGCCGTGAGCGCCACCAGCACCGCGGTGTCGTCGCGCTGGGTGGCGATGATGACCTGCTTGGCCCGGAACACCTCGGCCCGCTTGAGGACTTCGCTGCGGGTGGCGTCGCCGACGACGCCCGCGAAGCCGTCGGCCGTGGCGGCGTCGATCGCCTTGTTGCTGGGGTCGACGACCACGACCTGCTCCTTGCGGAGCCCCGTCGCGCAGACGGTCTTGATCGCCGACCTGCCCTTGGTGCCGTATCCGACGACGACGGTGTGATCGCGCAACGTGGACCTCCAGCGGTTCAGTCGCCACTCCTCACGGGTGCGCTCGGTGAGCGCCTCGAGGGTGGTGCCGACCAGGATGATCAGGAACAGCACGCGCAGCGGCGTGATGACGAGGATGTTGGTGAGCCGGGCCGCGTCGCTCACCGGGGTGATGTCGCCGTAGCCGGTGGTGGAGAGCGTGACGGTCGCGTAGTAGAAGCAGTCGAGCAGATCGAGGCTTCCGTCGGCGTTGTCGTCGTAGCCGCCCCGGTCGGCATAGACGACGAAGGCGGTCACCACCAGCACCAGCAGGGCCATCAGCAGGCGCTTGCCGACCTGACGGATGGGATGCTCCACCATCTTCCTGGGGAGCGTCACCCGGTGAGTCACCAGGTGTTCGTCCGCCTGGCGTGCGATGACGTCCTGACCCGGAAGTTTCACGTGAAACACACCCCGATTCCACCCGCCGCCCAGGGCAGGTCGAGCATGGCGGCCTCCTGGCCCGGCCGTGCACCGCCCGGCGGCACCACGGCGAGCGCGTCCGCCGCGGCGACACCCCGCAGCATGGCCGGCCCGTTGTACAGCAGGGGCATCGCGTGGTCGTCGCGCAGCGCCACGGGGATCAGCCGGGTGTGGTCCGGATGCCCCTGCACGCCGTCCCGCAGCGGCAGCGCATACGGCTCGGGAGCGGGCCGTGCCGCCAGGGTGCGCAGCAGCGGCTCGGCGAGGGTGAGCAGCCCGGAGACGGCGGCCAGCGGATTGCCGGGCAGCCCGACCAGGTGCTGGTTCTCCGTGATGCGGGCCAGCAGCATGGGGTGGCCGGGGCGCACCCGCACGCCGTCCACCAGCAGCTCGGCGCCGATGCGGCGCAGGGTGGGATGGACGTGGTCGACGGGGCCGGAGGCGGTGCCGCCGGTGGTGACGAGAACCTCGGCGCCGGAGGCGGTGATCGCCTCGTGCAGGGCGTCCTCGTCGTCGGGGACCCGGCGGATCGAGGTGACCTCGGCGCCCAGGGCACGCAGCCAGCCCGGCAGCATCGGTCCGAGCGCGTCCCGGATCAGCCCCTCGCGGGGGAGGCCCTCGGAGAGCAGTTCGTCGCCCAGCACGAGGACGTCGGCGCGGGGCCGGGGCACCGTGGCGAGGGTGTCGTAGCCGGCCGCCGCGGCGAGTCCGATCACGGCCGGGGTCACCACCGCCCCCGCGGGCAGCAGGTGGTCGCCGTCGCGGCACTCCTGGCCCCGGGGGCGGATGTCCTGGCCGTGCGAGATCGTGTTCTGCTCCTGGGGCACGGCGACGTGCAGCCGGCCCTTGTCGTCGAGGCGGCCGTGCTCGGTGCGCAGCACGGCGGTGGTGTCCGGCGGGATGCGGGCACCGGTGGCGATGCGCACGGCCTCGCCGTCGGTGAGCGGTGCGTGCGCGGTGTGCCCGGCGAGGACGCCCTGCTCCCGCACGTCCCAGGGTCCGGGGCCGGAGACCGCCCAGCCGTCCATCGCCGAGGTGTCGAAGGAGGGCAGGTCGGTGAGGGCGGTGAGGGGTGCGGCCAGGGTGAGGCCCAGCGCCTCGGCCAGGGGCACCTGGACGGGACCGCGGCGGCCCGTGCGGCGGCCCGCGAGCTCGGCGGCGGCCCGGGCGTCGGACCAGTCGGTGGCGTTCCGGTGCCGTTCGTCTCCGTGGCCCGTGCCCGGGGACCGGCCGGCCGTGCGGCGGTTGTCGTTCACGAGGGCGAGCGCCTCCTCGACGTCGAGGTCGTCGGCGTCCTCGCCGGCCCGGGCGGGGTGCGTGTTCATCTCGTGTCCGGGCGGGTGTCGGGGGTGGCGTCCGGGGCGACGTCCCCGGAGGGGGCGCCGGTCGCGGGTGCGGGCGGGGCGCCGTCCGCAGTGGTCTCGTCGGCCCAGCGGGCGGCGAGGGCGGCGGCCCTGCGGGCGGCGTCGGCGACGGCCTCGCGGTCACCGCCCGCCCTGGCCGCGGCGTACCCGACCAGGAAGGTGGTCAGCGGCGCCGCCGGCCGCGCGACACCGTGGGCGGCGTCCCGGGCGAGGTCCAGCAGCAGGCCGGTGTCGACGTCCAGGTCGATGCCCAGCTCGTCCTTGACTGCGGAGATCCATTCATCCAACACGTGCCCATGCTCCCTGATGCGTGCCCTGGCGGTGGCGATGTCGTCCCAGGTGTCGCAGTCGAAGGACGCCACCGGGCCGGAGAGTCGGGTGAGGTCGAGCCGGGCGGTCAGCCGGCGCAGCGGCAGCCCGGCCAGCGCGCCGTGCGCGGAGGCGAGCGCGCCCAGTTCGCGGCGCAGCGCGGAGGTCCGGTAGGCGGCGACCAGCGGCTGCTCGCGGCCGTCCGCGTCGGTGAGCTGGACGCCGTCGGCGCCGGTGCCGCGCAGCGCGGTGAGCAGCTCCCGCACGGTGCGGGCGTCCAGGAACGGCAGGTCGGCGGAGAGCAGCAGGGCGTGCTCCGCCGTGGTGTGCCCGAGGCCGGCGTCCAGCGCGGCGAGCGGTCCGCCACCCGGCGGTTCCTCGCGCGCCCAGACGACGGGCCTCACGGTGGGCCGGGGATCGGCGACGACCACGGTGGTGCGGGCGCCGGCGCAGGCGGTGAGCACCCGGTCGAGCAGCGTGCGGCCGCCGACCCGCACGGCGGGCTTGTCCGCCCCGCCGAGCCGGCGCGCGGCCCCGCCGGCGAGCACGACGGCGTCGTAGGCGGGTGCGCCGCCGCCCGGACCTCCGGGACGCTCGAGTTCGCTCACACCCCCGAGTATGCGCGGCCCCCGCGATCACAGGGAACGCGGGGGCCGGGCACGTCACAGACTGCGCGGCAGGACGGTCACGAGCCGTACAGCGCGATCGGGCACGGGGTGTGCACCACGACGGTGGTCACAGCGTGCGCAGCAGGACCGCCGGCTGCTCCACGCAGTCGGCCACGTACCGCAGGAAGCCGCCCGCGGTGCCGCCGTCGCACACCCGGTGGTCGAAGGTGAGCGAGAGCTGCACCACCTGACGCACGGCCAGTTCGCCCTCGTGCACCCACGGCTTGGGGACGATGCGGCCGACGCCGAGCATCGCGGCCTCGGGGTGGTTGATGATCGGGGTGGAGCCGTCGACGCCGAAGACGCCGTAGTTGTTCAGCGTGAACGTGCCGCCGGTGAGCTCCGCGGGGGTGAGCGTCCCGGCGCGGGCCGCCTCGGTGAGCCGGGCGAACTCCGCGGTGAGCGACTCCGCGTCCCTCCGGTGGGCGTCCCGGACCACGGGGACGACCAGTCCCCGGTCGGTCTGCGCGGCGAACCCGAGGTGCACCTCCGGGTAGCGGACGATCTCCCTGGTCTCGGTGTCGACCGAGGAGTTCAGCTCGGGGAAGCGGGCCAGGGCGGCGGTACAGATCCGGGCCAGCAGCGCCAGCACGGAGATCTTCGGGCCGCCGGCGGCGTTCATCGCGGCGCGGGTGCGCATCAGCTCGGTGGCGTCCGCGTCCACCCAGCAGGTGGCGTCCGGGATCTCGCTGCGGCTGCGGGAGAGCTTGTCGGCGACGGCGCCGCGGATGCCCTTCAGCGGGATGCGGGTGACGCCCGCCGAGACGCCCTGGGCCGTGCCCGCGGCGGCGGCCTGGGCGGTGGTCTGCGCCGCGGGAGCGGGCCGCTCCCGCACCGGGGCGCCCTGGGCCGCCTGGGCTGTCCGGACTCCCTGGGCGGAAGCGGCGCGCAGCGCTTTCTCCACGTCCGCGCGCATGATCAGCCCGTCCGGTCCCGAGCCGGTCATCGAGCGCAGGTCCAGGCCGTTCTGCCGGGCCAGTCTGCGCACCAGCGGCGAGATCACCGGGACGGGACCGTCCACGGGCTCCCGCCGGGCGGCGCTCCTGCCGGACGCCGGGCCGCTGCCCGCGGGCTGCGCCGGGGCGGCCGGGACGGGCCTGGCGGGCCGCACCCTGCGGCGGCGGGCCGGTGCCTCGGAGGTGCCGTAGCCGACGAGGACATTGCCCGAGCCCTCCGCCCGGGAGTCCTCCACCGAGGAGCCATCCGCACGCGCCCCGTCCGAACGGGAGCCCTCGGCACGCGGGCCTTCCGGGCGGGAGCCCTCGCCCTGCGCGCGGGTGCCCCCGGCCGCGGCGCCCGGCTCGCCCTGCCCGCCGCCGGCCGGGCCGCCCTCGGACGGCTCCCCCACCGCGACCGTCAGCAGCGGCGCGCCGACGGGCAGTTCGGTGCCCTCCTCGCCGAAGCGGGCGGTGACCACACCCCCGTAGGGGCAGGGCACCTCGACCATCGCCTTGGCCGTCTCGACCTCGACGACGGGCTGGTCCACGGTGACCACGTCACCGACCTCGACCAGCCAGCGCACGATCTCCGCCTCGGTGAGCCCTTCACCCAGGTCGGGGAGCTTGAACTCCAGCACCTGTGCCATCAGCCCTCGGCCTCCCATTGCAGACGCCCCACGGCGTCCAGGATCCGGTCCACTCCCGGCAGGTGATGGCGCTCCAGCATCGGCGGCGGGTACGGGATGTCGAACCCGGCCACGCGCAGCACCGGCGCCTCCAGGTAGTGGAAGCAGCGCTCGGTGACCCGTGCGGCGATCTCCCCGCCCGGGCCGCCGAAACCGCCCGACTCGTGGACCACGACCGCGCGCCCGGTGCGCCGCACCGAGGCGGCCACCGTCTCGTCGTCGAACGGCACCAGCGAGCGCAGGTCGACGACCTCGAGGTCCCAGCCCTCGGCCCGTGCCGCCTCGGCCGCCTCCAGGCAGACGGGCACGGACGGCCCGTAGGTGATCAGTGTGGCGCTGCGTCCCTGCCGCCGCACCACGGCACGGCCGATCGGCTCGACCGGCGCCGGCTCCTCCGGGTTCCAGGAGTCCTTCGACCAGTAGAGCCGCTTGGGCTCGAGGAAGACCACCGGATCGTCGGAGGCGATGGCGGCGCGCAGCAGTCCGTAGGCGTCGGCGACGGTGGCGGGGGTGACGACGTGCAGGCCGGGCGTCGCCATGTAGTACGCCTCGGAGGAGTCGCTGTGGTGCTCCACGCCGCCGATGCCGCCGCCGTAGGGGATGCGGATGGTGACGGGCAGCGGCATCTTGCCGCGGGTGCGGTTGCGCATCCGGGAGACATGGCTGACCAGCTGCTCGAACGCCGGGTAGGCGAAGGCGTCGAACTGCATCTCCACCACCGGCCGCAGCCCGTACATCGCCATGCCGACCGCGGTGCCGAGGATGCCCGCCTCGGCCAGCGGGGTGTCCGTGCAGCGGTCCTCGCCGAACTCCTTGGCGAGGCCGTCGGTGATCCGGAAGACGCCGCCGAGGGTGCCGACGTCCTCGCCCATGACGTGCACGGACGGGTCGTCGGCCATGGCGTCGCGCAGGGCGCGCGTGAGGGCCTGCGCCATGGTGGCCGGCTTGACGGCGACAGTCGTCATCGCTGGGTCCCTTCCGACTCGGCCTCCGCCTCCAGCTCGGCCCTGAGCTGGGCCTGCTGCTCCCGCAGCTGCGGAGTGGGCTCGGCGTAGACGTGGGCGAAGAGGTCCATGGGGTCGAGGGCGGGGTCCTGGTTCATCCGCTCGCGCAGCGAGGCCGCCATGGTCTCGGCGTCCTGGCGGGCGGCGGCGATGCCGTCCTCGTCGAGCAGGCCGCGCGCGGTCAGCTCGCGCTCGAGCAGCTGGATCGGGTCGTGCTGCTTCCAGGTCTCCACCTCGGCGTCGCCGCGGTAGCGGGTGGCGTCGTCGGCGTTGGTGTGCGCCTCCACCCGGTAGGTGATGGCCTCCACCAGGACCGGGCCGCCGCCGGAGCGGGCGTGCCGCACGGCGTCGGTGAGCACCTCGTGCACGGCGGCGGCGTCGTTGCCGTCGACCAGGCGGCCCGGCATGCCGTAGCCGACCGCCTTGTGCGCCAGGGACGGCGCGGCGGTCTGCTTGGCGAGCGGGACGGAGATGGCGAAGCCGTTGTTCTGGACGAGGAAGACCACCGGGGCCTGCCAGACGGCGGCGAAGTTCAGCGCCTCGTGGAAGTCGCCCTCGCTGGTGCCGCCGTCGCCGACCATGGCGAGCGCCACCACGTCGTCGCCCTTGAGCCGGGCGGCGTGCGCGAGGCCCACCGCGTGCGGCAGCTGGGTGGCGAGCGGGGTGCTCAGCGGGGCCACCCGGTGCTCGTAGGGGTCGTAGCCGGTGTGCCAGTCGCCGCGCAGCAGGGTGAGCGCCTCGACCGGGTCCACGCCGCGGGCGACCACGGCGAGCGTGTCGCGGTAGCTGGGGAAGAGCCAGTCACGTTCCTCGAGGACGAGCGCGGCGGCGACCTCGCAGGCCTCCTGGCCGGTGCTCGAGGGGTAGACCGCGAGACGGCCCTGCTTGGTGAGGGCGGTGGCCTGCGCGTTGTAGCGGCGTCCCTTCACCAGTTCGGCGTACAGCCGGCGCAGCAGCTCCGGGTCGGCCTTGGCCGCCGCCTCGGTGCCGAGCACCCGGTGGGGCTCCGCGTCGGGCAGCAGCGGCGCGGGGTCCGTGCGGGGCTGCCAGGCGGGCGGCGGGGTCGGCCGGTAGGCACCCCGCTGCTCCATGACCGTCATGACGGCACCTCCTCGTGGGAGCAACTCGGCCAGGCGCGTCGCCTGTGACGCGCCTCACCAACCGATTGTTCGGTCGCCGGCACATTTTGGCTACGGGTGGCACCAGGCTGTGGACAAACGGTTCCGCCGGGCCTGAGATGAATGCAGGACGTCCACAGGAGAGAGGCGGGGGGG
>Ga0207873_1002922_pt1 | contig 13133 bp, 8 predicted proteins | sample BGWIniCompost_FD_187373 | JGI IMG/M metagenome (GOLD analysis project Ga0207873, IMG submission 187373) | Cellulose adapted compost microbial communities from Newby Island Compost Facility, Milpitas, CA, USA - BGW Initial Compost (SPAdes)... ... | reverse complement strand
TCGCAAAGGCTTTTCCGGTTGCTTTTGAATCTTCGCCAACGCCAATAGAAATTTCAGATTCTGAATCGCCGGTGGACGTATCGACTGTCAATGGCGAGGTATATATTTTAAATTCATATAAAATATCCGGCTCTATTCTGACTGAAAGAGGATCGAAGATAAAAGGTTCAATCTTAAAAGTGCGCGCCGGCGACCAGGAAAGCCTAATTCCCGTTTCTGACGGCGTCTATGAATTTGAAGCGGATGAAAATGGCGATTATACCTTTTCTCCCGAGTACGACGCGGATTCGCCTGTCAACGGCGTGTCCACCCTGGATATCAGCCTGATCAGGCGTCATCTCCTCTCCGTGAAACCGTTCGACTCGCCTTACAAGCTGCTCGCGGCGGATGTCGATCAGTCCGGTTCAATATCCATGATCGATATCTCCTGGATCAGGAAGCTGATCCTCGGGACGGAGACTGAATTGCCCGGGAAAAAGCTTTGGGCTTTTACGCCGGCTGATTACGTTTATGATGAAACAGATCCCTTTCCATTGGTTTCATCAAAATCGGTTTCAAACCTTTCGAGCGACATGCAGGTGGATTTTATCGGGGTGAAGCTGGGCGATGTGAATGAATCATGGACTTCGCCGTTAAGGCTAAAGAATACCGATCCCTTGATTCTCACGATAGACTCTGCATATTCAGATAACGGAGAATTTATCGCGCCCGTGCGCGCGAAAAACTTCAACGATATCGCCGGCTATCAGTTTACCGTGACCTGGGACAAGAGCGAGTTTCAATTAATCGATGTAATAAACAAATCGACGGCCGGCAGCTTTGGCCTGCGGCTTGTTTCAGAGGGGATTCTTACCACTTCATGGGACGAAGCCAATGGGTTAAGCCGCTCGCTTGAGGATAACGATACGCTTTTCTTATTGAAATTTGAAAAGCGTTCCGATCATCTTGCAAAAGGAATTCAAATCGGCTCAGGCGTAACGCCCATGATGGCGTTTACGGGCGACATGTTGGAAATTCCCGTAGAAACAAGGAATCTGGCCTCCTTTGAGAGCGCGGACAGGACCGGACAATTCAAATTGCTCCAAAACGCTCCCAATCCGGCAAAGGATTATACGGTCATTCCTTTCTATCTTCCCGAAGCAGGCGACGTCAAATTAACGATCGTCAATCTGGCGGGACAGATTGTATTTGAAACTTTCGGCAGATATCCGGAGGGGCATAATAAGATTTTATGGAACATAGACAGAGAGAAAATAAAACAGGGCGTATATTTGTATTCATTAGAGACTTCCCATGGCAAAGATTCTAAAAGGTTGGCGGTCTGGTTTGAGTAAGGCGGGATTTTCCCTAACGGTTTTGGCGTGTCAGGCGCAGACTGCCATAGCCCAGCCTACCTTTGATCCGAGCGATCCCAACGTTCCCCTCGACGGCGGACTTATTTGGCTTCTGCTCGCAGGCGCGGGGTATGGCGCCAAGAAAATCTATGATCAACGGAAAAAGAAAAACATTTAATTTCCTGACTTGGCGATTCTTCAATTTTTCTGGCTTTAAAAATGACGCCCAATCGGGAAATTGTTGTAACATTACCGCCTGTTAACATCCTGTATATCAAGACGAAATAAAACAGGCGCCTTTCGGCAATGGGAATTTGCCGCTGATATAAATGATGTAATGTTTTCGATATTTTCGAAGGAACGGTGAAATTGGAAATCCATAGTTTCACAGAAATTTTCTATTCGATGGAAAAATTCATTCAGGGATTACGGATTATGCCGCGCTGGATTATCATCCTGATCGATCTGGCTATTTTGTCGCTGTCCGTTATTATCGCTTACATTCTCCGGTTTAATTTCGATCTTTGGGCTGTGGAGAACAGCGAACCGCTAACCGGGATGCTCTTGTTTGTCGGTTGCGGCGTAATTTCCATGCTTGTCACCAAGAGCTACGCGGGCATTATCCGTTATACGAGTCTTGAAGACGGCATCCGCATTTTTTACACTACGTCGCTTACATTGGTTTTGTGCCTGGCCGGCAATTACCTCTATTATCTCAGGAATGGCGCATACATCATTCCCCTGTCGGTGGTGATTATCGGCTACCTGTCGTCGTTGATCTTCCTGTTCTACTACCGGTTTGCGGTTAAAAACGTTTTTTCTTATTATACAAACTTTATTCAGAAAAAGAAAAACATCATCATTTTCGGGGCGGGCAAGTTCGGGCAGATCACCAAACACATTATCGATCACGACACCAACTTCAACTATAAGGTGGCGGCTTTCCTTGAAGACGATCCGCAGAAGATCAATAAAAGCATCGAGGGCGTGAAAATATACGACGCGCGCCGCAGCCTCTCTCAAACGTTGATCAGCCACAACGCAAAGGAAGTGATTATTTCCATCCAGGACTTATCCGTTCACCGCAAGAATGAGATTGTGGACGCATGTTTGAAACACCAGGTGCGCGTGAGAATCATCCCGCCCGTGGACCAATGGGTAAACGGGCAGTTGAGCATGAAACAGATCCAGGAGATCAACATCGAGGATCTGCTGGGCAGGGATTCCATCGTGCTCGACAACCACAACGTCCGCGAACAGCTTTCAGGAAAAAAGATCATGATCACCGGCGCCGCCGGATCGATTGGCAGCGAAATCGTGCGACAGGCGCTACGATACCACCCGGACACCCTGATCCTGATTGACCAGGCGGAAACCCCATTGTTTGAGCTTGGCCTGCAATTGAGCAAGCTAAAGTCGGAAACAACCATTGTGTACAAGCTCGGCGACGTCTCTAACCTGATCAGGATGGAGAAGATTTTTGAAGAATTCCGGCCTCATGTGGTGTATCACGCCGCAGCTTACAAACATGTGCCGGTGATGGAGAATAATCCCTCCGAAGCGATCTTGTGCAATGTGAAGGGCACAAAGATACTGGCCGACCTGTCTGTGAAATATGGGGTGGACCGGTTTGTCATGGTATCGACCGACAAGGCGGTGAACCCCACCAGCATTATGGGAGCTACGAAAAGGATCGCGGAGATGTATGTGCAGGCGTTGAGCGGGCATATCGCGCATTCGCTGCAATATTCTACGCGCTTTATCACCACCCGGTTTGGAAATGTTTTGGGATCGAACGGGTCCGTGATTCCGTTGTTTAAAAAGCAAATCGCCGAAGGCGGTCCCATTACAGTCACCCATCCCGACATACGCAGGTTTTTCATGACCATTCCCGAAGCCTGCCAGCTCGTGATGGAAGCGGGCGCCATGGGGCGCGGAGGCGAGATATTCGTCTTCGACATGGGCAAATCGGTCAAGATTGTGGACCTTGCAAAGAAGATGATCCAGCTCTCCGGACTTCAGCTTGGAAAAGATATCGATATTGTATTCACCGGGTTGAGAGAAGGCGAAAAGCTCTATGAAGAAGTGCTCGACTCAAATGAAAGCACCATTCCCACGCATCATCCCAAGATACTTATCGCCAAGGTTCGCCAGGAACCTTTTAACATCGTGGCCAGCCAGATTGACGAATTGATCAAATCGGCGGCGACAGGCGACGAATTTTATATGGCGAGCCTGATGAAGGAAATGGCCCCGGAATACAAAAGCAATTATTCCAGGTTTGAAGAGCTGGACAGGAAACGCCTTTCCGTGTAGCATAACAAAGGGGTAAGGCCATCAGACAGCCTTGACGCTTTGCGGGCTGTCATTCCTTTGTGTTTTTTGTTGCCGGATTTAATTAATATGAGCCTGTTTTCGCGAAAAGTCTGCCCGATCGCGACAGTCGCTTAAATAAATTTTATATTTGCGCCAGATTTTTTAACGCTCAAAAGAATACTTTTTATGAAAATATTTATCAGGCGAGTAGGCGAAGGAGTGCATATGGAAGCCTCCAATGAAGACGGAGCGGTTATTTCGATGGACGGATCGCCCGCGGTAGGCGGAGTGAACGCCGGCATGCGGCCCATGCAGGTCCTATTGTCCAGTCTGGGAGGCTGCAGCGGAATCGACGTGATCGATATCCTGAAGAAACAAAGGCAGGACCTGAAGGACTTTAGAATTGAAATCAACGGCCAAAGAGAAGACAAGCCCGCCCCTTCCGTGTTCACCGACATTCATGTGCATTTTACCCTTTCGGGAAATCTCGACGAAAGCAAGGTAAAAAGGGCTATCGACCTGAGCATGACGCGCTATTGTTCGGTGGCCAGGATTCTGGAGAAGACTGCGAAAATCTCCTATTCCTTTACGATAGAAAACGGGGAGAAATGATTTTTTTAAACCTATATGCAGAATTATAAAAATTTTGAGACGGCCGCCATCCGGATGCAGGCGGAAAGGAGCGTCCAGAAAGAGCACTCCACTCCCATATTCGCCACCTCAAGCTTTACTTTCGACAATGCGGAGGAAGCCCGCGCAAAGTTTGCCGACGAGGTTCCCGGCAATATCTACAGCCGCTTTTCCAATCCCAATACTGATGAGTTCATCGCAAAGATGTGCCTGTTGGAAGGAGTGGAAGACGGCGTAGCCGCCGCATCGGGCATGTCGGCGATATTTACCAGCATGGCTGCGTTCCTTAAGTCGGGCGACCATATTGTGGCTTCCAAGTCGCTATTCGGATCGACGCGGCAGATAATTGCAAATATCCTGCCCAGGTGGGGCGTCAGTTATACCTATGCGAGCGTCGACCGGCCTCATGAGTTTGAGGAGAGCATAAGGCCCCAGACGCGGATGATCTTTGTGGAGACGCCGTCCAATCCCGGCCTTAACCTGATAGACCTGGAATGGCTGGGCAAGCTGGCGCGGTCGAAGAATATTATCCTGAATGTGGACAATTGTTTTGCGACCCCTTACCTTCAGAACCCCGCGCGATGGGGCGCAGATATCGTCACCCATTCCGCCACCAAGTTTATCGACGGACAAGGCAGAACCTTGGGCGGATGCGTGCTGGGACCAAAAAGCCTGATTAAGGAAGTGCGCTTTATGGCCCGGCATACCGGTCCCGCCTTGTCGCCTTTCAACGCCTGGATTCTTTCGAAAAGCCTGGAAACCCTTGCGGTCAGGATGGAGCGGCATTGCGAAAACGCATTGAAGCTGGCTTCATACCTTGAAAAGCATCCTGAGACGGTATGGACCTGTTATCCTTTCCTGCCATCGCATCCTCAAGTGGAACTGGCCAGGAAGCAAATGCGGATGGGAGGAGGCGTTGTGACCTTCGAGTTGAAGGGCGGTCTGGAGAGGGGACGGCGTTTCCTCGACCTGCTTGAAATGTGTTCGCTTACCGCCAATCTTGGCGACGTAAGGACTATCGTCACCCATCCGGCGTCGACCACGCACTCCAAGCTCACCGAAGACGAGCGGCTTGAAGTGGGGATTACGCCCGGGCTGATCAGGGTTTCCGTCGGGCTCGAACATATCGACGATATCATTGCCGATATCGAGCAAGCCATTCAAAGATCAAAGAAATAAAACATTGCGGATGCGAGCGGTTCCCCAATTGAGGAAGCCCCGGGAAAGTAAGAAGGCGACGGATGTGATCGGATATTGGGTTGCTCCCCAAAATCTCTGGTTTCCCTTATCTTATTCCGCGCTTTTGTCCCGACTCGCGAGCCAAAATTTATTCGAAGGTTAGTAAAAATCAGTCAACGTCGATAGAAATTCTGCCAAGTTGACATAAATTCTGTCAAGCTTGATATAAAACCTGTCAACGTTGATATAAAACCTGTCAAGCTTGACATAAAACCTGTCAAGCTTGATATAAATCCTGTCAACGTTGATATAAATCCTGTCAACGTTGACATAAATCCTGTCAACGTCGACTGAAAACCTGTCAGGCTTGACTGAAAATCTGTCAACGTTGACTAGCAAACTAGTCTCCGTCGAGTGAAATTCAGTCAACCTTGATATAAATTCAGTCAACGTCGACTAAAAACCTGTCAAGCTTGACTGAAAATCTGTCAAGCTCGAGTAAAAATCTGTCAAGCTCGAGTGAAAATCAGTCAACGTCGAGTAAAAATTTAGTCGTCCAGGAGTAAAATTTAATCGCCGTCGAGTAAATGCTTAAATCAACCCATCGCTGATCAGTATCCCATTCATTGCCGCCAACCGGCAGCTGAGAGCTCCCTTCGATCCAAGCATTCCGGAGCCAGAATTAAACGCGCATATCTGTGATATAGCGACGCTTTTTTAAGCGGGATTATGGGATTTGTCAAAAACAGTAAAAAATTGGCTTTTCGAGGTAAAACTATTAAATTAGCATATCCAACCAGTTAATCATAAAAAAAGGCGAGTTTAAATCTGAGTTTAAACCCGCCTTAGAATGTTTTCACAACGGAATAATCCTTATTGTGATTTGCTTTCATTCGACGACAAATATACTAAACATAATTATGGAAACAAAAAAAATTTTAGGCATCGATTTGGGAACCAACTCCATAGGATGGGCGCTGGTGGAGCAAAATTTCGAAGAGAAGGCTGGAAAAATTATTGGAGCTGGTTCAAGGATAATTCCCATGAGCCAAGATCAGATTGGCGAATTTGACAAGGGAAATTCTGTTTCGCAAACCAAAGAAAGAACAGGATACCGCAGCGCAAGGCGGTTGCGGGAGCGCCATTTACTCAGAAGACAACGATTGCACCGGGTATTGAATATACTGAAATTTTTACCGGAGCATTATGCAAAAGAGATAGATTTTGAGAAACGGTTAGGCCAGTTTTTGCCCGAAAAGGAGCCAAAAATCGCTTACCGTTTTAATGAAACATCGGGGAAATATGAATTTATATTTACCAGTTCATTCAATGAGATGGTTGATGATTTTAAGATTAATCAACCAGCGCTATTAGAAGGGGGGAAGAAAATTCCGTATGATTGGACCATCTATTATTTACGGAAAAAGGCCCTTCGAAGCCGGATTACAAAGGAAGAATTGGCTTGGATATTATTGAACTTTAATCAAAAGCGCGGGTACTATCAATTGAGGGGCGAAGAGGAAGAAGAACATTCCAATAAGCTTGTGGAATTTCATTCATTGAAAGTTGTGGACGTGATTCCCGATGAAGGCGTCGATAAGAAAGGGGGAAAAAGGTATTCGCTTCACTTAGAAAATGGCTGGATATACAGAAGATCTAGCAAAACTGATTTATCGGTGTGGAAAGGCAAAGTGCGGGATTTCATTGTCACAACCGATCTGAATGACGATGGCTCGATAAAAAAAGATAAAGAAGGCGTTGAGAAAAGGAGTTTTCGCGCTCCGGACGAAAATGATTGGACCCTGATCAAAAAGAAAACCGAGCATGCGATCGATGCTTCTTCATCCACCGTGGGCGAATATATTTATAATAATTTGCTTAAAAATCCCAATCAAAAGATCAAAGGTAAACTGGTTCGCACCATTGAGCGCAAATATTACAAAGATGAGCTAAAGGCAATACTTTCTGCTCAGAAACAGTTTCACCCTGAATTGCAAGACGACGATCTCTATTGCGCCTGCATCAACGAACTCTATCCTCACAACCATGCGCATCAATCAGTCCTGGAAAAAAGAGATATCATTCATTTGTTTGTAGATGATATCATTTTTTATCAACGGCCTCTCAAAAGCAAAAAATCGTTGATTTCTAATTGTCCCTTGGAATATAGAAAATTCAGCGTAGATGGCGAAGAAAGGATAAATTATCTTAAGGTCATTTCAAAATCGCATCCCTTGTTCCAGGAATTTAGGCTTTGGCAGTGGCTACATAACCTGAAAATTTACAGTAGGGAAAATGATAGCGACGTAACCGGTCAGTTTATCGCAGATATAGAAGATTGGGAAAATCTGTTCGATTTTCTGAATGGGAGGAAAGAAATCGATCAGAAATCCCTGCTGAAGTATTTCAAGTTATCCGAAAAGAAATATCGATGGAATTATGTAGAAGATAAGAACTACCCATCTAACGAAACCCGTTTTCAGATACAAACCCGGCTTGCGAAAGTAAAGGATATTCCCGAAGATTTTCTGACTTCTGAGATCGAACAAGCGCTTTGGCATATTATCTACTCCGTGACCGATAAGACAGCGTATAAAAAAGCTTTGGAAACATTTGCCAGAAAGCATGGACTAGACCGGGAGACGTTTGTTGAAAGCTTCGAAAAGTTCCCGCCTTTCAAAAGCGACTATGGTTCTTTTTCTGAGAAAGCCATCAAAAAATTGCTCCCCCTGATGCGATTGGGGAAATACTGGAGTTGGGAGGCAATCGATGAAAAAACTAAAATGCGGATTTGCAAGATCATTACCGGAGAATATGACGAGGAAATAAAAGACCGTGTAAGGAAAATGGCGCGCGACCTGAAAAGGGAATCAGATTTCCAGGGATTGCAATTGTGGCTTGCGCAATATATTGTATATGGGCGGCATTCCGAAGCCGCATTGGCAGGCAAGTGGAACTCGGCCGACGATTTGCGGAGATACATCGATGAGTTCAAACAACACAGCTTGCGCAATCCAATCGTAGAGCAAGTGGTAGCTGAGACGCTGCGCGTGGTCGAAGACATCTGGGTGAAATATGGAAAGGGGGCTAAGGGCTTTTTTGATGAGATCCATATCGAATTGGGCCGAGAAATGAAACATACGGCCGAAGAGCGTAAAAAGATCTCTGATAAGGTAAATGAAAATGAAAATACAAATCTTCGTATCAAAGCTTTATTGGTGGAGTTGTTAAACGACGGGCAAGTAGAGAATGTTCGTCCTTATTCGCCGGTTCAAATGGAGCTTTTGAAGATTTATGAAGACGGCGCATTAAGCTCGGCGCACGACATTCCCGACGACATTGCTAAAATCAGTAAGACCGCTCAACCCACAAGGGCAGAGTTGCAGCGTTATAAGCTGTGGTTAGAGCAGCGATACAGGTCTCCCTATACGGGAGAACCGATTCCGCTAAATAAGCTTTTTACTCCAGCATACGAAATCGAGCATATTATTCCTCAAAGCCGTTATTTTGACGACAGTTTTTCAAACAAGGTGATTTGCGAAGCGGCTGTAAACAAGTTAAAAGACCGGCAACTTAGCATGGAATTTATCAAGAATCACCATGGAGAGAAGGTCGATACTGGTTTTGGCTGTTATGTAGAGATTTTATCAGAAGAGGCATACAAGGAATTTGTGAATGACAATTACGCAAAAAACAGGGCGAAGCGGAGGAAGCTGCTGATGGAAGAGATTCCGGAAGAAATGATTGAGCGGCAAATAAACGATACGCGATATATCAGCAAGTTTATTTCCAATCTGCTTTCCAATATCGTGCGAAGCGATTGCAACGACGACGGCGTCAACTCGAAAAACTTACTGCAATGCTCGGGAAAAATTACTTCCATATTGAAGCAAGATTGGGGCCTTGAGGCGGTGTGGAATGAACTGATTTTGCCGCGTTTCCAGCGGCTAAACGAGCTTACAAAATCAGATAGTTTCACTGTCTGGAACCCGAGGCTACAAAAGTACCTTCCGACTGTGCCTCTTGAATTATCAAGAGGATTTCAGAAAAAGCGTATTGACCATCGCCACCATGCGCTGGATGCGATAGTAATTGCATGCGCTACCCGCGATCATATTAATCTGTTGAACAATCTGTATGCACATACCCCCAAAGTGCGATACGATTTGCAGCGGAAATTGAGGAAGTTCGAAAAAGCGTCTATCCGGGACAAAATAACGGGGGAGATGGTAGAAAGGGAAATCCCGAAGGAGTTTTTGAAGCCTTGGAACACATTTACGCAGGATACGCGCGATGTCTTGGAAAAAATTGTAGTTAGTTTTAAGCAGAACATCAGAGTGATTAACAAGACAACCAATAAATATGAAAAGTATGTAGAAAAGAAAGGAACGATGGTAAAAGAACTGACGCCTCAGACAAAAGGGGATAGTTGGGCTATAAGGAAGTCGTTGCACAAGGAAACGGTAGCTGGAAAGGTGAATTTGGAGAGAATTAAAATTCCCAAGGGCAAAATTCTAACCGCTACAAGAAAGGCCATTGATTCGTCTTTTAATTTAAAGGCGATCGAATCCATTACCGATACCGGCATTCAAAAAATTTTAAAAAATTATTTGGCAAGTAAAGGCGGGGACCCGGAGCTTGCATTCTCACCTGAAGGGTTGGAGGAAATGAATCAAAACATCGAGCTATATAATGACGGCAAACGACGCCAACCCATCTATAAAGCCAGGATTTTTGAAGTAGGTTCCAAATTTCCTTTGGGCCAGACCGGAAACAAAAAGGCTAAGTATGTTGAAGCCGCCAAAGGTTCTAATTTGTTTTTTGCGATTTACCAAGACGAAAAAGGGAAACGCAGTTTTGAGACAATTCCGCTTAACGTAGTCATAGAACGGCAAAAGCAGGGTTTGGGTCCGGCGCCAGAGATCAATGAAAAAGGCGACAGGCTGCTGTTCTATTTGTCGCCCAATGACTTGGTATATGTGCCCACAGAAGAGGAGAGAGAAAATATAAAAGCAATTGATTTTAAAAATTTAAATAAAGAACAGTTAACTAGGGTATATAAATTTACGGATAGCAGTGATACAACAGGTAACTTTATACCTGCAACGGTTTCAAATCTCTTATTCAATTTATCTAAGAAAGATCAAGAGAAACGCGGATTAAATTACTACATTCAAAATGAGTTCGGTGTAGGAAGTCCGCAGTCAAAAAATCAAAAGTCTATTGAAGGAATAATGATTAAGGATGTTTGCATCAAGTTGATTGTTGATCGGTTGGGAGAGATAAAATATTTTATTTTATAAATAGAAAACCGAAAAGCTGATCAAAATGATTATAATACAAACAAAAAATGAAACGCTCCACATTCATCAAAAACCTGATCGGGCTTTACGGACTGGCTAAGTTGCCTGTGGAGATGGTGCGGCAGTACCAGAAAATATATCTGCTGCAATGCTTTGTCCGCGGCTTCCGGTTCTATGATGGGCCAAAACTCATCCGCCAGATCAATGAAAGCGGCTTGTTGGAACTGGTCCGCGAGCCGGACAATCCCTATGATAAAAATGCTATAGCCCTGCATTTCAACAAGTGCAAAATAGGCTTCCTGCCTGCAGAAAGCAACGCTGTCCTCGCCAGGATAATGGACGCCGACTTACTCCCTCTCCAGGGGGAAGTCACTCATGTGGAGCCCAAAGCCGCGTCTTGGGAGAATGTGCATGTGGCCATCTATGCGCTCAAGGAGATAAAAACGACGGGCGAATACAAGGATTACAGAAAATACGGGATACTGGAAACGCCTCGCTATTACACGCTCAAGTCTTCTGGCGACACTTATGCGCGGGTGTATATAGAACCAGACGAGCCTGGGGCCAAGGACTACTACCAAACGCTTGTCGATCACAGCCGGGATAACAGCGTGTACGACCTGATCCATGGCAGCTTTAGCGGTCCCGACGAGTTCATTGCCGCGTTTGACGAATCTAAAATAGTGATCCGGGAAGACGCAGAGAATGTCGCAAAAATGGCCGGCAAGCTATACAAACGGATTAACGGAGAGATCGCCCGGTTGGAAAACGCCTTTGGCGAGGACAGTTATATCGTGGCCAATGTAGATGAAATCGCCAACATTCCTTATAAAATCGAACGTTTCGTGGAAATTTTGGATAAAGCCGGGAATAAATTTTATGAGGCGGTATTCAAAGCTTGATCGAAAGAAAATGAATTCGGCATGATCAAACGAACTATTTATATCGGCAATCCCGCTCATCTGAGTTTAAAGCAGGATCAAATGAGCGTCAAACTGGACGAAGAAACTAAACATACCATACCCGTTGAGGATATTGGCATAGTGGTCCTCGACCATCCACAGGCCACGATTACCCACGGTCTCACAAATGCGCTGATCAACAACAATGCGGCGGTGTTGTGGTGCGACGACAAACATATGCCCAATGGATTGATGCTTCCGCTGAGCGGGAACGACACGTTTACCGAAAAGCTTCGCTACCAGGTGGGCGCGAGTTTGCCTTTGAAAAAGCAGTTATGGAAACAGACCGTTGAAGCGAAGATCAATAATCAGGCGGCGGTTTTGGAGCGATTCAATATCCCCGGAGACGCGCTTAGATATATGGCCGCCAAAGTAAAGAGCGGCGACTCGGAAAACATGGAAGGCAGAGCGGCGGCATATTATTGGAACCATCTGCTTGAGGAATATGAAACTACCCGCGGCAGGGAAGAGGGCCCGCCAAACCACATGTTGAATTATGGTTATGCGGTTCTCAGGGCGGTAACGGCCCGGAGCCTGACGATGAGCGGCTTCCTGCCTGCTTTAGGCATTCATCACCGGAATAAATACAACCCCTTCTGCCTTGCCGACGACGTGATGGAGCCCTATCGACCTGTAGTTGACGCCTGGGTGATGGATTATTTGGAAATGGTGGATGAGGTTCCCGAAACCCTGGGCAAGGAGGAAAAGGCTCATTTATTGAAGATTCCAACGCTCGACGTGGTTATTGAAAATAAAAACAGTCCATTGATGGTGGGAATGCAAAGGACCACGGCGGGACTAATGAAATGTTTTGAAGGATCTTCCAAGAAAATACCTTACCCTGTTATTTAAATCAAGCAGGCAAATCAGCGATAGACAAAAAATTGGTTATGTCTTTTGAACGTTTAAACAAGTACAGGATTTTGTGGATCTTCGTATATTTTGATTTGCCCACGGCCACGAAAAAAGACCGGAAAGCTTATACGGATTTCCGGAAAGGCCTGATGCAGGATGGGTTTGCCATGATTCAATACAGCATATACGCCCGGCATTGCAGCAGCAGGGAAAATGCGGAAGTGCATAAAAAAAGGGTGAAGCGATTGCTGCCCAAAAAAGGCGATGTGATCATCTTTGAAATAACGGACGCCCAATTCGGGCGCATGGAGTTTTTCAAAGGAGCCGGTCCCACACAGCGGCCGAACGCTCCGCAGCAATTGGAGTTGTTTTAAAAAGTGAAAAAACCTCTGATTGCAGAGGTTTATCGACCCTTCGACGCCCATTTTTTGATCCTGTTTTTAGGCGTAACACATTGAAATACTGATTGTTACGGCACGGTCTGCTGTTGCTAATATCAGTATTTCAAAGAATGAAAGCAAATCACAACAGTTGACCATATCATTCCCCGGTCA
>Ga0207873_1002921_pt1 | contig 13135 bp, 10 predicted proteins | sample BGWIniCompost_FD_187373 | JGI IMG/M metagenome (GOLD analysis project Ga0207873, IMG submission 187373) | Cellulose adapted compost microbial communities from Newby Island Compost Facility, Milpitas, CA, USA - BGW Initial Compost (SPAdes)... ... | reverse complement strand
AGGCTGGCTGAAAAGGAAGGTGTCGCCTTCAAATTTATCCAGATTTTTGAGATGGTCGTCGATCATGATATCCGCCTTCACGATTTCCTTCGAGCCGCAAAACGCGATCTGCCGCCAGTGAATAAACGGAAAGTGTTCGTTCAGCCATTCGCGTTTGTCGCCAAGACTAGACGGAAACTCCATGGCTGCTGAGACGATAAAGATTTCGTATTGCTGATTTAACTGTTCCAGCACCTCGCGACTGCCAGGCACGACAGGGACCGTACGAAAGAATCCCCTGGTATTCGCGTGGCGATGGCCATGCGGGAAAGCCTTGAATTCCGGGAGTCCTTTGAGTTGCTCGATCTCTAGTCGAACTCCGGTATCCTTTTCATGGTATGCAATGAACTGTTTGTACACGTCCGCGAGGACGCCGTCCATGTCAACCGCAATTCTCTTCATGCTAAACCTGTCACAGGTTCCGCTTCTTGAGTTCGTCGACCGCGTGATTGGCAGCGCGGGCAGTTATCGCCATAAAGGTAAGCGTCGGGTTTTGCGTACCTGTGGATGTCATGCATGCCCCGTCGGTGACGAAGACGTTGGGGCAGTGATGCATTTGATTCCACGCATTCAACAAGGAAGTCTTAGGATCACGTCCCATACGCACGCCGCCCATTTCGTGGATGTCGGAACCGGGAGGCGCACCGGTATCGTTGGCCGTTATGTTTACAAAACCAGCTTTTTCAAACATTTCGCGCGATTGCTCCACATAGTCCTGCGTCATCTTATCGTCGTTGTCGGTCCACTCACACGAGATGACCAATTGGGGAATGCCATACTTGTCCTTAAGGTCCTCATGCAACCGGACGTGATTTTTTTCTATCGGGATCACCTCTCCCATCATCCAGCTGCTGATATGCCATGTGCCGAGTTTGGGATGCAACAGGTTTTCGCGGAGCTCATCACCAATCATTGAGGTGTCCGATGATGTCCCTCTTCCTCCTCCGATTCCAATCGCATAGCCCCTCAAAAAATCCATCTCCTGTTTGCGAACATTACGGAAGCGGGGAATATAGCTATGGCTTGGATTTCTGCCGGATGTCTTCTTGTCTTTGAATCCTTCGTAGATGGCGTTCGCCTTGCCGCGATAGTTGTGCCATGCGATGTACTTACCGAGCAGGCCACTGTCGTTACCGAGACCGTTGGGGAATCTTGATGATTTAGAATTCAACAGGATGGCATTGGTGTTCAACGCGGACGCGTTTACGAAAATGATCTTCGCATAAAACTCAATCATTTCCTTACTGTGACGGTCGATAACGCGCACTCCCGTAGCACGTCCCTTCTTATCATCATAGATGATGGAATGCACCACAGAATCGGGACGTATCGTAAGGTTACCCGTCTTCATTGCCCAGGGCAACGTGGACGAGTTGCTGCTGAAATATGCACCGTACACACACCCCCGATTACACATCGCCTGATTCATACACTTCGCACGCCCTTGCTGGGTGTGGATTGGTTGGGGATCGGTGATGTGTGCGCAACGCGCCTGGATGAGATGTCGATCGTTGTAGTGTTTCTTCAGGCTTTCCAGGAAGTGCTTTTCAATGCAACTCATTTCAAAGCCCGGCATGCATTCGCTGTCCGGGAGTTCAGGAAGTCCATCGCGGTTGCCGGCGATGCCAGCAAACTTTTCTACGTGCGCGTACCAGGGCTCAAGGTCTTTATAACGTATGGGCCAATCGACAGCAAAGCCATCGCGCGCGGGACCTTCAAAATCAAAATCACTCCATCGTTGTGTTTGCCGTGCCCACAGCAGTGATTTTCCTCCGACGTGGTATCCGCGAAACCAACGAAAGGGCTTTTCCTGGATGTAAGGCTGTTCATCTTCCTTCAACGCCCAGTGCAGGGTTGCTTCGTTCAGGAAGCGACCGCCGCCATAGCCCACTCTTTTGTCGAGCGGCACCGTTCCGCGAAACTCAAACTGCCAGGGGGCCTTGGACGCTGTGGGGTAGTCCTTGATGTGTTTCACGTCGCGTCCCCTTTCCAGCACGAGCGTCTTCAGCCCATTGTCGCAAAGTTCTTTTGCCGCCCATCCTCCGGAGGCGCCGGAGCCGATGACGACGGCGTCAAAGGTACGGTCCTTTATGGAGTCGATATTAAGATTAGCCATAGCCTCAGGAGTTAACATCTACACAGCCATAGTAATGGCCGGGTGCGACCTTGTAATTATGATAGTTGACCATCACCTCTTTGGAGGTGCTGAAACCGCGGATGGTTTCACGCTTGACGAGTTCGAAGAACTCGCTTTTATCCTTTTCGCCGGAGTCCGCAAAACTCAGGAGCATTTTCTTTCGCTGTTCCTGATCACACACAGTAAAGGATTTTCCGTGGGTGCTTTGGGCCAATGCGTTTAGCGCGCCAAGCTGCTTTTTTAAATTATCCTGGACTTCTTCTTCATAACACCGATCGAAGAGCGCAACGAGAAATTTGTCCACGCCGACAGACAGTGCACCAATGCTGTTACCCGGTGGTATGATCGTATCAGCGACAGCGGCGAGCAGGTCCTGTTCGGTTGAACTGAACACTGATAAACGGGCAGGCAGTGTTTCTGCTGTCCAGGCGTCCGCCCAGGCAGGCAAGGCTATGAGCCCGGCCGATGCCGCCATGAGGGTACGGATAGTTTCCCTTCGGTTCATGGTAGGTTGATAGGTGCAAACTTTCCCGAAGATAACCAATCATGGAAAACGATTGCAGCATTTATGACGAGTGGACGGTATCGCGGCCCTTTTTTAAATTTGGCAAACCTCAACCCTCGACTGCCATTATATATCATGGAAATGAAAACCAAGATATCAACTGCACTACTCGTATGTCTAGCGGCCTTTTCTGGCTGCAAGGATGACAATAACGATAGGGAAGTAGTAAAGCCATCAGAGAATCCGATAACAACTTTTATTGCCGGAGTGACCGGCTTCGAAATTCTCAGGGGGACGACGGGTCCCTGGGAATTTGGCGTTGTATTCAGCGCGTCTGTGCCCGGAAAGATTACCCAATTGGGCTCCCAGATGCCGGATCCTGGCAATTACCGCGTCTTAATTTGGGAATGGGATACACAAAAACTCACCAGGCAGAAAACAGTTGAGCAGACAACCCCGGGAACCCTGGCTCTCGCAAACGTAGAGCCTTTAGCTATCGAGCCTAACAAGAAATATGTTATCAGCATAAATAGCAGCGAATCTGGGGTAAACAAAGCTTTCTATTACGCGCACAAGATCGGCGCGGCTGAATACATGCCTTTCACGATAGGAAACATACTTATACAGGAAGCCTGCTACAAGGGAACCAGTGGGCCGGAATTTCCATCGACCGTGGTAGGAGTAAAATATGAACTCTACGGTTATCCTGAATTTACATTTATTCCTGACTAACCAGAACGCTCTTCAAACTAAGCCAGCTTACGCTCTATGAGAACGAGAACCTGGATACGATTTGTGCTACTGGCATCTCTGCCTGTCTTCTTAGGTTGTAAGGACGACGATAAGGAAATTACGCCTACGCCTAAAGAGCCTGAAAATCCAATCACGACCTTCCTGGAGGAAAGCGACGATTTGGCGGAAGGCACCCGCACATCAGGTCCCTGGGAACTGGGTGTATTGTTCACTGCTTCGGTACCCGGAAAAATCACACAAGTGGGTAGCAAAATGCCGGAACCTGGCAGCTATCGGGTTATCATATGGGACTATGATACCGAAGAAATTCTCAGGCAGAAGACCGTCGAACAGACGGCTCCGGGAATATTAAAGCTTTACGACATTGAGCCCTTGCTCATAGAAGACAATAAGAAATACATCATCAGTATCAATACCCGGGATTCAGGCGTGAATAAACCTTACTATTACGCCGTCAAAACGGGTGGAGGCGATTTCGTGCCATTTACCCGGGGAAGTATCCTGGTACATGAGGCGTGTTACACATCGACCAGTGCAGCAGAGATGCCCGCCGCGGTGACCGACGTAACGTATGAGTTGTACGGCTTCCCGGAGTTTACGTTCATCCCGGATTGATATAGCGCAAGCGTTACCGGATGCTTTCCGGTAACGCAAATGCAATGATCTTACCCGAAGGATCTTCTCTGTTGCCAGATACCGCGATTACAACGTATTGCCGACCGCCGCAGGAATATGTCGCTGGCGTGGCGTAGCCAGGCCCCGGGAGTTCTGTTTCCCACAAGACATCACCCGTTTTCTTGTCAAATGCCCGGAACTTATTGTCACGTGTGGCCGCGATAAAGACAAGTCCGCCCCCAGTCACCATCGGTCCTCCCCAGTTTTCCATTCCAGTTTCAGGAGCGCCGGGTGCCTGAAGGTCGGGGTAATTTCCGAGCGGTCGTCTCCAGAGGTATTCGCCTGTGTTAAGGTCAATAGCATTGAGCGTTCCCCACGGCGGCTTGATCGCCGGCTTTCGACTCGGTCCACTAAAGTGTCCGTACGCCGTTGTGTTGAAATAATGCGTAGTGGTATCCTCTTCAACGGCTATGCTATTGGAAGGCGACGACTCAGTTTTGATGTCAAAAAGAAATGCAATGATCGCGTCGCGGTTCCCTTCAAGGAAAGGAGCGAACGCAGGCATCCTGCCCGAACCGTTCTCGATCACTGTTAACACTTGCGCTTTTGACAGGCGATCAGGCACTCCGAGCAGGCTGGGGTACAGTGGTTCCTGTCCTGCTCTGTCCGGACCGTGACACGACGCGCAGTTCTGATAGTAAAATGCTCTGCCCCGTTCATATGTCGATTGATTGTCCTTTGGAGCACTCTTTCTCACGCGTTCAACACGCGCTACCTCTGGCGACTCATTTGCGTTGATGTAGAGTACAGACGATTCCGGATCGTAGGCAGCACCGCCCCATTCGGCACCGCCGCGTGTTCCCGGAAGCATCAATGTCCCTTTCGGATCTGGCGGTGTAAAAAGACCTTCATATCGAAGCGATGAAAGCGCATGAACAATTGAATCGCGAAAAGCCGGTGTCAAGTCGTTGATCTCTCCTTCCGTCATCTCCTGGCGCGCATAAGGCGCCGGATGTAGCGGGAAAGGCTGCGTGGGCCACGCTTCTTCACCCGGAATACGCGAGGGCGGCACAGCACGTTCCTCAATGGGAAACACCGGCTCGCCGGTTACGCGGTCGAACACATACAAAAAGGCGGTCTTGGAAATAAGTGCAACAGCATCGATAGTTTTTCCGCTGCGACGAATTGTGACGAGGTTAGCCGGGGCCGGCAAATCATAATCCCACAGATCGTGATGCACGGTTTGGAAGTACCATAACAACTTTCCCGTGTTCGCATCTAGCGCGACGAGGGAATTACCAAAGAGGTTCTGGCCTTTTCGATCAGCACCATAGAAGTCGTACGTCGGTGATCCCAGTGGCGCATATACAATGCCTCGTTTCTCATCAAGACTCATTCCGCCCCAGTTGTTCGCACCACCTGCGTATTTCCAGGCATCAGGCGGCCATGTATCATACCCCTCCTCACCGGGATGAGGTATAGTATGAAAGATCCATTTCCGTTCACCGGTGCGAACATCATAAGCACGGATGTGTCCGGGCGCGGCGTCATATAGTTCAGATACTTCACCGCCAATGATGAACAAGTCCTTCCAGATAATTCCCGGCGAAGTAGGAATTACCCAAACGCCTTCTTTGTCTGTGTCGAGATTTTTATTCAGATCAACGCGTCCGTTTTCACCAAACGTAGCAATGGCCTCTCCGGTCAACGCATTAACTGCGTACAGATAATGATCCGCCGTAAAAAGAATGCGCTTATCGCTACCGCTTTCCCAATACGTTACGCCTCTGCAATTGCCGCCACCCCGTTCACCCTGGAACGGATCGAACGACCAGACTTTCTCCCCTGTACGCGCATCGATGGCATACACATGACGCCGGGCCGACGTGGCATAGAGGAGTGTGTCAATGATGATCGGATTGCATTCATACTTACCAAGTCTCATGCCGGGTAGTGCATCAGCCGGATCGAATGTCCAGGCAATCTCGAGCTGTCCAACGTTGTCTTTGTTGATCTGCGCGAGTGAAGAATAGCTGGAACTGGCAGCATCTGCCTTGTACACGCGCCATGTGTCGCCTTCCCTCTCGTCACCCGAATCACACGAGACGACACCTGCGAACAGGCAGCCAACAACCACACACCCCAGAATGCGCCGCGAAATGGAATTCATAATGTTCGAAATCCCGTAAAAGAAGGCCCAACGTACGGAGGAAAGCAAGACCGTTCACGTAGGCCTTCTGCCTTCGCTATTCCCGGGAAGCGCTTTTGGATGTCAGCGAAGAAAGGAACTCGATCACATCACGGATTTCTCGCTTCGTAAGCAGCGTGCCCATAGGTGGCATGCTCGACGGCAGGTTTTCCCGTTTGCTAATGCGGGATTTTGCCACCACCAGTGGCTCCGCGTCGGAGGTTTTGAGGATCAACTGATCGGCACGTTCTTCCATGAGTGTTCCTGATACAGTCTGTCCATCATTCAACGTGAGCGTAACCATTCCATAGCCAGGTGCAAGGCGAGCGCTTGGCTCGATAAGCGCCTCGAGAAGTTGCTGACGCGTAAGCTTGTCGCCAATCTCTGTTAACGGAGGTCCGACCTCAGCTCCGGGGTCTCCCACCGTGTGGCATCGCGCACACTGTGCTGTCTCATGTCGGATGAAGATCATACGCCCACGCCTGGCATCGCCGCCGAACAACGTCTCACTGAAGGCCGCGACACCGGTTGTAGCCGTTGGCCTCAGGGAGGCAGCCTTGGCAATCAGCTGTTCCGAACGCGTTGAGTCAACCGCTTCGAGAAGATCAAGGGTCACACCGGGCGACAGTTGTTTGTTCACCGCGCGCTGGATCAACGGCTCCAAAACAGGGCCGCTCTTCGCCGCATCCATTGCACCCAGTGCACGAAGGAGTTCCTGTTGCTCCCGGAGTGTACCCTGGCGGAATACGGCATTTGCAACAGCCTGAAGGTTCTGCACGGACATCTCGACGTCATTCAGCAGGCTCAGCGCGGTTGTCCGCACAGATCCATCGCGATCTTCCATGGCGCGGCGGACGGCATCCTGCAATCCGCTGAACCTGAGCTTATGCAGTGCCTGTAGCGCCGCAACGCGAATGCCGGACGACGGGTGACGCTGAAGCATGGCAAACAGATCATTTTCATAGCCTTGTATGCCAAGCTCACTGATCATCTTAGCTGCGGCGATGGCCACTTCCTCTACATTGCTCTTTAGTAATGCGCCGGCCGGTCCGCTCACTTTGGCAATCACCTCAGCGGGATCGCGCTTTATTACGCCGCGGTATCTTCCGTCCACCCGATCAGTGACTGACGGCTCCGGCCAGGTTGCCAGTGTCGCCAATGCTTCGGCGCGCATTTCCGCGGGCGCATCTTCGCGTTGAGCAAAGGCCACCAGCGTTTCAAGTTCCTTTGTTCCGCCAACGCGCAAGCACGCGTTAATCGCGCGGCGCAATAACGGCTCGGAAGTAAAGCGGGGATCGTTCAGAGTCTCAGCAAGGGCCGGAAGTGCGGCTTCTATAGACCAGTCGTCATTGATTGCCCGAGCTGCTTCCGTGACGATGTATTCATCCTCATCCTTCAGGAACAATGCAACCTGATCGCTGGCCAGACGGCGAAGGACAAGCACCGCTGCGATTCTCAACGAACGGCTGGGATGGTTGACCAGTTCAGCCATGGGCTTCGCAAATCCTATCCTCGAAAGCGCGAGCACACCGGCGTGACGGATGTACACATCGCGGTCGCGATTGTCATCGATCATTCTCAGCAATGGCTCAATGGCAGGTGCGTACGCGATGCGTCCTAACGCCTGCGCGGCGAAGAATTTTACGCGCGGATTGTCGTGCTGCAGTAACGGTACGAGTGATTCGGCGGCTTTCTCGAACCGCTCATCACCGAGCACCTTTGCAGCCTGAGCGATAATTTCGGGGTCAGAGTCGTCCAGCAATTCAAGAAGGTCATCACCATAATCTTTGTTCTGGCGCATGAGTTGTCCCATTCCCCAGATGCCGTGAATTCTCGCCAGCTGATTGTCGGTTTGTTGAATGGCTTTCATGAAAGCCTCACGTCCCCTTTTAGCGCGGGACGCCAACTCAAACTGCGCCTTCTGCCGGATGCGCATATCGCCATAGAAGAGAAGATCGTATAGCACATCGACAGACTGGCTTTTGTAGTCCAGGGCCATGAGTCTTTTCGTCTCTGCCCGTTGTTCGGCCAGGTCATTCCTGTCCTGAGCCACATCAATTTTCCAGACTCTGCCGTAATTCTTTGTGCCCCATCCATTCACCCAGTCGGCCACATAAAGCGCCCCGTCAGGACCAAAGCGTATCCCTGTCGGGAGGATTCCGCTGATCACATCCTTTTCGTCCTTCAATTTGAAGGACGCTCCTTCCGGTTCCAGTCGAAATGCCCAAATGTGAGAGCGCGTAGGATTGCCTACGAACTCCACGAGAAAGAAGGTATTCTTCCATTCGGACCCCAGGGCTGTTCCGGGATTATATGCCATACCCGTAGGCCCATTGTGATAGTTGATGATTGGCGGAATGATATAGGCTGCCTGTCCCTCCCATCGCGGCTTGTACAGCTCTTCATCCATCCACACCTTGTACGTGTTGTTTTTCGGATCGGTATACTTGCCATACTGCCAGTTGGCGCGCCATCCGGCATCATGTCCTTCAACGATGTGAACAAGACGTTCGCTTTCACCGGGATGATCACCATCGTTGTCTGAGGAGATGATGTTGCCGTATTCATCGAACACAAATTCATGCGTGTTTCGAAGACCGGCAGCAAACACTTCGAAATCGCTGCCGTCGGGATTAGATCGAACGATAATACCCTGGTTGGGATATTTGAATTGTCGTCCATCGGGTGTCGTGATATTCGCGCCGATGTCACCGATGCCCCAGTATATCTTACCGTCCGGACCTTCAACGATGCCCGACATCCCGTGACCACTGAATCCGATGTGAACGGCGTAACCATGACTGATGGATACTTTCTTGTCCAGCACGCCATCACCGTTCGTATCCCAAAGCCGCCAAAGGTCTGGTCCCACGCCTACGAATACATCTTCATCGCGAACGAGCAATCCTCCGGCAACATCAGTGATCTCTTCGTTGAAATCCTTGAGTATACGTTCCGAGATATCGGCTTTGCCGTTGCCATCCGTGTCGGTCAGTCGCCACACCTCTTCCTGTTCCACTGCGAGATCGCGCCAGTCGTGCGACCCATCGCCGTTCAAATCCTTTAACCATTCGTTTTCCTTGCTCTTTTCCGGTGCAAAGGTGCTGCGAAGAAAGGCGCGCCGATCTTCGACGGATTGCAAAGCGATAGACGGTGTCATCCAGTGCCTGAATCCGCGGATGTCAAACTCGGAGTTTTTCTGACGGTTGGTACGTGTAAGGTAAACGCGACCCAGGTCGTCTACCGAGAGCGCTACGGGATCTGGTGCGAGCGAATCGGATGCCCAGAGGTCAATCGTGAGTCCCGGCGCAAGTTCGATGGCGAGGCTTTCCATCACTGTCTTGGCCATCTCTTCTTCCATTGCAGGATCTGCTTTGACGGCTACCGGAGTTTCTTTGGGGACGCGATTACAGGAAATGGCCGCCATCCAGATAATGGGCAGGGCGAGAACCAGACTGCGGAGGTTCATGTCAAATCATTTAATTGAAAGTGGATACAAAGGAACAATTATAGACAAAAACCCGTCAAGGGAAAACAATGTATCCGGGTGTCACCGGTCCACTTCACCAAGAACAATGTCGATAGAGCCCAGGATGGCGATTAGATCGGCTACAAGGACACCGCGGGCAATTTCTGGCAGCACTGAAAGATTGACAAAACTTGCTGAACGGCATTTGCAACGGAAAGGAATGTCGCTGCGACCATCGGCGCGGAAAAAGAAGCCCAATTCCCCTTTTGGCATTTCACCCCGAATGTAAAAATCCTGTTTGGCGGGCCGAATCTTTTTAGGCACCATAGCCTGCGGATCGAAGTCGCGCGTTCGCTTGTGGTCTGTCAGAAGTCTGTCAATGCATTGTTCAACGATGTACAGCGACTGATAAATTTCTTCCAAACGTACCCATGTTCTGTCCCAGCAGTCGCCAACGGTTCCCATCTTTCCTTCGCCTATGGGAACGGAAAATTCCAATTCCGGGTAAACGGAATAACCGTCAACCTTGCGGAGATCAAAGCGAAGGCCCGACGCGCGAAGCATTGGACCTGTAACACCGCAGTTGATGGCGAGGTCGAGGGGAAGCACGCCGACATTCGCGGTACGTTCAACAAAGATCTTATTCTCGACAAGTACTATTTCGAGTTCCTTGAGTTTCGGTTTGAAATAATTGACAAACTCGCGGCAACGTTCTTCAAAACCAATAGGGAGGTCGTAATACAGACCGCCGATCCAAATATAGTTGTAAAGAAGTCTTGCGCCGGATGCCCATTCAAGAAGCCGGAGAATGTGTTCGCGATCGCGCATGATCCAAAAGAACGGCGTGAACGAACCGATGTCCATGCCGTATGTACCGATGGCGATCATGTGCGACGCAATGCGGTTGAGTTCGGCGACGAGGACACGAATGTACTCCACGCGCTTGGGTATCTGATCGGCAATTCCAAGCATGCGCTCCACACCCATGGCGTAGATATGCTCGTTGTTCATTGCTGTCACGTAATCACATCGATCAACAAACGGGATGATCTGGTTGTACGGAAGGTTTTCCGCGTGTTTCTCGAAGCATCGGTGGAGATAGCCGATGTGTGGCACCACTTCTTTGACGATCTCACCATCGAGCAGGACTTCCAGTCTTAGCACACCGTGCGTCGAAGGGTGCTGCGGCCCAAGGTTGATGATCAATTCCTCCTCTTTCAGGTCCTCCGCGCGAAGCGCGTTAGGCTCTGACTTGAGCAGGTTTTCTTCCTCAAACCGATACTGGACCTTATTCAATGTCTTTTCTCTAGTATTCAACTTTAATACCGCGATAGTACTCCTGGTGGCGATAGTCTTTTCGCAGCGGGTAGCCTTCCCAGTCGGCAGGAAGCAAGATTCTTCTCAGATCGGGATGATCGGTGAAGCGTATTCCAAAGAGGTCATAGGCTTCCCTTTCGTGCCAGTTCGCGGTTCGATACACAGATGTAACAGACGGCACCTCCGGATTATCGCGGGGCACTATAACGCGAACCATCAAATGATGATCAAACGGGATGGAATAGAGGTTGTAGATCACTTCCATCGTGCCGGCTTCAGGGCCGTTATCAAGGCCGGTAAGGCATGACAACATGTCGAAATAGCAATCAGGATCGCGTTGAAGAAATTCACACACATCGCGAATGTGTGAAGCCTCGACAATGACCATGCCCGGAGCGTCGCCTGGTTTTACCTTGTCACTCCACGTCGAGGTTAACTTCACTACGATGTCATTTACACTAGCCATTTACTGTCGTTTCATTAACCAGTTTCTCCAACGCTTTTGGCGCGACGAGGCTTTCTGACCGGATTTTTTCCTGCAACTTCAAAAAGCCACCGATCAGCGCTTCCGGTCGCGGCGGACAGCCCGGGACGTAAACGTCCACAGGAATAATCCGATCAACACCCTTGACGACATGATACCCGTGCTGCCAGTAGGGCCCGCCGCAGTTAGAGCATGAGCCCATGGAAATAACATAACGGGGCTCCGCCATCTGTTCATACAACCTACGGATACGATCGGCCATTTTAAATGTGACCGTCCCCGCCACGATCATCACGTCCGCTTGTCTGGGGGATGCCCGGGGAGCCATACCAAAGCGGTCCATGTCGTACACCGTTGTGCCTGTAACCATAAACTCGAAGGCACAGCATGCGATACCGAAAGTCATGGGAAACATGGACGACAGCCTCGCCCAGTTGATCAGATCATCAAGCGCGGCTACGATGACGCCTCCCTCTTCAAATCTTCTGTCCAATAACCCTTTCATCAAGTCCAGTTAACACCGAGCGACTATCGGTAACGGTTGTACATTTCTTTGGGGATCGGCGACTTGTACTCGGTGGGTCGGGGTTCAGGTTTAACCCAATCGAGGTAACCTTTTGCCCATGCCCAGACAAGTCCCAGCGCCAGAATAAAAATAAAGAGGATCATCTCCACGAGAGAAAACCAGCCCCACAGGCCGTTGGTTTTCTCGATCAGCTCAGTCCTGCTGAAAATCGTTGCCCAGGGAAATAACAGCACAAGTTCTACCTCAAACAATATGAAGATCAGTGCGATGACGTAAAATCTTGCATTGAACTGTCCCCACGACGCGCCAACAGGTTCTTCCCCGCTTTCATAGGGAGCACGCTTTTCTACATTGGGCCGGTTCGGCCGAGCCAAACGAGAGATCAGCAGGCTAACGATAATAAACAGTGCTCCTCCTACGATGAAGAGCAAAACCTCAGCAAATTCTGAGAGATATTCCTCTTGTTGCATGGACAAATATACAACAAGCTTGTTTGGGCCCAGACTATTTTTCGGGAAGGTATTTCGACAACACCTGTTGCCATATCTGATAGCCCTTAGCATTCAGGTGTAAATTGTCCTTCACGAAGATGTCCTTTTTCACGTTGCCATCCGCATCCAGCGCGGGCGTCCATACGTCCGCAAATTCCGTGTTGGGTTCGCTCTCCGCGTATTCCTTCAACGCCTTGTTGACGGCTTCATAGGTTTCCTTCAGATGCCATCGTGCAACGCTTGGCTTCGGCGAGATGAACACAACCGGTGTATCACCCAGCTTTTCGCGTATCATCGCCCTCAGTTTGCGCGCGTTGGCAAGTATCTTCTCTGCCCCATCGCCCTGCACAATGTCGTTATCTCCTTCATAAATGAAAATCTTAGTGGGCTTGTACGGCATGATGACACGCTCAGCATAGTAAATCAGGTCTGTAAAGTTGGAACCACCAAATCCCCGGTTGAGCACGCGATGCTCCGGAAAGTATGATGCAATATCCTTCCACAAGGCTATTGAAGAACTGCCCGTGAACAGCACCCCACCCGGCTGCGGAGGATTCGCGCGATCGGCCTTTTCAAACTCACGGATCGTTTTCTCCCATTTTTCCGGACCC
>Ga0207873_1002918_pt1 | contig 13143 bp, 10 predicted proteins | sample BGWIniCompost_FD_187373 | JGI IMG/M metagenome (GOLD analysis project Ga0207873, IMG submission 187373) | Cellulose adapted compost microbial communities from Newby Island Compost Facility, Milpitas, CA, USA - BGW Initial Compost (SPAdes)... ... | reverse complement strand
CGAGGAGCTTGCGACGAAGGTCGAGAAGCTGATCGAAGAGACCCCGGGCACGCGCGATGTGAAGAATCCGCTGAAGGTGTCGCGCACCAATCTGAAACTGGCGGTCGATTCGCAGAAGGCGAGCCTGCTCGGCGTGCCGACCGTCGAGTTCGATCGCGCGGTGCGGCTGTCCGTCGCAGGCATTCCGGCCGGCACCTACAAGGACACGAGCGGCGAGCAGTATCCGATCGTCGTGCGCTCGCCGGTGGGTACGCGCGCGGATCTCGACACGCTCAGCGAGGTGCGCGTGCCGACGCTGTCGGGTGCGACGCTGCCGCTTTCGCAACTCGCGACGCTCGAGTTCGAGAAGGCGCCGACTCAGATCCAGCGCTACAACCGCGAGCGCGCGGTCACGATCGACGCCGAAGTCGAGCGCGGCTTCAACACCGCGAAAGTCACGGCGGCGGTCGTCGAGCGGTTGAATCAGATGGACTGGCCGCGCGGCTATCACTATGTGCTCGGCGGCGAAGCGCAGTCGAGCGCGGAATCGTTCGGCGGTATCGGCACGGCGATCATCGTGGCATTGTTCGGCATCTTCGCGGTGCTGGTGCTCGAGTTCGGCAGCTTCAAGTCCACGCTCATCGTGCTGACGGTCGTGCCGCTCGGCGTGCTCGGCGGCTTTATGATGCTGCTCATCACCGGTAATTCTCTGTCCTTTACCGCGAGCATCGGCTTCATCGCGCTGATTGGCATCGAGATCAAGAACTCGATTCTGCTGGTCGATTTCACCAATCAATTGCGTGAACAGGGCGTGCCGCTCGATGAGGCGATCGAGCAAGCCGGCGAGATCCGCTTCCTGCCGATCCTGCTCACCTCCGCGACCGCGATCGGCGGCCTGTTGCCGCTCGCGGTTCAGAACATCGGCCTGTACTCGCCGATGGCATGGGTGATCATCGGTGGATTGATCTCTTCGACGCTGTTGTCGCGCCTCGTCACGCCGGTGATGTACAAGCTGATTCCGCCGGCGATCGAGCCGGCAGCGCGGAAGCAGAAGGAAGCGATCGAAGGGAGTCCGGTAGCCGTTGCTGGATAGGTCAACTGGCCATCTGGCTCGTTGGCCATCTGGCCAGAATGCGAATCAACGCGGCACCTCCCCTGCGAAGCCGGGGAGGTCGCGCGCGAAACGCGCGCGGGTGAGGGCACGACGACACATCACGCCCCACCGAACGTCAGCGCAAGCGACGGCGTGACTCACTCACACGCCCGGCGCCATTCTGAAATGCCGACGTGCCCCCATCCTGCCCTTCCCCCGCACGCGGGGGAAGGGACGCATTTTTCGACGTCGTCGCGAATTCGCAGGACTCCAAGCTTGTATCGCCGCGCTCACCCTCTATGCTTCCCTGCACTCTTCTTCCTCTGGCCGTAATCTGTAGCCCGTAGCCTTTCCCTCTGCCCGTAGCCTGTAGCCCGTAGCCTGTAGCCTTTCCCTCTGCCCGTAGCCTGTAGCCATGAACCTCGAAACCCTCTCCATCCACACCGGCCGCGACATCGAACCGCTCGCGGGCGATGTTGCTCCGGCCATTCATCTATCCACGACGTTCGAGCGCGACGCGGATGGAAGCTTTTCGCGTGGATACCAGTACTCGCGAGCCGATAATCCGACGCGTAAAGGGCTCGAACAATGCCTTGCGGCGCTGGAAGGCGGCGCCGAGGCGACGGCGTTCGCATCCGGCTCGGCGGCGTCGCTTGCAGTGTTCAGTCTGCTGCGGCCCGGCGATCACGTCGTCGCGCCGATCGAGATCTATCACGGCACGGGGCAGCAGCTACGCGATTTGTTGGCGCCGATGGGCGTGACGGTTTCATTCGTCGACTTGACGCGGATCGACGAGGCGCGTGCGGCGATGCGCGCGAACACGCGCTTGGTGTGGATCGAGACCCCGTCGAATCCGATGCTCAACATCACGGACATCGAAGCGGTGACGGCGCTCGCACACGAGCAGGGGGCGCTCGTGTGTTGCGACAACACGTTCGCAACGCCGCTGTGGCAGCGCCCGTTCGAGCTCGGCGCGGACCTCGTCATGCATTCGAGCACGAAATATTTCGGCGGTCACGACGATGTCATGGGCGGCGTCGTGATCGCGCGCGAGCGCGGCGAGATCAGCGAGCGTCTTCGCGCCTATCAAGGCGTCGCGGGCTCGGTCCCCTCGCCTTTCGACTGCTGGTTGATCCGGCGCAGCCTGACGACGTTGGCCTGCCGCGTGCGGGCGCAGACGGACAATGCGCACGCGATCGCGACCTTCCTGCGCGGTCATGCGCGCGTGGAGCGCGTGTTCTATCCGGGGCTCGAGTCACATCCCAACCACGCGATCGCGCGCAAGCAGATGAAGGATTTCGGCGCGATGATTTCTTTTTGCGTACGCGGCGGCCGAGATGAAGCGTTCGCGGTCGCGGCACGCACCCGCTTCTTCACGCGCGCGACGAGTCTTGGTGGGGTCGGATCGTTGATCGAGCACCGCGCTTCGATCGAAGGCCCGCACAGCGTCACGCCACAGAATCTGCTGCGCTTGTCCGTGGGGCTCGAACACGCGAGCGACCTGATCGCCGATCTCGACCAGGCGCTCGCAGCCTGATAGCGCGTCAGTTGTTCGCTGGCTGACTCGACTCGTCGGACGCTTCGCCGAAGTACGTCGTCGTTCCGCCCGGCGTCGTCGTCGTGCGTGCGGTTGCGGCTTCGGATGCAGGTTCTTGGCTCTGCGCCGTGGTTTCTTGTTGAGGTTGCGACCGCTCACCGCAAGCCGCGATCAGCGCACCGGCGATCAGCAAGAGGAACAAGCCACGCAGTGAGTTCTTCATGGACGCCTCCATCGAATGACGAGGTGAATCGACTCGCAGCATGCAGGAGTCGAGCCACGCATTCGAAATCGATCACGTGAGCGTGTCAAATGGTCGCGCTTGGCGACAGTCGGCGCAATGCGCGCCCGGTTGTGCGATGCACAGAAAAAAAAAAGTTGTCACGGTAGTGGGACAGTGTCCTCGCGCGCGGAGCGCGCGGCCAACATACGTCGACGTGCCCCCATCCTGTCCTTCCCCCGCACGCGGGGAAGGGACGCGTAATTGAGATAAGCGACTTTTCTCCCCTACGCCTCCCCTGCGCAGCGGGGGAGGTCGCGCGCGGATGCGCGTGGGTGGGGGCACGACGACACGTCACGTTCTGCCGCACGTCAGCTAGCGGCTTGCCATTCCTCAGTCCCTAAACTCGTACCGGCATCGGCACGGGCATGTCACGAGTCGGCATCGGCGCGTGATCGGGCTTCGTGAGGCCGGTGACGAGATCCGCGATCTTCACGGCTTGTCCGGTTTCGAAACAGCGGTTCGCGGCGGCGCCGACGAGAATGGAATATGCGCCGCCGCGTTCGTCGGAGACGCGCCTGTATTTATCCGGCGCAGCCGTGCCGAAGATCTCGTTCAACATGACATCGTCGCCGCCGCCGTGGCCGCCGGCGCCGGCCCACGGCTCGATGTCCTGCGGCGCGCCGCGCAAGGGAATGAGACGCGTGCGCACACCTTCTTGTTCGATGCCCCCTTGAGTCATCGTCGCGCCCGCGACGTAAGCCTGCTCGACGATCTGGTGCTCGATGCGGCCCTTCGTGCCGTTGAATGCGATCGTGTACCCCTCCCACGAGTTGAACGCGTTCAAGGAGTAACTCAGCGTCGCGCCGGTGTCGTAACGCACGATGACGTTCATCGTGTCTTCGATGTCGATCTCGGGACGCCAGACGCATTGATCCCGGAAGTAGCCGTCGTGGTGCTCGTTGTCCCAGTACAGCGCCTTGAGGCCAGGGTCCGAGGACAAGTCGAAATAGAACGTGCAGGCATCCTTCTCCGGGCACGTGCGACAGCGGTCATGGTGGCTCTTCAATCCCATGCGCTTCGCCATCGCCGGCGTGTAGAACTCGCGCTTGCCTGCCGCAAGCACGACCTCGGGCTGCGCGCCCAACCACCAGTTGACGAGATCGAAATGGTGCGTCGCCTTATGGACCATCAGCCCGCCGGAGATCTTCTTCTGGCTGTGCCAGCGACGGAAATAGTCCGCGCCGTGCACCGTGTTCAGCAGCCAGTTGAAATCCACCGAGAGCACATCACCGATCGCATTGCTCATCAGCAATTCTTTGATCTGCGTGCGCGGCGGCGAGTAGCGATAGTTGAACGTGACGCGCACGTGCCGGCCGTTGCGCCGGCAGGCATCGAGGATGCGCTGCGCCTTCTCCGCCGTCGTCGTCATCGGCTTTTCGGTGATGGCGTCGCAACCCGCATCCAGCGCACGAACGATGTACTCGTCGTGCGTCGCATCCGGCGTCGTGACGATGACGGCATCAAGCTTGCTCTCTTTGAGGAGCCGATCGAATTCGCTCGCCGCGTACGTCTTGGGCTTCGCACCGGCACTCGCCGCGCGCTTCGCCGCGAGCGCGAGGCGTCCGGGATTGGTGTCGCAGATCGCAACGAGCTCGTTGTTCTCCGCGAATTTCCCCGTTATTGCATCCTGGAACATGCGGGATCGCGAACCCATGCCGACGATCGCAAATCGCTTGCGCGCTGACGGTGCCGCGTGGGCCATGGCCGCCAACCCGAGCGCCAACCCGCCCGCCGACTTGATGAGTGTGCGTCGATCGATCGTCATCTCTTTATCCCCGATTTATTCGTATCGTCGTGGTGCCAGCCGAGCGCCGCGCATGGCGCGGCCTTGCCGAATCGAGAATACCATCGCGAGCGCGCGGGCAGCCCCGAGAGACGTGTCTCAGTTTGATCTCGTGTACCGGCATCCCGCGCAAACGCCCGTGCTAATCTTCACGCGCAAGGGCCCTCTTAAGAAAACAACACGAATCGATCTAGAACAGGAGAGCGCGCGGCGCTCGCAGTCGCAGTCCGGTCGAGCGCCACGGGATCCAAGATGTCATACGCGGTCGAACAATCCGCTCGCCGCCGGCGGCTTCGCAAACGATGGGTCATCGGCATCTTGCTCGCCTGGTGGGTCGGCATCGGCACATGGCACACGGTCAAGCCCATGCCGCCGGGAACGGACGTGCGCACCGAACCGGTTGCGGTCGCCCCGCAGCAGGTCGCGTTTCTCTACGATCTGACCTACGCGGATGCCTACGGCAAGCCGCAGTACGAACAGCGCATTTTCGACGAGGTGTTTCGCATCATCGACGAGGCCGAATCGTTCGTCATTGCGGACTTCTTCCTCGTCAACGAGCTGATGGGCGCCGCGAGCGAGCCGCATCGCGCACTGAGCGGAGAGATCGTCGAACGACTGATCGCACGCAAGCAGGCGAAGCCCGATCTCGCGGTGCTGTTCATCACCGATCCTATCAACGAGGTGTACGGCGGGATGCGCTCCGCACTGCTCGATCGGATGCGCGCGGCCGGGATCGACGTCGTCGTCACGGACCTCGAGGCCTTGCGCGATTCGAACCCGCTCTACTCTTCGTTGTGGCGCATGTTCGTGCAATGGTGGGGCAACTCCGCGGAAGGCGGCTCGATGACGAATCCGTTCACTTCCGCGCCGCAGCCGATCACGCTGCGCAGTTGGCTCGCATTGCTGAACTTCAAAGCGAATCATCGCAAGGTGATCGTCGCCGATCGCAGCGACCACTCGCTCGTCGCGCTCGTGACCTCGGCGAATCCGCACGATGCGAGCAGCGCACACTCCAACGTCGCACTGCGCATCGAGGGTGGTCCGGCAAGTCAGATCGTGGCGAGCGAGATGGCGCTCGCGCGCTTCTCGGGATGGCGCGGACACATCTACGCCGACGCTCGCGAAGAAACGCCCGCCTCCGACCCGGAGGCTCCGCGCGTATCGCTGCTGACCGAGGAAGCGATCCGCGATCATCTCTTGGAGGCGATCGGCGCAACGCGCAATGGCGATGAGATTCGCATCGCGACGTTTTATCTATCGGATCGCGCAGTCATCGAGGCGTTGCTCGACGCAGCGGCGCGCAACGTCAGCGTGCGATTGATCTTGGATCCGAACCGCGATGCCTTCGGGCGCCAGAAGGACGGTGTACCGAATCGCCCCGTCGCGAACGAGCTCGTCGAACGCAGCGGCGGCAAGATCGAAGTGCGCTGGTACCGAACGCACGGCGAACAATTCCACACGAAGCTCGCGCTGATCCGCCGCGGCGAAGAGCTCACCGCATCGCTCGGCTCCGCGAACTTCACGCGGCGAAATATCGGGAACTACAATCTGGAAGCGAATCTCGGCGCGACCGTAGCCGCGGACGCGCCGCTCGCCACCGAGCTTCAAAGCTACTTCGATCGACTCTGGAACAACGAAGGCGGGACCGAGTACACCGCACCGTTCGGCACCTTCCGCGACGAGGACCGCAGCCGCTACTGGCGCTACCGCCTAATGGAAGCCACCGGGTTGAGCACGTTCTAGCTTTGGGGGACTCGAAGAGGAAGAGACTCTCGCAAAGGCGCAAAGGGCGCCTTTGCGAGAGTGTCTTCGTCCCTTCTCTGGCTTGGCGAGCTTGGCGCCTTTGCGAGAGCTTCTTGTCTTCTCTTCAATCCCCGCGGGTGGCCGCTAACGCTGAGCGGTTTTGGGTGATGGCGGCGGCGGTTTGGCGGCCTAGGTCGAGGATGGCTTCGTGCGCGGCGCGTTCGAAGGCTGCAGCAACTGCGCTCATGCGATCGGCTGCGGCTTCTGCGCGAGCGTTCGCGCTCACAGTGGCGACGAGCTTGCGGTCGGAGACGCGGATGAGGCGGCCGATCATCGCGACATGGATCGTGGGCGCGCCATCGCGCGGCGCGTACTCGGCTTGGAAGTCGCGCACGTACAGATCGAGCACGTAATCGCCCGCGACGCGCGACTGCTCCGGGGTCACGCTGCGAAATAACTGCTGTTCGTGCAGCGAGTCCACGACGAGGTTCTGCACGACTTCGAGCGCGCGGCTTCCCCAGCGCACACCGCGGTAGTAGTCGAGCTGGCGACCTTTCAGCACCGCGATGCGATCCGTATCCAAGCCCGAGGCGAGATCCGGGCGGCTGACCGATACATCGACCGGAATCGGTGTCCCGGGATTCTGCGCCGGCGGTGCGGGTGCGAGCACATAGCTCGTCGGCACGGGCGTGTCGCTGTCGAACAGCGCGCCGGTGCTGCACGCGGTCAACAGCGCACCTGACAGCGCGCACAGAGCGAACGCTCGGCGAACACTCACGGCTTGATCTCCACACCGCTCTCCTGCGGCTCGTACAAGATCTGCGAAGGATTCTCCTGGAGACTGCGCGACAAATCGCGAAACTCGCGCGCCGCCGAACGGGTCTCGCGCACCAGGCGCTCCAGCTCGAACAAGCCGTGCTCGGTGAAGTGTCCGAGCTGCGTCTCGCTCTTCTTCGTGAACGTATCGATGCGCTCGGCCGCGAGCGCAAGGCTCGCAGCGATTTCCGACATGCGCTCGACGGCGTCGCGTACGCCAGGCCGCGCTTCGTCGGTCATCGCGCGCAGCGATTGTGCCGCGCCGTGAATCTCCTGAACCGTGCCGCGCAGCTCGCTGATCAAGCTCGACACATCTTTCGCGGTTTGCGGCAGCGTGGCGGTCGCCGTCTTCACGCTCTCGATCGTGTCTGCAAGATTCTTGAGGTTATCGTCCGAAAGCACGTGGCCGAGACGCTCGAGGATCGAAGTGGCGCGACCCATGAGCTCGGGCAAACTGGCGAGGAACACGTCGAAGTCCGATGCGACCGACTCGATGATCGGATATTGCGTGCCCTTTGCGAGCGGCGCGTTCTTTTCGACGCCCGGCTGCTCCTTGAGGTTCACATACAAGAGGCCGGTCACACCTTGAATGCCGAGGCTCGCCCGCGTCGCGGAGCTGATCGGTGCGCGGGTGTCGATCTCCGCGACGACGACGACGCGGCTCGCATCGTTCCTGTCGATCGACAAGCGCCGCACGCGTCCGACGTCCACGCCTAGATATCTGACCGGACTGCCGCGATCCAAGCCGCTCACGCTGCCCGCGAAGTAGATCTCATATAGGTTGTAATCGCGTCCGTCGTTTGCGTCCGTGTACCACAGGACGAAGATGACGGCCATTGCAGTGGCCAACAGGATGAAGGCACCGACGGCAACGTAGTTTGCGTCGCGTTCCATGCGCTCACTTTCCTTGCGCAGCCGCCTGCGCCGCCCGGGCACGAGGCCCGTGGAAGTACTCCTGAATCCACGGATGAGGGTGATTCATGATGCCTGCGAGCGTATCGACCGTGATCTTTCTGTCAACCAATACCGCGACCCGGCTGCACGTGGCGATCAGTGTATCCAGATCGTGCGTGATCATCACGATCGTGAGCTTCAGGCTCCGGTGCAGATACGACACCAGCTCATCGAAGCTCGCGGCGGCGATCGGATCGAGTCCCGCCGTCGGCTCGTCCAGAAACAGCAGCGCCGGATCGAGCGCGAGCGCACGCGCGAGGGCCGCTCGCTTGATCATGCCGCCGGACAGCTGGGAAGGCAGCTTCGAGCCCGCCTCGATTGGGAGCCCCACCATCCGCAGCCGCAGCTCGGTCAAGGCATCGAGGGTCGCCTGCGACGCCTGAAAGTACTCTCGGATCGGCAGCTGCACGTTCTCGGCGACGGTGAACGAGCTGAACAATGCGCCGTGCTGGAATGTGACGCCGTAACGCCGCTTGACCTCCAGCAGCTCGGCATCCGCCATCTTCGTGATGTCGCGTCCTTCGACGCGCACTTCGCCGTCGTTCGGCCGATGCAGTCCGAGCATCGTTTTCAACAGCACGGACTTGCCGCTGCCGGACCCGCCGACGATGCCGAGCACCTCGCCCGGATAGACATCCAGGTCCACGCGATCGTGCACGAGCTGCCGGCCGAAGCGGTTCGTGACGCCGCGAATCGAGATGATTGGCGATGGCGAGGCGCTCATCGGTCAGAAGTCCAACTCCACGAACACGACCGCGAACACGGCATCCGCGAAGATCACCAGGAAGATCGATTGCACGACGGCGACCGTCGTCAACCGCCCGAGCTCGCGCGAGGACTCGCGCACCTGCATGCCCCGATACGTGCCGACGAGCGCGATGATCAGCGCGAACACCGGCGTTTTGACAAGGCCCGCCCAGAACGTCGTCGGCGCGAGCGCATCCTGCATGCGCGGCAGGAACTGCGCGAGCGAGATATCGAGCAATGTCGACGAGAGCAGCGCACCGCCCGCCAACCCCATGGCATCGGCGATGATCGTCAACAAGGGCAGCGCAATCACGAGACCCACGAGCCGCGGCAGCACCAGCACCTCGAAATAGTTCACGCCCATCGACTGCAGCGCGTCGATTTCGTCGTTCAAGCGCATCACGCCGATCTCGGCGGCAAATGCACTGCCCGAGCGGCCAGCGACGATGATCGCCGTCAGCAGCGGGCTCATCTCGCGCAGCACGGCGATCGCGACCAGATCGACGGTGAAGATCTCGGCGCCGAACAACTTCAGCTGCTGAGCGCCCAGGTAAGCGACGATCACGCTGATGAGGAAGGCGATCAGCGAGACGATGGGAATCGCCTGGATGCCGGTCTCGTAGACATGTCTGGTGATCGACGGCACGCGCAGGCTGTGCAGGCTACGCAGCGCGCTCACGCCGTTGACCGCGACGCGTCCCAGGAACGCGATCGAAAGGCGAATTTGTCGGAGCCACCAGATCGTATTGCGGCCGATCCACGCGAGCGCTTCGCGCACCGTCAATCTGGGCTCGGGCGGCGGAACGTGCTCCTTCGGCTGTTGATGAAGAACGTCGTCGATGAACGCAAAATGCTCGGGCGCATCGTTCTGATCGACACGCTCTTCGGGACCTGCATCGAGCCAGCGATGCAGGAGCCAAGCGCCGGAAAGGTCCAGCTTCTCGATACCCGAGTAATCGACGAGCAAACGCGCCGCAGCCCCACGCGGCACGGCGGCCAGCGCGGCCTCGATCTGCGCGAGGTTCTCGACGCACCATGCACCTTTCGGTCGCACAACTAGGGCGTCGCCGTGGCGTTCGGATTCGAGTAGCACGATGCGGCTGCGTCCGTGAAAAGCTCACGGATGGTAGCAAATGCTAACCGGATCGCGGCCCAAGAAGAAGAAACTCTCGCAAAGGCGCCAAGCTCGCCAAGGAAGAAAAGGTGTATGAGTTTTCTAAGAAAAAAATCCTTGTCTTCCTTGGCGGCCTTTGCGCCTTTGCGAGAGTCTCTTCTTCTTATCTCCGCAGGGCGCGAAGGTGGGCTACCGCCCGACGACGCGGACTTCGCCGCGGCGGCCGGCGCGGTCGCGTTGGGCTTCGGAGAGGGCGTCGACGAATCGGTTCGTCCAGGCGGAGATGTCGTTGCGCTTCAAGACCTGCAGCATCGCGCTGTGGCGCTCGCGGCGTTCGGGGAGCGGCATCGACAGCGCGGTTTGAATCGCGTGACTCACCGCGCGCGTGTCATATGGGTTCACCAGCAACGCAGAGCTGAGCTCGCGCGCGGCGCCGGCGAGCGTCGACAGGATCAACACGCCAGGATCGTCGTGATCCTGAGCTGCGACGAACTCTTTCGCGACGAGGTTCATGCCGTCGCGTAGCGGCGTGACGAGGCCGACGTTCGCGACGCGCAAGAAGCCGGAAAGCGTTCCGTGCGGGAAATTGCGATTCAGATAGCGAATCGGCGTCCAGTCGGTATCGGCAAAGCGCCCGTTCGTGCGCCCGGCCGCCTGCTCGAGCGCCTTGCGGATATCCGCGTAGGCACGCACGTCCGTGCGCGACAGCGGCGCGATCTGAATATAAGTAATGCGGCCGATGTTCTCGGGATAGGTTTCGAGGAAATGCTGATAGGCGGAAAAGCGCTCGACGAGACCCTTGCTGTAGTCGAGGCGATCGACGCCGATCATCAGCGCACGAGACATCAAGCTGTCGACCATCCGCCTGACGACATCGGTCTGTACCGCCGCCGTCGCTTCCTCCTGAATCGTGTCCACGTCGACCCCGATCGGAAACACGTCCGCGTGCACGAGCCGCTCGCCGACTCGAATGCGGCGATCGGGCTTGATCGCCTCGCTGCCGAATAGATGCTCGATGCCGGAGTGGAAGGCGCGCAGGTCGTTCTCGGTCTGAAATCCGACCACGTCGTAGTGCGTCAAGTCGCGCAGCAGCTCCGCGTACGTCGGCAGCACGCGCAACATCTCGATGTTCGGAAACGGAATGTGCAGGAAGAATCCGAGCGGACCGCGCACGCCGGCTTCGCGAAGGTAGCGACCGAGCGGAATCAGGTGGTAGTCGTGAACCCAGATGAGGTCTTGCGGCTGCAGGAGCGGCGCGAGCTTGCTCGCGAACAAGCGATTGACGTTTTCGTAAGCCTCGTGCTCCTCGTGCGAGTAGCGCATGCCTTTCAGGAAGTAGTGAAACAGCGGCCACAACAGGTCGTTGGCATAGCCGTTGTAGTACTGCTCGAACTCGCTTTGCTTCAGATCGATCGTCGCGTAGGTGACGCCCTCACGGATGTGAATGTCGGGATCGCCGGGCTCCATCTCCGTGGTCTCGCCGCCCCAGCCAAACCACAGGCCGCCCGTCCGGCGCAGCGCGCTCAAGATCCCGATGGCCAACCCACCGGGCGCCGCCGTCCTGCGGGGCAAGGAGATACGATTCGAGACACAGACTAGCCGGCCCACATTCGCTCCAACGACACACGGAAGTTCTTGATGCCGTTGTAATTAATGCGCGGTTAGCGACGAAGGTTCCTTTGGGCGGACCTGTGGGCGTGTTGGGCGCATGGTGCTGACGTCCACACCTTTCTACACGTCTACACGCCCATTCAAATCGGCTCCCGGTAACGTCGCAGCCAAATGGCCGCTGCGATGAACAGCGCGCACAAGGCCAAGCCGATCCAGAGCGGAGGCGAGGACAGAAACTGCAGGGGTGCGGCGAACTGCAGCGGATGCTCGGGCAACGTGAAGTTGAAGTGCATCCCTTCGGAGCTCGCCGCCATTTCGCGTACGTGCGGATTGATGTCGAAGGCGACTGGCACCCAATCGATCGCTCGCCGGCGAACGGTATCGAACAGATAGCTGCTGTTGAAGATCAGGCGTTCGGCGACTGCCGCCCCCAGCGGAACCAACACGGCCCAGAGGAAAGGCGCGCGTTTCGCCCACGCCGATACCAGCAACAGGTAGCCGTAGATCGGGGCCGACCAGAGCGTTGCCGCGATTGTCGCGTACAGCATGACCACCACGAACTCGGGATATCGCAGCAGCGACAGGAGTGCGGACACACCCTCGCCGCTCGCAAGCAGCACGACTGCGCTCACCAGCAGCAACAACAGTTGCGTGGCGAGCGTCACGACGAGCGCGATCGCCGGCACGACGAGAGCCGCGACGCAGAGCTTCGATAGCACCGTCGTAACATCGGATACGGGCAGCGACTTCCAGAACAGGATGCTGCGATCGCGCCGTTCGCTGTGAAGCGCGTCCAAGCAATAGAACGCGTTCGTGATCGCCGCCACGGAGACGACCACCATTGCGGTGATCAGGAAGATCCCCATCACCACCGTATGCTGGTCGTTCGGCGCTAGAGTCGAGAGCGCCCGAATGCCGTCGGGCAGATTAGCGGCGTTGAGCAGAAAGCTCACGAGCACGAGCGCGCCAGCGATGAGCGGCGCCCAGAAGATCGCACGATGTTCCCAAGTTTCCCGGCGCAGCGACCAGAAGAATGGGCGCGTCGCGGCTGCAGGTGCGGATGTGGGGATGACGGTTTCGGCGGCGGCGCTCATGCGGCGGCTCCTTCTTGTCCTGCAATCATCGCGACGAAGAGATCGGCGATGCTCGGTGTACGCGCTTCGCCCAGACTTTTGAGCTTGTCGCGGTCCGGTCGATCGAAGAGGAACACGCTGCGCCCGAACACTTGCCGCTCGTGCATCGGATTGAGTGCACGTGCGGCGGCCGCCTTGTCGGGATTGACCATCACCTCGACGTAGCGCTGCTCGAAATCCTCCATGCTCGAATCGAGCACGATGCGACCCTTGTTGATGAACAAGATGTCGGTCAGTACGTGCTGAATCTCTTCGACCTGGTGAGTCGTGATCAGGATCGTCGTGTTCTCGAGGTTCGCGAGCCGGTGCATCAGCTCGTGAAACTCGCGCCGCGCATGCGGATCGAAGCC
>Ga0207873_1002917_pt1 | contig 13144 bp, 13 predicted proteins | sample BGWIniCompost_FD_187373 | JGI IMG/M metagenome (GOLD analysis project Ga0207873, IMG submission 187373) | Cellulose adapted compost microbial communities from Newby Island Compost Facility, Milpitas, CA, USA - BGW Initial Compost (SPAdes)... ... | reverse complement strand
ATGCTCGACGAGCCGCTCGGGGCACTCGACAGGGCCCTCCGAGAACGTCTGATGGTGGAGATGACCGACCTCTTGACCCGAGCAGGCACCACGGCGCTGTACGTGACCCACGACCACGACGAGGCAGCCTTCTTCGCTCACCGCATCGCCATCATGCGGGAAGGACGGATCGTCCAGGTCGGCAAGATGGAGGAGCTGCGCCGCAACCCGGTGGACGACTGGGTAGCGGACTTCCTCGACTGAGTCACAGGGTCGGAGGGGGAGCGCCCGAAACCAGCGCCGCCACATGGGAGGGCTCGACGTTCGCTCCGCTGATCACGATCGCGACCGGACCCGGAACCGAGCCGGGTTGCCGTGAGAGAAGGGCGGCAACCCCCACCGCGGCTCCTCCTTCGACGATCAGCCGGTGCTTGTCGAAGAGGAACCGCATCGCATCCCAGATCTGCTCCTCGTCGACGAGGACGAACTCCTCGACGAGGCGGCGGACCAGATCGAACGTGTAGCGGTTGTCCAGCTCGATCCCGCCCCGCAGCGAGTCGGCGAGGGTCTCCTCTTCAGGAGCGTCGATCGGATGACCGGCCTGGAGACTCATGTACATGACCGGGACCCGAGTCATGGAGACGCCGACGGCCCGGGCAGCAGGAGCGAACTGACGGAGGCCCTCGGCGATACCGGAGAGGAGGCCTCCGCCGGACAACGGCACGAACACGCAGGCGACGTCGGGTAGATCTTCTGCGATCTCGGCCGCGATCGTGCCCTGACCCGCGATCACATCCGGGTCGTCGAAGGGGTGGATGAACGTACGCCCCTCTTCGGCGACGATCTCGAAGGCGCGGCGCATCGCTTCCGTCTGTGATGCTCCGGATACGACCACCCGTGCTCCGAGATCCCGCAGAGCCGCGACCTTGCCGGGCGGGACGCCGTCGGAGATGCACACCGTGGCTTCGATGCCCAGCCTCCGGGCGACGTAGGCGACTGCCCGGCCGTGGTTGCCGGTCGAGGCGGTGACGACTCCGGCGGCGCGATCCTCCTCGGGTAGCGACAGGATCTTCGAGGCGGCGCCGCGCAGTTTGAAGGCGGCGGTGGGCTGGGTGGTCTCGAGCTTCAGGTAGACGTCGGTGCGCGCCGCCTCACTGAGAGGGAGCGAGGGCATGAGGGGCGTCCGGACCGCGAGGCCAGAGATCCGATGCCGCGCCGAGACGATGTCGATCTCAGGTGTCGATGACATCACCCACACCTCGCTCCCGGGCACGACGCACCGCCAGTGCGGCGATGGCGGTGTCCTGGGCTCCGGTGCCGGTCAGGTCGCAGATCGTCACCGCGTCGGCTGACGGCCGGCCGGGATGCTCACCGGCGATGACCTGCCCGAGTTCGACCAGTCGGGACGAGTCGAAGCCTTCGGCCACCGCGGCGCGCGCCTCCCCGAGGCGGACACTCTGAGGAATGGAGTCCACCACGACGAGGTCAGCGGCCTCGAGCACGCCGGGACCCAGTTCCCGCTTGTGTTCGGCGTCGCAGCCGACCGCCGTGATGTGGAGGCCAGGGTGCAGGTCGCCGGCAGTGATGAGGCCGTCGGTGGCGGGCGTGGCGGTGATCACGACATCTGCTGCCGCCACCGTCTCGTGAAGCGAAGCCGCCACTTCTCCGCCGACCTCTTCCGCCAAGGCTTTCGCCTGCTCCGGACGCCGCGCCCACACGGTCACCGCCGTCACTTCTCTGACGAGACGCAGAGCCTGGAGCTGATACCGAGCTTGGACGCCGGCGCCGACGACAGCCGCCCGTAGGGGACCCTCCGGGGCTAGGTGGCGGGCCGCGACGGCGCCCGCCAGCCCGGTTCGGAGGTCGGTGAGGTAGCCGTTGTCGAAGAGCGCCGCCGACGGGATGCCGGTGCGGCTGTCGAGCACCATCATGAAGCCGCCCAGGCTGGGCAGTCCCAGCTCGGGGTTGTCGAAGAACCCCGCCGACACCTTGATCGCGATGCCGTCGTATCCGGGCAGGTAGGCAGACTTCACGTCGATCTCGCCATTGTGGGCGTCGACGTCGATCCGCATGATCGGCGGCATCACCGCCTCGCCCCGGCTGATCAACGGGTACACCGCTTCGATCGCCGCCAGTTCCTCCTCACCCATCCCGACGAGCGAGCGGAGCGTGCGTTCAGTCAGGACCGACAGCTGCGGCATCAGACGGCAGCCAGAGCCTGTTCCAGATCGGCGATCAGGTCTTCGGTGTCCTCGATGCCCACCGAGTAGCGGATGAGCCCCTCGGGGATGCCGAGTGCCTCCCGATCCTCCTTGGAGACTTCGACGTGGCTGGAGGTGGCCGGCGCGGCGATGATCGTCTCCACCGCCCCCAGGTTGGCGGCGGCATGGGCCCGCTTCATGGCGGGGATGAACTTGCGCACCGCTTCGAAGTCGCCTCGGAGGCCGAAGCTGAGCATCCCTCCGAACCCGCTCATCTGGCGAGCGGCGACATCGTGGAGGGAGTGTGTCTCGAGGCCGGGGTAGTTGACCACGGTGACAACGGGATGGTCGGCCAGGTAACGGGCGACGGCCATGGCGTTCTCGTTCTGGCGCTGTACCCGCAGATGGAGCGTCTTCATGCCCCGCAGCAGCAGGTAGGCGGCCATGGGATGGAGCGAGGCGCCGTTGATCTCGCGATAGCGGTAGACCCTCCCGACGAGGTCCTCCCTGCCGACGACCACCCCGCCCAGGGCGTCCGCATGGCCGCCTAGGTACTTCGTGGCCGAATGCACGACGAGATCTGCACCCAACTCGAGCGGGCGTTGGTTGATGGGGGTGGCCACGGTGTTGTCGACCACGACGATCGCCCCGGCGGCGTGGCCGGCCTCACTGAGTCGCTCCAGGTCGAGGACCTTCAGCGTCGGGTTGGTGGGAGTCTCCAGATAGAGCAGGTCGCACCCCCGGCTCAGCTCCGCTTCGATCGCCTCATGATCGGACGTGTCGCACAGGGTCACCTCGACCCCGTAGTGCGGCAGGTACTCGGCGAACACCTGGTTCGTCCCGCCGTAGGTGTCTTTGACGGACACGACCCGCTTGCCGGGAGCGAGTAGAGCGAAGAGAGTGTTGGAGATGGCCGCCATGCCCGTGGCGGCGGACGTGGCCGCTTCACCGCCTTCCAGAACGCGGATCTTCTCCTCGAACACGGCGACGGTGGGATTGGAGTTGCGACCGTAGATGTGGCCGGACTCCTCGCCGAGCGCCACATTCATCCAATGGTCGACATCGTCGTATCCGTAGGAGACGCTGTGTACCACGGGCACCTGGGTGTGCTCGCCGTGGCGGGCCCTGTTCTCGCCGGCCCAGACGGCCTGCGTGCCGAGGCCGAGCTTCTCTTCGGACATCACTCGTCCCTCCTCAGATCAGCGGTCGGGTCAGGTAGTCGTTGAAGCGGTTCAAGAGCATGATCATGTGCTTGGAGCGGATCTCGGCCATGTGTCTGGCCGCCGACCCCTCCAGCGCCTCGAGCGACTCGTCGATCTCGTCGAGGAAGATGCGGACCTCCTCGTCCCAGTCCATCTCGGGGAGAAGCTGGACCCACACCCGCGCCGTCTGCCGATACAGGCGGTCGGAGACCTGCTTGAGCGCCTCATTGGCGATGGCGTCGAGCAATGTCTCGTGGAGGTCGTTGTAGAGAGCGCCGAGCAGCTTCGGGTCGCGGGTGGGAGCGGCCTCGACCACTCTCTGCCGGAGCTTCCGCAGCTCTGCGGGGATGTGCGCCGGCACCGGGTTCTTCATGAAGTCGGCGATCAGTTCGGACAGCTTGATGCGCAGCGAGTAGACGTCTCGCATCCGCTTTAGATCCACGGTCGACACCGAGGTGCCGCCACCTTCCCGGCGAACCACCAATCCGTCGAGGCGCAGCATGGTCAGGGCCTCCCGGACAGGCGTCCGGCTGACTCCGAACTCCTCGGCGATTGCCTGCTCGCGCAGCGGTGCACCAGGGGGCAGGTCGAGAAGACAGATCCGGTCCCGGAGCGCTTCGTATATGGCCTCGGCAGTCAAACGCGAGGACGTATCGGGCATCAGATCGCCTTTCGATCGGAACGAGGCCTACTCGGCCACAGACTATCGCATCAGCAGTCGGTCGGATCCGTTCGGTATACAAGAAGAATTCTTCCCGGATTCTCGCTGCATCACCAGCGGATGCCGATTACGGTTTTTCCGTTCTGACAGGGAGGAGACCCCAGTGAAACCGAGAGCGACGACCGCAAACCGAGTGCTGGCCCTGTTGGCGGTTCTTGCCCTGGCACTGGCCGCCTGTGGTGGAGGGGACAGCGGAGACGGCACGGCCGCCGACGGGACTTCGTCCGAGACGAGCGGCGGAGGCGGCGGAGACAGTCCGCTAGCCGAGCGTTTCCCCGACGGCGTAGTCCGCATCGGGATCGCCAACGAAGTCCCCTACGGGTACGAAGGCGAAGACGGTGAGCCGACGGGTGAGGCGCCCGAACTCGCCAAGGCGATCCTGGCCGAGTTGGGAATCGACGAGGTCGAGGCGACGGTCGTCGAGTTCGGTTCTCTGATACCCGGTCTCCTGGCCGACCAGTACGACATGATCGCCGCCGGCATGTTCATCAACCCCGAACGCGCCGAGCAGGTCCTCTTCTCTGATCCCGACTACTGCGCCGACACCTCGTTCGCCGTCGCCGAGGGCAACCCCAAGGGAATCGAGACCTTCGAGTCCTTCCTCGACTCGGACGCCATCCTGGGTGTGCTCGGTGGCGCCGTCGAAGAGACCTATGCCATCGAGACCGGCATTCCCGACGACCAGATCGCCCGGTTCGGTGACACCCCGAGCCTCGTGGATGCCCTGGTTGCGGGTCGCATCGACGCCTTCGCCCTGACCGGCCCGACCGTCCAGGCCCAGGTCGCCGAACTCGACGGCTTCGAGGCGACCGAGGGCTTCATCCCGGTCATCAACGGCGAGGAGCAACTCGGGTGCGGCGCCTTTGCCTTCCGTCCCGACGACCAGGAGTTCCGCGACGTCTTCAACGAGACACTCCACGAGTTCCAGGAAGCGGGACGGGTGCTCGAGATAATCGAGCCATTCGGGTTCTCCCAGGCAGCAGTGGACGCTGCCGCCGAGCTGACCGTCGACGACCTGACCGGCGGCGGCGACGGCTGATCGCAACGTGACGGACGACGCCGCCCGGGGCGACGGCTACCGGGCGGCGTCCCTATCTTCGATGACGACGTGCTGAGCGCGAACCAGATCCAGGCATTGCTGGACGGCGTGTGGGTGACGGTTCGTGTCTTCGCGCTGGCAGCACTGTTGGGGAGCGCACTGGCTCTGCTGTTCGGCATCATGAGCCTCAGCGAGAACCGCTTACTGCGTTGGATCGCACGCATCTACGTCGAGATCGCACGAGGTGCCTCGGCGATCGTGCTCCTCTTCTACGCCGCATTCGCCATTCCGATCATCCTCGGCATGCGATCCGGAAGGACGTTCGTGTTCGTAGCTGCGGTGATCGCTCTCGGAGTGAACATGGGCGGGTACGGGGCGGAGGTGGTGCGAACGGGTATCCAGTCCGTCCCGCGAGGTCAGACGGAAGCGGCGATCTCGCTCAACCTCCGCTTCATGGACCGTCTGCGCCACGTCACCCTCCCGCAGGCGCTGGTCGTCATGCTGCCGCCCTATGGCAACCTGAGCATCGAGGTGTTGAAGGCGACGGCCTTGGTTTCGCTAGTAGGTCTGGCCGATCTGACGGGCGAGGCCCAGAACCTCCGGGTGCAGCGTGCCGTTGCCGGCTCCAGAGCGGCGACTTCACTCGCCATCTTCGGGACCGCTCTCCTGTTCTACTTCCTGATGGCCCAGCTACTGGCCATCCTCTTCCGCTGGCTGGAAAAGCGACTGGCCGGTGACTGGTATCGGGGGAGGTCGTGAGCATGTTCGCCCAGATCGCTTTCTCGTGGGACTGGGAGTACGCCCGCAGGATCTTCCCCATCATCGCCGAAGGGCTGTTGCAGACGGTGGTCGCCACCCTGCTCGGGATATCCATTGGGATGGTCCTCGGCCTGGTCCTCGCCCTGCTGCGCCGCTCCCGATTCCGGGTGATCCGTTGGCCGACCATCGCCTTCATCGAGTTCGTCCGATCGACACCCCTCCTCGTCCAACTGTTCTTCATCTTTTTCGTTTTCCCGGGCTTCGGACTGGTGTTGTCGCCGTTCGTGACGCTGGTCGTGGGCTTGGGCATCCACTACGCCACGTACACCTCGGAGTCCTATCGGGCCGGAATCGAAAACGTCGAGCATGGCCAGTGGGAGGCCTCCACCGCCCTCAATCTCTCGCCGGCGACGACCTGGACCCGGATCGTCCTGCCCCAGGCCATCCCCACCGTCATCCCGGCTTTGGGCAACTACCTGGTGGCGATGTTCAAAGACGCCCCGCTCGGTTTCGCCGTCGCCGCCGGAGGCATCCTCCTCGCGGCCCAGGCGGAGGCGTCACGCAGCTTCCAGCCGATCGAGCCCTACACGATCATGGGCGCCCTGTTCTTGGCCGTGAGCATCCCGGCCGCGTTCTTCGTCCGCTACCTGGAGAGGCGATATGGCTACGAGCGAGTCTGACGGCCGTCGGGACATGGTCCGGCTGGAGAAGATCAACCTCGCTTTCGGCGAGAACCACGTCCTGAAGGACCTCGACCTCTCGGTCGCTCCAACCGAGAAGGTCGTCATCATCGGGCCATCCGGTTCGGGAAAGACCACGATCTTGAGAGTGATCATGACTCTCAACCGGCCCGACTCGGGGTGCGTGATCATCGACGGCCGGCACCTCTACCACGAAGAACGCGACGGCCAGCTCGTCCCCGCCCGGGAGAAGCACATACGGGACGTGCGGACCGACATCAGCATGGTGTTCCAGCACTTCAACCTTTTCCCCCACCTGACCGCCCTGGAGAACCTGACCCTCGCCCCGATGAAGGTGCTGGGGTTGTCCCGGGAAGAGGCCAGCGAGCGCGGCTTGGAACTGCTCAGAAGGGTTGGGCTGGGCGACAAGGCCGACCAATACCCCGGCCAGTTGTCTGGCGGCCAGAAGCAGCGAGTGGCGATCGCCCGGGCCCTCGCCATGCGCCCCAAAGTGATGCTGTTCGACGAGCCCACATCGGCGCTCGACCCGGAACTGGTGGGCGAGGTCCTCGCCGTGATCAGAGACATCGCCCTCGAAGGGAAGACCACGATGATGCTCGTCACCCACGAGATGGGATTCGCCCGGGAAGCCGCTGACCGGGTGCTCATGTTCGACAGCGGGCGGATCATCGAAGAGGGCACTCCTGAGCAGGTGCTCAAAGACCCGGTCCACGAGCGCACCCGGGCCTTCCTCCGAGCCGTTCTCTCGCACTGACATGCCTGGGGACGCATTCGGTTTCAGCCCGGAGGAATACGCCGCCCGCCTGGCCAAGACCCGCCAGGCGATGGACGAACGGGGTATCGACACGCTGGTGGTCTCCGACCCCTCCAACATGGCGTGGCTCACCGGCTACGACGGCTGGTCGTTCTACGTCCACCAGGCCGTCGTCGTGACCCTCGAGGGACATCCTCACTGGTGGGGGCGGATGCAGGACGTCAAAGGCGCCCAGCTCACCTCGTACCTAGACGACGACCACCTCCACGGCTACGCCGACGAGTACGTCCAGGCGACCGACCGACACCCTATGGAGGACCTGGCCAAGCTCGTTGCGGGTCTGGGAGCCCGCTCGGTGGGGGTGGAGTTGGACAACTACTACTTCTCGGCGGCGGCCTGGGAGACGCTGCGCCGTGAGCTCCCGGGGGTCCGCTTCGTCGACGCCACGGGGCTGGTCAACTGGCAGCGGGCGGTCAAATCACCTCAGGAGCTGGATTACATGCGCCGCGCCGCCCGCATCGTGGAGCGGATCCATGACCGGATCGCTGAGCTGGTGGAACCCGGGATGCGCAAGAGCGACCTGGTAGCCGAGATCCTCGCTGCGGGGGCTCGCGGGACGGAAGAGTACGGAGGCGACTATCCCGCCATCGTCCCTCTCCTTCCCACCGGTGAGCAGGCGTCGGCGCCGCATCTGACGTGGGACGACGAGCCGCTCGAGAAGGGAGCGGGGACCTTCTTCGAGGTGGCGGGCTGCTACCGCCGCTACCACGCCCCGCTGTGCCGGACGGTGTTCCTCGGTGAACCACCGCCCGAGGTGCGTCGAGCCGAAGAGGCTCTCCTCGCCGGACTGGAAGCGGGCCTCGACGCCGCCCGCGCCGGCAACCGAGCCGGCCACGTCGCAGAGGCGCTGATAGCCGAACTGCAGAAGGCGGGGATCAGAAAGGAAGGGCGCTGCGGCTACCCCGTGGGACTGTCGTATCCGCCCGACTGGGGTGAGAGAACGATCAGCTTCCGTCCCTCCGACAACACGATCCTCGAACCGGACATGACGTTTCATTTCATGCCCGGGTTGTGGATGGACGGATGGGGCCTGGAGATCACAGAGACGATCCGCATCACCGCCGACGGCCCGGCAGAGACGCTGACCTCTTATCCCCGTCAGTTGCTCGTGAAGGCCTGAAGGAGCCTCGTGCTGGACCGAACTCTCGAGATCCTCGGCCGGCTCGTCGCCTTCCCGACCGTGTCGGCCGACTCCAACCTCGACCTGGTCGACTACGCCGTCGACCTGCTGGAGGCGTGCGGGGCGAGAGTCGAGACCACCTCCGACCCCGCCGGAAAGAAGGCCAACGTCTTCGCCACGATCGGCCCCGACGAGGAAGGCGGTGTCGCCTTGTCGGGCCACACCGACGTGGTTCCGACGGAGGGCCAGAACTGGTCCCGTGACCCCTTCTTCCTGACGGTCGAGTCGGGACGCGCCTACGGGCGCGGCACCACCGACATGAAAGGCTTCATCGCCTGTGTCCTGGCGATGGCCCCGACCTTCGCCGCCGCAGCCCTATCGCGTCCGGTGCACGTCGCGCTCACCTACGACGAGGAGGAGGGCTGCCACGGCGCCCGACTCCTGCTCTCGGAACTGACTCGAAGCGGACGGCCGCTGCCGAAGATCGTCATCATCGGTGAGCCAACGGACTTCGGGGTGGTCGTCGCCCACAAGGGTTGTTACGAGTACACGACCGAGATCACCGGTGTCGAGCGTCACGCGTCCATGGCGGCCGCCGGAGCCGGCGCGATCCACGCTGCCGCCCGCTTCATCACGTTCCTCGATTCGCTGGCCGACGAGATGGTCGCCCGCGCCCCTGACGACAGCCCGTTCGAGCCCCCGCACACGACGATCAACGTGGGGACGATCTCGGGAGGAGTGGCTCGCAACATCACCGCCGGGTCGGCGGTGTTCGACTGGGAGATTCGCCCCGTCGACGCCGGCGACGCCGCCTACATCCACGAACGTCTCGGCCGGTTCGTGGCAGAAGAGTTGCTTCCGTCGATGCGCGCCGAGTTCCCCGATGCGGCAGTGAGCACCACGGTGGCAGGCGAGGTCGACGGATTCTGGAGGGATCCGCAGTCACCCGCGGTCGAGTTGGCCCGGCGGTTGACCGGCAACCGAGAGACGATGGTGGTGTCGTTCGGAACCGAGGCCGGTCTGTATCAGGAGAAGGGTATCGCCCCGGTGGTGTGCGGCCCCGGAAGCATCGCCCAGGCCCACAAGCCCGACGAGTTCATCGAGGTGTCCCAATTGGAACGTTGCCTGTCGGTCCTGGAGAAGTTGATCACCGAACTGGCGTGAGACTGCCGGCGCCGACTGCCGACTGTCGACTGCCGACTGTCGGCTGCCGACTGCTTCACTCGTCGAGGATGTAGACCGGCTCCCGGTAGAAGCGGATCTTGCCACTCCGTTCCTTCTCGGTGAGATGGTCGTGGAGCCATCGGTTCTTCTCCTCCAGTGGCTGTTCGGAGAGGACCATGTCCAGCGGAACATCGAGGTGGAGCACCCGCCCGGGCACTATGAAACGGGTGACGCCGGCGGGGAGCAGGGTGCCGGAACGGGCGGCGAGAAGGACCTGCTCCACGGTGAACTCGGGGTACTCGACCAACACCGTCATGTCCGGGTACCAGGCGGCGAGACGGTTGACGTCGCGTTCGAGGGTGCGAGACACCACCGCGGCATCGATATAGGCCTCCGCCAACCGGGCCAGCGCCTCGAAACGGTTCGAGCCCTCCGAGGCATAGACGACGAAGCCTCTGGCGTCGACGGTCCGCGCCGAGCAGATGCCCCCGTACTCGATCATCCGCTCCTGGATGGATCCGTCGCTGACCTCCTCGAGGCGGATGCCGGCCAGGCCTGAGACGAGCGCCAGGAACTCCTCAGCCGGCAACCGGCGGACGACGTGGTGCCACGTCTCCAGGGTGAGCCCGTCCTCGACGGAGACGTCCTGGACGACGGCATGACGCGAGCCGAGGCGGCGAAGGGCGTCGGTGCGAGTGGCACCGTCGAGGACCACGTAACGGTCGCCGATGGCCGCCACGACCGGAGGGTTGCGGATCAACCGTTCCTCCTCCAGACGGGAAGCCAGCTTCTCGGCGCGGCGTGGGTCCGTCGCCTCGTGGGGCACGACCCGGTCCAGGTCGACGAACCGGACAGGAAGGATCGACTTGGCTGCCCGACCGGCCAGGCGTTCCACCAACTCCTCGGCGATATTGCGGGCCGCCTCCGCCTGGGCATCTTCGGTCGACGCTCCGATGTGGGGCGTGGCGATGACTTTGGGATGACGGGCGAGGGGATTGTCGGACGCCGGCTCCTCGACGAACACGTCGAGCGCCGCCCCGGCGATCGTCCCCTCGTCGAGAGCCCGCAGGAGAGCCTCCTCGTCGATGACCGAGCCCCGCGAGGTGTTGACGAGGTAGGCAGTCGGCTTCATCGCTGCCAGTTCCGCGGCTCCGATCAGCTTCTCCGTTTCGGGCCGGGCGGGGACGTGGAGAGTCACGAAGTCGGCCTCCGCCAGGAGGTCGTAGAGGTCGACAGGTTCGACGCCCGCCTCGAGATAGAGCTCCGGTGTCGGCCGATGCTGGTTGGTGATGATGCGCATCCCGAAGGCCCGGGCCCGGGCTGCGACTGCCTGGCCGATGCGTCCGAAGCCGATGATGCCGAGCGTCTTGCCGGCGAGGCCGGTACCCATCAATTCCTTCTTGATCCAGCGGCCTTCCTTGAGGGCGGCGTCGCCGCGGGTGATGTTGCGGGCGAGAGCGACGAGCAGCCCGACGGTCAACTCGGCGACGGCGAGCGTGTTGGCGTCGGGGGCGTTGATCACCTCTATGCCCCGATCTACCGCGGCGGAGACGTCGATGGTGTCGAGTCCCGCTCCGGCGCGGGCGATGATGCGGAGTCGTTCAGCCCTGTCGATCAGACGAGCGGTGATCTTCGTCGCCGACCGGACGACCACGGCTTCGTAGTCGCCGATGATGGAGGCCAGTTCGTCCTCGGTGAGACCCGTGCGGACGTCGACGTCGAAGTGCTCAGAGAGGATCTCGAGGCCCTCGTCGGCCAAGGGATCACAGACGAGGATTCGGGAACGACGGTGTTGGGGGGCGGACATCGGCCCGGATCATACGACGCTTCAGCCAGGCGAGCCGCCTGTCACCGCGGCCACGAACTCGGGCGGAATCCGCCGAGGCCGTCCCGACCGGTCGGTGAACGCCGCCGTGACCTCGAGAGTGGCGATCGGCTCGCCGTCCCGGGTCAGCCGCTGATGCCACGTGGACGTCGCCCGCCCGATATCGCCGACCTCGGTCTCCACGGTGAGCACGTCGTTGAGACGGGCCGCCGCCATGAACCGCGCCCGCAGTTCGACGACCACGATCTGCCAGCCTTGCTCCTTCATCTTCTGGAGGCCCCACCCCACCTCCTCCAGGAACTCCACCCGAGCGGCTTCGAAGTAGGCGAGGTAGTTGGTGTGGTTGACGTGGTCGTAGGGGTCGAGTTCGTAGAAACGGACCTTGACCTGGGTCGTGTGCATCGGGGCATCTTCGCGCCTGTCGCTCGAAGTCGGCAGGGTTACCCTCGTCGCCATGCGTGCATGGCTCCTCACCGACACCACGGGAATCGACGCTTTCTCGCTCGGAGAGATCGAGACCCCCGAACCGGGACCGGGCCAGGTGCGGATCGACTTGCGCGCCACCGGGCTCAACCACCTCGACCTGTGGGTCAGCCAAGGGCTGCCTGCTCCGTCGCATCTGCCCCACATCCTCGGAGCCGACGGCGCCGGAGTGGTGGATGCGGTGGGTGAGGGAGTCGACGGCGTGGAGGTCGGCGACGAGGTGGTCATCGACCCGTCCCTCTCGTGCGGGATATGCGAGCGGTGCCTGCACGAAGAGATCACCCAATGCGACGAGTTCGGGATCCTGGGCGAGCACCACACCGGCACCTTCGCCGAATACGTCGTGGTGCCGGCCAGAAACGTGCTCCCCAAGCCGGCCGGGTTGAGCTGGGAAGTGGCTGGTTCGTTCGGTCTCGTCACTGCCACCGCGCTGCGGATGGTCGAGCGTGCCCGCCTGCGGAAGGGCGAGACTGTGCTGATACCCGGCGTCGGAGGCGGCGTCTCGTCCGCGGCGACGTTGATCGCCGTGGCCCGGGGAGCCCGGGTGTTCGTGACCTCCCGCTCCCCCGAGAAGATCCAGTGGGCGGTCGAGCACGGCGCCGAAGCGGGCTTCGATTCCGAGTCGGAGTTCTCGAAGGAGATGGCTGCGGTGGGTGGCGCCGACGTCGTCATCGAGAACGTGGGCCCGGCGACGTGGAGACAGTCCCTCCGATCGCTCAAGAAGGGCGGTCGGATGGCGATCTGCGGGGCCACCAGCGGACCCAAGGTGGAGCTGACGCTTCCCGTCTTGTGGTTCAAGGAACTGGAGCTGATCGGCTCGACGATGGCGACCCACGCCCAGTTCGCCCGGGCCCTCCAGATGGTGTCTTCAGGACAGGTGGAGGCCCCGGTGGACTCGATCTACGAGTTCGATCGCCTGCCCGATGCTCTCCGTCGACTCGATTCCGGCGAGCAGATGGGCAAGGTCGTCCTCAGTCGCTGACCGGCGAGCCCCGGATTGTGGCGGCTGCCCGAACGGTTACACTTGTCGGGTCAGTCGGAGTCCCGGCCGAATCCCCTGGGGGCGTAGAACAGTCTGGAGTGTTCGCCGGCCTGTCAAGCCGGAGGTCGCGGGTTCAAATCCCGTCGTCCCCGCC
>Ga0207873_1002916_pt1 | contig 13147 bp, 14 predicted proteins | sample BGWIniCompost_FD_187373 | JGI IMG/M metagenome (GOLD analysis project Ga0207873, IMG submission 187373) | Cellulose adapted compost microbial communities from Newby Island Compost Facility, Milpitas, CA, USA - BGW Initial Compost (SPAdes)... ... | reverse complement strand
GTGGCGGAAGGCCTCGAGCTCACCGCCATCGTGGCGGTCGTCATCGGAGGCGTGTCGATCTTCGGTGGCCGCGGCAACGTCTGGGGTGTCCTGGGCGGTGTCCTGTTCCTGTCGGTGCTCCGCAACGCCATGAACCTCCAGGGAGTCGACCCCCTGTTCCAGGGCGTGGTCACCGGCATCTTGATCATCGTCGCAGTGGTCGTCTTCTCCCGGAGGGACAGATGAAACGGTTGGTGACATTCGGTGAGGCGATGATCCGCCTCACGACCCCCGTCGGGGTGCCGCTCGAGGCCACGAGCTGGTTCGCGGCGCCGGTCGGCGGCGCCGAGCTGAACGTGGCGATCGCCGCCCGTCGCCAGGGAATGGAAGCGACCTGGGTGTCGACGCTCCCCGCCTCCCCGCTCGGGAACCTGATCGCCCGCCACGCTGCCGCCAACGGCGTCGCCACGGTGCTGCGCCGCCCCGAGGAAGGCCGCGTCGGCCTCTACTTCCTCGAGCAGTCGGTGCCGCCGCGGCCTTCCCGCATCGTCTACGACCGGGCCGACACCTCCTTCGCCCTCTGGCCCGACCCGGCCGCCGACTGGAAGGAGCTCCTCGACGAGGACACCTGCTTGGTGGTGAGCGGCATCACCGCCGCCCTGGGCGCGGCCCCGAGAGAGGCGACCGAATCCGCCATCGACGCCGCCCGGGCAGTCGGGGCGACCGTTGCCCTCGACGTCAACTACCGCTCCTCCCTGTGGTCGGTCGAGGAGGCCTTCGGGTGGATCCGAAGCGTCCTCGACCGGGCCGACATCCTCTCCGCCAGCCCCCAGGACCTGGCTCGTCTCGGCCTCGACGCGCCCGAAGAGGAGATCCATCGGGCGGCGGTGGAGCACTTCGGGCTGCAGGTGGCGGTCGGGTCGACGAAGCGAGGCGTGGGACGCAACGTCCGCTTCCGTCTCTACGCCGCCACGTCGGAGGAGACGGCGACAGCCGAGATGGAGGCCGAGGTGCTCGACCCGGTCGGGGCCGGAGACGCCATGTTCGGGACCTTTCTCGCCACCTTCGAGCGGCAGTCACTCGACGAGACGGTGCGGCTCGCCGCCGGAGCGATGGTGACCGCCTACGGTCTGTTCGGTGACGCCCTGGTGGCCGACCCGTGGGACGCCCAGCAGCACGGAGGAGTGAAACGATGAGAGACATCGTCGCTCGCCTCTCCGACGCCCGGCTGCTGGCGATCCTCCGCATGGACGAGCCCGACACCGTCGGGGTCGAGCTGGCCCGACGCCTGCATGGTCAGGGGGTGCGGGCCATCGAATGCACGCTCGACAAGCCCGGGGCCCTCACCGCCATCGAGCGGATCCGCGACGAGCTCGGCGCCGACACGCTCGTCGGTGCCGGCACCGTCACCCGCGTCGACCAGGTCGACTCCTTGGCGTCGCTCGGCGTCGACTTCTGCGTCACGCCCCACCTCGACCCCAGGCTCGTCACCCACTCCCTCGACCGGGGCCTGCCGATCGTCCCCGGGGTGATGACGCCGTCGGAGGTGGCGGAGGCGTTTCGCCTCGGGGCCCCGGCGGTGAAGCTCTTCCCCGCCGGGGTGCTCGGCATCGCCTACCTCGAGGCCCTCCAGGGTCCGTTCGGCAGGTTCCCGGTGGTGCCCACCGGGAGCATCGGGATAGGCGACGTCGAGGCATGGCTCGAAGCAGGCGCCGTCGCCGTCGGCCTGGGCTCGGCGCTGACCCGTCCCGACACCATCCCGGCCGAGCTGGCGAGGTTGCTGCAGTGATCGTCGACGCCCACCTCCACGTCTTCCTGTCGAAAGCCGACGACCCCGACCGCACCGTCGACGCCATCGCCCCCGCCGAGCGGTCGGCTCCCGTGGAGCTGCTGGAAGAGACGATGGCCGCCCACGGCGTCGACGCCGCCGTCCTGGTGCCGCTCGGGCCCGAAGACGGCTACGTGTCCGACGCCGTCCGCCGCCACCCGGGTCGCTACGCCGGCATCGGCGTGTGGGACGGCGAACAGGACGCCGGAAAGGTCGCCGACCGGCTGGCGGCCACCGGGATGCGGGGACTGCGCATGTTCGGCTTCCCGGCCGGGGTGCCCTGGGCGGTGCTGGAGCGGCTCGCCTCCGACGGGAGCCTGCTGTGGCTGTACCCGCGGCCCGACGACGTGGAGGAAGTCCACGAGGTGTGCCGGCGGCTCCCCGACCTGGCGGTCGTCCTCAACCACACCGGCCTGACCCAAGGGGGCATCGGAGTCGACGACCGGCTTCGGCCCCGGATCGAGTCGGACATCCCCCAGCCCGCAGAAGCGAGGATCCGCGGCCTCGCCGCCTACCCGAACGTGAGCGTGATCCTCTCCGGGTCCTACGCCTTCAGCCACCAGCCCTGGCCGTATCCCGACCTGGCCGGGGTCACCCGCCGTGTGGTCGAGGCGTTCGGGACCGAGCGGGTCATGTGGGCGAGCGACTTCCCGTGGATCCTCGACGACCCCGGTTACGGCCGGATGCTGGAGCTGGTCGACCAGCACTTGCCCGGCCTCTCGCCCACGGAGCGGGCTGCCGTGCTGGGAGGCAACGCCCGCCGCATCGTCTGGGAGGAGGAGTAGTGGCCCATATCCCCCGCGAAATGCAAGACCTGCCCCGTTCGGGCATCCGGGCGCTGATGGACCTCGCCTGGGCACAGCCCGGACCGGTCATCCGCCTCGAGGTCGGCCAACCCGACCGGATCCCGCCCGAGCACATCCGCCAGGCGATGGCCGACTCGGTCATGGCCGGCGAGACCGGCTACACCCCCAACGCCGGCATCCCCGAGCTGCGGGAGGCGTGCGCCGCCAAGCTGCGGCAGGTCAACGGCATCGACGTCGAGCCGAGCCAGGTCCTGATCTCCGCCGGGTCGATGCAGGGCCTGTCGGTGTCCATCCTCGGCCTCACCACGGCCGGTGACGAGATCCTGGTGCCCGACCCCGGGTGGCCCAACTACGCCATGGCCGCCCGCATCGCCCGCGCCACTCCCGTCGCCTATCCCCTTCGCTCCGAGAGCGGCTACCTGCCCGACCCGGAGACGATCGAGCCGCTCATCACCGACCGGACCCGGATCCTGCTCGTCAACAGCCCGTCCAACCCTCTAGGCACCGTCGTCGACCAGGACCGCCTCGCCGCCCTGTGCGAGCTCGCCGAACGCCACGACCTGTGGCTCCTGTCGGACGAGTGCTACGACCAGATCGTCTTCGAAGGCGAAGTCGCCCCGTCGCCGGCGCCGATCGCCCCCGACCGGGTCGTGTCGGTGCACAGCTTCTCGAAGACCTACGCCATGACCGGCCTGCGGGTGGCGTACGTGTCGGGCCCGCTGGCGGTGATCGAGACCCTCACCAAGATGCAGGAGGCGCTGATCGCCTGCGTCAACGGCCCCGCCCAGAAGGCGGCGCTCGCCGCTCTGGAAGGCCCGCAGGACTTCGTCGCCGAGATGCGCCAGACGTACCAACGTCGGCGGGACCGGGCGGTCGCCGCCGCCGAAGAGCTGGGCCTACCGCACCACCGACCCGACGGCGCCTTCTACCTGTGGCTGCCGCTCGGCGATCGCATCGGCGACCCGATGGAGTTCTGCCGCCGCCTCGTCGTCGAACACGGCGTGGCGGTCGCTCCCGGATCCACTTTCGGGGCCGGGGGAGCGGGGGCGGTGCGGGTGTCGCTGGCCGCTGCAGAGGAGGACATCGTCTCCGGCCTCGAACGGATCGCCGCCGCCGTCTGAGCAAAGCCTTTACGAGACGTCAGGTATTCACAAACGTTCACAGAATCTATTGAAAATCAATTATTGGAGCCCTAGGCTCCCGCCCGCGTGCAGCCGTATAGGGATGATCGGGGTGTACCTCCCACCCGCAGTCAGTGGGTAGACGAGAAGCTGCGGGCAGCGATCCTGTCCGGGGAGTTGGCTCCTGGCGAGAAGCTGGTGGTAGCCAACCTGGTCGACAAGTGGCAGGTCAGCCCTACGCCACTGCGGGAGGCACTTCAGCGCCTCGCCGGTACTGGCCTCGTGGAACTGGTTCCCCAGAGGGGCGCGAGGGTGGCGCCCGTTTCTACCCAAGACATGCTCGAGGTATACGAGCTCCGCGAGCTGTTGGAACCCCTGGCCCTTCGACGTTCCCTGACTCGGGCCGATGCGCGTTGGCGACGCCGGGTCGATGAAGCGTTCGTCAAGCTCATCGACGTCCTCGACCACAAGCCAGACGAGGTTCTGGAGATGGAGGAGCGTCACCGGGCCTTCCATCAGGCGCTCCTCTCTTCATGTGAGTCGACCTGGCTCCTTCGCCTTGTCGACATGCTCGCCGAACACTCGATTCGGTACCGGCAGCTTTCGATCGCTCCCCGCGGCGGGCCGGAAGAGGTGAAGCACGAACACGAGCGGTTGTACCAGGCGGCGATCGAGGGTCGCCATCAAGAGGCGGTCGATCTCCTGACCAATCACCTGCGCCTCACCGTCGAGAGTCTTTCTGGCGCGTCTTCGGACGACGACGAATCGCAAGAGAGAGAGGAGGAAAGGGACCCGCGATGAAACGATTCAAAGCGACAGTCGTCGCCGTGGCTCTCGTGCTGGCTGCATGTGGGCTGGCAGAGGAAGGGACGACGACTACCACGTCTGCCGAGGTGGACACACCGACCACTGCAGGAGCGACCCCGCCCGAGACCACAGACACGTCGACTGGCGACACCGCATCCACCGAGCCCGAAGCGGAGGGACCGTCAGGTGATCCGATCGTTATCGGCGCCGCACTGCCGCTCACCGGCGAGTTCGCCGACACCGGCGTCTTCGTTCGTGACGGGTACCAGGCGATGGTCGAGTACTGGAACGAGAACCAGGGGCTCCTGGGCCGTCCCGTAGAGCTGATCATCGAAGACGACGCTTCTGACCCGGGCCAGGCCGTGTCACTTCTCGAGAAGCTGATCACGGTCGACGGAGTCGACCTCGTGCTGGGCGGCTATCCCGGGTCCTCGGCAGCTGCCCAGATGGCGGTCGCCGAACAACACGGGATGGTGTACGTCTCGATGGGCGGCCACATGGCCTCCTTCGAGCAGGGCTTCCAGTACTCGTTCGGAGCTCCGCCGCTCATGGGTCAGTGGTGGTACCGGGGCTTCTTCGACTTCTTGGAGACCCTCCCCGAAGATGCGCGCCCGACCTCGGCGGCGATGATGACCGCCAACAACCCCGTCGGTGCGGCGGTGCGGGAAGGCACCCTCTCCGACCTGGAGGCGGCCGGCATCGAGCTGGTCATGGACGAGCTCTACGACCTGCCCCTGGCTTCGGCTGAGCCGCTGGTCAGCCAGGCGATGAACTCGGGAGCCGACCTGTTCATCGCCAACTCGTTCTTCCCCGACGGGGTGCTGACGATCCGGGCGGTCCACGCTCTCGGCTACCAGCCGAAGGCGATCCTCGAAGGGATCGGGACGCTGATCCCCTCCTGGGAGGAGGAACTCGGCGACGAAGGCGACTACGTCTTCTCCGGCACCGCCATGCATCCCGACCTCCCGTTCACCGAGGTCGAGCTGCTGCGGGAGATGTCCAACGAGCTCTACGGCACCACGGCGCCGCCGATCTACTTCATGTTCGGCGCCACCTGGGCCGACACGCTCGCCCAGGGCGTCGAAGGGGCCGGGGACATCGACCAAGACGCCATCGTCGGATGGCTCAAGTCGAACGAAGTGTGCTCGTTCGGTGGATGTCTCACCTACGACGAGCGCGGGCTCCCCGAGCCGTACTCGTACCTGGTTCAGGTCCAGGACGGGGTGCCCCAGCTGGTCGGTCCCGGCGACGTCACCGTCGTCGACCCGATCTATCCCATCCCCTGGGGTGAGTAACCGATCGTGACCGGACTGGTCCAGGCCCTGACGACCGGCGTCCTGGTGGGGCTGGCCTATGCCGTTCTCGGCGTGGGGTTCAGCCTCACCTGGGGCGCCACCGGCGTCATCAACGCCGCCCACACGATGGTGGCGGTGATCGGCGCCTACCTCGGCTATCACGCACTGGCCTGGTGGGGGATCGATCCCGTCCTCGCACTGGTCGGGATCGTCCCCCTCTTCTTCCTGTTCGGATGGGGGTTCTTCGAGGCGCTGGTCCGGCCCCTCAAACAGAAAGTCAGGGTCGTCGGCCTCGCCTCGGTGGTGCTCACCTTGGGCATCGCCCTGGTCCTCGAGAGCTTCACCACGCTCGTGTTCTCCGCCAATCCCCGCCTGGTCCGAACGGAGTACACGTCGATGTCGTTCGTGCTCGGCCCGGCCCGGGTCAGCGGCGGAGCGCTGGTGGCCGGCGTCATCTCGCTCGTGGTGATCGGCCTTCTCTACTGGTTCCGCCAGTCCACCTACCTGGGCCGGGCGCTCCGCGCTCTCGAGCAGGAGCCGGAAGGGGCGGCTCTCACCGGTATCGATGTGCGCCGCGCCAGCGGCATCGCCATGGGCATGGCCTTCGCCACCGCCGGGGCGGCCGGGGTGGCGCTTTCGCTCATCTACACCTTCAGCCCCACCACGTTCGTGTCCTGGCTGGTGTTCACCTTCCTCGTCGTCATCCTGGGAGGGGTGGGTACGGTCGTTGGGGTGACGGTGGCTGGGCTGATCGCCGGTCTCGTGGTGACCGTCTCGTCGCTCGTCATCCCATTCGCCTGGGCGAACCTCGTCCTCTTCGGGGTCCTCATCCTGGTGCTGCTCGTCCGACCGACAGGGCTCGCCCGACGATGAGAAGGCCGTCGAACCGCACTACCTGGATCCTCATCGCCGCCGTAGCGGTGGGGGTGGCGCTCCTTCCGTTCACCGGGATGAGCGTCTATTCGATGAGCGTCGCCTTCACCGTCATGTTCTATGCCGCGGTGGCCGTGGCCTGGAACATCCTCGGCGGCTATTCCGGCTACGAGAGCTTCGGGCACTCCGCCTTCGTCGGGATCGGTGCCTACACCACCGCCATCCTCCTGTCCGAGTTCGGGCTCTCGCCGCTGCTCACGTCGTTCCTCGGAGCGACACTGGCGGCCCTCGTGGCCTTCATCGTCGGCTACCCGTGCCTGCGTCTCCGCGGTCCGTACTTCGCGCTGGTCACGCTCGTCGTGTCGTTGGCGGTCAGCGTCGTCGTCGTCAACTTGCCCGGACTCAACGTCGCCTCGGGCATCTTCGTGCCCTCCCCGGCCGGCTCCCCGGTCATGACCCGCTTCATCCTCTACGAATCGATCGCCGCCGTCTTCCTCATATGCGTCGTCGTGGCCCGCATCATCGAACGGAGCCAGCTAGGAATCGGCCTCGCCGCCATCCGAGAGGACGAAGAGGTGGCCGCCACCCAAGGAGTCCCCACCACCCGTCTCAAGATGGCCGCTTTCGTGGTCAGCGCCGCCCTCACCGGCCTCGCCGGCGGGATCCTGTCGTGGAGCCGCGGCTACCTCGACCCGGGGGACATGTTCTCGGTCGACACCTCCGTGCTGATCGTCCTCTTGGCTCTGTTCGGGGGACGCCGATCCTGGATCGGGCCGCTGATCGGCGCCGTCGTGGTCACCCTCGGGCGGGAGTTCCTCTTCATCGTGATCGGCGAGGACGCTGCCCAGATCCTCTACGGAGCCCTGCTCGTGGTCGTGATCCTGTTCATGCCTCACGGCCTCATCGGGCCCCGCCCCCGGCTGGGCGTGGAACAGGAGGTGGCGGCGTGAGCCTCCTCGTGGCCGAGGGCATCACCAAACGGTTCGGAGGCGTCACCGCCCTGTCCGACTTCGGGCTCGAAGCTCGCGAAGGCGAGACGCTGGGGCTGATCGGGCCCAACGGGTCGGGCAAAACGACGTTCTTCAATCTCGTATCGGGCCTCCTCCGTCCCGACTCCGGCAGCATCCGGTTCAAGGGCGAGGACCTCGTGCGTCTCACCCCGCCAGAGATCGCTCGTCGGGGAGTGGCGCGCACGTTCCAGATATCGCGGCCGATGGCCGGCCTCAGCGTCCTCGAGAACGTCCTTCCCGGCCTCTACTTCGGATCCGACCCCCAGCCCGCCGGCCGGGCCAGGAAGCGAGCGATGGCGCTCCTCGAGCTGGTCGGCTTGGAGGAGAAGGCCCACTGGGTAGCCCACGACCTGACCATGTGGGAGACACGCCAACTCGAGCTGGCCCGAGCGTTGGCGGTCGGCTCGGAGCTGCTGCTGCTCGACGAGATCTTCGCCGGGCTCAGCCCGTCCGACGTGGAACGCACCATCGAGCTCCTCCGGCGGATCCGAAGCCAGGTGACCACGGTACTTCTCGTCGAGCACGTGATGGCTGCCACCATGGCGCTATGCGACCGGCTGGTGGTGGTGGCCAACGGGCGCTTCGTGACCGAGGGCCCGCCCGAGGAAGTGGTCCGTCATCCCGAGGTACTCCGGGTCTACCTCGGTTCGAAGGAGGTGCCGGGTGCTGAGGGTTGAGGACGTCTCCTTCTCATACGACGGCATGCACGCCCTGAGCGGCGTGTCGCTCGAAGTCGCCGAAGGCGAGTTGGTCAGCCTGTTGGGCGCCAACGGCGCGGGCAAGACCACCCTCATGCGGGTGGTGTCCGGTCTCGCTGCACCCGAAAGCGGCTCGGTGGCCTTCGACGGAGAAGCGATCAGCGGTTGGCCGCCGCACCGCATCGCCCGCCGGGGATTGATCCACGTCCCGGAGGGGCGCAAGCTGTTCCCGGAGATGACCGTCGCCGAGACGCTGTATTTGGGGGCGATTCCCGGCAGGAGCGCATCTCGGCGCCGGGAGCTCACCGAGCAGATCCTCGAGCGCTTCCCCCGCCTCGCCGAACGCCAGAATCAGCTCGCCGGGACGTTGTCCGGCGGCGAGCAGCAGCTGCTGGCGATCGGGCGGGCGCTGATGGGCGAGCCCCGTCTCCTCCTCCTCGACGAGCCGACTCTCGGTCTCGCCCCCGCCCTCGCTGAGGAGATCCTGCAGGTGGTGTCGGAGCTCCATGGCAGCGGGCTCACGGTGCTGCTCGTGACGCAGGAGGTGGTGGGGGCATTGGAGATCGCCGACCGGGCTTACGTCCTCGAGAACGGCCATGTGATCCGGTCGGGTTCGGCCGGAGAGCTCGCCGACGACGAAGAGATGCGGCGGGCATACCTCGGCTTGTAGAGGGGTGATCCGATGACACGAGTATTGCCGGAGTGGTTCAGAGAAGATCGCTGGGTCCCACCTCCCGGGTACGTGGAACGCACGCGGGTGTGGGACTTCATGCAGCGGCACGGGATCTCCACCTTCACTGAGCTGCTCGAGCGGTCTCGCGATCCCCACTGGTTCTACCCGGCGGCCATCGAACACCTCGGTCTCGACTGGCCGGTTCCCTACGACACGCTGCTCGACACCACGGAGGGCATGCCCTGGGCCCGCTGGTTCGTGGGAGGCAAGACCAACATCACATACCTGGCGGTCGACCGCTGGGTGGAGAGAGGCAACGGTGACCAGCCCGCCCTGATCTGGGACGCCGAGGACGGCGCCACCGCGTCTTACACGTACGCCGAGCTCCAGGACGTCGTCAGTCGCGTCGCTGCCGGCCTGCGCGCCCAGGGGATCGGCGAGGGGGACGTGGTCGCGGTCTACATGCCGATGATCCCAGAAGCGACGATCGGCATCCTCGCCGCGGCGCGCATCGGCGCGGTCGTCGCCCCGGCGTTCTCCGGATTCGGGCCCGAAGCTCTCGCTGAGCGTCTCCGGATCGGGAAGGCCAAGGCCGTCATCTGCGCCGACGGCCAGCTCCGGGCCGACAAACACATCCCCATGAAGCCGGTCGTAGACCAGGCGGTGGAGCAGGCGCCGACGGTGGAGCGGGTGATCGTGGTGTCACGCCTCGGAATCCACGTCCCCAAGCACGAGCGAGACCTCGCTTGGGAGGACCTGGTCACCGTCGAGCCCGACGGCGACGCTCCGATGTTCAGTCCCGAGACACCGTGCCTGTTGGCATTCACCTCCGGCTCGTCGGGGCGGCCGAAAGGAGCAGTACACACCCATGGGGGCATGCCGTACCGGCTGCCGATCGAGATGGCGTACAACTTCGACGTCCATCCCGGCGACCGCTTCCTGTGGATCAGCGACATGGGCTGGATCATGGGACCCGGCATCCTGATCGGAGCGTTGATCGCCGGCGCCGCCTTCGTCATGGTGGAAGGGGGTTTCGACCAGCCGGTGCCCGATCGATTGTGGAAGCTGGTCGAACGTCACGGAGTGACCCACCTCGGGGTGGCGCCGACGATCGTTCGGATCCTCGGCGGACACGGGACCGAACACGTGGAAGAGTACGAGCTCGAGTCGTTGCGGGTCCTCGGCTCCACAGGAGAGCCCATGACCCCTGCCGTGTGGCGTTGGCTCCACCGCCATGTCGGCCGGGGGACGCGGCCCATCATCAACATCAGCGGCGGCACCGAGATCGGCGGATGCATCCTGTCGGGCAACCCGATCGTGGAGATGCCCGAATGTCGTTTCGCCGGGCCAGCCATCGGAATGGACGTCGACGTGTTCGACTCTGACGGCAATCCGGTCACGGGACAGCTCGGGGAGCTGGTGGTGAAGGCTCCGTGGCCGGCGATGACCAGGGGATTCTGGGAGGAGCCCGACCGATACATCGCCACCTACTGGTCTCGCTGGCCCGACGTTTGGGTCCACGGCGACCGCGCCATCCGCTATCCGGACGGGACCTGGGAGCTTCCCGGACGTTCCGACGACCTGATCAAGGTCGCCGGCAAACGCATCGGCCCCGTCGAGTACGAATCCGTCGCCACCGAGGTGGAAGGGGTGCTGGCTGCCGCCGCGGTGGGAGTCCCCCATCCGGTGAAAGGTGAGCTGGCCGCGGTCGTGATCCTGTGCTCCGAAGGCGTCGACACGGCTGAGCTCAGCTCCCGCGTGGAGGAAGAGATCGTGGCGGCCCTCGGCAAGGCGATGCGGCCAGCCGCGGTCGTGGCAGTGTCGGAGCTGCCCCTCACCCGCAGTGGCAAGGTCCACCGCCGGGCGGTGCGCGGCTGGCTAGCGGGTACGGACCCGGGCGACCTGTCCAATCTCGACAACCCGAGCGCCGAGGCGGCGATCGTCGCTGCGGCCGAGCAACTCAGGAGGCAGATCGGAGAATGAGCGCACCAAGACTGGAAGGCAGGACCGCAGTGGTGATCGGTTCGAGCCGGGGGATCGGCCGGTCGATCGCCGAAGCCTACGCCGCCGAAGGGGCCACGGTCGTATGTGTAGCCCGAGACGTCGACGCACTCGGGGAAGTGGTGGCGTCCATAGAGCAGGACGGTGGGGTAGCGGTGGCGCAGCGGTGCGACGTCACCTCCGACTCCGACGTCGCCGCTCTACGCCAGTTCGTTCGCGACGCGTACGGTGCGGCGACGGTGCTCGTCAACAGTGCCGGCATGCACAAGGCCGGTCGGTTCCTCGACTACGAGATGGACGACTTCCGCCAACTGATGGAGTTGAACTTCTTTGCGACCGTGCGAACCATCCGCACTTTCTTGCCCGACATGATCGAGGCCGGTTACGGGAAGATCGTCAACGTCGCCTCCACCGCCGGCAAGTACGGCTCGCTGTTCCAGAGCCCGTACAACTCGTCGAAGCACGCGGTCGTGGGACTCACTCGTTGCCTGGCCCTGGAGACCGCCAAGCAGGGCGTGACCGTGAACGCCATCTGTCCCGGGTTCGTCGAGACAGACATGATGGACCGGGCGTCTGCCGAGTTGCAGAGAGTTTTCGGGGTGGACGACCCCGAGAAGGTACGGGAGATCGTTCTGGCCCGGGTGCCGCAGGGTCGATTCCTCCACCCGGAGGAGATCGCCCATCTGGCCGTGTACCTCGGGTCCGCCGAATCGGACGGTATGACTGGGCAGGCCCTCACCATCTCTGGTGGCCTGATCCTTGTCTGAGAGGAGGAGCGATGCCGACAGAGATACCCGACCCCCGGCTGACCGAGGTCGCGGACAACGTCTTCGCCTACATCCAGCCGGACGGGACCTGGTTCCTGAACAACACCGGCTTCCTGCGGGGCGAGCGTGGCGTGACCGTCATCGACCAATGCGGGACCGAGGCGCGGGCCCGCCGGTTCCAAGAGACCGTCGCCCGGACGTGTGAGCCGCCGGTCCAGACGCTGATAAACACCCACCACCACGCCGACCACACTTTCGGCAACTTCGTGGCTCCTCCCCACGCCACCATCGTCGCTCACCGCAAGGCCCGTGACGAGGTCATCGCCACAGGCACCAGCATCGCCGCTGCGTTCGAAGGGCCCGACTGGGGCGACATCGAGATCGTGCCGCCGTTCCTGTGCTTCGAAGACCGCTTGACCCTGTTCGTCGACGACCTCGAATGCCAGCTGATCCATTTCGGCACCCCCGCCCACACCACCAACGACATCGTGGTGTGGATCCCCGAGCACAAGGTCCTCTTCTCAGGCGATCTCGCCTTCAAGGGAGGGACTCCGTTCGCCCTCCAGGGCTCGGTCGACGGCTGGCTCGAGACTCTCGACCGTCTTTCTGCCCTGGGTGCGGAGACGGTCGTTCCCGGGCACGGGCCCGTGTGCGGACCGGAGGTGTTCGACGAGGCTCGTCGTTACCTGCAGTTTCTGAAGGAGACCGCCCAGCGCGGCTACGAAGCCGGCCTCGAGCCACTGGAGCTGGCTCGAGAGACCGATCTCGGTGAGTTCGCCGAGCTGTCGGACGCCGAGAGGATCGTCGGCAACCTCCACCGGGCGTACTCGGAGTTGCGGGGCGAGGAGCGAGGCGTCGCCCTCGACCTGCCGTCGATCATCGGAGAGATGCGCGCCTACATCGGAGGCCCCATCGTTTCCCACGCCTGATACCCGTTCTGTGGGTCGGACCCGGCTGGTTCTGCGGCGTTACCGTCCCACAGAATGGTGAACGGTCCGCTGTCAGGTCTGCTCGTCGCCGATTTCTCCCGGGTCCTCGCCGGGCCGTACCTCACGATGACCCTGGGGGATCTCGGAGCCGATGTCATCAAGGTGGAGCGTCCCGGCACGGGCGACGACACCCGCGCTTGGGGGCCGCCGTGGACCGATACCGGGACCGCGTCCTACTACGTGGGCCTCAACCGCAACAAACGGTCGGTGACCCTCGACCTGAACGATCCCGAAGATCGAGAGCTGGCCGTGCGGTTGGCCAACCGGGCCGACATCGTCGTGGAGAACTTCCGTCCCGGC
>Ga0207873_1002915_pt1 | contig 13149 bp, 14 predicted proteins | sample BGWIniCompost_FD_187373 | JGI IMG/M metagenome (GOLD analysis project Ga0207873, IMG submission 187373) | Cellulose adapted compost microbial communities from Newby Island Compost Facility, Milpitas, CA, USA - BGW Initial Compost (SPAdes)... ... | reverse complement strand
GGCGGCTCGGTTCGCCGCACTCCGACGTTGTTTCTAGGAGTGAGGTCAGGAGGTGGGAGTGGTCTCCCGTGCTGCCAGCGCCGCGGCGCCGAGGCGGCGCAGCAGCACCTGGTACGGCGGGCGGTTCTCCGGCCACCACTCGAAGACGGCGCGCTCGAAGTACTGCACGGTGCGGCCGTCCTCCACGATCTCCTCGGTGAGGGGGTAGCCGAAGATCATCAGGCCGCCGTGCCGCTGCCAGTACTCCCAGAAGGCGCCGCCCACGAAGTGTCCCGTCTCGGTGAAGTAGTGTCCGTAGGCCACCCCGATCCGCCTCCCTTCCCGGTACGGCAGAACGAAGTCGGCCATCAGCGTGCCGGGGCAGCTCGTCGGTTGCAGCTCCTGATGGCCCCAAACCTCGTCGCCGTGCCCCAGATCCCGCCAGGTGTCGCAGAGGCGGCGCAGCGCCGCGAGCTGGGCGGCGGTCGCGTGCTGGTCACCGCCGATGAGGACCAGCACGGCCAGCGCCTCGGCGTTGGCCGGCCAGGCGCCGCAGTGCCAGAGCACGGCCTCGACGTCGCGGCACCAGTAGAGTGCGCCGGTCCGCCCCACCGCGAGGTGGTACATCAGCCCGTCCCCGGCGGTGTGGAGCCCGTTGCCGGGCATCTCGTCCCAGTCCCTGGCGACGTGGTAGCGCGCGGCCGCCTGGAGCACAGCCACCTCGTCCGCGTCCGGGGGAATCGCCGGGCCGTGGTAGTGGATCACGATGCCCCGCTTGCGGGCGAGCGGCACCGTCGTGGCCGGGCCACCGTGCGGGTTGGTCGCGAGCCGGGCGCGGAGGTCGATGAGCGGGAGTCGCTGCAGGCCGCCGGCGGTCATGCCTACACCTCCACCAGCGTCAGCGCGACCGTGCCGTCTCCCCAGCGTCCGGCGTCGTGCGGCTTCGGCACTTCCTCCCGGATCGCCGCGATCCGCACGGTGTACTCCACGCCGGTCCGGTCGTAGTCGATATCCCGGAACGTCACCACTCCGCCCGCCTCCCACGCCGCCCACAGCGTCCGGGCGAGATCGCGTGCGTCGGCCTGCTCGACCGACCCGTCCCGTCGCACCACCTGGTCCTTACACTGCACCGCGAAGCTCCACCGACGCCGGCGCGACTCCGGGTCCACCGTCGAATGCTCCGCCCACACGCCCGCGATCACGGGACACCAGTCCGTGACATCCGAGAGCGTCACCCGTACTTGTAGCCACCGCGACCGGGCACTCGGCGGCAGCGTCCCCACCACGACGTGCGTCCGTTTCTCGTCTCCATGGATCGTTGACGTCGCCACTGCGGTCCAGCTCAGCCCGCCGTCGACGCTGGCTTCGAGCGTCACGGTTACCGGGGAGGACGTCGCCCGCTCGTCCGGCCATGCCAGCTCCACGCCGACGAGGCGCCAGACTTTCTCTACGTCCCGCGCCCCCGCGTCGAGCAGCGGCGTCACCAGCGTCACGGTGTCCCGCAGCCCCGGCCTGCCGGCGCGCGGGACCAGTTGCCACACCGCCGTTTGGTTGACGTTGCCACTCCGGCCGGCCAGCACATCCGCATCTTCCGCCGGCCCGGCGATCGCCACCGGATACCGGAACGCCGGCCCCTCATCCAGCAGCCACCAGCCCCGGCCATCCCACGCCCACAGGTCCGTCTCCCCGCTGTGCTCGTCTTCTACCGCCACCAGCAGCCACCGCCCCATCCCGCATGCCCCGTATGTCGCCCGGCCGCGCAGCCCCAGCGGCGCAAACACCTTGTCGCCGGGGTCGTACCGGTGCACTTCCTTGCCCAGCCAGGCGTACAGCGCTCCGTTGTGCCCGATCATCCACGCGAAGTCATCGGCAAACCCCGTCTGCGGCGCAGTCGTCACGACGTCGGCGTCGACCCCCACCCCCGTCGCCACCGCCCGCCAGATCGCACCCCGCGTCACGATCCACACTTCCCCGTTGAACGGCGCCACGGCCACGATCTCCTGATCAAGGCTCACCGGCGTTCCCTCGAGCGCGTCCAGCCACGGCGCCCAGGCCCACAGTTCCGGCTCACCACCGGTCGGCTGATCGATCAGCAGCGCCCCACGACCCGGCGCCACGATCGTTGCCGGCTCCGCGGCCGATGCCGTATACGTGCCCGTCGCCAGGTCGTAGATCGTCGGCCGCTCCCCCGGCCCGTGCACGAACCCCACGAAACCCCGGCTCACCGCCAGCCCCGTGCACGGCGCTGCCAGCGTCTGCACCAGCGCCAGCCCGTCATAGGCCCCACCGGCCGACGTCACCCGATACAACCCCGTCCCGTTCGCCACGTAGGTCGTCCCGCCGTGCACAAAGGAGAAGCTCGGCCGCTCCGGATCAAACGCCGTCGCCGGCGTCTCGGTGCGGTCCTGGCGCCGCGGTCCCGCCTGGATCCCCTGGCTGTCCAGCGCCGGCCACGCGCCTACACCCCGCCAGAACCGATCCCGCTCCAGTTGCGCCGCCCGGCCACCACCGCCGTAGAAGTCGAACAGGCGCACCCGCCCCGTCTGCGCCGGGTCCGGTGCCGACTGCCGCCGCTCGTACGTCCCGGCGCGCACCATGTAGCCCCGGCCCGCGATCACCACGTCATACATGGCTCACTCCTTCGGCCGGCCGCCTCCGCCGCTCGGCCGACTCGGGTCGGCCCGGCTCACGCACTCCGAGTACGCGTAAACACGCCGGCAGCGGCACCCTGGATGCAGCGGCGGCTGCGGCCCCACGCCCTCGATGTACCGCGTCCCGTGCAGCGGCCCGCACACCGGGCAGACCCGCTCGTCCTGCGCCGTCCGGTACTCCTCCCAGTGGAGCCACCGCGTACATGGCCGCGTCGTCGGCGGCGCCGGCGGCCCGGGATCCGGCCCCACGATCGGCGTCGGCGGGTTGCCCGGCACGGCGCCGGTGCCGGGGTCGAGCAAGGCAGCTTCGTAGCGCGCCCAGCCGCCTCCCGGGCGGCTGGACGGCGCGGGTTCGCTTGGTGTCATAGGTATGGTCCCGTCATGCGTGATGCGTGTTCCGTATTGCGTATTGCGTGTTTCTCCCCTCTCCCCTGGTGGGCTCCGTCCGAGCGGGGCCGGGGGTGAGGGGGACGGATGACGCACGACGCATGACGCATCACGCATCACCTCCCCCTCCCCCGCGCCAGGCGCGGGCGCCAGTCCTGCTCGTCGAGGACGACGCAGAGCGCCGCGGAGATGAGCAGGTCGTCGTGGGTCCGTGGGTCGGGCACCGACCAGCTCATCAGGCGGTGCGGGCCGGGCCGCACCGTGTAGGTGCAGGCCCGGACCTGCCGCCAGAAGAGCGCGGCGAGCGCGCTCGCTTCGGGATCGTCCGGAGCCGGGGCGTGGTCTTTGAAGCGGCCGCTGTCCACGGCGCTGAGGAAGGACCAGCCAAGCTGGCTCTTGCTGGTGAGGGAGAAGATAAAGGGGAGCACCGCCCGGTCGCCGAGCGATGCGCGGAGGAAGCTCGCGAGGCCCGCCCCGACTCCGGTCGCATCCACGACGACGTAGCGGGCACGCCAGACATGGCGCGCCAGGTCGACCAACTGCGCGTGCAGCGCGGTGTGCTTGACGCCGGTCCAGAGGTAGCGCCGCACGACCTCGTAGCGCGGGCGCGCGTCCTGGTGCACCACCCGCACGACCGTCAATGCCGTGCTGTCCCGCCGCGCGGCCGGGTCGTAGGCCCGGCCGGGATCGACGCTCTCCTCTTCCTCGCCCGCGACATCGAGCAGGAGCGCATACTCCTCACCCGGCACGGCACGGGTGAGCGGCGGGTGGTCGCCCTGCATCTGCCCCTGGCGGCTGGGTGGGAAGAGCCCGCCCTGGCCGTCCAGTTCCAGTAGCTCGTACTCCGTGCGGATGAACGGGTGGTCGGCCCCCAGCAGAGCGATCTGGCGCTCCACGTAGCGCCCGTAGCTGGGCACCTCCTGCGCGACGACCTGCCAGGGAACGCGGAAGAGCCGTCGCCGACCGTCCTCGGCCTCCAGCGCCGCCAGGTGGCGCATCTGGCGGGCGAGCAGCGTGTCGGCGGTCCACACCGTCCCCATGGAGAGGGTCACGGCATCGGTCGATGCCGCCATCGGCGCGAAGACGCTGTCCCAGCGCTCCGGCCTGATGTCCTGGCACTCGTTGGCGACGAGCAGTAGCGAGGCGGTCTGCCCGCGCGCGTTGCTCTGCGGTCCGGCTGAGACGAAGTGGCAGGCGGCGCGGCCGAGCCGTACGATGGTGCCGTCTTGCACCCGTGGCCGGAGTCCGAGAGCGCGGGCACGCTCGCACGTCAGCCGCTCGATGAGCCGGTCCCGCGCCAGGATGCCCTGGGGCCGCAGGGTGGGGAGCGCCACGACGATTGAGCCGCCCGCGCGCTGGAACAGGGTCAGCAGGTAGGCGATGAGCTGGGCGAGCGCCTCGTCCTTGCCCGCCTGGCGGGAGAAGACGATGCCGAAGTCGGCGGGGTGCGAGCGGTCGCCGCGGGCGCGGGCCACAACGGCCGCCGCCACGGCGCGCATCGGCTCCGCCTGGTAGCGCCGCGGGCGGCGGGAGGGGAAGAGCGCGCGGGCGAAGGCCACCGGGTCCGCCAGGAGCGCCCGCATCCCGGCGATCGTCGCCCGCTCGATCACCCGCTGACCTCCACGGTGCGCGTCCGCAGGCGCCGCCGCAGGTCGCGCTGCAGGGCCTGGTAGTCGCGCCGCGCAGCCTCCAGCCGGCTCTCGTAGCGGGGCGGCAGCGGCCCACGCTTCCACTCCTCGCGCGCCCGGAACTCAAGCGCCCACACCAGCGCCCCGGTCAGGATCAACGCCTCCGCGGCCGGCGGCACCGGGAACGGCTCATCGCCGGTCGCCGGAAAGGTCCGGGTCGCGGCGTAGTAGACCGTGTAGCTGCCCGCTACCAATGGCTGCGTGAACCGGAGCGCACCCGCGAACTGCTCCCAGGCCAGCTCCTCCCCGGCCACGACGCGCGCCGGGGCTGCCGCGCGCCGCGGGATGACCTGCCCGCCCGGGGCAACGACCCGCGCCACGTCCAGTGTGTCCTCCGGCAGGGCGATCTCGGTTACTCCCGCGTCGACCGTCGCGGTCAGGACCCGTTCCGCCGGCTCCCACCGGCTGTACCGCTCCAGCGACCAGCGCAGCGCCTCGTCCAGCTCCGCGTCGGTCCACAGCCCCACCGTGCCGTCGTCCTCCAGCCACAGCCGGAGCCGGTCGCGCATCTGGCTCAGTGTCGGCATATACCCCTCACCCCCGACCCCTCTCCCACAAGGGGAGAGGGGAGCATGACGCAATACGCAGTACGGCTTACGTTCCCCCTCTCCCGGAGTTGGGTAAGGGGGCTAGGGGGTGAGGGCCGCTCCCTCTTCCCCCAATGCCTCCCGTTCCTCCAGCACCCGGGACCACTCGGCATCAGGTTCGGCGTCGCCGAGGAGGGTCATGGCCGTGCGGCGACTGTGTATCCCGGCGTGGACCAGGGCCGTCTCGCTGCGGACCAGCGCCTCGCGGTCGCTCGGCAGGATCGGGCCCCAGATGACGCCGGTGCGCCGCACCCCGCCGAAGTCCATCCCGCCGAAGCGCTCCATCAGGTCCAGCAGCATCCGGTTGCGGCGGCGGTAGACGCTGTCCCACACCCGCCGCTTGCGCTGGACCTTTTGCACCAGCGGCTGGATCTCCACCTCCAGCGCCGTGCCGGACAGGTTGCGCCCCGAGTCGCCGAAGGCGCTCCGCGGCGTTTCGGCCAGGTCGTAGAGGGCGCGGTAAAGGAGCTCGACGTAGTCGATGTGGAGCCGCACCCCACCGCCGCTCAGCATGTCGAGCAGGTAGGCCTTGCTGTCTTCCGGGAGCTCCCAGACGGCGCCTTCGTCGGCGCGGATGCCGTCCGACCCAGTGACGTTCTCGAGCACGACGATCGGGTTGCCCGACACCTGCAAGATGCGGCTGATGACCGTCATGCGGCGGTTCAGCTCGCGGCAGACGTCGAGCAGGTCGGCCAGGTCGCTCTCGCCCCAGAGCGAGTGAGGCTTGGCGATGTTGGGGAAGATGACGTAGGGAATCCACCCGTACGGGTTCGGCTCGTCGCGGACGATCACGCCCGCGACCTCGAAGCGCACCCGCTCGGCCGTCCAGTCCTCGACGACGCGCACCGCGCCGGGACCGGCGCCGACGTCGATGCCGAACAGGTCGGACGCCTCTTCGGCCGGCAGCGTGTAGAGCTGCACCACGCGGCGCACGGCGCGGACGTTGTCGGGCGCCGACCAGGCCCACAGCGTCGCGGGGTCGACCGAAACCACCAGCGGCCGGCCGGCGTCCCGGTCCCAGGTCACCTTGAAGGCGCCGTCGCCCAGGACGCTGGCGTCGATGAGGGTTTGGGTATCGAGCCCGTGCAGGTCCTGCTCGGCCGCCAGGTCGTTCAGCGCCGTCTCGGCCCGCCGCGCCTGCTCCGGGCTGACGCCGTCGACCGGCGGGACGGTGAACACCACCGGTTCCGGGAAGACGTAGCTGGCGGCTTTGCGCACCAGGGCGCGGGCGTAGTTGATGGTCAACTGGGTTTCCCCGGCCCGGCGTCGCCGATCCCACTGCCGCCCTTCGTAGAAGTCGAGCAGTTCCCGGTAGCGGGTCATCCGGTCGACATCGTGGGCCTGCACCCAGTCGGCCAGCGTCGCGGGGACCACCTCGCCGCTGATCGGCATAAGCGTCACGGATACCTCCTTGGGGTGGGGCGTAGTGCGTACTGCGTCATACGTGATACGTCATGCGTCATGCGTCCCCCTCACCCCCGGCCCCTCTCGGACGGAGCCCACTAGGGGAGAGGGGAGGAGTACGCACTACGCATTACGTTCCCCGCCTCACGCCCCTTCGATGCCACGCAGGCGGGCGACGCCCAGCTCGCTGAAGAGGGCGAGGCCCGCGTACCACTTGATGCGGTGCCGGCTGGCGTCCTTGGTTTCCAGTTCACCGATCGCCTCGATCTGGATGCCGCCGTTCTCGATCCCCATCACGCCGGATGGACCGAACTTGACGGCGTAGATGCTGGAGAGGTTGCTGCCGGCGCCTAGCGTCTCGTCGATCGGGATGAAGTCGTCGACGATGATCGGGATGCCGTCGTAGAAGAGGGCACGGCGACCGAAGGCGTCGACGTCCGTCTCGAGCAGGTTGCCGCTGGTGCGGCGGAGCTGCGAGAGCTTGCGCCGCGTGCGCTTGTGCATCAGCAGCGCGTCCGGCCGCCCGGGCCGGACGAGGTCGATCAGCTCGTCCATCAGGTCGAGGGTGAGAGCACCGCCGTCGGGCCCGGGCTCCAGCGTCTGGGATGCCGGGACGAGCGTCGCGAGGCCGTCGAATGCCTTGGGATTGGCAGTGCTGTCGCCGTTGAAGAAGGTGTCGCTGAAGAGGTGTGCGACGGCCTTGGCTCGGCTCTCGATGACGATCGCCTCCAGGTCGTTCGGGTCGGCGTACGTCTGCTGCAGGAAGTTGTCGACATCCGCGTCGCCGCCCAGGATCTTGAGCGCGACCGTGACCTGCGTGAACTCAGGCGTCGCCTCCTGCCAGGTGTCGCCGACGTCGTAGAACTGCGCGGCGGGCATCGTCTTCTCGCGGTTGTAGGTGAGCGCGGTGCCGGTGACGTTCATGAAGGGGAGCAGCGTCAGCACGCTCGACTCCATCACGATCGTCTCGATCACGCCGCGCAGCAACATGTCGTTCGTCAGCTTTGCCGCTTCCACCTTGGTCAGTGCCATTGGAAATCCCTCCCCTCGTGGTACGTCGTGGCGGGACGGCCCTCACCCCCGCTCCGTACTGCGTATTGCGTACTTCCCCCTCTCCCCTTGTGGGCTCCGTCCGAGAGGGGGCAGGGGGTGAGGGGTTCTCCCGCTACCCCCGCCGCCGTCGCAGTCCCTCGGCGATCTTGGCGCTCGCCGACAGGCGCTCGACGTGGGCGGGAGATGGCTGCCGGCCGGGCTGGCCGGCCGGGATACCGGGCGCGTTGCTCGGCTGGCTCCGGATGCTCTCGGCGATGCGGGCGTAGGCGGCCCGAGCCGGCTCGATGCTCTCCATCAGTTCGTCGAAGGTGGTTCCTTTGATCATGTCTGGCACCACGTCGGGGTGCGCCGCCAGGATCAACTCGCGGATGCGCTCCAGGTCGAACCCCTCCGTGCCGTCCGCGCCCTGCTCCGTGTGCTTCCCAGGCTCCGTGTGCTCCGGGCTCTCGCTCTCCGGGGGGCGCTCGACCACGTCATCCGGCCGTTCCATGGTTCCTCCTGTTCCGTGAGTCGTGTTGCGTGTTGCGTGTTTCGTGTTCTGTATTGCGTAGTGCGTATTGCGTGCGGTCTAGTCCATGTTCCGTGTCGCGAGCGATACCTCACGCATCACGCATCACGCATGACGCATGACGGAGCACGGAGCACGGAACACGCAACACGCAATACTCACCACGCACATTGCCTCACCCCACTCCGGCCAGCCGGAGCAGGACCTCGATCGCGATCGACCCGATCACCAGCGTGAAGAGGTAGTTGATCCGCGTCTTGATCTCCCGCAGCTCGGCTGTGAGATCCTCGACGTGGGCGCGGGTGACGGCGCCGTAGGCGCAGCCGGGTTCCAGATCGACCCCTGCGCGGCGCCCGGTGCGCGTCACGATCTCCCGCAGGGTCGCCCCGCTGCGCAGCGCGGCCTGCCGGGACTCCTCGCTGCTCATGGATCACCTCCGAGTCCAAGTTCGAGCAGCACCTGCGTCATCGCCGCCGTCAGTCCCTCTGCCGTCCCGGCCGCCAGCGTCCGCTGGGTGCGGATTGCGCGGACCACGGCATCGACGATCCGCGGGATGCTCGCGGCCAGCCGCGCCGGGTCGTCCTCTTCGGCCAGCACCCGCGCCAGGACCAGCCGGAGCGCGCTGATCTCCTCCGCCAGCGACTCCTCGGTTCCCGACTGCGCCAGCAGCTCGGCCACCCGCTGCTCGATCAACTCGCGAACGCCCGGTGCCAGAACCGGCGCGTTCTGCGCGGCCGGACCGGCCCGGATGCGCGTCGGGTCGTGTGCCCAGCAGTAGTCCCGCCCTCGCATGGCCCAGGCGCGGCAGCCGGGCCGGGCGCAGGGTCGTCCTCGTCCCATCCCCAGCTCCCCTCGTTTCGTGTTCGACTACCCGTCTACTGATGCGTACACATCGGCGGCCGGAAAAGCGAACAAATGTTCTGGTTCGAGGGTGGAGATAGTCAGTTCGACCCATTTCCGATCAGGACCAATCGTTCATGCTGACAATGATTGGCCTGTATACGCTAGTGCCCGTGCTGGACGAGAGTGGGTGATGGGCGGGAGCCTGTCCGCACCGTCTCTCTGGTTCCGGCGCACGTGTTGGATGTCGAACGGCGGTGACGCGGCGCAGACGCCTGCGGGAGCGAGCGCTCGAGCGGCTGAGCACCCGGGCGACTGGGCCGGGGAGTGAGGGGCACCGGCGGCGCGCAGGCGCAGGTGTGATGGTCCTCTTCAGCGTCTTCTTGTTCGTCGCCTGGTAGCTGACCGAGTTGGGCGGTCGGACCGCGGAGATGGCGATCGGCCATATCTTGTTCAGTCTTATTTCCACGCTCCCGGCGCTGGTGCTCTGGCGCCTGGTTGCCCGCGTCCCGCTCGCGGGGAACGAGCGGCGTGCCTGGTTGCTCCTCGCGCTCGGCATGACCCTGAACGCCGCCGCCGACTGGATGTGGGCGTGGTACGAACTCGTCGCCCAGGCGGCGCCTTTCCCGTCCGCCGCCGACGTTGGCTACCTGCTCTCCTATCCCCCGATCGTTGCGGGACTGCTCCTCATGCCCGGTGTCTCGCCGCAACGGGGCGGTCGCGCGGAGCTGTGGCTCGACGCGCTGATGGTCGTGGTCGGCGGCTTCATGGTCCTGTGGTACGTCGTGCTCTACCCTACGGCGACGGCCGAGAACGCGTCGCTGCTGGAGTGGGTGCTCTCCGTGGCGTATCCCCTCGCCGACGTGCTGGTGCTCTTCGGTGCCGCCGTGGCGCTCGTCCGGTTGCCCGATGCCCGGCGCACGACCGCCCATATTCTCCTCTGCGTCGGCTTCATCGCCTTCCTGGTGGCGGACACCGGCTGGTCCCGCCTGTGGTTGGCCGGAGCCTACAACCCCGAGTCCTGGCCCGGCATTGCCTACGTGCTGTGCTACCTGTTGGTCGTCGCGGCTGCGCACGTGCGCGAACGGGTCGAGCGTATGCCGCCCGATGTGGTGCCCCGCCCCGGCACGCGTGGCTGGCGCTGGCGGCTGAGCATCTCGAGCGCGGCGTCCCTGCTCGGCGTCGGCTTTCTGCTTCTCGCCGGGCTACGGCAGGGGAGTCTATCCCTCGCGGGAATGCTCTTCGGCGTCGCGGCCCTCCTGACCCTGGTGCTTCTGCGCCAGGGGCTGATCATCCGCGAGAACGCCGCGCTGCTCGCGCGAACTGTGGCCCTCGCGCAGGCGCTCCGGCGGAGCGAACGGCGATTCCGCGCGCTGGTCCAGAATGTGTCGGACCTGATCGTGATCCTCGGCCCCGACGGCACGATCCGCTACGTCAGCCCCGCTGCGGAGCACCTCCTCGGCTACCCGCCGGACGAGCTCCAGGGCACCGTCGTCTACCCGCTGGTGCATCCGGACGACCTGTCGCTCCTGAGGCGCGAGCTGGCGCACATCCTGAAGCAGCCCGGCGTGGTGAGGCGCGTCGAGCTCCGGGCGCGGCACCGCGACGGATCCTGGCATCACCTGGAGGCCGCTGTCAGCAACCTCCTGACCGACCCGGATGTCGGCGGCGTCGTCGCAGTCATGCGCGACATCTGCGAGCGGAAGGAGCTGGAGGCCCAACTTCGCCACCAGGCGTTCCATGATCCGCTGACTGGTCTGCCGAACCGGACCCTCTTCATGCACCGGGTCGATCTCGCGTTCGCCGAGGCTGAGCGCAACGGCCGGACCGCCGCCCTCGTCTTCATCGACCTCGATGACTTCAAGTCCGTGAACGACACGTTCGGGCATGAGGTCGGCGACTTGCTCCTGGTCAAGGTCGGTCAGCGGCTGGCCGCCACGCTGCGCGACGGCGACATCGCGGCGCGCCTGGGTGGCGACGAGTTTGCCGTTCTCTTCGACGATGTCGAGAGTCACGCGGACGCCGTTGCCGCGGCGAACCGGCTGCTCGCCGCGCTGAGTCAGCCCATCCGCGCGGCCGGGCGGGACTTCACCGTGACCCCCAGTATCGGGCTTGCGGTGCACAACCCCGGTATCTCTCCCCGGGAGATGCTGCGCCGTGCCGATCATGCCATGTACCATGCGAAGGCGCGCGGGCGCGGCTGCCTGGAGATCTACACGGCCGGGTTGAACGTGGCCGGCTGGAAGCAGGTGGCACAGGTGTAAGGCCCACCGGCCGTCACCCGCGCGATCGGATTCGTCCGGCCGGGAGTCGGTTGCACACCCGCCGGTGGGCTGCAGCCGCCCGGAGGAGGTGACCAGTGACAATGGAGCCGACGCGCATCACGGCCCCGCTCGACGCGGAAACGGCGTCCCGCCTGCGTGCCGGGGATGCCGTGCTCATCAGCGGCACGCTGCTCACCGCGCGCGATGCTGCCCACAAGCGGCTCACGGAGGCCCTGGCCAGCGGTGAGCCGCTGCCGGTGGACCTGCGAGACCAGATTGTCTACTACGTCGGACCCGCCCCGGCGCGGCCCGGCGCCATCATCGGCTCAGCCGGCCCGACCACCAGCGGGCGAATGGACCCGTATACCCCCGCGCTGCTGGCAGCGGGGCTGCGCGGCATGATCGGTAAGGGCCACCGCTCCCCGGACGTGCGCGAAGCCATCGTCCGCTACGGCGCGGTCTACTTCGCCGCCGTCGGGGGCGCCGGGGCACTGCTGGCGCGGCGCATCACCGCCGCCGAGGTCGTGGCCTACCCCGACCTCGGCCCCGAGGCGATCCACCGCCTGACCGTCGTCGACTTCCCTGCCATCGTCGTCAACGACGCGCACGGCGGCGACCTCTACGCCGATGCCGCGGGGCGGTATAGGGAGTGATGCGTCATGCGTCACCCGCTGAGCTCCCCCTCTCCCCTGGTGGGAGAGGGGGCCGGGGGTGAGGGGAACGTGTGACGCATGACGCATGACGCATAACGCATGACGTGTGACGTCCTACTCCCGCGTATATTCCGCCTTCACGACCGTATGCAGGCCGCCGCGGATGTTGAAGTCGCCGATAACGGTCGCCCGGCGTGGGTCGACCGCGGCGACCAGGTCGTCGAGGATCTGGTTGGTGACCTTCTCGTGGAAGGCGCCCTCGTTGCGGTACGACCAGAGGTACAGCTTGAGCGACTTCAACTCCACGATCTTCTGGTCCGGGACATAGCGGATAGTGATCGTGGCGAAGTCGGGTTGGCCGGTTACCGGGCAGACGCAAGTGAACTCCGGCGTCGAGATCTCGATCTCGTAGTCCCGCTCCGGCTTGGGGTTGGGCACCGTCTCAAGATTCTTGCTGGGCTGCGTTGGCATGCAGTATCGCCTCCTGGATAGAAATGGCGTGCGTGCGCGGTCGGCTGCGTCACCGGGCGCGTCTGTGTAAGTATACGAGGGGCAGGCGCCGGAGCCGTCGCGCGGCGCCCTTGACGCAGGGCCTCCTGTGGGCGATGCTCTAGGGTGCATCGGCGGCGGGGGCGGAGCCGTGCCTCACGCCGCGAGGAGGATCGCTGGAGGAAACATGCAGGGGTTTGAGCCACATCGCCTCACGCCGCGGGAGCGCCGGATCGTCCTGACCGTGCTCGCGCTGTCGCTCATCGTCCTGGCGGTCTGGATCGGGGTCCTCATCTTCATGCTGCCGGATCCCAGCCACGGGACGTTCGTCGCCCCGTAGCCGGGCAATCCCGCGCCGCGGGCCGGGGCACGCGGTGCACAGAACACGCGCCGGACGGGTTTCGTGCCCGGTCCGGCGTCTTGCTGTGCGCTCTTCGGGGCGCGGCGTGCCAGGCCGGGCTCTGCGGCACCCCGGCAATGCCGTCGCCGGCCGACCACCGGCGTGCCGCGGCGGGGTCACCCTTCCCCATGGGAATCTGCTAGTGCCCGCGCCACGCTCTCCAGGAGTTGATCAATCCCGAAGGGCTTCGGGATGAACTCCTTGCAGCCAAGTTCTTCCAGTTGCTCCCACACCACCGGGCGCACG
>Ga0207873_1002914_pt1 | contig 13149 bp, 9 predicted proteins | sample BGWIniCompost_FD_187373 | JGI IMG/M metagenome (GOLD analysis project Ga0207873, IMG submission 187373) | Cellulose adapted compost microbial communities from Newby Island Compost Facility, Milpitas, CA, USA - BGW Initial Compost (SPAdes)... ... | reverse complement strand
GCCCTGAATGTAGTACAAAGGATCGCGACCTTCACTTGAGTCAAGTATGTTTCCTTGATTGTCTTTCAGCGTATAATGAATCGCGGCGACCCGGTGCTTGGTGATTTGCATGTGATGTTGTTGTTTTAAGATGGAACATACGAGGGATGGTATTTACAGGGTACCCGCGGATGCCAGCCCTCATGTCAAAGGTAGAACATTTCTCTCTCATGACCCCGCGTCAACCCTTGTATTTATTGGGATTTTCTTGATTCGAACGAAAGGAAAAAATTGGTTCACATTAAAAAGCGTATAACTTTGCGCACCGGTATTTATAATAATTCATTTATGAACAAAGCTGAACTGGTTACCAAAATTGCCGAAGATGCCGGCATCACTAAGGCGCAGGCAGGTGCTGCCCTGGAGTCATTCTTCGAAGGCGTCACCAAGACCCTGAAGAAAGGCGATAAGCTGACTTTGGTAGGTTTCGGAACGTTCTCTGTGTCGAAGCGGGCTGCTCGCGTAGGCCGCAATCCTCAAACCGGAGAAACGATCAAGATCAAGGCAAAGAAGGTTGCTCGCTTCAAGCCAGGCAAGGAACTTACTGCCAAGCTCTGAGAAACAAACAACCCCGGAAAACCCCGGTCTGAAAGGCCGGGGTTTTCTGTTTTTGGTCTTTTTTGCCGTCTGCCCAATTAATGGTATTTTTATAGGCTGTAATCTGCGTGGGTATGAAAAGCAAACTCTTGATCGCTCTTGCCATTCTGTTGTGGGCCTCCTGCGATGAAGAGACCCTGTCCCTTAACGGTCGCTGGAAACTTGCACATTACTACAACGCGCAGACTGGAACGGTGGATGGAAGGATGGTACAGGTAGAGCGGCCCATTGTGCTCACCTTTTCCGGTGATGGCCGCGCAGGCACTATCCATACCGATAGCATTGGCGGCCCCATGCTTGGTATCTACGAAATCGGCAATCGCAGCCGCTTTACGTTTACTTCGCTCGGAAGTCCGTACAGCCGCGATGAATGGAGTACCATGCTCCTTCAAAGTATCGCCAATGCCGACTTCGTGAAGATCTCCGACAATTCCCTCAACATCTCCTGCAACCAGGGTCGCGAAGTACTCCTCTTCGTCCGCGATAACTAAAGCGTATTCCGACTGATTTCGCATCAAAGTTTAGATATTCTATTGGCAAGTTAGATACCGATTGGTATCTTTGGCCATGCGTAACCCAGAGTACACGAGGAGCAGGATCCTGCAGCGCTCGGCGGTGTTGTTCAACACACGTGGCTATCAGGCCACTTCAGTTAGCGACATCACAGACGCTACAGGCTTTACGAAGGGTGCCATATACCGACATTTCAAGAACAAGGAGGAACTCGAACGCCAGTCGCTTGCAACAATGGCCGAGGCCATGTATGACAAGCTTCGCGCCGTCGTAAAACCACAACCTACGGCAGGCAAAAAGTTGCGCGCCCTCTTCGGATTCTTCGAGTCGTACATCACCGACCCCCCTTTCAAAGGAGGTTGCCCCCTGATGAATGCGGCAATTGAATCCGACGACGCTCATCCTGTTCTGAAACGGGAGGCGCTAAAAATTCTCGACACACTCAGGAAGTCTATTGTCACCATCATCGAAAATGGTGTGAAGTACAAACAGATCAAGCCAGGTGTCGACGCAGAATTCTATGCAACTCTGATTATTGCTTCCCTTGAAGGCGCGATCATGATGGGGCGCCTTCAGGGCAATAACAATGACATCAGACGAATACTAAAACACCTGACGGCACAACTGACGGAGATTGAACTGTAACCTTCCGGATGCAATGCCGTTTTCTTTTGAACACGAAGATACCGATTGGTATTTAGGAAAAGTGATGACGACATGAACAACCTCGTATTTCGGCTCGCCGGCGCGTACCTCAACACCATGGCACGCGTGGCGCCTTCCAGAGCAGCCTCTCAGGCGTTGAATCTCTTTTGTTATCCGGTGCGGCCGCGACTGAAACCCCGGCACAGGGCGTTCCTCGACGGGGCAGAGAAATTTCAATTTTCTCACCGCGAGACGAAACTCCAGGGATATCGGTGGGGACGTGGAAGGAAGAAATTCCTGTTCATCCATGGGTGGCAAAGCAATACGTTTCGCTGGAGGCCATACGTGCAACAGCTGGTGGGAAAGGATACTTCGATTTACGCGTTCGATGCGCCGGGCCACGGACTCTCAGAGGGCAAGTTCCTCTCCGTGCCACTGTACAGCGAGGTTATTCAGAGATTCATAAATGAGCATGGCGACATGGACGCTATCGTCGGTCACTCGATAGGTAGCTTTTCTGTCCTTCACGCACTGTACGAAAAACCTTCGCTTCCAATCAATCGACTTGTTCTTCTGGCACCTCCGGGAGAAGCAACCGACTTCGTTGAACACTTTAGCAATCAGCTGAAACTAACACCCCGCGCTGTTGATCTCGCCGTGCAGGAATTCGAGAAGGTGTTTGGCGTTCCGGTGACGTACTATTCCACGACGAAGTTCGCGACGCGTATCGACAGACCCGGACTTATCATTCACGATCAGCAGGATGATCAGACACCCATCCATTACGCCAGGGCGATAAACAACCTTTGGAAATCATCCCAGCTCATAGAAACCAGCGGCCTGGGTCATAATCTTCGATCGCCCAAGGTCGCTGAGATGGTCTGCAACTATCTTATCGGTTCAGACGGATCCAGCTCCACCCGGAGTCACTACCAAAGACAGTTGCATTTCTGAGTCGTCCGCGATTTCGTATACAGGCATAGTCTTGTTCCGTCCTCTAAGCTTAAGCTCTTCGCGAAGCTTGAAACGTGACCTCCAGGAGGGAGACAGTCGCTCATAGAAAGCCGCCGAAATCAACACGTCCCGACCGAGATCGGCGCATAACCGCTCCAACCGTGCGGTGGCGTTGATGGTATCTCCGTGAAAAACAATTTCGCTTTTGACTTCTCCAACCTCTCCGCAGACCACAGGGCCGCAGTGCAACGCCCCTTTGAAGTCGGGCGTCATGCCATAGATCGCATGGTATTTGTCACTAAGGGCAGCCAGTTTGCTTCTGCAGTGCATGTAAGCAAGCAGGCACTTGTCGGTTGTCATGCGCTCCTTCATTCTCCATGATACTACCACCTCATCGCCTACATAATGGTGTATTTTTCCTCCAGCCATCATAATCGGATCGGTGATGTCGTGAAAGAAATCGTTCAGCAGATTATGATAGGCCATGTCACCCAGAGTCTCTGCGCGCCCTACGGAGTTGTTGAGGTCGAGAAACATGAAGGCACGGTTTTCCGCTCTCGGTCTGAAATAGCGACCCGATACGAAATTCAGCAGAACACCCTGTCCAAGTTTGCGGTCGATCTCTCGCAGGAAAATGATTACCGACACAAGCGACAAGCTGTAGAGTATGATCAGCATGAAATCTTCCTCTAACAGGAAGTGGTGGAAGGCATCCGATGTCAACGTTTCGCCTATTGTATAATCCCACTGTATCGATCTCGAGATAAGGATGACCGCAAATACATCCAGCGTGATCACGGATGTGTACAACAATGACTTGATCAGGACCAGCGCAAGAAATGATGTGTGCTTTCGGACAGACCTTAGCAGAAAAAGTTCGATCAGGCTTACCGCGATTCCACCTGTAAAACCGATGATAAATCCGTTAATAAATGGCACGGCGCTGGCAAATCCATCGCCGATTATGGGATAGATGAGACCAAGGGCTGAGCCACTTGTGGTAATCCATACCGCCTGCTGCCATTTTGCGGAAGTAAAAGCGTCGGACAATGGGCGGCGGGTCTTTGTTGCCATAGGGCTTTCGGAAATACTTAATGCCGGTTCCATGATGGCAAAGCTAGGAGCAGTTCCATACGGGTATGTATGGTTCTTTGCAACTAATGGAGTGGAGTTTTGCGAAACACCGCTGCTACCTCTGGGACAGGATACCGTCAGCAGCAGGAAACGCAGTTTCAGGTTTTTTGTTTCTGCTTGTGCGCGGAGGGGAACAGCACGTTGTTCAGAATGAGCCTGTACCCTGGTGAGTGAGGAAACAAGTTGAGGTCCGTGGGGCCACGACCACGGCCGGGATTCCCCTCAGGATCATGCCCACTGTAATAGGTCCAGTGTCCCCGGCCCAGTTCACCGTAGATGTAGCGTACGCGATTGGTGCCCTGCGCTTCTCCTAATATCAGAGCGCTGGGCTTCACGAGCGCCTTGTTGAAGGCCGTGGTTTGTCCGGTGAACTCACTAATGGAATTCGTGTGGTTTTGGGTGAGGAGACTGGGAACCACATCCCACTTTGCTGAAAAGGTGAAGATGTCGAATGTCGTTCGACCGTTTTCGTAATATCCCATTCGACCTGTATTGATATCGGAAAACCGTCGGCTTTCACCCGGCTCCAGTGTAAAGTTTTCGAAGGCGAGAGCCTTTTCGTAGTCCAGCTTTTCCTGCGCGAACGGATCCTGTTCATCGCCGTCGTACATCGGCTCGTTAATGTCCGTGCCTTCTGCAGCGAGGGCAATGTCAAACGTTTCTGCTCCGGAGCACATGGCGAACAAGTATCCACCGGCTGCGGTGTATCTTTTAATCTTCAGCGCGACATCAAGCTTCATTGCCGACAACTTTGTATAGCCGAGCTTCTGTGCCAGCGCCTCCTGCATCTTCAATTCGAGGCGGGACGATTCGCGCCAGCGCGCCCTACCTCCCTGACCGGTGAAGTCCTCGTGGTGCAGGTGCAGCCAGTCGTACTTTACCAGTGCATCGTTCAGGATCTCTTCATCGTAGATGATGTCATACGGAATCTCTGCGTAGTCCAGCACGAGGATTACAGCATCGGTTTCGTCGAGGATGATTTCGTTTTTCGGTGAATACACCGCAATGCGGGGCGCGCGCTCCATGCGCACGACGTTCATGTTAACAGCCGGACTGCTGATCTCACGCAGGATGTTTTGGGTATTGGCATCCGAAAGGGTTTCAAAGGTAACGCCCCGGATGGTGCATTCACCCATGATTTCCGGATCGTATGCGATGAGAAAGCTGCCACCGCGATAGTTGAGTAGCCAGTCAACGGTAGTCCCCCGTTGGAGTGCGTAGTAAGCGATCCCGTAGGCCTTCAGGTGGTTAGCCTGTTTGTCATCCATTGGGATTAGCACGGAAGAAGCCTGAACGGCGCCAAACGACGCCCACATCATCACCGCCAACCAAAACTTCTTCGCGGACATGAGAACCGAGGTACTGTTCTCAAGTTCCGAAGATTAATTGATTTCTCAAACGTGATTTTTCCGGCGGTTACCGAATTGGTTCGCCGGTTACTCCAAACCGATCATGAGAAAAGCGCCCCAGTACAGGGGTTCCGGGTACTCGTTTCGAAGTTCTTTCCGCGCCGCCGTGAAGCTTTCGCGCATCTTCCCGCTGGCAAGCCAGTTCTGGTAAAAACGCAGCATCAGTTTCCGGGTCGCCTCGTCGTCCACCCGGAACATACTCATTACCAATACCTTTGCGCCCGCGACAAGGAAAGCGCGCTGCAACCCGTACACCCCTTCGCCGTGCTGGACGTCGCCCAGTCCCGTTTCGCATGCGCTTAGGACCACCAGATCCGTCTGGTCCAGATTCAGGCTCATGGCTTCGTACGCGGTCAGAATGCCGTTATCCAGATTGTAGTTGTAGCGGGTCTTGTTCAGAAGGTCGCCGGCACCCGTCAGCAACAGGCCCGTCCGGAGGAGTGGGTTCAGCGTGGCGATCGCCTCGTTGGCTACCAGCTGGTCGGCGGAGGCTTCAGGAGGTCGTCTGTACAGCCCGTGCGTTGCAATGTGAAAAATTCTCGGACTTACTACCCCTTTCAGCGTCTCCTCGGCGGCTGCAGCGTCTATGAATTCCTGGGTGGTCCATCCTTGTTCCCGCAGCAGGAAATCCAGTTGCTGCACTTCATCACCCGTTCCCGGCAAGGGAGGTACCGCATTCCCCCCGGACGCGGTCAGGTAGAATTTGGGATTGCCAAACATGTACGCCGTGTTCGAGCCCTTGCCTTTTGAGACCGGTCGTCTTCTTTCCGCCAGGTCCCTCGTATTGCTGACCAGTATGAGATTCGTGTTGTCGATGACGTATTTACCATCGGGCGTGGCCATGGCCTCGATGTTAATCTGATTATACACGCCGTCGGGCGATAGATATATTGCCGCGGCGAGTCCGATCTCTTTTTGAAGGGGATGCCAGAATACCCTGTACGATACAGTGTCGTGAATCAGACCTGTGATCGCATTGCGGTAATACTTGAAATACCGTGTTTCCATCGCGCGACCATTGCCAAGAATCACCACTCCCGGTTTGCGCGATGATTTTCGCAAATGCAATGCAGCGTAGATCACGGAATCGGTGAACGTGTGATTGAAAAACCGGAATCGGACAAGTTCGACGGCCACCTCGTTTTCGCCAAGAGCAGCGGCGACATCCGTAAATCGAACCGGTTTATTTTCGAAACCTTTGGCAAAGTCTTCCGATTTACTACTCAATTCTTTTTCTATCCGCTCTACTTCCTGACGCAATGCTTCCGGCTGTATTTCACTTTGCGCAAGTTCTTCCGAAGTCATCGACAAGGCGAGCGTCAGCATTTCCTTCTTTTGAACCCAATCGTCAAACAGTTGCCTCAGCGAAGCATCCGGACTGTTCATGATCCGCTGCCGCATTTTTACGGATGCGCTAAGCAGCAACGCTTTTGTCATCAATTGGTAGTTGTACACTGATCCGGCCAGATCCTTGAAGTCGTCAAGGTTGCTGAAGGCGAGTGTGTAGTAAAACTCGAAATCGTCGCGGATGGTATTCCAGTATCGAGCCTTCTCCCGTTCGCTGAGCGAAGGGAAAAAGTCGGCGATGTAGGCTTCATATTTTCCCAAAGCCTCTTCGATAAGCCGCTTCGATGCTTTGTAGTTGCGCTGCATATAATGCACGCGGCTCAGCTTTGCCGTTGCCTTGACATACTCGGGATGACTTGTGCTGAAGAATTTTTCGTACAGCTTCCGGGAACGCTCATAGTAGTCGGCAGCTTTGTCATACTCACGCTGCTGATAGTAGACATCCCCCGTGAGAATGTGCAAGCCTGCCAGATTGATGTTGTTACGTGACCCGGTTTTTGTCTTCCATATTTCGCCGGCTTCTGCCAGGAGGTCGAATGCTTCCTTAGGGCGTTTCCTGGAAAGTTTCACCACGGCAAGGTTCTTCAGTATCGTGGCGTATCGGGGATTTTGTTTGCCAAGTCGCTCCGCAATAATGTCCCTGGCCTCGGTCATGAGCGGTTCCGCATCCTTATCGCCCTGATAAAATCTGATGAGGGCCAGTTGCGACAATGAACTTGCCACGTCGATATGCTTACGTCCAAACTGCTTTTGCTGGCTTTCCAACGCACGTGCGATGTAGGCTCCTGCCTGATCGTAGTCACCAAGCGTCTTGCTCAGTTCACCGAGCAGCAATTGGGTAGGTGCCGTCTTCGTTGAGTTTTCACCGAACGCGTCAACGGCAATTCGATAGGCGCGTTGGGCAGACTTTTGTGCCTCACCATATTCACCTCTCGCAAGTTGAATGCGACCGCGATCTATGAGAGGATCGATAAGACGTATCGATGTACTCCCATAAAGGCGTTCATACTCGGCGTACACTTCGTCAAGTAAGCTCGACGCCTTTGCGTAACGTCCGAGTTGTATCAGCAATTCTACAAGTTCTTCGCTCGTTTCAAGACTTCCCGTAAATGTGTTCGATGATCGCGCGATGATCTTCGCAGAGCGTTCCAATGTGGCGCTGGCCTCGTCAAATAAACCTTTGATGCCATAAAGCCTTGCCTGTGCATCCAAAGCTTCGACCAGTGCAGATGTATGCTCTTCGTAGTCGCGATTCTTTCGCAGGTCGATGACTTCAATGGCCCGAGCGACGTCCTTCTCCGCCTGTTCGTAGTCGCCAAGTTTCGTACGGAGTCGCGCAAGTTTGGTCAGGGCAATTCCGTAGAGGATATCATCATCTCGATACTTCTGTAGCGCGGCCTCGGATGCAAGCTTCAGGGTTTCTGATGCCAAAGCATACTGATCTGTCAGTTCGTAAAGCGTCGCACGATGGTTGAGGATCTCAAGGATGTCTTTGTGACGGCTTGATATTCTTGGAGCGATGATACTGTCGTACGATTGACGGTAAATAGCTACTGCCGAATCGATCTTATTTGTATAGTCGATCAGGTAGTTTGCGAGACGAAGCCGCATGAGGTGGTATTCCGGCGCAGTGTCGCCATACAGATCGCGCGCGATTTCAGTCATGCGTCGGAGATAGTTCTCTCCATTTGTGTATTTCTTGTCGATCGTTGCAACGTCGACCAAAAACGAGAGAATGCGCAACCTCGTCTTGTGATTGGGTGGCAGGCTTGGATGATTGAGAAGGTTGGCTGCCTGGCCTTCCAGATTCTTTGTTTTATCGCGGTTGAGGCGAGCGTCGAATTCAACTGCCTTCATGTTGATATGAAGGAGGCTGTTCTTCGGAAAGTATTTGTCGAGAATCTTTTCGTACTCCTCGCGCGCTTTGTTAAAGCCCATCCGACTGCTGTTCTGCATAAGCTCCCGAAGGTGTGTGAGGTAAATGTCATGCGCGAGGTCATTGGTAGGCGTGACTTTCTTTTTGAGATCATTGAGAATGGTTTCCATTTGGAGGTCGCGCGGACGGCTACCCATATTGCCATTCTCAATCATGTAACTTGCCCACCGAAAACGGTTTTCAGGTCCTGCCAGGTTGGTCTCTCCCAGGGAGCGCGACTTACCTTTTAGCCATGCGTCAACGGCACCAAACGCAGAGTCTGCGCTGATCAATTGTCCTGACTTATTGTATGCCGCACCGATGAGCATAAGGCACTTCGCATAGTCGCCGAAACGAGCGGGTATTTCTTCATTAGGTACGCGACGCGTTTGGATGGAGCCGTTCTCCACGGTAGTCTCTTTGTCTACTGCACGACGGGCAAGAATGGGTTCCTGTTCGCGCAGCAACCGAAGGGCTTCGGCAGCAAATCCGCGTTCGATCATTGTCTCCGCTTCGATGAGGGCAATACGTGCCCTTTCTCCTTCGGTTAGTTGCGCCGTGTCCAGGACGCGCCTAGCCTTATCGATATACTCAGCGCTGATGCGAACATTTCCGTAACGTCGATACGCTTCTGCAACGTCAAGCAGCAACCAGGAGTGCGCGACGCTTTCTTCGCCGGCAGACGCTGCGCTTGCTGTAAGCGCGTGGTTGACGTGTTCCTCGAAAGTCTTTGGCAATCCCAGGGCCAGCGAAAGCTTAGCTTCGCGAAGGTGATACCCTGCCTGGAGGGCTTCAGCGCCCTTGGCTGGAATAGACTTGCGATACTTGGCGAGCGCCTTGGCAGATTTCTCATATTCACCGCTGGCGTAATAGGCATCAGCCTTGATCAGGTGTTTCGTCTTCTGTGCGGTCGCAACAATAGGAGCGAGCAACAGCAGGAGCGTGATCGCCTGTGCAAAAAATGGAGCCGAAAGGCTGCGTCCCGGGGAAAAAAATGCGGGTCTCCCGAAAGTCATAGCACCACCATTAAAATGGGGTATTAAAGCTAGTGAATTTCACTTTAGGGGGTGTGTTATTCACAGGCCCCGCACGTTCGTTCACAGAAGAAACCTATCGTTTTGCCGCCTTCTGATCCAGCATCATCGTAAGAATGCGCGTTGCGGCGGCGGTTACGGGCGTTCCGGGGCCAAAAATCAGGGCTACACCGGCATTGCGGAGGAATTCGTGATCATGGGGTGGAATAACGCCTCCGGCCACGACGAGGATATCGGTACGGTCAAGTGCTCTTAGTTCCGCGATCAATTCCGGCAACAGCGTTTTGTGTCCTCCCGCGAGGCTGGACACGCCCACAATGTGGACGTCATTTTCAATGGCCTGCATTGCCACTTCGCGCGGCGTTTGAAACAGCGGCCCGATATCTACATCAAAACCAATATCGGCGAAGCCTGTCGCGATGACGCGCGCACCGCGATCGTGTCCGTCCTGTCCCACCTTGGCGATGAGTATCCGCGGACGACGACCTTCCTTTTCAGCGAATGTGTCGGAAAGTTTACGCGCCTGTTCCAGGTCGGGATGATTTTTCATGGCCCCTGAATATACACCGGAAAATGTTCTTACCGTCGCCGTGTATCGGCCAAAGACTTTTTCCATGGCTGCGGAAATTTCGCCTAGTGTTGCGCGGGCGCGGGCTGCCGCCACCGCGTACTCCAGCAAGTTACCTTTTCCTGTTTCCGCGCATTTGGTGAGCGCATCCAGCGCTGAAGAAACGGCTCGCGAATCACGCTCGGCTCTTAGTTGTTCCAGTCGGGCCAGTTGTGCCTGTCGCACAGCAGTGTTGTCAACTTCAAGCAGATCAAAATCCGGCACCTGCTCTTCTGTGTTGTTAAGGCCGGTAATTAGTTCAAATCCTGCATCGATCCTGGCTTGTCTCGCAGCGGCTGCTTGTTCGATGCGCATCTTGGGAACACCCGCTGCAATGGCTTGTGCCATTCCACCCATGTTCTCCACTTCTTCGATGAGCTTAAGTGCACCTTCTGCAAGGTCTGCAGTGAGCCGCTCGATGAGATGACTACCTCCAACGGGATCCACAACGCGGGTGATGCCTGTTTCCTTTTCAAGGTAGAGTTGCGTGTTGCGCGCAATCGCTGCAGAAAAATCCGTGGGCAATGCCAATGCTTCATCCAGTGCGTTGGTGTGAAGCGATTGTGTGTGACCGAGAACGGCAGCAAGCGCTTCAATGCACGTGCGTGCCACGTTGTTGTATGGCTCTTGCTGGGTAAGGCTCCATCCCGATGTTTGGCAATGCGCGCGCAATGCCATCGACCGCGGATTCGAGGGATTGAATTGTTTCATCAATGCAGCCCACAGCAACCTCCCTGCTCTCAGTTTCGCGATCTCCATGCAAAAGTGCATGCCAATTCCCCAGAAGAAAGACAATCGCGGTGCGAAGTCGTCAATAGAAATGCCTGCCTTTAATCCTGTTCGCACATACTCAAGGCCATCAGCCAGCGTGTAGGCCAGTTCCATATGTGCAGGTGCGCCTGCTTCGAGCATGTGATAGCCGCTAATGCTGATCGAATTGAATTTTGGCATGTAGCGCGTGGTATAGGCAAACACGTCTGCTACAATCCGCATGGAAGGTTCAGGCGGATAGATGTACGTGTTGCGAACCATGAACTCCTTGAGGATATCGTTCTGAATCGTGCCGCTAAGTTGGTGCGGTTTCACGCCTTGTTCTTCCGCCGCGACAATGAAAAAGGCCATTACAGGAATGACCGCGCCGTTCATCGTCATTGAAACCGACATCTTGTCGAGTGGAATCTGATCGAAGAGAATCTTCATATCGAGAACCGAGTCGATAGCGACACCGGCTTTGCCGACGTCGCCTGCTACGCGTTCGTGATCAGAATCATATCCGCGGTGTGTGGGAAGATCGAATGCTACGGAAAGTCCGCGCTGTCCTGCCGCAAGATTTCTGCGATAAAAGGCATTGGATTCTTCTGCAGTCGAGAAGCCCGCATACTGCCGAATCGTCCAGGGACGCGTCGTGTACATCGTTGCATACGGCCCACGCAAAAAAGGAGGGATGCCAGCGGAATATTTCGTGTGTGACAGGCCCTGGGCCACGTCGGCGGTACACGCTGGTGGCAGTGCGATGCCTTCGGCTGTCATCCAGGGCGTCCTTTTCGCGACTGGCGTGTCGGGTTGAAAAGTATCAAATGCAATTTTCGAGAAATCCGGCTTCATGAGTATCCGTTTGCAAACGCCGTCCATGCCTGCTGTGCGATGCGCTGGACGAGCGTTTCGAGATAGTATGCGCCCGCAAAGGGATCGGACACTTTGTCCAGGTGGGCCTCATGAGCCAATATGGACGAAATATTTCGTGCGACCGTTGGTGCAAGGCCCTGATCTGCAACATCGGGGAACACAGTCAGCGCATTGCATCCGCCGCAAACGGCAGCTGCCGCCATGCAGGCATTAGCGATGAGTCCACCACGGGGTTCGTAACGGTCGTTTACAATGGGTTGGCACCGGGCGTGAAGAAAATGGTCGTCATAACGAAAGTCGTGCACGCCGTACGACCGCATTACCTGGTACCACAACCGTCGCATCGCTTTAAGCTTTGCGATGGAAAGAAAAAAATCATTATCAATATTGAGTGAAAACCACACCTGGCTTCCGATGGCTGCCGGCGCAAAACCCAGGTCGGTGAGTGTGTCGAGTAACCGGACAGCACGGGTCAGGGCGGTTGCGATTTCTTCGACCACGTCTTTTCCACGGGGAACGTTGACGCCGAGTCCGCGACTGTTCCCCGATTGTGCAACAAATTGATCAGGTTTCGCAGGTGTGTGTTCCCACAACAAATGTGTGTTATGGCTGCTGTCGCTATGCAACAAGTTTGTTGCGATTGTTGCATCAGTATTGCCGTCAACAAAGAACCAGGTGCTGCAAACAGACCTGTCAATGTTGCGCAACATAACATCGGGTTCTTCTATCTGCTCAAAAAAAATTCCGTGTGCTCCCTTTGCCAGATGCGCAAGAGCCTTTTTATTTGCGTCCGGCGGATTCGCAACCGCAACCGCCGGAACATTTTCCCAATATCGGGCATTAAAGTTTTCATCTTCGACCGGCGGTAAAGAATATCGGTCGCTATACTTTATTGCCGTAAGGTCAGTGTGATCGTAAAACGGAAGAACCGGCAGGTTTTCAGCTAAATATTGGCTGAGTTTTTCGAGAGGATCATCAAGACCCGTTTCATCACGCGCAACGCTGACCCAATCACTTTTATCAGGGACAGCGAACGCTGTCAATAAAGAATTGAATGATAACTCATTGGCCATGACGATGTGCTAAACATCTTCAATTTTAGCCATCTTTTGCGAGGCTGTTGTCTTTTTTTTCTGAATTTTATTAATGGTTTTTTTTCGAGAAAGTCAAGTCGCTTTGGCCTTGCTTTCTTAAACTCTTTTTCTTCATCTTTGTCTCCCTTGCCCACGAACCGGAGCCCTTTACCAAAATGAGTGTACAATCAATGGAAGTAACCTACGGCACTGTTTGGAATGACTGTCTGGAAGTTATTCGTGAACAGGTCGAAGC
>Ga0207873_1002913_pt1 | contig 13152 bp, 8 predicted proteins | sample BGWIniCompost_FD_187373 | JGI IMG/M metagenome (GOLD analysis project Ga0207873, IMG submission 187373) | Cellulose adapted compost microbial communities from Newby Island Compost Facility, Milpitas, CA, USA - BGW Initial Compost (SPAdes)... ... | reverse complement strand
GGGACGCGCTGCGGCGGGCCCGCCCGGTGCTCGGCGACCAGCTGCAGCTGCTGGCCACGGTGGGCGGGGCGGACCTCACCGCCATGACGGGCTTTCTGCTGCAGGCCGCGGTGCGCAAGCTGCCGGTGGTGCTGGACGGCGTGGTGACGGCGGCGTGCGCCCTGGTGGGCCAGCGGATCGCCTTCCGGGCCCCCGACTGGTGGCTGGCCGCCCACGACAGCGGCGAGCCGGGCCAGGCGAAGGCACTGGACCGGATGGCCCTCGAGCCCCTGATGTCCCACGGCGTCAGGGTCGGCGAGGCCACCGGCGCGCTGCTCGCCCTCCCCCTCGTCCGGGCGGCGGCCGCCCTCGCGGCGGAACTCCCGGCGGCCGCGGACGAAGCGAAGGGACCGGAGGAGGCGGAGGCGAGCAAGGAGGAGCCGAAGGCCGCGGAACGGGCCCCGGAGGAGGAACCGGAGAAGGCCTGACGCGGCGTCCGACCCCGGCGGGACGAGGCATGAAGGTCCTTGCCGGCTACGGCAGGAGGGACGGCGGCGGGGTCGGGTCCGGCTTGCCGCCGATCCAGTCCTGGAGCGTTCGGCGGGGGCCGGACCAGCGGCGGTCGTGGTGGTAGGCGCGCAGCAGCGACTTGGCGCGGGCCCGCGGGCGGCGGCGGTAGAAGCGTCTGGCCCACGGTGAGCCGGGCCGGGCCAGACGCAGCGCGCCGATCAGGGCGACGGCGGGGACGATCACCCCGAAGACCGCCATCCGCAGCTTGCCCTTGCTCAGCGCGATCAGCGAGAACAGGAAGTTGATCACCACGTTGACGGTGACGCTCGCCCGGTTCTGCACCTCGTCGTCGTCGAGGCCGTCGACCCCGAACGGCGAGAAACCGAGCAGCAGCAGTCCGACCAGGGCGGCGGTGAGCACGACCACCTCGACGCTCTTGCGCCCGGCCTCGCTCCAGTAGACGTCGTCGAGGTGCAGGATCAGCGCGAACTCGTCGAGGACCAGCCCCGCGCCGACGCCGAACACCACGGCGGCGAGCGCGGACCCGAAGCCGTGCTGCCCGCCGGCCACCGCACCGAATCCGCCGATGACGGTGAGGATGACCCCGGGCACCACGTGGTGGATGTGCAGCTCGCCGGCCTTGACGTTGCGGAAGGGGCCTTTGCCCGCCCGGATCATCCGGGTGATCACCCGGGTGATCACGAAGGTGAGGACGAACGCGGTGAGCGCGAGAAGCAGCGGCAGCTTGCCCGGCTCGATGATGTTCCGCTCCCACCACTGTCCCATATGCGCACTTTATCCATGGGTGCCGCGGCCGCCCTGCTGACCACCGGGTAATCTGCGCCGGTGCCCGACCCCTCCTCGAGACGCGCCGCCGACGGACTGCGCTTCGCCTTCGGCACCCTCACCGTGCTCCCCGTGAGGGTGACCCGCTGGGACCGTGCGACCGCGCGCGGCGGCATGCTCTGCGCCCCGGTGGCCGGCCTGGTCGTCGGCGTGCTGTCCGCCGCCGCCGGGCTCGCCCTGCTGCTGCTCGGCTCCGGGCCGCTGCTCGCCGCCGTCGCCTCCGTCGCCGTGCCTGCCGCGCTGACCCGTGGTCTGCATCTGGACGGCCTGGCGGACACCGCCGACGGGCTGGGCAGCGGCAGACCCGCCGAGGACGCACTGCGGATCATGAAGCAGTCGGACATCGGGCCCTTCGGCGTCATCTCCCTCGTCCTGGTGCTGCTGGCCCAGGTGGCCGCGCTGACCACGGCCTACGACGGCTCCTGGCTGCGCGGTGCGCTCGCCGCGGTGGTCGCGGCGGCCGCGGCCCGCCTCGCGCTCACCCTCGCCGCCCGCGCCGGGGTGCCGGCCGCACGGCCGGAGGGACTGGGTGCGGCGGTCGCCGGGGTGGTGCCCGCCGGGGCCGCGGTGGCCGTCGCGCTGCTGGTGGCCGGTGCGTCGGCGGCGGCCGGGGCCCTGCTCGGAGCGGACGGCACCGTGCGGGCACTGCTCGCCGTGGTGCTGTCCCTCGGTGCGGCCGAACTGCTGCTGCGGCACTGCGTACGGCGCTTCGGCGGCATCACCGGCGACGTCTTCGGCGGGCTCGCGGAGACGGCGGCGACCACGGCGCTCGTGGTGACGGCCCTGGGCTGAGCCGCCCCCGGCGCCGGCCCCCGCGGGCCTTCTACCGGGCGGCCCCGGCGCCCTCCCCAACGACTGCCGTCCCTCCCCGGACTCCGCCTCGGCGTGTCCGGTTCTCGTCGTCGCGCCCCCGGTTCCCGCTTCCGCTCAAGGCTGAGTGCACCCCCACATGAATGAGCGAACACACATACGCGCGTAGTCTCGTCCCGAGTGTTCGCCGCACCGGGGAAGGCCCCGCCGAGAACGCGCCCCGGGTCATCCGGCCGGGGGCGGACCGCCGGGCCCGGTCGACCCACCGAATTTCGGCCACTGCAACTTCACATCGGAAGCGAGATTTCACCACCGTGACTGCTCTCACTCTCAGCACCGCCGCGGCGGCCGGCCTCAGGGCCGACGCCATCGTGATCGGTGTCGCCAAGGGCACCGGGTCCTCCGGCCCGGTCGTCGCGCCCGGCGCCGAGGCCGTGGACAAGGGGTACGACGGCAGGCTGGCCGGCGTCCTGGAGACTCTCGGCGCGTCCGGTGCCGAGGGCGAGGTGACGAAGCTCCCCGCACCGGCCGGCTTCAAGGCGCCGGTCGTGGTGGCGGTGGGCCTGGGGTCCCAGCCCGAGAAGGGCTCCGGCTACGACGCCGAGGCGCTGCGCAGGGCGGCCGGTGTCGCGGCGCGGGCCCTCGCCGGTTCCAAGAAGGCCGCGTTCGCGCTGCCGCTGGCGGACGCCGCCGACGCGGGCGCCGTCGCCGAGGGCGTGCTGCTCGGCGCCTACTCCTTCGACGCGTACAAGGACACCTCCGGCACCGGCCCGAAGAACGGCAAGAACGCCGCGAACGGCAAGAACGGCAAGGCGCCGCTCGCCGAGGCCGCGCTGCTCGGCACCAAGCCCCGCGACAAGGCGTACCGGGCGGCGCTGGAGCGGGCCACCGCCGTCGCCGAGGAGCTCAACCGCGCCCGTGACCTCGTCAACACCCCGCCGAACGACCTGAATCCGGAGGCGTTCGCGGCCGTCGCCCAGGCGGTGGCCAAGGAGCACGGCATCAAGGTGCAGGTGCTCGACGAGAAGGCGCTGGCCAAGGGCGGCTACGGCGGCATCCTCGGCGTCGGCGGCGGCTCGGCGTCCGGGCCGCGGCTGGTGAAGCTGTCGTACACCTCGTCCAAGGCGAAGAAGCACCTGGCGTTCGTCGGCAAGGGCATCACCTACGACTCGGGCGGCATCTCGCTGAAGCCGGCCGGCCACAACGAGACGATGAAGTGCGACATGAGCGGTGCGGCGGCGGTCTTCGCCGCGGTCGTCGCCGCCGCGCGGCTGGGTCTGGAGGTGAACGTCACCGGCTGGCTGGCGCTGGCCGAGAACATGCCCTCCGGTTCGGCGACCCGTCCGGGTGATGTGCTGCGCATGTACTCCGGCAAGACCGTGGAGGTGCTCAACACCGACGCGGAGGGCCGTCTCGTGCTCGCCGACGCGCTGTGGGCGGCCTCCCAGGAGAAGCCGGACGCCATCGTGGACGTGGCGACGCTGACCGGCGCCATGGTGCTGGCGCTGGGCAACCGCACCTTCGGGATCATGGCCAACGACGACGCCTTCCGCGCCGCGGTGCACGAGGCCGCGGAGGAGGTCGGCGAGCCGGCCTGGCCGATGCCGCTGCCCGAGCACCTGCGCAAGGGCATGGACTCGGCCACCGCCGACATCGCCAACATGGGCGAGCGGATGGGCGGCGGCCTGGTCGCCGGCCTGTTCCTGAAGGAGTTCGTGGGCGAGGGCATCACCTGGGCGCACCTGGACATCGCCGGTCCCGCGTTCAATGAGGGCGGCCCGTTCGGGTACACGCCGAAGGGCGGGACCGGATCCGGTGTGCGGACGCTGGTCCGGCTCGCCGAGCTGACGGCCGCCGGCGAGCTGGGCTGACACCCGCGGCCGACGCCGGGATCTCGCGTGCGGGTAGGGCGAGGTCCCGGTGTCGGCCGGGCCCGAGGGGGGTGTCCGCTCGCACCGCTCGACGACGTGGGGTGTCTCACACACCTGCCCGGCGTCTCGTAGCGACGCGACAAGTGCGAAGATGGGGCTCGGCAGGACAGGGCCCCACCGAAGGGCCGAAAGCAAAGAGCGGCCGGACACCAGCCGCCGACCGGTCACTGGAGACCGGCGTGGCGCACATGCATGGAGGACGTGACGTGGCGAACGACGCCAGCACCGTTTTCGACCTAGTGATCCTCGGCGGTGGCAGCGGTGGATACGCCGCGGCCCTGCGCGGGGCGCAGCTGGGCCTGGACGTCGCCCTGATCGAGAAGGACAAGGTCGGCGGCACCTGCCTGCACCGAGGATGCATCCCCACCAAGGCCCTGCTGCACGCGGGCGAGATCGCCGACCAGGCCCGCGAGAGCGAGCAGTTCGGCGTGAAGGCCAGCTTCGAGGGCATCGACGTACCCGCCGTCCACAAGTACAAGGACGAGGTCGTCTCCGGCCTGTACAAGGGTCTGCAGGGGCTGATCGCCTCCCGCAAGGTGACCTACATCGAGGGCGAGGGCCGGCTGTCCTCGCCCACTTCTGTGGATGTCAACGGGCAGCGCGTCCAGGGCCGCCACATCCTGCTGGCGACCGGCTCCGTGCCGAAGTCGCTGCCGGGCCTGGAGATCGACGGCGACCGGATCATCTCCTCGGACCACGCCCTCGTCCTGGACCGCGTGCCCAAGTCCGCGATCGTGCTGGGCGGCGGCGTCATCGGCGTGGAGTTCGCCTCCGCGTGGAAGTCCTTCGGCACGGACGTCACCATCATCGAGGGCATGAAGCACCTCGTCCCGGTCGAGGACGAGAACTCCTCCAAGCTGCTGGAGCGTGCCTTCCGCAAGCGCGGCATCAAGTTCAACCTGGGCACCTTCTTCCAGAAGGCCGAGTACACCCAGGACGGTGTCAAGGTCACCCTCGCCGACGGCAAGGAGTTCGAGGCCGAGGTGCTGCTGGTGGCCGTGGGCCGCGGGCCGGTCTCGCAGGGCCTGGGCTACGAGGAGGCCGGGGTCGCCATGGACCGCGGCTATGTCCTCGTCGACGAGTACATGCGCACCAACGTACCCACCATCTCCGCCGTCGGTGACCTGGTCCCGACCCTGCAGCTGGCGCACGTCGGCTTCGCGGAGGGCATCCTGGTCGCCGAGCGGCTGGCCGGTCTGAAGGTCGTGCCGATCGACTACGACGGTGTGCCGCGGGTGACCTACTGCCACCCGGAGGTCGCCTCCGTCGGCCTCACCGAGGCCAAGGCCAAGGAGATCTACGGCGCGGACAAGGTCGTGGCCCTGAAGTACAACCTCGCGGGCAACGGCAAGAGCAAGATCCTCAAGACCGCGGGCGAGATCAAGCTCGTGCAGGTCAAGGACGGTGCGGTGGTCGGCGTCCACATGGTCGGCGACCGTATGGGCGAGCAGGTCGGCGAGGCCCAGCTGATCTACAACTGGGAGGCGCTGCCGGCCGAGGTGGCCCAGCTCATCCACGCCCACCCGACGCAGAACGAGGCGCTCGGCGAGGCCCACCTGGCGCTGGCGGGCAAGCCGCTGCACTCCCACGACTGACGCTTCGCCGCGTTCGGGCGCGACGACACAGACTTCCGCACTTCCAAAGGAGCAACCGAAACCATGGCGGTTTCCGTAACCCTTCCGGCGCTCGGAGAGAGCGTCACCGAGGGCACTGTCACCCGTTGGCTGAAGGCCGAGGGCGAGCGCGTCGAGGCCGACGAGCCGCTGCTGGAGGTGTCGACGGACAAGGTCGACACCGAGATCCCGGCCCCCGCCTCCGGCGTGCTGTCCTCCATCAAGGTCGCCGAGGACGAGACGGTCGAGGTCGGCGCCGAGCTCGCGGTGATCGACGACGGTTCCGGCGCCCCCGCGGCCGAGCCGGCCCCGGCCGCCCAGCAGGCCGCCGAGCCGGCTCCCGAGCCCGCGGCCGCCGCCCCGTCCACCGAGCAGGCCGCTCCCGCCCCGGCGCCCAGCGCCCAGGCCGCCGCCGGCGGCGGTTCCGCCCAGGGCACGGACGTGGTCCTGCCCGCGCTGGGCGAGTCCGTCACCGAGGGCACCGTCACCCGCTGGCTGAAGTCGGTGGGCGACACCGTCGAGGCCGACGAGCCGCTGCTGGAGGTGTCGACGGACAAGGTCGACACCGAGATCCCGGCCCCCGCCTCCGGCACCCTGCTGGAGATCGTGGTGGGCGAGGACGAGACCGCCGAGGTCGGCGCCAAGCTCGCCGTCATCGGCGAGGCGGGGGCCGCTCCGGCCGCCGCGCCGGCTCCGGCCGAGCCCGCCCCTGCCCCGGCGCAGCCCGAGCCCGCTCCGCAGCCGGCCGCCCCGCAGCAGGCCGCCCCGGCCCCCGCTGCTCCGGCCGCTCCGGCGCCGCAGGCACCGGCGCCGCAGCCCGCGGCTCCCGCCCCGGCCCCGCAGCCGGCCGCCCCGGCTCCGGCGGCGCCCGCCGCCGCCAAGCCGACCGACGAGGGCGCCTACGTCACCCCGCTGGTGCGCAAGCTCGCCGCCGAGAACGGCGTCGACCTGTCCACCGTCAAGGGCACGGGCGTCGGCGGCCGCATCCGCAAGCAGGACGTCCTGGCCGCCGCCGAGGCCGCCAAGGCCGCCGCCGCTGCCCCGGCTCCGGCCGCCGCGGCCCCGGCCGGCCAGAAGAAGACCCCGGTCCTCGAGGCGTCCCCGCTGCGCGGCCAGACCGTGAAGATGCCGCGGATCCGCAAGGTCATCGGCGACAACATGGTCAAGGCGCTGCACGAGCAGGCCCAGCTGTCCTCGGTGGTCGAGGTCGACGTCACCCGCCTGATGAAGCTGCGCGCTCGGGCCAAGGACGCGTTCCAGGCGCGTGAGGGCGTCAAGCTCTCCCCGATGCCGTTCTTCGTCAAGGCCGCGGCCCAGGCGCTGAAGGCCCACCCGGCCATCAACGCCAAGATCAACGAGGCCGAGGGGACCATCACCTACTTCGACACCGAGAACATCGGTATCGCGGTGGACTCCGAGAAGGGCCTGATGACCCCGGTCATCAAGAACGCCGGTGATCTCAACCTGGCCGGCATCGCCAAGGCCACGGCGGAGCTGGCGGGCAAGGTGCGCAGCAACAAGATCACCCCGGACGAGCTGTCCGGCGCGACCTTCACCATCAGCAACACCGGTTCGCGCGGCGCCCTGTTCGACACGATCATCGTGCCGCCGGGCCAGGTCGCCATCCTCGGCATCGGTGCCACGGTGAAGCGTCCCGCGGTCATCGAGACCGAGGACGGCCCGGTCATCGGTGTCCGTGACATGACGTACCTGACGCTCTCCTACGACCACCGCCTGGTCGACGGTGCCGACGCGGCCCGCTACCTGACGGCGGTCAAGGCCATCCTGGAGGCCGGCGAGTTCGAGGTGGAGCTGGGCCTGTAAGCCGCACTCCGCCCGCCCGCATCGGTGCCCCTGCCTGGAGTCTCCGGGCGGGGGCACCGGCGTGTCGGGGGGCGCCCGCAGGGGGTGCGGCCGCCCGCGCCGGAGGCGCCCGCAAGGGGTGCGGGACACTGTGCGACTCGTCTCACCTGCGCGAAAGCACCCTCGCGCGACCTTCACGGGGGGCGCCGCCGCCGTATTGTCTAAACGTCAAAGCCCTCCCTGAAGGAGCCCCCATGACCGCGCCCGTCATCCACTCGCTGCGCGAGCAGATCCGCGAGCACATCCTGGAAGGGATCATCAGCGGGCGCTGGCAGCCGGGGGAGCGCATCGTGGAGCGGCGGATCGCCACCGAGCTGGAGGTCAGCCAGACCCCGGTGCGGGAGGCGCTGCGCGAGCTGGAGTCCCTGCGCCTGATCGAGTCCGCCCCCAACAAGGGCGTGCGCGTGCGCAATCTGACCGCCGCCGACCTGGAGGAGAGCTATCCGGTCCGGGCCGGTCTGGAGGCGATCGCCGCGGAACTGGCGGCGGACCGCCTGGCGGAGGACTGCTCGGCCCTCGAGCCGCACGTGGCCGCCCTCTACGAGGCCGACCGCGCCGCCGACGGCACGGCCCAGGTGCGCCACACCGTCGGCTTCCACCGCGAGCTGGTCCGTGCCGCCGACAACTCCGTGCTGCTGCACACCTGGGAGGGCCTGGGCATCGAGGTGTTCACCGCGCTGTCCATCCGCTGGCTGGGCACGGTGCAGCAGTCCTACGCGGAGGAGCACGAGGAACTGGTCGCCGCCTTCAAGCGCCGCGACCCGCGCATCGCAGAGCTCGTGAAGTCCCACGTCCTGGGCTGCGCGCCCCGCGCCTGACCCTGACCGGCCGCCGGTTCCGGGCGGGACCCCGCACCCCTGCCTGGCCGGGCACCGGGCGGCGCTCCCGCACTCGACCAGCCCGTATGCCCTAATCTGACCGGCATGCCAGCCATGCCAGCCATGCCGGTCATGTCGCGCCTCAAGGGCTCCCCCCTGGTGCCGGCGACGGTGCTGGTGCTGATCCTCAGCGCGGCGGCGGGGCTGTTCGCCTGGTCGTACACGTACACCATGGCGAATCCGACGCCCCGCGCCATCCCCACGGCGGTGGTCGGCCCGTACGAGCGCGAGCGCGCCCGGGCCTTTCTGCAGGCGATGGAGCAGACCCTGGACGCCTCGGTGGAGGTGCGCCGCTACGCCACCCCGGCCGCGGCCCGGCGGGCCGTCGAGGAGCAGCGGGTCTTCGGCGTCCTCCAGGCGCGCGACCGGGGCCGCACCGTCACCTTCGACGTCTCGGCGGCCTCCGGCGCCACGGTGGCCGAGGTCCTGACGGACGCGGCGAGGGAAGCGGGCGCGCGGACGGGCACGGCGGTCGCGGTCCGGGACATCAAGCCCCTGCAGCACGGCGATCCGCGCGGTCTGACGATCTTCTACATCTCGCTCGCGGCCGTGATCATCGGGTTCCTCGGCTCGATCCAGCTGAGCGTGCACGCCAAGGGACTGAAGCCCCTTCAGCGGATCGCGTTCACGGCCGCCTACGCGCTGCTGGGCGCCTTCGCCGTCGCCGCCGGCGTGGACTGGCTGCTCGGGGCGCTGGACCTGCCGTTCACCGAGTCCTGGCTGATCCTGGCGCTGACCCTGTTCACCAGCGGCATGGTCTTCAGCATGTTCGACGCCCTGATCGGCCGCTGGGCGATCCTGCCGACCTGGGGGCTGATGGTCCTGGTGGGCAACCCGTCCTCGGGCGGCGCGGTGTCCTGGCCCCTGCTGCCCTCCCCGCTGGGCACGGTCGGCCGCTGGCTTCCCCCGGGCGCCTCGGTCAACGCGCAGCACACGGCGGTGTACTTCCCCGGCCATCAGCACGCCTTCCCCTTCCTGGTGCTGGCCGGCTGGTCGCTGGTGTCCTGCGCGGTGTTCCTGGCGTGGCCGCACCACCGCCGCCGCGGACGGCGGACCGGCCCGGCGTCCGCCGGCGACCGGCCCGCCGAGTGAGCGGACCGTTGCTCAAACGGCATCATGACCTGCGAAAACCAGGGTCTGAAGCGTCACCGGGTGCCAGAAACGAAGGCACCGCGTGCCGACTTTCTCGTGATCAAGAGGTTTTACCTTGGAATCCTTTGATCGATCATCGATCAGGGAGTTACAGTCACGCCAGGCTTGCACCCAAGCCCATCCGCCCTGTCCTGCCAAAGACCAAGGGCACCCCCGAACCCTTACCGATGAGGGAACCCCCTTCGACTGAGGAAGGCGGCGACATGACCGACCCCAACGCCATCCAGCCGAGCGCGCTCGACCAGCTCCCGGACCGGGACCCGGAGGAGACCGCCGAATGGCAGGCCTCGCTGGACGCGGTCGCCAAGGCGGCCGGCCCGCACCGTGCCGCATACCTGATGCGGCGCACGCTGGAGCGTGCCGAGGGCGCCGGCGTCGCGCTGCCCAAGCTGCTCGAGACCGACTACGTCAACACCATCCCCACCGCCGCCGAGCCCGCCGTGGACGGCGACGAGGAGATGGAGGCCCGGATCACCGCCTGGAACCGCTGGAACGCGGCGGCCATGGTGACCCGCGGCAGCAAGTACGGCGTCGGCGGCCACATCGCCACCTTCGCCTCCGCCGCCTGGCTCTACGAGACCGGCTTCAACCACTTCTTCCGCGGCAAGGAGTCCGACGGCTCTGGCGACCAGCTCTACATCCAGGGCCACGCCTCCCCCGGCATCTACGCCCGCGCCTTCCTCGACGGGCGGATCAGCGAGGAGCAGCTGGACAACTTCCGCCGCGAGGCCGGCGGCAACGGCCTGCCCTCCTACCCGCACCCGCGGCGCCTGCCCTGGCTGTGGGAGTTCCCCACCGTCTCCATGGGCCTCGGCCCGCTCTCCGCGATCTACCAGGCGCGCTTCAACCGCTACCTGACCAACCGCGGCATCAAGGACACCTCCGGCTCCCACGTGTGGGCCTTCCTCGGCGACGGCGAGATGGACGAGCCCGAGTCGACGGCCGCCCTCGCGCTCGCCGCCCGCGAGGAGCTGGACAACCTCACCTTCGTCATCAACTGCAACCTGCAGCGCCTCGACGGCCCGGTGCGCGCCAACTTCAAGATCGTGCAGGAGCTGGAGGCCCAGTTCCGCGGCGCCGGCTGGAACGTCATCAAGACGCTGTGGGGCACCGCCTGGGACGAGCTGTTCCAGCTCGACACCACCGGCGCGCTGGTACGCCGGCTGCGCGAGGTGCCGGACGCGCAGATCCAGACGTACCAGACGCGCGGCGCCGACTACATCCGCGAGGACTTCTTCGGCAAGGACCCGGCGCTCGTCGAGATGGCGAAGCTGCTCAGCGACGACAAGATCCTCGAGTGCTTCCACGTCTCGCGCGGCGGCCACGAGCCGCGCAAGGTGTACGCCGCGTACAAGGCCGCGCTCGCCCACAAGGGCGCGCCGACCGTGATCCTGGCCCAGACGGTCAAGGGCCACACCCTCGGTGAGGGCTTCGCCTCCAAGAACGCCAACCACCAGATGAAGAAGCTGACGGTGGACGAGTTCAAGGCGATGCGCGACCGGCTCGGCCTGCCCATCAAGGACAGCGACTTCGCCGACGGCGTGGTCCCCTACGGCCACCCCGGAGCCGACTCCCCCGAGGTCCGCTACCTCCAGGAGCGCCGCGCAGCCCTCGGCGGTCCGGCCCCGGCCCGCCGCGTCCACCCGGTCGCGCCGCTGCCGGCGCCCGCCGAGAAGGCGTTCGCCGCCTTCGACAAGGGCTCCGGCTCGCAGAAGGTCGCCACCACCATGGCCTTCGTCCGCCTGGTCAAGGACCTGGTCCGCGACAAGGAGACCGGCAAGCGCTGGGTGCCGATCGTCCCCGACGAGGCGCGCACCTTCGGCATGGAGTCGCTCTTCCCGTCCCTCGGCATCTACTCGCCCAAGGGCCAGACGTACGAGCCGGTCGACCGCGACCAGCTGATGTACTACAAGGAGGCCAAGAACGGCCAGATCCTCAACGAGGGGATCACCGAGGCCGGTTCGATGGCCGACTTCATCGCCGCCGCCACGTCGTACGCGACGCACGGCGAGCCGATGATCCCGTTCTACATCTTCTACTCGATGTTCGGCTGGCAGCGGACCGCCGACCAGATGTGGCAGCTCGGCGACCAGCTCGGCCGCGGCTTCCTCGTCGGCGCCACGGCGGGCCGCACCACCCTCACGGGTGAGGGTCTGCAGCACGCCGACGGCCACTCCCCCGTCATCGCCGCCACCAACCCGGCCGCCCTGACCTACGACCCGGCCTTCGCCTACGAGGTGGCGGCGATCGTCAAGGACGGCCTGCGCCGCATGTACGGCGAGACCGCGCCGGGCGAGGACCCCGACGTCTTCTACTACCTGACCGTCTACAACGAGCCGCTGCCGCAGCCGGCCAAGCCGGCCGTGCCCGGCATCGACGAGGGCATCGTCAAGGGCCTGTACCGCTTCAACACCGCGGAGTCCGCGGGCCTGAGCGTCCCGGCCAACGCGCCGCGCATCCAGCTGCTCGGCTCCGGTACGGCGATCCACTGGGCGCTGGACGCGCAGCGGCTGCTGGCGGAGGAGTGGGGCGTGGCGGCCGACGTCTGGTCGGCCACCTCCTGGAGCGAGCTGCGCCGGGACGCCATGGAGTCGGACGAGGCGCTGCTGCGGGGCGAGGAGCGGGTCCCGTTCGTCCGGCGCGCGCTGGCCGGGGCGGAGGGCCCCGTCCTGGCGGTCTCCGACTACATGCGTCAGGTCCCGGACCAGATCGCACAGTGGGTCGAGCAGGACTGGTCCTCGCTGGGCGCGGACGGCTTCGGCCTCTCCGACACGCGCGAGGCGGCCCGCCGCCACTTCGGCGTCGACGCGGAGTCCATCGTCGTCGCCGCCCTCGCCCAACTCGCCCGCCGCGGCGAGATCAAGGCAACGTCCCTCAAGGAGGCCCGCGACAAGTACGGCCTGTAGGCCACCACTTGTCGGGTGCACACCGGTGGAGATGCCCGCCCGGGGGTTCCGCCCCCGGGCCGTGCCCACCCCCGCCCGACTCGCTCGGCAAAACGCCGGACGGCAATCCCACGCCGTCCGGCGTTTTCACGTGCAGCTTTCTGTCAGCCCGTCGGCGTTCGAGGACGAGACCCGACAGGCCCGAACCGTGGTCCGGGGGCACAGCCCCCGAGTGCCCCGGGCCAGGGGCCGCCCGAGAGGGCCCCGCGGCAAATGCCCGAAGACGGCGGAAGCCCCGGGGCCGGGGCCCAGGAGCACGGGCCCAGGAGCACAGCCCCCGAGTACGGACCGGGACAGAGACGCCCGAGCGGCCCCCGGGGGAGCCCTCAGGACGAAGCCTCACGACCACCGCCGCACCACGGCTCAGCAGCCCGCACGCCGAAGGTCCGGGGCAGAGCCCCGAGGCGGGTACAGGGGCCGGGGCCCGTGGCCGGGCTTGGGGCGCAGCCCCGAGTGGAGTCCGGGCGGCAGCCCAGAGGCGCGGGCCCCACCGGGGGGCGGAGTCCCCGGTGTCGGGCGCCGAGGGGCGCAGCCCCCGGCGGGGCGCCGAGGGGCGCAGCCCCCGGCGGGGCGCCGAGGGGCGCAGCCCCCGGCGGGGCGCCGAGGGGCGCAGCCCCCGGCGGGG
>Ga0207873_1002912_pt1 | contig 13154 bp, 9 predicted proteins | sample BGWIniCompost_FD_187373 | JGI IMG/M metagenome (GOLD analysis project Ga0207873, IMG submission 187373) | Cellulose adapted compost microbial communities from Newby Island Compost Facility, Milpitas, CA, USA - BGW Initial Compost (SPAdes)... ... | reverse complement strand
AGCGTGCGCTCGAGCCGGCGGTCCGAGCGCGCGAGCAGCTCGTTGGCGCGCTCCAGCACGTCGCGTCGCAGGCCCATGCGTGCGGCCACCGCGGTGGCCGACGAGGCGCCCGCCACGCCGGTGCGCAGCCGGTAGGTGGGCGCCAGCGTCGCCGGATCGAACTCGAAGCTCGCGTTCTCGAAGCGCGGGTCGATCTGCGCCATCTCCTTGAGCAGGCCGTAGTGGGTGGTGGCGATCACGCGCGCGTCGGCGTCGGCGAGCGCCTCGAGCACGGCCTGGGCCAGCGCGGCGCCCTCGCCGGGATCGGTGCCGTCGCCGATCTCGTCCAGCACGACGAGGTCGTGCGCGCGCGCGTGGTCCACGATGTGAGCCAGGTTCGCGAGGTGCGCCGAGAAGGTGGACAGGCTCTCGCGCAGGCTCTGGGCGTCGCCGATGTCGGCGAGCAGCCGTTCGCTCCAGTCGACGCGCGCTCCCGGCCCGGCCGGCACGTGCAGCCCGGCGTGCGTGCACAGCACCGCGAGCGCGACCGCCTTCATCGCGACCGTCTTGCCGCCCGCGTTGGGGCCGGAGAGCACGAGCACGCGGATCGGGTCGCCGAGCCGCAGGTCGTTGGGCACCGCGCGCGCGGGGTCGAGCAGCGGATGGCGCAGCTGCGGCAGCACGATCACGCCCTGCCCGCGGATCTCCGGCGCGCTCGCGTTCCACTCGGCGGACAGCGCGCCCCGCGCGAACGCGAGGTCGAGCGCGGCGAGCGCGTCCAGGCTCGCGCGCAGCGCGGGCGCCTCGCGGCCCACCGCGTCGGCGAGCGCGCGCAGGATGCGCGCCGTCTCGCGCGCGATGCGGAGCTCCGCCTCCTTGAGCCGGTTGTTGGCGTCGACCACCGCCTGCGGCTCGATGAACAGCGTGGTGCCGGAGGCCGAGGCGTCGTGCACGATGCCGGGCACGTGCCCGCGCGCGTCGGCGCGCACCGGCAGCACGAAGCGGTCGTGGCGCACCGTGACGAACCGGTCGGACAGGTGCGGCGCGATCGCGGGGTCGGAGAGCGCCGCGTCGAGCCGGCGCTGCAGCTCGCCGGCCAGGCGCCGCGCCTCGGCGCGCGCCTCGGCGAGGACCGGCGACACCGCATCGCGCACGCGCCCTTCGGAGTCGAGCGTCGCGCGGATCTCGTGGGCCAGCTCCTGGTGATCCCCGAGCGCGGCGCCGCGCCCGGCCAGGCGGGGGGCGACCTCGGCCTGGCGGGCGAGGAAGCGCGCGGTGGCGGTGACCGCCTCCACCACCGCCGCGACGTCGAGCAGCTCGCCGGCGCCGAGGTCTCCGCCACGCTCCGCGCGCGCCAGCGCGGAGGCGACGTCGGGCAGCCCGGAGAGCGGCGGCGCCGCCGCCGCGAGCACGGCGCGCGCCTCGTCCGCCTCCGCGAGCCGCTCGCGGGCCTCGTCGGGCGTCTCGGCAAACAGCGCCGCCGGGTCCTCGAGCGCGCGCAGCCCGCCCGGGGTGCGCACGTGCCGGCGCAGGCGCTCCACCACCTGCGGCCACTCCAGGACCTCGAGCGTGCGACGGGAAACCTGCACCGGGCGCGCAAGGCTAGAGCCCCTCCCCCAACCCCGCCCCACCCGCGAGCGGGTCGGGCAGCCCGCAGGCGTCCACGGGACGCGGGCGCAAGTCGTCCGCGCCGTGGCCGGTGCACCTTCGACTGAGCCGCGCCCACCCGTAGGCGCTGGCGCCGGCTCGGCCGTGCGATCACCCGTCGGGTGGGTCGCCTCGGCTGGCGCCGGTGGCGTCACGAGGCGAGGCGACGCAGCTCGAGGACCAGCGCGTGGGCCGGGCCCAGCTCGCGCACGATCGCCTCCATCCGCTCGGGATCGTTGGCCAGGCGCACGAGCTGGCGCCGGATCTCCAGGTTGCCGCGCGCATCGCGCAGCGACGTGCGAAGGCGTTCCTCGAGCTCGCTGGTTCCGGGGTCGCGAACGCGAAATGCCTGGGCCATCGGGATCCCTCCATGCACTGCCGCCACGCCGTTTCCACAAATGCAACGCGCGAACCGTGGGCAGCCGGTGCGGCAAGGCGTCGGCGGGACCAGGAGCAAGGGTCGTGCCGAGCGCCTCGGTCGCGTGGCGGGCCGTCAGTCCGTGGTCGGGGCTTCGACGAACAAGGCGGCGGCGGCCTTCGCAGGCACCGGGCGGGGACGGGGGAGCAGCCCGAGCCCGTGGGCGGCGAGGCCGATCACGTCGGGGGCGGACCAGCCGGCCGCGCGCAGGGCACGCACCCCGCTGTCGCCGTCCGCCTTGCTGAGCTTGCGCCCGCCCGATTTGAGAATCAGCTCGTGGTGGAGGTACACCGGCGGCGCGTCGCGGCCGAGCAGGCGGGCGAGCTGGATCTGGCGGCCCGTCGAGGCGAGCAGGTCGCGGCCGCGGATCACGAGCGACACGCCCTGGCGCAGGTCGTCCACCGTCACCGCGAACTGGTAGGTCCAGTTGCCGTGGCGGTCGCGGATCGCGAGGTCGCCGCACTGCGCGGCGGGCGTCTGGCGCTGCCAGCCGAGCCGCGCGTCCTCGAAGCGCTCCTCGACCTCGGCCAGCCGCAGCCGCCAGGTGACCGGGCCGTCGAGGGGCAGCCCCGCCTCGCGGCAGGTGCCCGGGTAGCGGAGCTCGGCCTCGGCGCCGCCGGGCGCCGGCGCGGCCTGCTCGATCGTGCGCCGGCTGCAGGCGCAGGCGTAGACCAGCCCGCGCGCGGCGAGCTCGGCGGCCGTCTCCCGATACACCGCGTCGCGGTCCGACTGGCGCCCGTCGCAGGGGCCGGCGCGGTAGGCCGCGCTCGGGAACACGTCGGGGACGAAGCCCAGCCAGTCGAGGTCGTCGAGCAGCGCCTCCTCCCACTCGGGCCGGCAGCGCTGGCGGTCGTGGTCCTCGATGCGCAGCAGCACGCGCCCGCCCAGCGCGCCGGCCACGCCCCACACCACCAGCGCGTTCGCCACGTGCCCGAGGTGCAGCAGGCCGGTCGGCGCCGGCGCGAAGCGCGTGAGCGGCCGCGCGGGCAGGCGCGCGCACAGCCGGTCCAGATCGAGCCCGAGCGGCGCGCTCAGATCGCCCGCATTCCCGTCACGTGCTCGCCGAGGATCAGCATGTGGATGTCGTGGGTGCCCTCGTAGGTGCGCACGGTCTCGAGGTTCATCATGTGCCGCATCGCGCAGTAGTCGTCGACGATCCCGTTGGCGCCGAGCAGGTCGCGCGCGAGGCGCGCGATGCGCAGCGCCACGTCCACGTTGTTGCGCTTGCCCATCGACACCATCACGTGGTGCAGCCGGCCCTCGTCCTTGAGCCGCCCGAGCCGCCAGGCCAGCAGCTGGCCCTTGGTGATCTCGGTCAGCATGTAGACCAGCTTCTCCTGGGTGAGCTGCTTGCCCGCCAGCGGCCCGCCGTCGACCACCCGCTCCTGCGTGTAGCGGAGCGCCTCCTCGTAGCAGGCCATCGCGGCGCCGAGCGCGCCCCAGGCGATCCCGTAGCGCGCCTGGGTCAGGCAGGAGAGGGGGCCCTTGAGCCCGACGACGCCGGGCAGCACGGCGTCCTCCGGCACCTCGACGTCGTGCAGGAACAGCTCCGAGGTGACCGAGGCGCGCAGCGAGAACTTGCCCTTGATGTCGCGCGCCTCGAAGCCCGGGCGGTCGGTCTCGACCAGGAAGCCGCGCACGCCCTCGTCGGTGTGCGCCCAGATCACGGCGACCTGCGCCAGCGAGCCGTTCGTGATCCAGCGCTTGGTGCCGTTCAGCACCCAGGAGGAGCCGCGCCGCACCGCGCGCGTGCGCATGCCGGCCACGTGGCTGCCGAAGTCGGGCTCGGTGAGCCCGAAGCAGCCGATCACGCGCCCGGCGGCCAGCTCGGGCAGCCAGCGCTCCTTCTGCTGCTCGGACCCGTACGCATGGATCGGGTACATCACGAGCGCGCCCTGCACCGACGCGAACGAGCGCAGCCCCGAGTCGCCGCGCTCCAGCTCCTGCATCACCAGCCCGTACGCCACGTTGTTCATGCCGGCGCAGCCGTAGCCGTGCAGGTTGGCGCCGAACAGACCGAGCTCCGCCATGCGCGGGACGAGCGCCATCGGGAACGAGCCGTCCTGGCGCACGTGCTCCTGGACGAGGGGCAGGAACTCCTTGCTGACGAAGGCGCGCACCGTGTCGCGGGCGAGCCGCTCCTCCTCGCTGAGCAGGTCGTCGAGGTGCAGGAAGTCGACGCCTTGGAATTCGGCCACGCACGATCTCCTCGAGTCGGGACGGAAATTCGCGGGCAGGATAGACGAAGGGCCCGGCCACCCCTCGGGACCGGGCCCTCGTACTGCTCCTGAGGGAGTCTGGAGCGGGAATCCGGAAGCTAGGCCGCGGCGTCCTGCGCGGTGCCGCGGGCCTTCTCGATCGCGCGCAGCTTGCGGTCGATCGCGCGCAGCTTGCGCTCGAGGCGGTCGATCTCGCCCCGGGTCGCCAGCGGGAAGGCCTCGCGGACCCCAGCCACGCCGGCCGCGATGCGGCTCTGGGCGGTGGCCCGCAGGCTGAGCGCCTGCTTCTGCGCCCGCTTCACGAGCGGCTGGCGGGCCAGCTCCTTCTGCAGGCGGGTGAGCTCCTTCTGTGCGCGCCGCTCGAGCGCCCGGCGCCGGCTCGCGAGCTCGCGCTCGAGCGCCCTGCGCCGCGTGGCGACCTGGCGCTGGATCGTGCGAATCCGGTCGCGGATCTGATCCACGCCCCCCTGGACGCGGCTCGTCTGCTGAGCCATCTCGATCTCCTTCTCGATTCCTGGACGCGCGCAACCTAACACGCCGCGTCATCGCGTCAAGCCGCACGGGCTTTTCTCGTGCGATCTGACGCCTTTCGGACGCTTCTGCGCATCCGGATCCGGACCGGTTCCGACGCGCTGCGGCGAAGCCCCAACACCCTGCACCCGGGGGCGAAAAGGCGCAGGAGAGAGAGAGAGAGTTCCCTAGAAACCGAGGCCTTCGCGCGGCCGCAGGACTGTAGTCTTCCGCGCGGCCCACGGATCCGAGGCGCCCGCGTCCCTGTGGACCGAGCATGGGCTTGCGAGCCAGGAGCCCGTGCGCGGAAGCGTGACCGAGCCGAGCCCGGCTGGCGGCTGCTCTGCGGAGACGGGCGGCCGCGCGGAGGCGCGGCCGCGGCTCACCAGCGAACCACCGCCGAGGCCCAGGTGAAGCCGGCGCCGAAGGCGGTCATCGCCACCAGCTGGCCGCGCTGGAGGCGGCCGTCGCGCACCACCTCGTCGAGCAGCATCGGGATCGAGGCGGCCGAGCAGTTGCCGAAGCGCTCCATGTTGCTCGGGCAGCGCTCGGGCGGGATCCCCATCGACTGCGCCACGTACTCGTTGATGCGCAGGTTCGCCTGGTGGAACAGGAAGAGCGCCACGTCGTCCTGCTTCACGCCGGCGGCGTCGAGCGTGTCGCGCAGCACCTCGGGCATGCGCGTCACCGCGTGCTTGAACACGAAGCGGCCCTCCATCTTCGGGAAGTGCCGCCCCTCGGCCACCATCTGCTCGGTGATGCGGTGCGGGAAGAAGCCCGAGCCGGGCGCCTCGATCCACAGGCGCCGGGCGTGCTCGCCCTGGGCGTGCATGCGCACCGCCAGCACGCCCGAGAGGTCCTCGGGGTCCGTGTTCGCCTCGACGACCACCGCCCCGGCGCCGTCGCCGAACAGCACGCCGACGTCGCGCCCGCGCGTGGTGAGGTCGAGGCCCGTCGAGTGGACCTCGCAGCCCACCACGAGCAGCCGCCGCATCGCGCCCGAGCGCACGAACGCGTCGGCGCAGGCCAGCGCGTAGAGGAAGCCGCTGCACTGCGCGCGCAGGTCGAAGCAGGGGATCTCGGGCGCGCCCAGCCGATGGTGCAGGAAGAACGAGGTGCCCGGGAACTCGTGCTCGGGCGAGAGCGTGGCGAGCACGATCGCGTCCAGGTCCTCGACGCCCACGCCCGCCGCCTCCAGCGCCCGGCGCGAGGCGACCTCGGCGAGCATCGCCGGCGTCTCGCCCTCCGACACGTGGCGGCGCTCCACGATGCCCGAGCGCTGGCGGATCCACTCGTCGCTCGTGTCCATGAGCTTCTCGAGGTCGTGGTTGGTCACCACGCGCTCGGGCACGCACATGCCGGTGCCGACGATTCGGGTGCGCACGTTCACGGTTCCCCCCTTGGTTCAGGCGCCGAGCGAGGCCAGGCGCTCGCGGCTGCGGACGTCCACCTCCTCGCTCCACAGCCGCTTCTCGACCGCCTCGAGCAGCTCGCGCAGGCCGAGCCCGCGCAGCGCCGAAATCGCCACGCCGCCCTCGCGGGCCGCGAGCTCGCGGCCCTGCCCGGGCGGCAGGCGGTCGATCTGGTTGAAGACCAGGAGCTCCGGCGTGTCGTCGAGCTCCATGGCTTCGAGCACGCGGCGGACCGCCGCGATCCGCTCGCGGTAGTCGGGCGCCGCGGCGTCGACCACGTGCAGGAACAGGTCGGCGTCGCGCAGCTCCTCGAGCGTGGCGCGGAAGGCATCCTGGAGATCGGCGGGCAGGTCGCGGATGAAGCCCACCGTGTCGGTCACGATCACCTCGCGCTCGCGCGGGAAGCGCAGGCGCCGCGAGGTCGGATCGAGGGTGGCGAAGAGCTTGTCCTCGGCCAGGACGTCGGCGTGGGTGAGCGCGTTCAGCAGCGTGCTCTTGCCCGCGTTCGTGTAGCCCACGATCGAGAGCACCGGCACGCCGCGCCGCATGCGGCGGCGGCGGCGTCCTTCGCGCTCGCGGCGCAGGCCGGCCAGCTCCTTCTGCAGCCGCGCGATCCGCTCGCGCACGCGGCGCCGGTCGACCTCGAGGCGCTGCTCGCCCGGTCCGCGCCCGCCGATCCCGCCGCCCAGCCGCGAGAGGCCGAGATCCTGCTGCGCGAGGCGCGGCAGCCGGTACTGGAGCTGGGCCAGCTCGACCTGGAGCTTGCCGTCCCGGCTGCGGGCGCGCTGGGCGAAGATGTCGAGGATCAGCTGCGTGCGGTCGATCACGCGCAGGTCGAGCTTCTCGGCCAGGTTGCGCGCCTGGGCCGGCGCGAGATCGCGGTCGAAGATCACGAGGTCGACGTCGTGGCGGAAGGCCGCCACGGTGAGGTCCTCGAGCCGCCCCTCGCCGATCACGGTGCGCGGGTCGATGCGCGGGCGGTGCTGCACGATCACGTCGACCACCTCGACGCCGGCCGTGCGCGCCAGCTCGCGCAGCTCCTCGATGGCGTCCTCGGTCTCGGCCCGGCTGCGGCCGGCGCTCACGGCGACCAGGATCGCGCGCTCGCCGGCCCCGACCGCGCGCGTGCGGTCGGCGCGCGCGAGCTCCTCCTCGAGGGCGCCGATCCAGTCGCCGAAATCGAGCTCGAGCCGCGAGGGCGCGACCCCGGGCAGCCGCTCGATCACGTTGCCGTCGTCGGCCGCCGGGCGCAGGTGCGCGACGTGCGCGTCGCCGGGCAGCCCGTCGTCCTGCACCTCGATCGCGACCATCGCGTCGAGCCGCAGCTTGGCGAGGTCGGTGAGGTCGTCGTGGCTGAGCGGCTCGCCGGCGCCGAGCCGGGTGCGCAGGCAGCGCAGGCCGCGCAGGCGGCCGTGGCCCGCCCGCAGCCGGCCCCAGTCGGGCATCTCCAGCCGGCCGCGCGTGTCGCCGACCATCACGTGCGTCACCGCGCCTCGCCGATCCACCAGCACGCCCACCGCCCGGCGGATCTCCTGGCTCAGCTCGGAGAGCTCGCGGGCGAACTCGTGGGTGACCAGTCGATCGGCAGGGAGGTGGCGGCGGTAGAGGCGCTCGAGCGCACGGACCTGGCTGGCCTTGAGGCCCTGGGTATGGCCGAGAACGCGGATGGTGACTGGCTCCTGGAAGGAATCGTCCGGGCGCGGTTGGACGGGGCTCGCGGTGGATGGATGCGCGCAGAGTAACCCAGCGCCGTGGGCCGGGCCCCGGCCCCGAGGGGATCGCGCCCGAGCCTTTGCGCGGGCCAAGCGGGGGGTGTTGCGGTGTGGCTACCATGCCGGGCTCCGCTGACCGCGGGGCGCGCCCTCCTGCGGGCGAGGCCCGGAGCGGCTTTCGGAGCGGATCTCGGGGGTTCGGGCTCGGAGTCGCAGGGGACGCGCGGGCGCGGCCGGGCGGGTCGGGTGCCGAATCGGGTCCGGGCGGCCACTCACCAGGGACCCTCGCGTTCGCGGTGAGGCTTCGACGAGGGAGGCGGGCTTGAGCGAGGTGGCGTCGCAGGCGCGTCCGCTCGCGGTGGTGATCCTGGCCGCCGGCCAGGGCAAGCGGATGAATTCCGGGCTGGTGAAGGTGCTCCACGAGGTCGCCGGCCGGCCGATGCTGGCGTGGTCGCTGGAGTTGGCCGCCGGGCTCGACCCGCAGCGGCTCGTGGTGGTGGTGGGCCGCGACGCCGAGCTCGTGCGCGCGCGCTTCGCCGACCACCCGCTGTTCGCCGAAGGGCGCGCCTGCTTCGTCGAGCAGGCCGAGCGGCGCGGCACCGGGCACGCGGTGCAGATGGCGCGCCCGGCGCTCGACGGCTTCGCCGGCGACGTGCTGATCCTGTACGGCGACACCCCGCTGCTGCGCCGCGCCACGATCGAGCGCATGCGCGCCCACAAGGCCGCGGCCGGCCTCGAGCTGCTCATCCTCTCCGCGCCCGAGCCGATGCCCGGCGTGATCGTGCGCGGGCCCGACGGCCGCGTGGAGCGGATCGTCGAGCTGGTGGACGCGACCCCGGAGGAGCGGCGCATCCGCGAGGGCAACACCGGCGTGTACCTGGTGGACGCGGACTTCCTGTGGAAGGCGCTCGAGCAGGTCGACGACCGCAACGCGCAGCGCGAGCTCTACCTCACCGACATCGTGAAGATCGCCGTGCGCGAGGGGCGCACGCTCGACGCGCTGTGCCTCGAGGACGCCGGCGAGGCGCTCGGCATCAACACGCGCGCGGAGCTGGCGCGCGCCAGCGCGGTGGCCCGGCGGCGCGTGGTCGAGCAGCTGATGGACGAGGGCGTGACCTTCGTCGATCCCGAGGCCGTGTGGCTCGACGCCGACGTCCGGATCGGCCGCGACACGGTGGTCGAGCCCGGCGTGGTGATCAGCGGCCCGACCCGGATCGGCGAGCGTTGCCGGATCAAGGCCCACACGGTGATCGAGTCGTCGGAGCTGGCCGACGACGTCGTGGTCGGGCCGTCGGCGCACCTGCGACCCGGCAGCCGGCTCGGACCCGGCGTGCGGATCGGCAACTTCGTCGAGGTGAAGAACAGCACGCTGGGCGCGGGCGTGAAGGCGGACCACCTGTCGTACATCGGCGATGCGGAGGTGGGGCCGGGCGCGAGCTTCGGCTGCGGCGCGATCACCGTGAACTACGACTGGCAGGCCAAGCACCGCACCGAGGTCGGCGCGGACGCCTTCGTGGGCTGCAACGCCAACCTGATCGCGCCGGTGCGGATCGGCGACCGCGCGTACGTGGCGGCCGGATCGACGGTCACCGACCCGGTGCCCGACGGCGCGCTCGCCGTCGCGCGCGAGCGCCAGCGCAACGTCGAGGGCTGGGCGGACCGCAAGCGACCGAAGCGAACGGGCGGAGCCCGGCGCGGCGGCGGCGGGAACGGCGGAAAGGAGTAGCGGCATGTGCGGGATCGTCGGCTACATCGGGCGGGAGCTGCGCGCGCACGAGGTGCTGCTGGACGGGCTGCGCCGTCTCGAGTACCGCGGCTACGACTCCGCCGGCGTGGCGATCTTCGAGGGCGACACGATCGCGATCCGCCGCGCGGTGGGGAAGCTCACCAACCTCGAGGCCGTGCTGCGCGAGCGCCCGGTCGCGGGGCGGATCGGGATCGGCCACACGCGCTGGGCCACCCACGGCAAGCCCTCCGAGCGCAACGCCCACCCCCACAAGGCCGGCTCGGTCGTGGTCGTGCACAACGGCATCATGGAGAACTACCGCGAGCTGCGCGCGGAGCTCGAGGCGAGCGGCCACACCATCGTCTCCGACACCGACACCGAGCTGATCGCGCACCTGATCGACGACCAGCTGCGCGCGGGCGCCGATCTCGTGCGCGCGGTGCGCGAGGCGTGCGCCCGCGTGGTGGGCTCCTACGCGTTCGGCGTGCTCTCCGAGACCGACCCCGACCACATCGTGGTCGCCAAGCAGGGCGGCAGCCCGATCGTGCTCGGCGTGAGCGAGAAGCAGAGCTTCCTGGCCAGCGACATCCCGGCCATCCTGCCCTACACGCGCCAGATGCTGTTCCTCGAGGACGGCGAGTTCGCGGTGCTCTCCGAGGACGGGGTGCAGATTCTCGACCGCGACGGCCGGCCGATCGACCGCGAGCCGCGCTCGATCGGCTGGGACCCGGTCTCCGCGGAGAAGGGCGGCTACGACCGCTTCATGCAGAAGGAGATCTACGAGCAGCCGCGCGCGATCACCGACACGATCGGCACGCGGGTGCGCGAGGCGGAGGGCGACGTCGAGCTCGACGGCATCGACCTCTCGCCCGAGAAGGTGGCGGCGATCCGGCGCATCGCCCTCGTGGCGTGCGGCACGGCCTGGCACGCCTGCCTGGTCGGCAAGTACATGATCGAGCAGCTGGCCGGCATCCCCTGCGAGGTCGATCTGGCCAGCGAGTTCCGCTACCGCGACCCGATCCTGGGTCCCGACGTGCTGGTGATCCCCGTCTCGCAGTCGGGCGAGACGGCCGACACGCTGGCCGCGCTGCGCGAGGGCAAGGCGCAGGGCTCGCGGGTGCTCGCGGTGTGCAACGTGCGCGACGCCACGATCGCGCGCGAGAGCCACGACGTGCTCTACACCCACGCCGGCCCCGAGATCGGCGTCGCCAGCACCAAGGCCTTCACCACCCAGGTGGTGGCGCTCTACATGCTGGCGCTCAAGCTCGGGCTGGTGCGCGGCAAGCTCGGGCGCGACGACGCGCGGCGCCGCCTGCAGGACCTGATGCGGCTGCCGCGGCTGGTCGAGCAGACGCTCCAGCTCGACCCCCAGATCGAGCAGATCGCCCGCAAGTACATGCACGCGACCGACTTCCTGTACCTGGGCCGCGGCGTGATGGTGCCGATCGCCTTCGAGGGCGCGCTCAAGCTCAAGGAGATCTCCTACATCCACGCGGAGGCCTACGCGGCCGGCGAGATGAAGCACGGGCCGATCGCCCTGATCGACGAGAAGATGCCGGTGGTGGTGATCGCCACCCGCAGCCCGATCTACGACAAGGTGGTGTCGAACCTCGAGCAGGTGCGGGCGCGCGACGGCATGGTGATCGCGATCGCCAGCGAGGGCGACGAGTCGATCGCCCAGAAGGCCAACGACGTGATCTACGTGCCCGACCTGGGCCCCTACCTGAGCGCGGTGCTGGTCACCGTGCCGCTCCAGCTGCTCGCGTACCACATCGCCATGCTGAAGGGCACCGACGTCGACCAGCCGCGCAACCTCGCGAAGAGCGTCACGGTCGAGTAGGACGCCCTTTCTACACCTTGCAGAGCCACTGCCGTGCGACGCACGCGGCCGGCGCGCCGTCGTGTGGAACGGCTCTTGCACCCCTCTCGCGCGACCCGAAGGTCACGAAAGGAGACCCCATGGCATCGCGCAAGAGCTCCTCCCGGCGCACGCCGCGCAAGAAGGCGGCTCGCCGCCCGGCGCGTCGCGCCACCCGGATGGACGCCATCGCCCTGCTCAAGGACGACCACCAGCGGGTGCGCTCGCTCTTCGAGCGCTTCGAGCGCACGCGCGGCGAGGCGCAGAAGCAGAAGCTCGCCGAGCAGATCTGCAGCGAGCTCACCGTGCACGCGAAGATCGAGGAGGAGATCTTCTACCCGGCCGCGCGCGAGGCGATCGGCGACGAGGATCTGATGAACGAGGCCGAGGTGGAGCACGACACGGCCAAGGAGCTGATCGCCCGGATCGAGGCCACCTCGCCCTCCGACGAGAAGTTCGACGCGCTGGTGACCGTGCTCGGCGAGTACGTCATGCACCACGTGAAGGAAGAGGAACGCGAGATGTTCAAGCAGGCGCGCCGCGCCGGCATGGACCTCGCGGCGCTCGGCGAGCAGCTCGCGGAGCGCAAGCGGGTGCTGACGAGCGGCTCGACCGGCGAGCGGATCGTGGGCCGGCTCGCGGCCGCGGTGGGCGGGCGCGAGCGCTAGCCGCCGGCGTCGCCGGGACAGGCCGGGGGCGGGCGGCGGCGTTATCATGGCCGCCCCCTCCGCCGCCGTCCGAACCGGAGACGCGTCCTGTCCGAGTCCGCCCTGCCCGGCGTGGAGTCGCTGCTCGCCGGCCTGAACCCCGAGCAACGGCTCGCCGTCGAGACGACCGAAGGTCCCCTGCTGGTGCTGGCGGGCGCCGGCAGCGGCAAGACCCGCGTGCTGGTGCACCGCATCGCCTACCTGATCGGCGCGTGCGGGATCCCGGCCGAGTCGATCCTCGCCGTCACCTTCACCAACAAGGCGGCCGGCGAGATGCGCGAGCGGGTCGAGAAGCTGCTCGGCCCCGAGGCGGCGGGCGTCTGGGTCTCGACCTTCCACGCCACCTGCGTGCGGATCCTGCGCCGCGAAGCGGGCAAGCTCGGGCTCTCGCGCGGCTTCGCCATCTACGACGAGGACGACGCGCTCGCCACCGTGAAGGAGGCGCTGCGCCGGCGCGGCATCGATCCCAAGGCCGCCGACCCGCGCCGGTTGCGCTGGCGCATCGACCAGTGGAAGAACGCCGGCGTGCTGCCGGCCCAGGCCGCCGAGCAGGCCGGCGACCTCGAGGCCCGCGACGCCGCCGAGACGTACGCCGTCTACCAGCGCCTCCTGCGCGAGGCCGACGCGCTCGACTTCGGCGACCTGATCCTCCAGGTCGTCGAGCTGTTCGATCGCTTCCCACAGGTCCTCGAGCACTACCAGCGGCGCTGGCAGTACGTGCTGGTCGACGAGTACCAGGACACCAACCGGGTGCAGTACCGGCTCGTCAACCAGCTGGCGCGCGCGCACGGCAACCTGTGCGTGGTGGGCGACCCGCAGCAGTCGATCTACGGCTGGCGGGGCGCCGACATCCGCAACATCCTCGACTTCGAGCGCGACTTCCCGCAGGCGAAGGTGGTGGCGCTCGAGCGCAACTACCGCTCGCGCCGGCCGATCCTGGACGGCGCCTCGGCGGTGGTGGCGAAC
>Ga0207873_1002911_pt1 | contig 13156 bp, 20 predicted proteins | sample BGWIniCompost_FD_187373 | JGI IMG/M metagenome (GOLD analysis project Ga0207873, IMG submission 187373) | Cellulose adapted compost microbial communities from Newby Island Compost Facility, Milpitas, CA, USA - BGW Initial Compost (SPAdes)... ... | reverse complement strand
AAATCCGTACGCCGTTCGTGGCGCTCAATTTCCTCTACTGTCGTATCAGGATATCTTTCCTTTAACGCTTGAAATTGTGGATATTCGCTAGATACCAACTTGCGCAGCTCATCATCTGTCATAGAGTTAACAGGCTTTAACATTGTGGTAAATAATACAACAAAGGTGATACCCACGACAAGACCTGCAATTACAGGAATCGCAATGCCATCATCCATAGAAACAATCTACTAAAAGATATTTTTGAACGTTCTGCATCTTCATTCGTAGATCTGTCCTTCTCACTCATACAGTCATAGTATCTTACATTTCATCTCATTTTAGTAGTTCATCTACATGCTCGCTCCAAAAACATAGAGACGGGAGATTGCCAGCATAATTTGGAGAGATTTGGCATAAAAGACAACTATCTTAGTCATCAGACCATGTTCTATCGCATTCTCCTGCAACAGTATCTGCATGTTCGTCGTTCGCTATCTTTACTTTTGCCAGGATAGATTGAAACATGATAGACCAAAGCCTAGTGATCATTCATTATCAACTGATAGACTGCCTTCCTTGATATGCCCGAATATTCAAAAGACACGCTCACCATCCAGCGGAACCAATGTCAGAACAAAAACATGAAAACTTGTGTGTATGTTGCGGAAGACTATGCTCGTTTTCTTACCTTCCTAATTTTCTTAACTGCAAAAATGCCTATCACTAATGCCATGCCCGAACCTATCATAGTCGAAAGCGATACAGGGTCAAGCATTGGCGGAGGCGTTTCTGTTTCACAATTAAGACCCAAACAAGGACGCAACTTTGCTATGATTGTGGTGTCCGAGCATTGTTCGAGTTCAATGCCGAGCCTCCTGCATTCTTCCAACTGTTGTATTGTCGCATTCACTGAGGGACCGCCATACTGAGCATGGGCTATCTGCGTAATAGTCAAGATACTGAACGTAAGAATCACGATAGACGACCATGCAGGAGACAAACAAGGATAGTATGATGGTAGCGAAAGAAAAACCTAATGTCAGAACACCTTGGTTTCGATTTTACTGTTCTTTCTCTTACTTATCAGATATAGTCATGCACTAGCTATCAAGTATTACACTCTTATCGCTTTTTTAGTATATTTCAGTCACTTCAATCTATTATTCCAGCCCCATCCCTTTCGCCCAAAAATTCACAGGCTGCAAAATCCGTGTTGCCTAGTTTCTATATGTAGTGGTGGCTTTTGTAGTCAGCTCTGCATACTCTTCAGGTTCCAAAACAACTACGGTTCCATGCATCCACGGATGTATACTGCAATGGTAGCCATAAGTGCCAGCCTTGCTGAAAGTATATTGAAACAGTTCGCCATAATGCAGAGAGGCGCCAGCAGTCGGGCTGTCTGTGCCGCCGTGAAGGTGGGTTGCGTTGAAGAACCCAGAGTCGCCGTTGTCGTCTGCCAAGACGGTGCTTTCTGAATAATCGTCATTAATCCATATGACTTTATTATTTTGACTAATAACGACAGTGATTTTTGAAGGTTCAAAGTTCTTGGGAGAGTCTGGCTGCGATGCACCACGAGGAAGTCTAACAACCGAATAAACATCTTCGACTTCACCTGTGGGTCCATGTGAGTTGCCACCTACCAGTTCTCTAGGAGCGATGTAAAACATGCCAATTATGACACCACAGCTATAGTTATTCCAACGACATAACCTGTTATGCCCAATGATTGGAAATGTAAGACGATAAGTTGCTTTTGAGCCTTTGTCCACGCTACTAACTGGCCTTTGGTACCAGATCTTGCCAGTTCAGCCCCACAAGGACAATTCCAACCGATCCTAACAACAGGACTGCAAGCAGGTAGCGCATCGATGCTTCAAAGTTCTCCTTTGCATCCGCAGCAGTCAATCCCACTCCAAGGCATACTATGCACTCTGCTTCTTGGTCTGCCTCCTTTTGCAGCTCGGAATACTTCATGTACCTGCTGACGCTAAACTGGGCTATCGGTATGACAGCAAGAATCATCAAGAAGCCCATAATTCCAAGTTTTTTCATTAAGAATCCTGACTTCCTGTGATACCTATTACCGTAAAATCAGCCGATACGCTCTTGCTTTGGTCAGGCAGTGAAGCAGAAATTATATAGCCTCCAGCATGTTTCAGAGTTATCGCTGCGCTGGCTGTTATAGCATAATTACCTTCTCCACCAAAGCCCTCTTCGCTTATCCTGTGCACCAACCGTTCCGCTTGCCATATCAAGTGGGGTTCATCTGCTCTTTCTGGAGGTGGACAACTTATAGGAGCAGCCATGTATTGGTAGATCAACACAGCCTCTCCTCCTCCAACTCCGCCTCCTGCATCAACCCTCCAGATGGAGACATTTGGCGATGCACATATGCCATAGGTATGCACTGTAAAGTCAAGGCGCTCCCCGACCTGATAGGTTGCTTTTGGCATCTCTATCTCAACTGATGGGTAAGGGTTTGCAGCAGGAAGAGTAGGCTGCTGATTCAGAGCGTCGTTTGCAGAGATAATCAATACTACTGCAATTGCGCCAGCTATCACAAGCATTCCAATTATAATTGATGTTCTTGCCTGCTTCATTGGAGACGAACTTGACACCTTGTTGGATAATGATTGGTGCCATCTTTTGAGTCTTTATGCAAAAAGCGAGTTCTGGTGAGTATTCGACTGATGGAAACCTTTCCACCTTTCAGTCTTTTAGTTCTTTAAGAACCTCGCCAGAATCTGCATCCACCCAATAATGATATCCCCTCTGCCCAAATTCTGTTGATGTTATCACCCTCACTTCCCAAAAGTACTTGTTCTCATATGCGTCCAGTGGCGTTCCTTCAAAAGTATGGAGCCACATGTCGGCAAGAGATTCTTCATCTACTATAAAGGATAATCCATTGCTTGTTACGTGGATCAACTCTGCTTTTGCTTCTTTAGTGGCATTATCATTGGGCAAGTAGTCTGGATACCGTCTTGGTTCCTTGTCGACCTCGGTCAATGCCAACCTTATTGCATCGTCTTTCGATACTGCAAATGGTTCTGCATTAATGGCGGTCTGCTGATATACAAACATCGCTGCTGTGATTACACCTGCTCCGAACAGAATGATTGTCAGCAATTTCACTACTTTACTATTGTTCAGACCTTGTGCGCCGTTTGGAGATGACAAGGACTTGAATTAATGTCATTGGCAGCCTTAATTAGTTTCCTTTGAGGAAGCCATTCGTATTAGCGATTCAATTCTGTTATCTACAAGATTCAGGCTGATGCCAGCAGCCGCTTGAGATGGAGTGTTGCCGTCTACTCCTTTGTATAATTTTGAGTCTTTACCTGCTAGTATTCCACCAAAGATTCTGCAATAGCCGCTAGTTGTTCCAGTGGAATGTCAGTTGACCGAGCCTGTATCTTTACAATGGTTCCTGTCTTATCGTCAACTACCCATATCGTGGCAGGATGCTCGTTTTCAGACCTATGGACTATTTCGCCATTTTCGTCTATCGCTATCGATTCAGACAATCCCCTGTCGTATCCGACGGCATGCATCCTGCCATTCTGGAAAACGTAGCTCTTTGCTTCAAGCCCGCTTTCTGCAAAGCTTGCCATGGCTCTCTGGACATACTCTTCACCAGTTCTTGCGCTGCTTACACTGCTTAGAGGAGATTCGACAATCTCGATATACCCTTCCTCCGGTGATGCAGGGTTGTCTGGATCGCATACTGGACGGGTGAAATACTGCATATGGACTGCTATATCTGGCGGTACAAAGTCTACTGACTGTAGGGAATAGCCATCGGGCAGTGTCTCTGGCACCAGTATTTCAAATAAAGCATTTTCCTTTACTTCTTCAATGCTATACCAACAGAGAACCTCTTCACTGTTGTTGTTTGGCGAGCCACTGACAAATATTGAGGAGAACACAAATACTAGCATTATTCCAACGGCCAAGCCTGCGACTACAGGGATTGTTATGCTGATTGCCAACTAGTGCTATGCGTGTGTAGAGCTTCTTTTTAGCGTTTATCCAAACAATCTCGTGATTTGCTTTTTGAGCCTTTGGTTGCTTTGATGCTATGACATTACGCAGAATCAATTGAGGTGACAGAGTCAACAGAAATGACTCCTGTCACATCAGTTGCTCGAAATTGTTCTGGGATGGTTGTGCTGAATCTTCCAGTAATCTGAAAATGTCCCTGATTGGCAAGCCCTCGTAAATCATCAATGTCATGGTCTGTCAGAACAAAGTAAGCACCATCGCTTGACCGGAATCCGGAGATGCATATGTCCAGCACCTTTGTTGGCACACAATCTACAAACATTCCTTTTACCGTAATCTCTTGGCCGTTTACGAAAAAGAATGGGATTTCCGCAGTGGAGAACGAGTCTCCTTCACTAAACGGACGGATGGTGATGAAAAGCATACCAGCTGACACTGCGGCGATGCCGCCTATAATCATCAACTGCTTCTTTAACAGAAGCGAGCTTCCTCTTTCCATGTTGCTATAGACAGGATTATGATAATTGCACCATTTTTTTAAGTTTTTATCCAAACACAATCCTGTTGCACGGTAGATATGTAACTACTACGTCACCCAATGTGTCTCGATATTTCCATTTGATGCATTGACAGTCACCCAATGGGCATCCAGAGCTCCAAACCTCAAAGTCACATGCCAGTAGAACATGTCCCTGGCAAGTGAATGTAGCGGAGCATTATCAACAAGAGTCTTCTCCAACGTATCGGCATCAACTTCAAATGCGCCTCCATTTTCGTCCAGATAGTACAGTGTGGAAGTGATATCTCCCTGACCTCTTGATTCTGCGCCATGAGTTTCATTGAGAGCTATTGTGATTGCATCGTCTCTTGAAAGTAATCCAAGGCTAGATGGATCTGGGATTGTCGTCACATTTACCCTATAGTGATAAGCTGCATCGTGCCTTGACGGCTCCAGCCAAGCAGTGTGCACGCTAAGGATATACGCATCAGGAGGCATGTCTACAATATAGCTAGAGGCAGCGGTTTCCTGAAGTCGCAATTCTGTTTGGCCATACTGCGAATCAAGAATGTAGATGTCCAGTTCATCGGGCTGGCTATACTCTGTTACCTTAAATGCAATTTCCGATCTCCTTTGGATTGTGACAACTTCATCTGGCACCACCGATGCAAGGGCTGAATCCGCACAGAAGTCCCTTCCGCAATAGCTGCCGATGCCTCCTTCATACCACCTGTCGCTTCCATTAATCTGGAGCAGCATGGGCGGAGGCTCTACGAACACCGAATTTCGAGGAAGTGCATATGCAGCAAAAAACGAAAAGATCACTACAAATGCAATTCCAACTGCAAGACCCGCCGCTACAGGTTTTGCAAGGTGATTGCCGCCAGCCACCTTGTTTGATAGCTTGTTGATTGTATTAAGATTTTACCCAAAAACCACATCAGTTGCTTTTCAAAGTCAGGCTCCGTGCAGTATCGTGGATTTGAAGTATATTTACGGTAGCCTGTCTTTCATCGCCACTTGCAACAGCTATGCTAGGGTGATGATCCGAGCACACCTAGCATGTAAATAGTAAATCCCACAATGCAGCCTGCCAATCCCCAGAGAAATATCGTGGCGGGAATGAGCATGGTTGTTAAAGAATACAACGACAGTGCATTGAGCATGTCATGCGTCCACGGGTTGACAAAAACAGGAATGAAATGGTCATCGCCTGTTCGATACAATGTCTGATAGTCAAGCACTCCAATTATCGCTCCAAATGCCCGGAAGACATACACCACTATGACATGGCTGGCTGACAAGAATCTTCTGCTGCTGGGGTGCCTGACCTGACTAACCGGCATCACAACTCATACCGGGATTCAACTTATAAAAGAAAAGCCAAGCCTCGCCTCAGAAAAGTCCTCGGCCCTCGGCTAAACATGTAGTAGATCCTTGCCGCACTGAAAGAAAGGAGTATAGAAATTACCATCAGATTCTCGGCCACATCCCAGACTGAGCCATAGGTTTGGTATGCCTGCAAAAAACCCAATAGAAGCATCAGTGACTGGTACAGCACAAAAGTGGACAGTGCTATGTTCAGCCATCTGGCCAGCCTATATCCATACAAAGTTAGAATCCCTGTTAGCAGGCCAACTGTTGCCAGAAACATGGATAGCCAAGAAAAGAGGAACACAAAAACTCCTCCAACAGGCATAATGGCTACCGTCAAGGTCAGCAACAGGTCTATACTTGTAATTGGATAGGCTGGGCTAAGTGATCGAAATACAGCAAACGCAAACAATAGCACGCTTGCAGCCACCATCCAAAAGCCAATTATCGTAACGCCGAAGGGCCGCCTGCTGCCATGTTGCTCTTGTGTGGCAGGGGCTCCCAATGGAATAGATAAAGAGCTCTTGCACTAATATTTTTGTGAAAATTTTCAGGCGCAGTTTAGCTTCGAAGACAGCTCTCCAATGTCCGGGTTGGTAATTTCCTTTTCATATGTGTCATCATATCCTAGACACTTTACATAAGTTGCAATCGGCACCTCCCTCGAATCTATGATTACAGTGATTTTTGCTCCACGGTCTCCTTCGCCGAAATACGGGCTCGTGGTTATGATATACTGCGCAACTGCCTTGACATCTAGGGGCTTGAACTTGTCAAGGGTTTCCTGATTCTTGTCGAGCCTTCCATTGGTAGTACCTGAAAACCTATCTCCTGCTTCCTTTACTATCTCGACATTGCCAGCAATACACCACAGCTTGTCGTTTTCTCTAAACTCCTGTTCAGTAGAGTGGCCTTGTAACAGTTGAAGGCTCGTTAGTTGCAGTTTTTCCAGTTGCACTGTCTGTTCAAGTGTCGGTGCTACTACTTTTGTTATTCCAGCTCTCAAGCATTCAGGATGGTTGGTACCTTCATCACTGCTTGCGGCTGTAATAGAGTACGCAAAGAACAAAGAGAGTGCAAAAGCTGATGTAGTGCCTGCAATTAGGATAGCTCGTGTCCTCATAGGACTGCCAGTATTATGCAAGCAGAGGCACTTATTTTACCATTACTATGCAGCTAGCATATCTATCAGCATTCGTTCTCCTCAAATTTTTTGAACGCGAGCATCCTGATTGATTTACTCAGTAGATCTGCCACTATGCAAAATTCTCCATTACGTTCAGTAGCCCCTTCATCCAAGGATGTATCTCGCAATGATAACCATAATAGCCCGGTTCTACAAATACAAACTCAAACGACCTACCCGGCTCAATCACTCCTGAATCAAATTCTCTTCCCAGTAAATCCACATAGCCAGTATCGGAAGTGACAGTATGGCTGACGCTATCATAGTTGAACCATACAGTAGCATTGAACAACGTCTCAAATACCTGAGCGGGTCTGTAGCCTTTGTTGATACCTGTGGCATTTTGGGCAACCTCTGACGCATTCTGTACAATTTCAATAGATACTCCATCATCCTCAGGATTCTCTATCAGCTGATTTAGCTCTTGTATGGTAAGCCTATTTTCAAGAATGGACCTTGGCAGCGTTGGTGTTTGCACAATAAGGGGTGTAGATGATACCACCTTACCAGTTTCCGCATCAATTATGAGATGGATGTCCGGATCATATCCGCCATCATCAACGATGGCGCCAACTTCATACACCAATCTATCTCTGGCAGATTCTCCAAAACTCCCAAGTGGACAATTCAAAGAAGGTTGATCGCAGATTTTTTCAAACTTGCCATCATCATCTTTTGCCTCATCAGCCATGTACATGGTACCATTTGCATGCACAAAGACAAGAGTCAGGCTAAGTAACTCCGGATTTGTCTTTACGTCTGACAACTCCCATCCAGGAGCTATAGAGCGCAAGTATTGTTGATACTCTTCATCTTCTTCCAATTCCCGTGAAAAGTTGTAGTAGTGGACGTGCAGGTACGCTTCCTGATAGTCCGGCACTATCCGTCTATACTCCATCTCGATAATATCAATAGCTTGTGCCTGCGATATTTTTGGTTCAGTAGGTATTACCTCTGGATTATGCGGCTGAGTATAGTTTGCTTGGTAGGATGCATACAGGAATGAAAACAAGATAGCGAAAGTAAGGATAGATAAAAGGACGCTAGAGCGCCAGCCCACATTTACTATTCATGGTATGGATTCATTTTATCCTTATCTAGATCGTCAACAGTTTTTCTCTTTTAGGGGTAGCATCATCTGCTTAGTGTCTGCATAGCCCCATCATAGCATCAGTAATAGTATTTCACAAGCGCCTGAAGTTCCCGTGATTTGATATATCGCTAACGATCTGAAAAAGGTTGAAAAAGCGCATAGATGGCAGATAAAGCGTGCAGAAATCTGAAGGCAACCATGGCGACATCACTTTGCCGGTTGCCGTTGGATTGGCAGTGGGCATCGGGTTTCTGGTAATTCTAGCTTATTCTGTAGGCAATTTACCACCCATAGCAAGGACATTTGAGCGACCATCGCAATTCGACGAGTTTACAGTCCCAGACCAGCTTGCAGAGGTAAAGCTGCTAAAGGAAAAATACCCATCAGATATTACGCAAGAAGGGTTTGGTCGCAATCAAAATGAACATACCATTCAGTTCTATTACCTAGTAGCAAAAAGTGTAGATGTGGATGGTGATGGTCGTAGCGAAACAGTCCGTCAGCTTGAACTCACGCTAACATACGATGAAAGTGAAGGTACGCTGGAAGAGAATCCTGATGCAAAGCTTTTTGGAATGCAAATACGATGCATCGAGCCTGCAGTCTCGATTATTCGAGCAAATGATGTTGTTATTGATTCAGCTGAAGATGGCGAGGTCAGGAACTTTATCCAAAAGTCCGAGTGCATATACTAGCAAAATATGCTACTTGCGCTCTTGTTTTTGAGTCTCTGGTTACTTTATTTTTCGCAAGGTTACGAATGCGACCGCTCCTGCTATAGCAGCTCCTGCTCCAATCATGTACATTGAATTGTTGATTGCATCTTGCTGGTCTTGGAGTCTTTTCATTTCTTCATCTGAGAGAGGCAGGTCTCCGCCGGTGCGTATTCTGGCTAATAGAGCTGCTTCACTGCAATTTGCTAAATCAATATCAAGCCTTTCGCACTCTTTTACCATCTCAGGCGAGAGTGGCGTTCCGTATGCATCTGGCGCTTCGCCATTTAGGTTGTAGTAGCGCCAGACGTTATAGTTGGCAAAGTTGTTTGGAGAACTTTCTGTTTCTACCCATTGTCGCAGTAAGCCATTTTGGATTGCCATGTCCATTTCTGCCTTCTTTTCTTCCATCCATTCTTTGCCCTTGTATTCGTAATATTGCTGCCAGACTTGCAGCAGGTACTCTTTTGAATAAGGCGGAGTGTCAAGGCAAGGCTTGTCAGGCCAGTCCTCGTCTGCTATGCAAGCCGCATGGGCGGGTTGCTCTAGCGTGGTTGGGAGGGCTGCGAAAGCCACCGCTAATATAATTATAGTTCCTACAGCAAGTGCACGTAAACGTGGCAAACCTATGCTATTATGTCCACCACATTCTTTTGAGCTTTTACCCAAACAACATTAAATGTTTTTGAGCCTTTACCTACTTTATTTTCCACATCGTCACCAACGCAGCAACCCCAGCAATTGCTGCTCCGATGCCAACCATGTACATGGAATCGGTGATATCTCTCTGTGCATCCTCAATAATTTCCACCTCTTGTTCTGATAACAGTGCCTGTTTAGATCTGCTTTGCATTGTTGCAACATCACTGCAGTCCTGTTCAGAGATTCCGATCCTTTCACACTCTAGCAGCATTCCTTCAGTAATAGTAGATTGTTGCTGCTCAAGTGGTGTCGAAGATGATGCATTCCAAAGCCGTTCATAATTAGAATTTGTTGTAATAACGACATCCAATGGTTTTTCACAGAAATAAGCACAACTAGCATCAGAATCAAGAGATGCAAACAGCACGCTCACTCTTGAAATGTCTTCATACTGGCGAAGCAGCAAAATTTCAATCGCCGCATCGTCTTCAAGCAGCAGCTTTTCTCTGTTTTCTTCTAAAACATTGGCGGCTTCTGAGGACAACAATCTTGCTTCATTAGATGCCTTTGCAAGTATGCGCTCGACAAACATGTCATACTCTCCTTCATGACCCATATTCTCAGTGACTGCAATTCCCACACCTATCTGTTTGATGTAATGTGGCTCCAAGTCTTCAGGGATATCGACGCTAATTGTCCTATGAGCACAGCCTTCAGTGCTACATCCATAATCTGGCGGCACTTTGTTGATCAGAATGGTAAGCGTGGACCCTTTAATGTCGTAGTAACCTCCAACGCCCTCTGCATAGTTGTTCAAATAGATGCCCTTTCTCTCACCAACAAACTCTTTCTTGATTTCTGGCAAAATTATGTTTTCAATTATCCTATTGGCTTTGTCAATGTCGGCCTTGAGTGACTCGATGACTATGCTTCCACCGCCGTCCTGCTGCATGCGTGTATCAGAAGCAACTGAATCGAGATCCAAGTAAAGGCTGACAGAGAGACTCGGCAAGCCCATTGCAATCCTTTTTGCCAGTGCAACTTCCGGATAATAGTAGAGGCTAAGAATCATACCTGCAATAGTGACTAGCACCAACAGTTCAGGCAGACGTATTGCCAGCAATAGTTAGTTTATTGCAGTCTCGCTTTTGAGCTTTCTTGTGTTCTAAATCCAGAACACCTTGAATTATTATGCACATGGACTGATTGCTGAGGTATGGCTATTCCACACAAGTCTCTGATCCAATATAATTTACCAAGTTTTGGTATTCTATTTTTGAGTTTGACCCATCATAGCAATCAACGAACATTTCCTGTTGTGGATTTCCCTCGCTATCCGAGAATACTCGAAGCCGAAGATACTGATCGGTAATCGGATTTTCAACTCTATAGTCAACGGCCAACCGACCGCTTCTATCTACGGATATCTTTGTTTCATTCGAGTATTTGTCCAATAGTGCTTTCACTTCTGCCAAGTTCTTTTGGTTATCAATTATTACTTGATCTGGAAGCTCCACTTCTGTAGGCGGAGGTTCTTGGCGATTTAGGGATGCATAGACAACAATGCTACTTATGCCAATAATGATAGTAGATGCGATGATGCCGATTACAAGCAACATTATCGCTTTTTTCAAAGGTACTCGCTCTGTCATTATTACACCGTTGCTAAATAAAAAGCAGCATCAGGGACAGCCAATTTTGCATTATCGAGTCCCGAATTGCGGCATAATGGCTAGCACAAAAATGCCCAATAATTTCGGGCAGCCAAGCGACCAAGATAACCTCCCATATTGACGTGTTGTTGTTAGGGCTTTTTTACAATGCAACAACCGGCTCTAAATTCAAATAATTGGAAAGGATACTGAGAATGGGATGACTTTTTCCCCTTCTCTGATGCACAGGCTTTTTCACAATAACAGGATAATCCTGTTGGCGTTTGGCATGTATGGCCTGGTGGCAGGCAGTTTAGCATATGTCGCATGGGAGTCTCCAAGGGACTTTTACCCAACTATTTATCTTTACATGAACCTGCCTGTTATGCTAATTGCGGCATTCATTGAACTCTATTTCGGCAATCCTCTTGCATTCGTGTCTTCCAATCCCGGCACTTTAATTCCACTATTTGCTGCCTTGTGGTTGCTGATTGGTTCAGCAGTATATGGTATTGTGAGGATGCTGAGGTTCTCCGGATGACTCGGCTATCGTTCATGGCTGAAAGGCGCTAGTAGCTATTTTTGAGCCTTTTGCAACTGCATTCTATATCCCTACATAAAACCTAAAAGAAAGATTCGGATATTCTGATTAGTGCGCAGCAAATTATTAGCCATTCCAATAATAGCTGGCGTTGCAGGAATAGTTGGAATGATGGTGCTTGCTTTTGTATTAACAACGCAGCCCAAACAGGGAAGCGACCTATCACTGACCGTTGCCCAAGATCCAATCAACGGAACTGTGGTTGGCATTGCACAAAATACGACAGGCTTGATCTCTCAAGCAGAAGCACTCGTCATAGCCATGAGGGAAACAGGTTTAATTGAAGAAACGGAAAGGGTAGAGCAAGTCTACGCAGATTGGTATTACGTAAATGAGGATGGTCGGGTCTATCGAGTGAATCCACAAACAATGGAAATGATATCTACTGAAGGCGACATGTCACGTGAGATAGAGAAATTAGCGAATTTTGATAGAGCAACACACTATTGGGTCATAAGCCTTCAGGAAGGCATCGATTCTGGCTATGTCTTAATTATTGATGCGTCTAGTGGAGTCATAAAGGATGAATCTGGCTATGAGTTCTGACAGCCTAAACTTATTTTGATCAGGCAGCTGCTACCCGATTTTTGTTTGATAATTATAGGTTATGCGCTCAGTAGTATAATGCCAAGCAAGGTCAATTCACGATGCATACTTGCTTAGTCTATGGTCTACACATATCGAACCAGCAGATGATTCAACTCCAAATTCCCGAAAGTCCATGCATCTCTGGTATGTCGTTTTGAGAGTTGACATGTAGCCTGAATCGCAGTCAGGGTCGTTGTCTTCGCATGATGCCAAGATGCGGCTAAGCTGCACCCTAGTCTCTGAAGAAAATGGAATTTGCACGTATGATGACGGGTCAAAACCATCACCAATGTATGTGAAATGTGCTATTGGCTGTGCATATTCCAGTCCAGTCCAGACAAACACATCCACCATGCGGCTGCCAGTTTCGTTTCTATAGTCAAGGATTGATACCAGCTCCTCGTCTGGCATAAGTAATAACAGGTCACTTTGGACTATCTTGGTCGTGTACCCTTGGCTGTCTTGGAACTGAAGCAGAACCACGAAACTCTGTGCAACATCCTCATTGTTCTTTAGCGTAATGTGGACGTTGGAAAATCCCTCTTCTTTGCTATCAACAAAGAACTCGGGGTCGGATATGTCCATTGGCCCATGAACTATAATTGTAGTGGTCTGTACAGGATGGATAATGCCCAAGACCACTGCCATCAAGAATAGTAGCATAGTGCCTAGCAACAAATACCATAATCAGAATCATGCTAATTAGGATTATGCATCGCTCTTCTTTTTTTCACTAGCTTGCAGCCATTTCTGATATTATTAATGATAATGCGATTGCTAGAACGTATCAGGTCAGCAAAAACTTAATGAATGATCTC
>Ga0207873_1002907_pt1 | contig 13170 bp, 9 predicted proteins | sample BGWIniCompost_FD_187373 | JGI IMG/M metagenome (GOLD analysis project Ga0207873, IMG submission 187373) | Cellulose adapted compost microbial communities from Newby Island Compost Facility, Milpitas, CA, USA - BGW Initial Compost (SPAdes)... ... | reverse complement strand
GGCCTCGGATATCAACCCGGACAACATCGCCTCGGTCAACGTGCTCAAGGGGGCAGCCGCCACGGCGCTGTACGGCGCGCGGGCCGCCAACGGGGTGATCATGATCACGACCAAAAAAGGCCGCAAGAACAGCATGGACATTGTGGTGAACAGCGGAGTCACTTTTGGCAGCATTGATAAATCCACCTATGCGCGGTATCAGAAAGAGTACGGGGCCGGCTACGCGCAGAGTTTTAAAACGGAAGCCGACCTGGGCGATGGAGTGAGACCCGTGGTTTATTTCGACCACGACGCATCGTACGGTCCCAAATTCAATCCGGATCTGCTCGTATATCAATGGGATGCGCTGGATCCTTACTCGCCCAACTACGGCAAGGCCACGCCCTGGGTAGGAGCCCGGCACGATCCTACGGATTTCTTTGAACGTTCCGTGAATTCCAATCAAAGCATTATGATCCGGGGGGGAGGCGACAACACCACCTATAAATTCGGCTACACCCGGAGTGATGAAAAAGGCATCCTTCCCAACAGCAGACTGGATAAAGACTATTTTGTGTTCTCGGGTTCGTCCGACCTTACCGATAAGTTAACCGTAACGGCCACTGCTAATTACTCCCACATTGCCGGCCTGGGGCGCTACGGCACGGGGTACAACGGGAATAACCCCAATCAGCAATTCCGGCAGTGGTGGCAGACCAATGTCGATATCCGCGATCAGAAAGAAGCTTATTTCCGGAACCGTCAGAACGTTACCTGGAACTGGGCCGACCTGGAAGGTACCGGACCCATTTATTCGGATAACCCCTACTGGACCCGGTACGAGAACTACGCAGACGATTCCCGCGATCATTACTACGGATTTGTCATGCTCAATTACCGCTTAACCGATTGGCTGGATATCATGGGACGGGTTTCCATCGACGGGTCGGAAGAGATCCAGGAAGAACGAATCGCCGTGGGAAGCGCGGAGACAAGCCAATACAGCCGTTTCAACAGAGGCTATCGCGAAACCAACTTCGATCTGCTGTTGAATTTCAACCGGGATATTTCGGCCGACATCAGTTTCAGCGGTCTGATCGGAGGGAATCTGAGACGGAACCGCATCGAGGAAGTGCGGGCCAGCACCAACGGAGGGCTGGTGGTACCCAAATTATATGCCCTTTCCAATTCCAGAAGCCCGATTGAACCTCCCGATGAGCACTTGGCGCGCGTAGGCGTGGACGGGGTTTTCGCCAATGCGACCTTCGGCTACAAGGAAACCGTCTTTCTGGAACTTGCCGGACGCCGCGATCAGGCGACCACCCTTCCCAGCGGGAACAATGTCTATTACTATCCATCCGTCGGCGCCAACTTCCTTTTTTCCAATGTAATTGACGCTCCCTGGCTGACCCACGGAAAACTTCGCCTGAATTATGCCGAAGCAGGCAACGACGCGCCCGCGCTCAGCATATTCGATGTGTACGATAAGCCCACCTCTTTTGGTTCGGTTCCGGTATTTTCCTTACCGGATACCAAAAACAATATCAACCTGAAACCAGAACGGACCAAATCGGTGGAGGCCGGGGTGGAACTGGAGTTTGTCGATAGCCGGATCGGTTTGAGCGCTTCGTTCTATAAGACCAATACGTTGGACCAGCTCATTCCCGTCAATGTCACCGGCGCTACCGGGTATTCCAGTGTTTGGCTGAATTCAGGGGAGGTGGAAAACAAAGGGATTGAATTGAACGGTTTCTTCACGCCGGTGCGGTCCAACGATTTTTCCTGGACAATGAATCTGAACTTTTCCCTGAACCGAAGCGAAGTCCTGAGCCTGTACGGCGAAGGGGACAATGAAGTAAAAAATATCGAACTGGGGAACTTCCAGGGGGCAATTACCGCCAACGCGGCCATCGGCGAGCCGTTTGGGATTCTCCGGGGAACCGATTTCGTATATACCAACGGCCAGCCGACTGTGAACGAGGACGGGTATTACATGGCCACCGACCGGTCCGACCACATCATCGGAGATCCAAATCCCGACTGGCTTGGAGGGATCGGCAATTCGTTTCGATACAAGGACGTTTCACTGGATTTTATGATTGACATCCGCCACGGAGGCGATGTGTTCTCCCTTGACCAATGGTATGGACAGGCAACCGGCTTGTATGAGGAATCGGTCGGGGTGAACGCCGACGGTTTCGATGTGCGCCTGCCGGTGTCGGAAGGGGGCGGAATTGTGCTTCCCGGAGTGAAGGAAGACGGAAGCCCCAATGATATCCGCGCGGCCAACGTGGACGGAAGTTCTCAGAACCCCTTTGGGTATGTGAACGGCCCCCGGGCACGCTACGTGTACGATGGCAGTTACGTAAAACTCCGTGAAGTAGCGCTCAGTTATTCGCTGCCCGCCAGTCTGATGGAAAACCTGGGCTTTATCAAGGGAATCGATGTTTCGCTGATCGGCAGGAATCTTTGGATCATCAGTAAGAACATGAAATACTCCGACCCCGAAGAAGGCCTCAGCTCCGGAAATATCAACGGATATCAGAGTGGCGCGTATCCGGCCGTAAGGACCCTCGGGTTTAACGTACGATTCAATTTCTGAAAATGCATCGCCAACATAAAACGAAACCAAGATGAAAAAACTAATCATACTACTGGCCGTTGCCTGCTACTTCACCTCCTGCGTGGAGAGTCTGGATGATTACAATATCGATCAGAAGAATGCGGCGGAAGCTCCCCCGGCTACCCTCTTTACGAACGCGACCAAGGAGCTGGCGGATATTCTGACCACACCCAATGTGAATCTGAATAATTTCAGATTGTATGTCCAGTATTGGTCAACCACCACCTATCTGCAGGAGCCGCGGTATGATCTGACCTCCCGGACCATCCCCGAGGCGCTGTGGGAAACCCTTTACCGGGATGTGCTGGCCGACCTGAAAGAAGCCCGGCGGCTCACCCTGGAAGATGAATTCCTGGATCCGGACGTGAAAAACAATCAACTGGCCCAGATCAAATTGATGGAAGTCTATTCCTGGTTTATTCTAGTAAGTACGTTCGGAAATATTCCCTACAGCCAGGCTCTGGACATTGAAACGCCGCTTCCGGTTTACGACGACGCGGCTACCGTTCACGACGATCTGTTTAAGCGCCTGGATACCGCGCTGAGCCTGATCACTCCGGAGGTGGAGGGGTTTGAAGAGGGTGACTTGTTGTACGAAGGCGATATGGAGTCCTGGGCCAAATTCGGCAATTCCCTGAAACTAAAAATGGGGATGCTCCTGGCCGATGTGGATAACGACCGGGCAAGCACCGTGGTTAGCGAGGCGGCGCCGAATGTGTTTACCAGTAATGCGGACAATGCGCTGTTCCCCTACATCAGCGCACCGCCCAATAACAACCCGGTATCGGCCAACATGAACCCGCTGTATTCATCCCGGCAGGACTTTATTATTGCCGGCACCTTTACCGATAAACTGAATGAATTGAACGATCCCCGGCGGCCTTTTTATGCCACACCGGTCAACGGGGAGTACAAGGGCGGACGCTACGGATACCTGAATGAATACGATGCGTTCTCCCATGTCACCGAGCGGCAGATTGATCCTACCTTCCCGGGTGTGTTTCTGGATTATTCCGAAATTGAATTTCTGCTTGCCGAAGCGGTGGAAAGAGGATTTATTTCCGGCTCCGCCGCCACGCATTACGAAAACGGGATTGAAGCGTCCATCCTGTATTGGGGTGGAAGCCAGGCGGATGTCAACGCGTACCTGGCCCAACCTTCGGTTGCCTACAATACGGCTCCGGGCGCCTACAAGGAGAAAATCGGTGTGCAGACCTGGCTTGCCTTGTATAACCGCGGATGGTCGGCATGGACCGCCTGGAGAAGGCTGGATTATCCCGCGCTGTTACCTCCGATGGGGGATGGCGCTCCGGCCGGTCTGGCCATTCCGGTCCGATATATCTATCCGATTAACGAACAGACCCTGAATCCTGCACAACGGGAAGCGGCTGCATCGGCTATTGGCGGGGATGAGGCAACGACGAAATTATTCTGGGATGTGAATTAAGGAGAGCAAGCTGGTTATTTCGGCTTACGCTGTCCTATGCGGGGAAGTTCGGACAGGTCGCCCATGAGGTCACGCATGGAGACGCCAAAGATGTCTGCGATTTCACGGAGACGTTCCAGGTTCAGGTTCGTAAGTCCCCGCTCCAATTTGCTGTAGGCGTTTTGTGAAATGGAAAGTTGGTGCGCCATGTACTCCTGAGAGTACCTGTGCTGTAAGCGCAGATTCAAAATCCTTTTCAGGATTTCCGAGTTCGATTTGTCTTTCATAAGAACTCTCGGTATAGGTTAGTAGATATAACTCAATGTTCAGGCAAGGTACATAATTTCTCAGTATTCTGCTAATCATTTGGGGAATTAAAACCTATAGCTATAATTTAAAACCTAAGGGTGTGAGAAATTCCTTGGACTCCCTTGTCAAAGGGTGTATCTTTACGTTGTAATAACCAGGCTCAGGCCTCATGTTTACCTATGTCCAACAGCCGGCGCTGTCCCCACTGATTATTGTCCCACACAGTATTCGGTTCTAACGGTTTATGTTCACAGATAAACCTACGCGGCGCCGGCTTATGGAAACCTTCGGTATTAGATGCGATTCCCCCCGAAAGGACTTCCGGTTCCTAGAAATATTGAAGCAAATTCGTAGTTTGCGCGCCGTATGTGCCGGCTGGCAGACTGGAATTGCCGTGCCGGAAAAGTTAAAATCATGGAACGCAGAAAATTTATTTCCCTTGGGGCGCTGGCAGGCCTGGCGGCCGGAACGATCGGGAGCCCCGCTTTCGGATCGGTTGCAGCCGGTGACTCCGCAGAAGCGATCGCTAAGAAAAAGAAGAGATTTCAAAAAGGGGTAAGCCCCTGGCCCATTTGCCTGGACACGGCAACGATCCGTCCGGCATCGCTCAGGGATAAGGTGAAGATCGCCGCCAAAGCGGGTTACGACGCCATCGAACCCTGGGACGGTGAACTGGAAAAGTTCGAAGCCGAAGGAGGAAACCTGGAAGATCTGGGAAAGGAAATCCGCGATCTCGGACTATTCGTTCCCAGCGTCATTGGCCTGTGGAACGCGCTTCCGCCCACCCGGGAGCAATGGGAGGAATCCCTGAAGGACACCCGCCGGCGGATGCGGATGGCCGCGGCGATCGGAGCCCAGCACGTGCAAACCATTCCCAATACGGTGGGTGACAATTACGACATCAGATGGGTGGCCGCGCGCTACCGCGATATCATCGAAATAGGCAAAAGCGAGTACAACCTCAATCCCGCGCTGGTGTTCGTTAAATACTTCCCCTTGAAAACCCTGGGTCAGGCCATGGCGGTTGCCCTGGACGCCAACCACCCCGAGGCCATGGTTATCCCGGATGTGTTTCACATGTATATCAGCGAGGGCGGGTTCGAAGGCCTGAAGCTGCTGAAAGGCAATGCCATTGCCATTTTCCAATTCAATGACGCGCCCGCCAGTCCGTCCCTGGCCAAGCTGGGAGACGAGCACCGGGTATTCCCCGGCGACGGCATTCTCCCCCTGACCGACATCCTGAAAGATCTGAAAGTGACCGGTTTCGAGGGATGCGTTTCATTGGAACTGTACAATCCCGAATACTGGAAACAGGATCTTCAGCAAGTGGCCGAAACGGGTCTGCGGAAAACGCTTGAAGTGATCCGGAAAGCGAAGGTATAACGAAAATGGAGCGGGTATCAGGGCAGGGTTCTCTGCCCGGACCCTGATACACTCCTGTTATCTGTTTCTGTTTACTTGTTGCTATTGGATGCGGTATGTTCTGGTGTCGGTATGCGTCCGGCCGAACATATCCTTCACCCGGACTTCCACCCGGTGCTCACCTACAGGAAGATCCGAAGGAATGCGCGCCTTCCAGATATGGGAGGAAAGAATGGGATGGGATGGACGTCGTCCCGAGGGAAGCGTTGTGGAGTAATCCCATTCATGATGAATGTATTCGAGGGTGGGGTCGAATGCCTCGACACGCTGCATGGTCTTCCAGGGGCCGTTGTCTATCCGGTATTCGACCGTGTCCTTTTCTCCCCCGGCAAAAAAGTTAACCGTGATTTCCCCGTTGTAGCGCGCGTTGTGGGGAACTACTTTGGGCGTGTGAATTTCCATGCGGTAGTCTTCAGGCTGGCCCGCTACCTTGTAGTCGATCACGTATTGGTTCCCATCGAATGTGAGGGTAGCATACCCTTTAGGCGTGCCGTCGCGCATCATGGAGGAAGGCGTACCGTCTGGTCCGAAACTTCCCGAATACCAGTCGCCCGAGGTGGTGCCTACATTGTAGTGATGATGTCCCTTGTGGAAATGCTGCTTCTGATAATGGGTATGGGCCGACAGACTCAGCGTGTGCGGGAATTGCGCAAGCAATTCGAGCATGCGCTCGCGGTCCTCGCTCCGGAACGCGTTTCCGTTTCCAAGCAGGGGTATATGGAAGCTGACGACCACCAGGTAATCTTTTGGTACAAATTTCAAGTCGTTCTCCACGAATTCCAACTGATCTTCGCGGAAGCCGCCCCAGTAGCCTTTCCCATCCCGGGGATCGGGGTAAAGGATGTTGTCCAGGACAATAAAATGCACTTTCCCGTAATTGAAGGCATAATTGGCCGGACCGAAATGGGCCTCAAACGCTTCGTCGGCGTATTTGTCTTCGGTCGCATCGTAATTCATATCGTGGTTGCCCATGACATTGTACCAGGGAATGCCGGCGCGGGCGATGACGCGGCTGTAGGGTTCGTGTAAATCGAGGTTGTCACCTGCGATATCACCCAGACTGAGCCCGAAAACGCGATCCTCGGCTTTTTCGACTTCCGATACGATCGCTTTTGCGAAGTAATCGATCTCCTTTAGGTTGTAGGGTTGAGGGTCCCCAAATATAAAGGCCCGGAAACGTTCCGGTTCCTCCGAACGGATGAGTCCAAAATCCACCGATCCGGGAAGTTCTCCCGTGGGCGGAGTGCCTGCATATTTCAACTCCGGAGAGCCCGAGGGCTTGTGGATATAAAAAAATTGGGGTTGGTTCAGTTCATTGACCGGGACCTGGTAGCCTGTGGGCTTGATCACCGAAAGGATCATGTCATCCCGGGCGGGTAGGGTATACCGTCCGTCCGCATCGGTTTGGACCACTTCCCTTCCATTGCTTACCGAAACGCCGGGAATACCGGGCTCGCGTCTTTCCTTTTTACCGTTGCCGTTGCGGTCTTCATACACAATTCCGGTCGCGACCTGCGCGGTAACAGCCTGACAAAGAAACAATAGGGATAGAAGGCCGGGGATCAGAAGGGAAAGTCTTTTCATTCGTTGTCCTTTTTTGAGATTTCATGGTTCAGGGACAAATATAAATTTTACTGGATTGCTTTATTCAATATGGTTTTAATTTTATGTAATTAAATCATAACCTTTCGTTTGCACGCCGCAGCGGACCAGCAGCAGCGCGGATGGCCCGGGGGACAGCAGGATAGCGAGATAGCTGAATAGTGGGATAATGGGGTAGCGGGGTTCAGTCGTTTTTGCGGACTTCGCGGCGACGTTGTCTTTCCAGACGGCGTTGCTCCCGGCGGCTCAGGGTATCCTCTCCGCCTTCCAGCTGTGCATCGGGCCCCTCGCCCGTTGAAAGGGTGTCGCCCGGCGCCGCCTGTTTGGCAGGGTTGCCGAATATGCCCGGAACCCCCTCCAGCAGCCAATCCATGTCCTGCAGCAGCCGGTCCAGGGAATCGGTCTGGCCGGCTCCCTCGATGGAATTGTTCACCACCCAGGACCGGGCCGGACCATTCAGGCGCAATCCGTAAAAATAATTCCGCGCCTCATCTTGGTTGATCCAACCCCTTCGCAGCATGATGTCCCGGATTAGTTCGTAATACCAATGCCGCGAGGAGCGGATGGTTCCGTCCCCGTTCCAATGCCAGGAAAAGCGGGCCGGACTGGGGACAATGCTGGCCAGGTAAATACTTTCGGCAAGCGATAGCTGAGAGGGGTGTTTCGAAAAGTAAAAGCGGGACGCCGGCCCCACCCCGTAGATATCCGGACCCCATTCGATCACATTCAGGTACACCTCGTACATGCGTTCCTTGCTTACGAGGCGTTCGTGCTCGATCAGCCAGACGATCAGCAGCTCTTCCAGTTTCCGGGCCACGGTTTTCTGCCGGTCCAGGAATACATTCTTAACCAGCTGCATCGAAATGGTGCTTCCCCCCCGCTCAAAATCCCGGGTTTTGTAATTCAGCGCAATGGACTTGCGGAAGGCTTCCTCATTGAACCCGCGGTGCTGGTAAAAATTTCCATCCTCGGCCGTATTGATCGCATGTTTCAGGTAATCGGAAATCTCATTGAGCGGAACAAAGTCCGGGTTGGAGGGGCCCACCCGGAACGAGGTAAGCGCTTCCCCGTCGTTAAAGGGTGTATGCACGAAGGGGCCGTTGATCTTCCGGAAATCCACCGCGCCGAATTCCAGGATCTCGAAATCGTGTTGCTCCAGCGAGGAGTGAAACGTGAGCGAATCGGGTATGCTGTCGTTCAGTCTGAAATCCAGGTGATAACTTAACCGGCCGCTTACTTTCATCCCCTGAAGGGTCTCAAACAGACCCTCGGGGAAAGAATTAAAAAATGCCTGGGCGTCCATCTCCTCGCTATGCACGCCCAGTTCGTAGATTTTCTGGGGGCGAAGCGTGTACTTCAGGTAGGGGTGGAAGCGGATGTCCTTCATGGAGGCGGTGGAGGAACTGTCCAGACTTATCCAGTTTTTTCCGAAACGCATGGTGGCATCGAGGGAGGCCGATTCAAGGAAAATATCGTTCGCCGCGATTTTCGGGTGATTCAGAAGCAGGTCGTTGATTCCCCAGGTCCCGTGTATTTCCAACACCCCATCCTCATAACGGAGCGATTCCATGCTGGTGGTAATGTCCGTGAAACTGAGTTTCAACTGATATTTATCGTATAGATAGGGCAATTCGAATTGGCCGTCCTCCGCGGAGACACGCAGTTCCAGTCGCTCGGCCGAGGGCGCCACGCGGCCGCTCAGATGCCAGGTGGCCACGCCACGGTTCAGGACAAAGGTCGATTCAAGCTTCCCGCGCACCATGTGCACGTGCTCGGCCAGCACTTCCGCCTTCAGTGAATCGTCATCGATCCGGAAGAGAAAATTGCGGACCTCCAGGTTGCGTGGAATCCGCCGGAGGCTTCCCCTTGCCAGCCGGTGTACCAAGGCGCCCAGATCTGTTTCCGCGGTGGCTGGGTCGGTTTCCGTGGCGGAGGTATCTGCCCCGGGCGGCGGTTCGGTTTCCGGACTCCGGTGAAGGAAAAAATCCAGATTGGTCAGGCTGTCACGACGCACCAGGTGAAGCAGGCCATCGCGCAGGGAAAGTTCGTGAAGTTCCACGTTTCCAAACAGCAGCGGGAGTATTTTGACCTGGACGAAGCATTCATCCAGCTTTAACAGGGTATCGCGGTTTTCCGGAACCACCGAAATTCCCTCGAAAAATACGGTGCGGAGTCCAGCGAAACCGGATTTTTCAATGTGGATGTTCAGCCCTTTTTCTTGTTGGGAGGCAAGCAGGGCAGCCAGCCGTTGGCGGAACAAGTCTTCCCGGATGGAGAGTGCGTACGCCAGCCCTGCCCCCAATAGCACGATCAAAGCAGCGGGGATCCACCAAAAGCGTTTCAGCAAAGCCCCTGTGCTGGCCCCGGGGAACCTGATTCGCCCGGCCGCGGTTCTTATTTTTGCCATGGTGGATGTTGCTTTTTTAAGCATTCCCGGATCCCGCTTTTTATTCCTGTTCGTTTAACAGATACTAAAATACGAACAATATTATAACTAGGTTGTTGTGTGATAAACCACGCAAAAAACTGTGTAGTTTTGCCGTGAAAATATTGACGGCGCTAAAAGGCAGCAATCGAATGACTTATACGAAAGAACAAGTACTTGACGCATTACGGCATGTGCAGGAACCGGATCTGAAGCAGGACATGGTTACCCTGAACATGATCGAAGATATAGAAATTGACGGAAATACCATCCGGTTCACCATTGTGCTTACCACACCGGCCTGTCCGCTGCAGAAAATGATCGAACAGGACTGCCGGAACGCGATCCGGGAACACCTGAGCCCGGAAGCGGAGGTGGAAATCAAGATGACCGCCCGGGTTACTACCCGGAATTCGAATATGTTCCCCAATATCAAGAACATCGTCATCGTTTCTTCCGGAAAGGGAGGCGTGGGAAAATCAACGGTAGCCAGCAACCTGGCGCTGTCGCTGCATAAAAAAGGAGCCAAAGTGGGTCTGCTGGACGCCGATATTTACGGCCCATCGGTTCCGATGATGTTCGGGGTTATGGGCGCACGTCCCAATGTGAAGACCGAAAACGGTAAGCACCGGATGCTTCCCATTGAAAAATACGGGATCAAATTGCTTTCCATCGGCTTCTTTGCAACTCCGGGGCAGGCCATTCCCTGGCGCGGCCCCATGGTTTCATCGGCGGTAAAGCAATTGTTCAACGACGCCGACTGGGGTGAACTGGATTACCTGGTGGTGGATTTCCCGCCGGGTACGGGTGACATTCACATTACCGTAGCGCAGGGTTTCCCCGTGGCAGGCGCCGTGCTGGTGACCACCCCGCAGAATGTCGCGCTGGCCGATGCCGCCAAAGGGGCCGGCATGTTCCGGATGGATGCGATCAATATCCCTATCCTGGGCGTGGTGGAAAACATGTCCTATTTTACGCCGGCCGAGCTTCCCGATAACAAATATTACCTCTTTGGAAAAGGCGGAGGGAAGGTGCTTGCCGAACAGTTTGATGTACCTCTTCTTGGAGAGATCCCCTTGGTCCAGGCGGTAAGCGAGGCCGGAGACACCGGTTCGCCGCTGGCCCTGGACGATACGAATCCCGTAAGCCAGGCTTTCCTTGATCTGGCGGAAAAGGTGGCCCAGCAGGTTGCCATCGCCAATTCGCTCAATTCGGTATTAACGTAAATATTGTTATTTTTGTAGAAAGTTTCGTTCGGAAATAAATATATGGAGGAGAACCTGGTGATAAAGGAAAAAGTCGAAGCGGCCCTCGGTCAGATCAGGCCCTATCTGCACGCCGATGGAGGGGACGTGGAAGTGCTGGAGATTACGGAGGAGATGGTCCTGAAGCTCAAACTTGTCGGATCCTGCGGTTCCTGTCCGATGAGCATTATGACGCTTAAAGCAGGTATTGAAGAAACCGTCAAGCGTGCCGTGCCTGAAATTACAGCCGTGGAAGCCATCAATATTACGGATATCGACGACCCGAACGCTGTCCTGCCGGAACGCATGCGTTAATCGGGCTCAGCAAGCGGGCTCAGCGCCGTTTTCTCAACGGTTTGGGAAAGCGCATCCGGTAATCGACCTCAATATCTCCCTTTGAAATAGCATTCAAACGATTCTGCAGCATCCGCTTCTTCAGTGGGGACAGGTAATCGGTGAAGAGTTTACCCTCAATATGATCGTACTCGTGCTGAATAATCCGGGCTGCCGCTCCGCAATAGGTTTCGGTATGTTCCTTGAACTGCTCGTCCTGGTATCGGATGGTGATCTCTTCCGGACGGTTTACGTCTTCCCGGATATCGGGAATGCTTAAACAGCCTTCGTTTGCGCTGCACTCCGCTTCCCCCTTTTCAAGGATCTGGGCATTGATAAACGCTTTTTTGAATTCTTTGAGCGAAGGATCTTCGTCCTGGTAGGGACTGCCGTCAATTACGAAAAGCCGGATGGAGCGTCCAATCTGGGGAGCCGCCAGACCCACGCCGTTTGCCTGGTACATCGTTTCGAACATATCCGAAATCAATTGCTCCAGCTCGGGGTAATCGGGTCCTATTTCCTCCGTTTTTTTTCTTAACACGGCATCTCCGTACGCAACAATGGGTAAAATCATGCTGCAAAAGTACGGATTTCAACTATTTTCCCTCGCATCCAGACCCTTATTTCTTCGTTTCCATCCAGCCCTGAAGGATGATCGTGGCGCTCACTTTGTCAACCAGCTCCTTTTTCCGCCGCTCCGACTTCCGGGTTCCCGCCTCCAGAATTGCCCGACTGGCCATAACGGAGGTGAACCGCTCGTCGGTCAGTTCCACGGGAATATCGGGAAACTGTTTCCGGAGCCGTTTGACAAAACCTTTCACATGCGGCGCCGAGGACGAAGGACTGCCGTCGGTCTGCAGGGGATTGCCCACAATAAAGCAGGATACCTCGTTTTCTGCAAGGTATTTTTCCAGGAATTCGCCCACTTCCCCGGGGTGAACAGTGGTAAGTCCGGTCGCAATAAGTTGCAGGGGATCGCTCACGGCGATCCCGACCCGTTTGGTCCCGTAATCAAAAGCCATTAGGCGAGGCATAAAGCAAATATCTCATAATTTTTCTATCTTTCGGCAATGCAATTTAAGGAGATAGTTGGTCAACAGGCGGTGAAGCAGCAACTCATCCGGTCGGCCCGGGAAGGCAGGGTAAGTCATGCTCAGCTTTTTGTGGGACCGGCAGGGAACGGGGCGCTGCCGCTTGCCATTGCCTACGCGCAATACCTGTCCTGTGAAGAACCCGGCGAAACCGACTCTTGCGGCGTGTGCGCCACCTGCAAAAAATACCAGAAGCTGGCGCATCCCGATCTTCATTTTTCCTACCCCTTTATTGCTCCGAAAAAGGAGACCGTTGCCCTGGAATACATCAGCCAATGGCGGGATGCGATCCTGGAGCAGCCCTATCTGACGCTTGAAAAATGGATGGACCGGCTGGATGCCGAAAACAAACAGCCCAACATCAATATTGCCGAATGTCATTCGATCATAAGTAAGCTGAGCCTGAAGCCGTTTGAATCGGGTTTTAAGGTGCTCATCATGTGGCTCCCCGAATATTTGCGGGAAGTGGGCAATTCGCTGCTGAAACTGATCGAAGAGCCCTCCTCCAGCACCCTGTTTCTTCTGGTGAGCGAACAGCCCGATCTGCTGCTGCCCACCCTGCGTTCCCGGACCCAATTGGTCCGCACGGAGCGGCTGGAAGAGGAGGAAGTGGCGGCTTACCTGCTTGAGGCGGGACTTGCCGACCAACAGGGGGCGGCCCAGGCGGCAAAACTCTGCGGTGGAAACCTGGCGGCAGCCCTGGAGCTGGCGGCAGG
>Ga0207873_1002904_pt1 | contig 13177 bp, 7 predicted proteins | sample BGWIniCompost_FD_187373 | JGI IMG/M metagenome (GOLD analysis project Ga0207873, IMG submission 187373) | Cellulose adapted compost microbial communities from Newby Island Compost Facility, Milpitas, CA, USA - BGW Initial Compost (SPAdes)... ... | reverse complement strand
GCCGTCGAATCGCGGCGCCCGCGGCGTACCGGTGACGACGATGGTGGAGCGCAGCATCCCCGTGGCGTCGCGCAGCTCCGGGGTGAGCATGGTCACCGCCTCGAGGGGCAGGCTGTCCGCTCGCACGACGGCCCGGAGCGGGGCGCCTTCGATTAGGCGCGCATCGCCGATGGCGGCCAGGTTCAGCTCGAGGGGAAGGGAAGCCTGGAGGTTCACCACCCCGAAGGTGTCCATCACCGCGACCGCTTCTGCCACGAGCCGCGTGTTCGCATACGACAGGCTCCCGGTCACCCGCGTCGCATACGCGTCCCGAATCCGTCCCTGCTCGAGGCGGAACTCCGCCCGGATCGACGGGGCGTCAGCCGGACCGGTCGCGTGGGCCGACGCCCAGAGCTCGCCCGTCACGACCGGCTCGCGCCCCAGGAGCTCGAGGACTCGCCCGATGGGAAACGCCGCGACCTCGACCGTGATCGACGCCGCGTCGGCCGGCGGAAGCCTACCGTCTGCAGTGATGCGCCCGTCGCCGCCCTCCTCGCGCAGGTCGAAACCGCGAATCTCCAGACCCGTGTCGGGCGCCCACGCCACCTGAGCCGGTCGGGCGAGCGACCACCGCTCGCCATCGAGGTCCACGTTCAGGCGCCGGACCAAGGCGTCGACCGCGCCGTCCTCGGCCACCTGTCCATCGCCGCTCAGCTCGAGGATCCCGCCGTCGGCTCGTTCCGCCACGGCGTTCAGCGCAAAGCGCCGTTCTTCGAGGACGAACGATGCCCGCGCCGAATCGTAGACCTCGTTCCCGGGCGTCCGAAGCCCCGTTGCCGCCACCTCGATGCGCGTCGCCGGGAGCCCGGCGCCGAAGGCGACGTCGTACTCTCCCACGACCGACTCGGCCGCCCATTTCCCGTATTCCACGTCCGCACCCTCGAGCCTCCCCGCGAGCCGAGGCTCGGAAGAGGTGCCGGTGAGGGCGCCCTCCGACCGTACTCCTCCCCGGGCGATCTGGCGCGGGTCCAGCCCCGGCAGGTACGGCCCGAACGGCTCGAGCGAGGCGATCGTGACGCTGTACTCGATCCCGCCCGCAGGCGGCTCGATGAAACGCCAGGTCCCGTCCACGCTCAGGGACAGCGTCGCGAGGCGGAGCGCCGCGGCCTCCACCTCGAGCGTCCCGCCGCGCACCGCGGCCACCACCGCGACGGTGTCGGCCGGACCCGCCCGCCACCCGGTGAAATGGCCGCGCAGATCCAACCTCGCGTCGGCGGTGGCCGGGTCCGTGCCTCTCCCGGCGAGGTTGAAGCGCGCCGTCAGGGCGACGGGCGGAACCTCGGGCTCGACCAGGGTGTCGAGTTCCAATCCGACCACCCGGCCCTCGAGGTCGTATGCGACGACCGGCCCCCGCAGATCGAGCGTGCCGCCGAGGAACAACGTGCCCACACCGAGGGCCAGGCTGATATCCAGGGTCAGCGGCGCATCTCCCGGCGGGCCTCTCAGCAGGATGCGTCCGCTCAAACGCGCGTCGCGGGCGAGGGGCAGGGGACCGGTTACCGGACGGAGTGCCGCCAGGGGGACGTCCTCCAGCTCGATGTCGGCGCCGCGCAGCGCGAATCCCCTCGGAGCCAGAGTGAGCGAGCCGGAGACACGCGCCTGGAACGGCTCCCGGACCTCCGGCGTCGACAGCAGGGCTTGCAGATCGAAGGCGAAGGAGGGGGCCGTGCCCCGGATGCGTCCACGCAGCTCGCCGCTGTACGGAATCGGGCCGACGAACCGCTCCAGGAGCGTGATGCTGAGGGGATCGAATGAAAGATCCGCGGCAAGGAGGCCGACGCCCTCGGGTGCGCCGATAGACACGGCGAGCGTCCCGGTCGCCCGCGACTCGCCCGCGACCGTCGACAGGTCCGAGATCGTGATCGCGGACGTGCCGTCCGGCTCGGGCCGCACCGCCAGATCGAACGACGCGGTCCCGTCCGGCAGCTCCGGGATGAAGCTCCGTGCATCTGCGAAAGGCAATCGCTCGACCCGCGCCGTGCCCGTGAGCCCGAGTCCCGGCGCCGTCGGGACGTACTCGGCGACCAGCCCGCTCACGACCGTGCTGTCGAGCGTGAGGCGAGCCACGTGGAAAGTGATGCGGCCGTCCGGCCAACGGATCACCGCTTCGCTCGATGTGACGGCACGTTCTCCCACCGGTTCCGGCAGCTCGGCCGCCGTGGTGAGCCGAGCCACCGCTACCGTGGTCGGCTCGCCCGGAACCGAGACGTCGACGCGGGGAAGCAGCGCGTCGACCGCCGTGAACCGGAGCGAGCCCAGCCCCGGTACGTTCACCGCGACCGCGCCGTCCTCGACCGTGACGTCTTGGAATCGAACGGACGACCGCGCCGCGCCTCCACCGGCTCTTGTCGCCCCATCTTCGGCGTCGCCGACGAGACGCTCGAAGACTTGCTCGTAGTTCCAGTCGTCCGCGCCGGCCGCCCGCTCGATCACGACGCGCGGCCGCACCAGCGCCGCCTCCGTGACCAGGACCGAGCCTCTGTTCAGCTCGCCCGCGTCCAGGACCCCGGCCACCGAGTCGGCGTAGAAGAACGGCCGCCGGCCGGGTGCGTCCCACCGGACGGCCTTCGCCGCTATTCGGATCGGCCCTTCGAGCGGCGTCGTCGGGAGCGCGCCGGCGAGAGCGGCCGCGGTGCGGGCTTCGACATCGGCAACCCCGACCGAGATCACCGGAGTGGGCGGAGCCGACGCCGCCGGGATCTCGATCGGCTCGTCGGGCAGCCCCTCGGCTTCGACCCTGACCGGCGGCGGCTCCGACGGCTCAGGGCCCGACTGGATCACGAGCCACCACACCACGACTCCGATCGCCAGCGCGAATGCCACAGCGGCGGCGAACGCTGGCCAGACCGCATGGAGCCGGGAGCGGCGCCGGTCGCTCACGAAGTCAGAAGGGCTGGCCTACGGCGAGGTGGACCCGCAGGCGACTCAGGAAGGACTCGTGCGCCGGAGTGAACCGGTCGGCGACGCGTACCAGGACGCCCGTTTCTGGCTCGATCAGGTAGAGGGGCGCGGTCGGCCGCGCATACGGGTTGTACGCCACGTCCACCCGCACCGGGCCGACCGGCGTGTTCACCCGCAACCCGACACCGGGCGTGATGCGAACGTCGCTCGCGTCGATCGACCAGATCCGCTCCTCGTCGACCGCTCCCGCGTCGATGAAGGCCGCGAGGCGCAACCTGTTGCCCAGGAACGGGCCAGGGAACCTCAGTTCGAGCGACGTCACAAGCGCGGACAGACCGCCGATCGGGACGAAGACGACGTTGTCCTCCTCGAACTGCGGACCCTCCTCGACGTAGACGCCGGGGCCCAGCGTGTTCCGGGCATAGCCCCGTACGCTGTTCGCGCCGCCCGCGTAGAACCGTTCCTCCGGCGGTATGAAGTCTTCGCCGCCCCGGACCGACGCGGCGCCGATGAACGTGCCGGCGCGGAGCGTCGCCGCCAGGACCGATCGGGATCCGACCGGCACGTACACGGAGCCATCCAACGCCGTGCGGCCATAATCCACCTCAGAGCCGAGCCACGGCGCGGCCCACACCGCAGAGGCCCGGATAAGGTGCCCACGCGTCGGGTCGACGAGGAAGTCGGTGCGGTTGCGGAACCAGCTCGCCCCGAGGGAGTTCGTGAATCGATCCTGCGTGAGCGCCTCCACGTCCTGCGGGTCGCAGACCTGGAATGCAACGCAGAAGACCGCGGGCGAGGCCAGCGTTCGACCGCGTTGTGCGTCCGCCGCTACCGTCACCGTCTGGCGGGGATCCAATGTGTGCGTCACCGCCACGCGCGCGCCCTCGGCCTCCCGCTGGAAGACGTCCGGCTCCGAGAGGCGCTCCGCGTATGCGCTGAGCGTGATACTGTTCCTCGGCGTCAGGAAGTACGGCTGTGTCAGGTCCGCGCTGAACCGGTAATCGAGGTCGTCCCCGAAGGGATCGCCTTCGAAGGCACGACAGATCGTGCCGCCGAAACCCGCGTCTAGCGGCTCACCTATCCCGATCTTGCTCACGGTTCCCGTGAGCGCCAGGCGACGCGCCCCGCCGCCGAAGCTCCTGCTCACCCACTCGACCCGGGCACGGAAACAATCCACCGTGCCGAAGCCCACCGCCGCCTCGACCACGTGAACGGGACCCTCCGAAACCTCGACGAGGACGGTCGTCCGCGCACTGTCGCCGGGCGTTGCCTGTAACGTGTCGGGCGCGATCGATACCACCGCGAACTCCACGATCTCCAGCGCGTACAGATTGCGCTGGCTCGTCACCAGCTCCTCGGTCCGGAGCACGTCGCCGCGGCGGAACGTCAACTGCCGGAGAACCGTCGACCGCCCCAGTCGATCCGCGCCCCGCACGATGATCGAATCCACGATCACCACCGGACCCGGCACGGCCAGCAGCCGGGCGGTCGCCACGTCCGCCACCGTATCCACATCGTAACTCCTGAGCACCTGGGCGTGCGCGTGACCCAGGGCCAGGAGCCGAGCCGTGATCGTGTCGGCCGACGCGGCGAAATCCCCCAGGTCGAAGAGGTCGCCTTCCTGCAACGGCAGCTTCGACCGCAGGTTCGCCGTGTCCACCACCCCTTCCAGCCCCTCCACCTCGAACGACGTCAACACGACCGGGTCCCCGACATCGATCACGAACTCGACCTCTACATCCTCCCCCTCCGGTTCGACTACCGGGATCACCGTCGTGCCGTAGTAACCGCTTCGACGATAGAACGACTCCAATCTCACGACATCGCGCCTCACGGCCCCCAGGTCGAGCCGATGCTCCTCGCGACCGATCGACGTGAACGGAACGCAGATCGGCAACCCCAGGAGATTGCACCGGCTCGGCTGGGTCTCCGTCACCTGGATCAGCGTGTCCTCCGCGAACGGGCCCGGTTCCACGAACACGACGCGCTCGATCTCCCGACCCTGGAACCGTTCCAGCGCCGCGAACTCCTCTCGCGCCCCCGCCCGCGCCCCACACGCGCCGGCGATGCCCGCCAGCGGCGGGATCGTCGCGAGCACGGCGGCGCGCGCCCACCGCCTCACGCGCCTCGTCCGCATCGGCTTTCCTACTCCTCTCCTCATGTGCGCGCCGGAAGCCGGGAATCATGCAAAGCACAAGCCAAATGGCACCCGTCTTGCGACCTCCGGACCCCGAAATCATGTGTTTTTGGCACCAACGGCCGAGATCCCGCGCGTGTACCCGATGAGCCCTCGCACCTCCGCTTCCGCGCTCCTGTTCGGCGCGATCGCACTCGCCGGGGTGGCCGGCTGCGGCGAGGACGGCGACGACCGCACGCCCGCCGAGGGCGCGCGCACGACGGCCCCCGCACCCGCCACGCTCCAACCCGCGTTCACCCGGGTCAGCGATCAGATGCTCGTGGGGGCGGACGCCGCGGCCGAGAACTGGCCGATCCACGGTGGGGCTTACAACAACCAGCGGTACTCGTCGCTCACGCAGATCAATCGCGAGAACGTGGCGGATCTGGTGCCGGTGTGGATCTACCAGACGGGGATCCCGGAGTCGTTCGCGACGACCCCGATCGTGGTGGACAACACCATGTACCTGACGACACCCGAGAGCCATGTGATCGCTCTGAACGCGTCGACGGGGGAGCGGCTCTGGGAGTTCGTGCCGGAGCTCGAGCGGACGATGCTGTGCTGTGGCCCGGACAACCGGGGCGTAGCGGTCCTGGACGACAAGGTCTTCGTCGCCACGTTGGATGCACGGCTGATCGCCCTCAACAATCGCACGGGGGAGGTGGTCTGGGAGACTCAGGTGGCGGACCCCGACGACGGTTACAGCGAGACGATGGCGCCGCTGGCCTTTAGGGGGAAAGTCGTGGTCGGCGTCGACGGTGGGGAATACGGGATCCGGGGGTTCGTTGCCGCTTTCGATGCGAGGACGGGGAAGGAGGTGTGGCGCTGGTACACGATCCCGGCCCCCGGCGACAGCGGCGGGGGCTGGTGGGGGCAGTGGCAGCCGACTGACCCGTACGGCACCTCACTCGGACGCGACATTCTCTTCGAGCAGGAGGTGCACGGCGAGGGCCGGCGCTCGGAAGCGTGGAAGCGGGGCGGGGGAGCGGTCTCGACCACGCCGGCATACGACCCGGCCACGAACACTCTCTACGTCGTCGTCGAGAACCCTGCACCGGCCCTGGACGGCGCCGTACGCCCCGGGGACAATCTCTACACGGGGTCGATCGTCGCCCTGGACGGGGACACGGGGCGCATGCGCTGGTATTTCCAGTACCTGCCGCACGACGTCTGGGATCTCAGCGGCGGTGCGCCGCCGATTCTCATCCACGACGGCGCAAGGAAGGTCGTGGCCCATGCCGGACGCACCGGCTGGCTCTACGTCGTCGACGCTGCGTCGGGCCGCCCGATCCTTCGCTCGGACAACTTCGTGCCCCAGGCGAACCTCTTCTCCCATCCCACATCGGAGGGGACCCGGATCCTCCCCGGCGCAAACGGCGGGGCGGACTGGTCGCCGGCCGCGTTCTCGCCGCGCACGGGCCTCGTCTACGTGACCGCGCTCCACCAGCCCATGATCTACACGCGGGCATTCCAACCCAGGGAAGACGGCCGGCTCTGGCTCGGCGGCCGGTTCCTCCACGTACCCGAGGAGCCCCAGTCCGGTATCCTCTCCGCGATCGACCCCAGGTCGGGCGAGATCCGCTGGCAGCGCCAGCTCCCGGCGCCCACGAGCGGCGGCGTCCTCGTCACCGCCGGCGACCTCGTCTTCGTCGGCCAGGCCACCGGCACCTTCGACGCCTTCGACGCCGAAACCGGCCAGCTCCTCTGGCAGTTCCGGGCCGGCGCCGGCGTCAACGGGAGCCCGATCACGTACATGGCGGGCGGTGTCCAGTACGTGGCCGTACCCGCGGGCGGCAATTACCAACTCGATACGCCGCGCGGAGATGACCTCATCGTCTTCGCGTTGCACGGAAGGCGGCCCACGACCACCACGTCTTACGGCGTCCCGCGGTACACCCGCAACGGCGCTATCCACTTCGGACGCGTTCGGCAGGTCCCGGCCTCCCAGGTGGGGCAGGGCCAGGCCGGTCGACGCCCGTGAACCGGATCCCGGCCGCCGCCTCCGCCCGTGCCGCTCGCGGGCATCTGCTTGACAGATGGCGAAATCCCCGCTAAGTTCAATGTGTTAGGCGATTTCTTCGTCTCCGCCCGCGCCGCTCCTGGTCCGCGGGCGGATTCGTTACGGACCCTGGTAGCCGCGATTTCCGCATGGCACGACACCCGATTGCTCATCGCGTCCCACAGAGCGACACGCCGGACGACGTCTTCATCGCCCGGATCCTGGAGCTGTCCGCGTGGGCACGAACCCACACCCGTGCTCTGACCATCGGCATCGTCGCCCTCGTGGGCGCAATCCTCATCGCCGCGTACGTCCGGAACTTCCAGGCGACGGCGCGCGCTGCCGCCGAAACCCGGTTCGTGGCCGTACAGCAGACCGTTGCCAGCGGAAACACGGCGCTCGCAATCCGGGATCTCGAAGCCTTCCTCGCGACGCATGGCCGTACCCACGTCGCGGATGAGGCCCGCATCCTCCTTGCCCAGTCCTATCTCGCCGAGGGCCAGTCCCAGAAGGCGATCGAAGCCATCGACAAGCTCGCCGGGTCGATCGGGAAGGGCCTTGGGACGACGGCGGCCCTCCTGAAGGCCGCAGCCCTCGAAGTCGATGGGCGCACGGACGAAGCCGAGGCCCTGTACCTGCGCATCGCGGACGACGCCCGCTACAACTACGAGCGCATGGAGGCGCTGGAAGCGGCCGCCCGCATTCGCATGGACCGCGGGGATGCGGCCGGCGCCTCGCAGCTCTACGACCGCCTCGTCTCCCTCGCGGCAGACGGAAGCGCGGACAAGGCGATCTATCAGATGCGCCTGGCCGAGGCGAAGGCTCGCGCACAGAACTGAAACCCTCCCACACGATGGGCATTCGGGTGGCGGCCGCCGCTTCGCCGCCACCCGCCCGGTTCGGGCGTCTCGACGACGCCCGCCGGGTCCGCAGACGATCCTCCCGCAGCATCGCGCTCGGCTTCGCTCCTACCCAGCGGCGTACCCACCGGCACGAAGCCACGATCGTCCACGGCGATCGGCCTCGCCGCCTTCGACGAGGCCTGCGACCCCCGAAATCGGCACAGGAGAGCGCCGCAAGAGCTGCGGTGCCAATGCGGGGCACGTCCTTCGTCAGACCTGTCGCGCGCCCACCGTGGGAGCAGAGAAAATTTGCGCCCGGTCCGTCCGTGTGGCGGTACCGACGCCATCGTCGTCCCGCCGACCACCCGGGGCGCCGCCAACGTGACGGCCCATGGGTCGTCCCGGGCGCACGCCAGGCCGTGTTGCAACTCCTGCGCCGTTTCGTATAATATGTATTATGTAAACTTATGGCCGGAATTCCTGTGGAAAAACACAGGCGTTCTCCACCACCCCGGCCTCGACTCCCTTTTCCATCTCACTCCATCGCCGCTGTGATGGCGGCCATCAGGCGATCCGCCGCCTCGGGCAACGCGGTCTCGCGCTCGGCCCGGCGATCGAGCTTGGGAAATGACACAGGCTTGCCGAACGTGATACGGATCGTCGTGCGCCGTAGCGCGCGGTGCCAGCGGGGCCAGGCCTCGTAAGCGCCAACGATCGTCACGGGAACGACCGGGACACCGGCCTTCAGGACGAGACGCACTGCGCCGAGGCGTGGCGGCTGCAGCCGGCCGTCCCAGCTCCTCTCCCCTTCCACGTAGATCCCGACCGGCTCCCCTTCCTGGAGCTTTCGGAGGGCGTACCGGACCGCTTGCGCATCGATTTCGAACCGGCGGACCGGAAACGAGAGCAGCCGCGGCATGAGCCAGGCGAAAACGGGCGAGGCGAACTGGGTGCTCTTCGCCATGGTGTGGATGGCCCGTGGGCAGACCGCCTGGATCAGGATGGGGTCCAGGATGCTCTGGTGGTTCGCGACGAGGAGGAACGGCCCCGTTTCCGGGATGTTCTCGAGGCCCCGGACCTCGAGGCGTCCGACGAGGGGCCAGAGGCCTTTCACGATGGCCTGAGCGAACCGATAGAGCGTCATCGCGTGACGATGCGGGGTTGGAACTCGATGATCTCGCCGCGGCCGGTCGCGCGGTAGTGCCGGCGGATGACCGCGCACAGCAGCTCTTCCCAGAAGCGGGCGGAGTCCTCCGGGAAGCGGAAGGAGACGACGGGCCGGCGCCGCGCCTTCACCTGGAGGGTGCTCGAGCTCGGCTGCACGGCCGTGATCTCGTCGAAAGTCCACTCCTCGGCTTCCCCGGCGTCCGGCGCGAATCGCAGACGGTCGCCGTAGAGCGCGAGCACACCGTCGCGGGGCGGGCCGAAGCGCTCGATGCGGTTCAGGTAAGTCGAGCCGAGCCGGATCACGCTCTCCCCTACCGCCACGCGGGCACGCACGCGTGACTGGCGCAGAACGCCGTCGGGTGTCCGGGGTTCGAGACGCGACATGTACTCCTCGATCCCCGGGAGCCGATCGGCCCATTCCGCCGCCGCGTGGATTCGGGTCGTCCCGTCCGCGGCTTGCGCGATGATGGAGGCGCCACGTCCTCGGCGGAATCGCGCGCCGCACCCACGGCACGCCTCCCATCTCCCCGTCCGCCGCAGTCCCCCTTCGAGCCCGCAGAGCGGGCACGCCCAGAGCAGGTCCCGGATCGCCATGCCCGCCCTCTCAGAGCCGCCCGAAGAGGTCGAGGAGTCTCAGGTGCCAGACCCGCCAGACCGCCTCCCAGATGATGCGCTTCGACATCTTCGAGACTCCCACGTCACGGTCGGCGAACACGATCGGGATCTCCTTGATGCGGAACCCACGCTTCCACGCGCGCATCGTCATCTCGATCTGGAAGGCGTACCCCTCCGACCGCACCCGATTCAGGTCGATCGCTTCCAGGACCTCGCGACGAAAGCACTTGAAACCGCTCGTCGCATCCATTACCGGTACGCCGGTGGCGATCCGTGCGTACACGTTCGCGAAATACGACAGGAGCAGCCGGCCGATCGGCCAGTTTATGACGGTGACCCGCCCTCCCAGGTAACGCGAGCCCACGACCACGTCCGCATCCTCGATCGCCTTCATGAACGCCGGGAGATGCCCCGGGTCGTGGGAGAAATCCGCGTCCATCTCGAAGAAGTACTCGTAATCGCGGGCGAGTCCCCACCGGAATCCTTCGATGTACGCGGTTCCGAGCCCGAGCTTCCCCGCCCGATGCAAGACATGGATGCGCGGCTCCTCCGCGGCGATCGCTTCTGCCTCCTCGCCCGTGCCATCGGGCGATGCGTCGTCGATGATGAGGATGTCGAACCTCGCGTCCTGCCGCAGCACTTCGGGGACGAGCCGGCGGATGTTCTCCCTCTCGTTGTAGGTGGGGATGATGACAAGGGCGCGGCTCGCGCTATCTCCCATTCTGGCTTGAAGTTAAGTCGGTTCCTGGTTAGCTTCCGGGGTTGCCGAATCTAACCTATCGGACCGTGTGGAAACAAGTGAGAGTCCTCTATATCGCGACCGCATACGCACGGCACGAGGGAGACGTAATCACGCCCTGGATGAATGAGACGATCCGGCGCCTGGCCGCCGCGGGCGTCCGGGTGGACGTCCTGGCGCCGTCATACCGGGGACTCGGGAGCGGCCAGGTCGGCGGGGTGCAGGTGCACCGTTTTCGCTACGCCCCTCGCCGCTGGGAGGATCTCACCCACGACCAGACTGCGCCGGACCGGATTCGAGACCGTCCCGCGTATCTCGGTCTCGTGCCCGGCTATGTCCTATGCGGGATGCGAGCTGCGGCGCGACTGGCTGCGACCGGGCGGTACGACGTCGTGCACGTCCACTGGCCGATCCCGCACGCGCTCCTCGGGCTCGCGGCACGGTGGCGGGCGCGCATCCCTCTCGTGCTCAGCTTCCATGGTGTCGAGCTGACCTGGACGCGACGCCGCTTGCGGTTCCTCACTCCCCTGCTCCGCTATTTCATCAAGGCGGCCGACGCGGTCACGGCCAACTCGACGTACACCGCCGGGATGATCCGGAGCGTGTACGACCGGGAGGTGATCCGCATTCCCTTCGGCGCAACGATCGAATCTGCCGGAGCGATGACGGGGGCGGCCGAGGTCGTCGCCGCGGTTGCGGACGATGCGCGTGCACCGCGAGCCGACCGGTCGGAAGCAGACGCGAGGCAGGCCGCGGAAAGCGCCGGGCGCCGTCCCTTCGAGCTGCTCTTCGTCGGTCGGCTGGTCGAACGCAAGGGGGTGCACTACCTTCTCGAAGCGCTCGCACGGCTCCGGACGGAAGTTCCGGTGTATCTCCGGGTGGTCGGGGACGGGCCGATGCGTGGCTACCTCGAGGCCCGGGCGCGGGAGTTGGGGGTGGTGGAACGCGTCCGGTTCGACGGTTTCGTCCCCAACGCGACGCTCGCGGAGCGTTTCGCGGCGTGCGATGCCTTCGTCCTGCCCGCCGTGGTGGACTCGAAGGGCGATACGGAAGGCCTGGGCGTCGTGCTCGTCGAGGCGCTGACGTACGGCAAGCCGGTGATCGCGAGCGCGGCCGGCGGCATCGTCGACGTGATACGGGACGGCGAAACCGGCGTCCTGGTTCCCCCAGGAGACGTGGATGCTCTGGCCCGGGCGATCGAGGGACTGGTCGCAGACCCGGCCCGTGGCACCGCGCTGGGAGCCGCCGGCCGGGAGCACGTGGAACGCGAGTTCTCCTGGCCGGTGATCATCGACCGGCTGGTCTCACTCTACCGCGGACTCGTGGAAACCGCGGGACCACCCCGCGACCGCTGACGCCGCGGTCCGGCAGGACGGTTGCGAACGAAGGAAGGGGCTCCTCGAAACGTGGGGACGACATGGCGGTGAAGACGACGAAAGGGGCCCGAGCTTCCGGCTCGGAGCCGCGGCAGAAGCACGACCAGGAGACGGACGGGTTCTTCCCCACCGTGTGGCTGCTCGTCAGCTACCTGGCACTCTCGGTGATCTTCTTCCTGCCGGCGATGATGCCCGGCAGGATGATCTACGGCTCCGACCACTTCACGGAGGCGTACTACTCGGAGCTGTTCGCGACGGAGCGCCTGGCCGAGGGGGAGCTCCCGGCGTGGAATCCCTACCTGTACGGGGGCCTGCCGTTCTTCTCGAACGCGATGGACACGTACTACCCGGTCACGGTCCTCGCGCGGCTCGTCGGGATCCCCACGCACCACCTCCCGCTCGCCAACTTCGTCGTGCAGCTCTTCCTGGCCGGGCTCGGCGCCTTCCTCCTGGTGCGGGCGCTCGGCGGCCGCCAGATGGCCGCGTACCTCGCCGGGCTCGCCTACATGTTCTCGGGCTACACCGTGTCGTTCATTCTGGGCGGGCACGACGGGCGCATGATCGTGGCGACGCTCGCGCCGCTCTTCTTCTATGCGATCCACCAGGCGGTCCGTACCGGCGGGTTGCGGTGGTACGTCCTCTCGGGCGTGATTCTCGGCGGCGCGCACCTCTCCAACCAGATCCAGAGCACCTACTACCTCATGCTCGCCGGCCTTCTCTGGTTCGGCTTCCTGCTCTGGTACCTCGGAGCGGTCCGCCCCGCGAGCGCGCTCCTGAACCGCCTCGGCGGCGCGGTCCTCGCGCTGGTCATCAGCTTCGCCCTCGCGGCCGTCAACTACCTCCCCTTCGCCAGCTACGTCGCCCATTCTCCGCGCGGCGGCGAAGGTGGGCGAGGGTACGAGTTCGCGACGTCGTGGTCGATGGCCCCGGAGGAGATCGTCGGCCTCGCGGTCCCCGAGCGGATCGGCATCCTGGACGCCTACTGGGGCCAGAACCCCATGAAGCTCCACACCGAGTACGCGGGCGGGCTGGCGCTCGTCGCCCTCGTCGTGGGGATCTATGTCCTGCGCCGGAACCGATACGCGTGGTTCTTCCTCGGCCTTGCGGCCCTCGGGCTGAGCATGTCGTTCGGCGGGCACACGCCGATCTATCGCCTCTATTACGAGCTCTTGCCCGGCGTCGACAAGTTCCGCGCGCCGTCGATCTCGTTCTACCTGGTCGTCCTGGCGATCGTGGTGATCGCCGGGCTGGCGATCGAGCGGCTGGCCGCGCTGCGTGAGGAGCGGGCCGGCGGCGGCCGCCGAGCTCAGGACAAGAGCTCCG
>Ga0207873_1002903_pt1 | contig 13180 bp, 15 predicted proteins | sample BGWIniCompost_FD_187373 | JGI IMG/M metagenome (GOLD analysis project Ga0207873, IMG submission 187373) | Cellulose adapted compost microbial communities from Newby Island Compost Facility, Milpitas, CA, USA - BGW Initial Compost (SPAdes)... ... | reverse complement strand
TAGCGGGGCAGCGCCTCGCCGGACAGCGCGGCCGACAGCACCGCGCCGAGCGGGAACACGGTGCCCACGAGCACGAGCACGGCGCAGGCGGCGATCGCGAGCAGCACGCTCGGCTCACGGCGCCTGCGCGGGCGGGCGCCGCCGGGCGGGCGCGCAGGCGCGTCGGGCCCGGTCACGGTGACGGGTGTGCTCATGACCACGCCTTCGGGGCTCGGGCGACCTGGTCGTCGAACCGCCGGGTGAGCTCCGGCTTCGCCTTACCGGCGGCGACGCTGTCGTAGTCGACGAGCTTCACCGTGGCGAGGTCGACGGTCTTGTCCGACCGTTGCGCGTCCGGGTGGGTGGGCACCTGGTACGACTTGACGGTCGGGCCGATCTCCTGGGCGGCGGCGGTGAGCGCCCAGTCGACGTACTTCCGCACGCTGACCGGGTTGCGCGCGCCCTTCACGATGGCGATGCCGCCGACCTCGTAGCCGGTGCCCTCGGCCGGGAAGGTGACCTTGAGGTGCGGGAAGCCCTGCTCACGGGTGGCGATGCAGTCGTGTGAGAACACGACGCCGACGCCGACCTCGCCGCGGGCCGCCTGCTGCGCCGGGGCCGCGCCGGACTTGCTGTACTGCAGCACGTTCGGGTGCAGCCGGCGCATGTATCCGAGCGCGCCCTCCGGGTCGCCGCCGGCGAGCACCAGCTGCGTCCACAGCGCCGTGTACGCGGTGCCCGAGGTGGACGGGTGGGCCATGCCGACGTTCTGCCGCAGCGCCGGGGCGGCGAGGTCCGCCCACGACTCCGGGGCCTTGAGCCCCTTCTCGGCGAGCACCTCGGTGTTGTTGCAGAAGCCGAGCACGCCGACATAGACGCCGGTCCAGTACCCGGCCGGGTCCTTGTACCGATCGGGAATGGCGGCGGCGTTCGGCGAGACGTACCGCTCGAGCAGTCCCCGCTCCGCCGCGGCCGCGTACGCGTCGGACGGGCCCCCGTGCCACACGTCGAACTCCGTGTTGGCCCGTCCGGCCTGGATACGCGCGAGCGCCTCGCCGCTGGACAGCCGGATGAAATCGGCCTCCACCCCGGTCTTCTCGGTGAAGGCGGCCGCCATCGCCGCGCACCATTCCTCGGTCGCGCCGCACGCGACCGTCACCTTGCCCAGGTCCTCCGTCTCCCCCGATCGCCCCGCGTCGCGCTCGGGGACGCAGCCGGTGCAGGCGAGCACGGCCGCGCCGGTGAGCGCGAGCACCGTCCTGAGCCGGGGGCGACGGTACGGCTCGCGCCCCGGAGGCCGGCGAGCGGTGATCGGTCGACGTGCGGTCCTCTGCGGAGCGGTCATGATCGTGACCTCCTCGGACGGGCCGGGCTTGGCCGCTGCGTTGCGCTGAACCGAACGTAGGCCCGCGGAGGTGTGCGCTCGGTAACAGTGCGGTGGGCGTTGGTGACAGCGCCGTTACCGACCCGCGTCTCCGAAGGCGACCGGCCTTGCCGTCGCCGTGCCGTACCGGCGCTGGGTCCTGGGGACGGTCGTCGGCGGCACATGACGCCCCTGCGGTCACGCGGCCGCGCCCGGCCGGGCGTCAGCCCTCGCCGCCGGGCCGCGGCGGCGGGTCCGGCATCAGGTAGCCGACCCCGCGCACCGTCTGCACGTACGCCGCGCCGCCGTCCACCACGGCGAGCCGGGATCGCAGCCGGTAGATCGTGGTCTTCACCACGTCCCGGCCGCCCGCCAGGTCCGCGGTGCCCCAGACCGCGCGCAGCAGATCCCGCCACGACTGCGGGCTCCCCCGGTGCGTCGCCAGGTGGGCGAGCAGCTTGAACTCGGTGTACGGCAGCTCCAGCCGCCGCCCGGCGAGCGTGACCGCGTGCCGGGCCGGGTCGATGACGAGCTCGCCCACCCGCAGCACCTGGCCGTCGCCGCGACGCCGTACCAGGGCCTGGGCGCGCAGCGCGACCTCCCTGGGGTGGAACGGCTTGGTGACGTAGTCGTCCGCGCCGTGCTCCAGGCCGCGGATGATGTCCTCGTGCCGGCTGAGCGCGGTGAGCAGCATGATCGGCACGTCCGAACGGGCCCTGATGCGCTCGCACAGGGTGAACCCGTCGAGCGCCGGCATGAGCACGTCGAGCACGACGAGGTCCACGGGCCGGGTGCGCAGCAGGTGCAGGGCGGTGGCGCCGTCGTGCGCCGTGTGCACGGTGAAGCCCTGCGTCTCCAGCGCGAACTCGATGATCGCCGTCATCTGCGGCTCATCGTCGACGACGAGTGCGGTCGCCATCACACCCCCTGGGGGCCGGGCAGGGTGAACAGGAACGTGGTGCCGCGCATGGCCGTGGTGTCCACCATGATGACGCCGCCGTGCAGTTCCACAATGGTCTTGGTGATGACAAGACCGAGCCCCGTGCCGTCCGCGAGCGGGCGTCCGGTGCCGAAGCGGCGGAACAGCCGCCGCCGCTCCTCGCGGGTCATCCCCGCGCCGTCGTCTGTCACGTACACGGCGATGCCCGTGTCGATCACCGCCACCCGCACGTCGATCGCGCCCCCGGCGCTGGTGAACCGGGAGGCGTTGGAGAGCAGGTTGGTGAGCGCCTGCGCCAGCAGCATCGGATCGGCGTCGATGCGCGGCGTGACCTGCGGGGTGTCCAGGGTGATCCGCTGCCCGCGCTCGGCGCACAGCGGCCGCATCGCGGTGACGACATCCCGGGCCACGACGGAGACGTCCACCCGCTCCAGCCGCGGCGTGAACAGCCCGGCCTCGATCTTGGCCTGGATGAGCAGGCTCTCACACAGGTCGATCACGTGCCCGCACTGCCGGTCGACGACGGCGAGGAACCGCTCCTGCGCGGGCGTGAGCGGCCCCGGCGTCCCCTCCACCAGCAGATCCACCGACCCCTTGATCATGCTGAGCGGGGTACGCAGCTCATGACTGAGCGCCGCCACCTGCTCGGCCCGCCGCTCCACCAGCTCACCGAGCCGCACCAACTCGGCCCGCTGCTCGGCCGCGACCCGCCGTACCCCCGCCAGCGCCAGCCCCGCCCCACCGGCGAACCCACCGACCGCCGCCGTCACCGCCGGCCATCCCCCGCCCACGGCCAGCGCCCCGGCGGCGCACAGCAGGCCCACGACACCGACCAGCAGCGACCACCGCGCCGACCGCTCAAGCAACCGGTACCCGGCCCCACGCAGCCCACCGGGCGGCTTCTCCGCCGTCATGCACGCCACCTCGCCGCGAACGTACCAGCCGGTAGCGAATCAGTCACGAGGTGAATCGGCGGGCTCGCGCGGCGGGGACATCGGCGGGCCCGGCGCGTGCACGCCCACCCCGCCGCCCCGCGTCACAGGCGGGAGCACGCGCGCCCAAGGCGCTCGACGGCGCTCTCCCCGTTCACGGAGAGAACTCCGGGATTCGAACCCCGAATCGGCGGTGGGTCGAGGACTTTAAGAGCCCGACCGATTCTAAAAACGTCCCGACCCAAAACAAAACATCCGCCCCTGGCCGCCTTGGTCATCGCCCTCCGCCACGCGAGCGGATCGACGCCGGACAGAGCCCGTCGCGTTTTGTTTCAGAAACAAACACGCGACAAGCGATTGGACTCACCGCTTAACCGCAGGTCAAGCCAGACTGTTACCAGATGACTGGCGCCAAGACAAGATCTTTTCTCGGCCGATTATGAGTGACCAAGATTATGGCGATCGCGGCTCGATCCGAACACCCCACGAAAAGGAGGATTGATTGCACTACGCCAAACTACGACAGACCCTGGTCACCACCGGATTGCTCGCCGTTGCCGTCCTGCCCGTAGCACAGCCCGCTCTGGCGGCTACATTCCAGGTGAAGCACGGGAACGACGTGGCGGTAACCTCCCTGAATGACAAAGAGGTCACGTTGTGTGACGGCGAGGACGACGGCAATGCCGTGCAAGTCCAATATGTCCGCGCGTCCGGCAACTCGGGGGCCTTCTGGGAGAAGCGCGGCGCCGGCGCCTGCGCGACCTCCGGGTCGGGCACGGTGATCGTGCGCATGAAGGTTTGTGAGCAGGTTCGCGCGGGCGCGGACAGCTGCACCGACTGGAAGGTCAACCCGAATCTCAGCGGCGGCCGGTCGACCAATGCCTTCACGGAGGAGGACCTGAGGAACGAGGCCAACGACCCCTACATGCTGTTCAACGAGGGCCAGCCGTACGATCTCGACGAGCTCGACGGTGGGGAGTGAGCCATGTTTCGGCGCATCGTCTGCTCGGTCCTCGTCTCCTTCGTCTGCGTAACCGGCTTCGCGGGTACCGCCCAGGCCGTTGCGGTGACGTCGACGTCCCCCGTCGCGTTCCGCGCGCCCGCGGGCTGCAAGGTGGAAGACAACCTGGCGGCCACCGCGGAGGACTTCATCGAGCGGTGCCGCCGCGGCAGCATCCTGCGGGAGTTCCCCGGCGAATACCTTGACCGGACGCTCGCCCAGATCAAGGTTGACCGGTCGACCAAAGGCCGCAAGGCATGGAAACTGCTGACCGACGGCAGGTTCGCTAAGCCGTAGCCGTCCTGCCGGGTGCCCAATGGTCTATATTGGGCACCCGGCAGCCATTTGTGGTGACCAATCTAATATGGAGCGTGGGTTGGCAGGATCAAAAGGATTTCTTTATGGGGTGGTATTGGTATACCAGACCACTGTGGAGGGAGGTTACGATCGCCCGCGCTTCAGCGAGGACGTGGTGGTCATTCGTGCGGAGTCCGAGGACGCAGCCCGTCAAACGGCGCGGGAGATCGGGCGGACGGAGGAGATCACCTATGCGAACATCTTCGACGAGGATGTGACGTGCCGCTTCCTGGGCGTGGCGGATGTCCGCCCGCTGCAGGCGGACGAGCTGGAGTGCGGCGTTCCGCTGATGTCCCGCTCGTTTGATGACCTGAGCACATATCGGGAGCTGTTCTCGATTTCGTCACCGGAGATCCGATGACCACAGGGAAGTATTCCTGACATTTTTGTCCGCATCGCGCGCCCGCCCGGCGCGTGCCTTCACGCCCTCACCCTCCCCACCGGGTACGGCGCGGCCGACCGCATCCCGCGCCACGCGATCCTGACCACCGCCCCCGACCCGCGTCGGCACCGCAGGACCGCCTGCTCGTCGAACGCGTTCATCAGGTCGGCGAGGCTGCCCCGCGCGAGCCAGCCGATCAGCCCCGCCTCACGCTGCTCCGGCGTCAGCACCTCGGCATGCCGGGCCCACCACCGTTTCGCAGGGGTGCCCCGGCCTTCAGGCCGGGGGTGAATGCGGCACGCCCGCCCACGGCAGCAACGGCGAGACGACGAACGCCGCCCCCGCCAGAACCACCCCCGCGCTCACGATCCGGTGCGTGCCCACCTGCCGAGCGTAACCGCGGGAACGGTCCGGGTGAGCTGGAACGGCAGGCCGCTGGCCGTACCGGACAGCCCGAGGGACGACTCCAACGGCGGCTTGAACACGCTCCACGCGTACGCCTGCCCGATGGCGAGATGCACCGACAGCGCGGCCGGGTATCACGACCCCGCCGGCGGGACGGGCGGTGGCGGAGAGCCACTGGGCGGCGAGATCGGTGACCACGGCGCCGCCCCGGTCGCTCAGGTGGATGTGGTCGACGAACAGTTCGAGGCCGTTGCCACGGGCGATCTCGTCCCAGCTTCGTCCGAGCAGGTAGTGCTCGGCGCCCGCCCGGTAGGCCAGGCCGAAGCCGAAGCCGAACGCAACCCCGCCGCCCCCGCGCCCGCGCAGCCGCTCGGCCATGGTCTCGTGCACTGGGACGTAGTCCACCCCGGCCCGGGCGGCGATGTCCCTGATCGCGGTGTTGTATGCGCCGAGCCTGCGGTTGATGTCCGCGTCGAGGTCCTCGCCGAGCGGGGGCAAGGACATCAGGGCGATCCGTGCGGAGGTGCGGGATCGGATTCGCTCGACGATCGCGGCGAGGTTGTCCCGGTACCGCTGCGGCGACACGCCGTCGCGGACGTCGTTGGTGCCGATCAGGAGGGTGACGGCGTCCGGGCGACAGCGCACGATGTCGGTGTCGGTCCGCGCGAGCAGGCCGGCGGTGGTGTCGCCGTTGACGCCCGAGTTGACGAATGTGTAGCCGCGGAACTCGGGTCGTTCGCGCAGCCTGCCCACCCAGTCCGCGCCGAGGGTGCCCCGGGTCAGGCTGGCGCCGGCCGCGACGACGAGGGGGCCGCCGGGCGCACGCCGGTCGCCGCAGACCCGCGCCGGCGGATCGGCGGGGGAGCGCAGGAAGGTGAGATAAGCGACGGTGCCCGCGGTGCCGAGCACGCCCGAGAGCATCAGGCACAGGGCGATGGTGATCCGTTTGCGGGTGATCCACCTCGCCATGGTCAGTACCCCAGGCCGATGGTGTGGCCGATCGTGGCCGGATCGCTCAGCGCGGTGAGGATCGCGTGGGCGAGGTCGGCGCGGGAGATGGTGACGCCGCCGCGCACGTTGCGGTCGACGGCGGTGCGGTAGGCGCGGGAACCGCCGTCGGTGAGGCGGGGCGGCCGCATGATCGTCCAGTCCAGCCCGCTGGCCTGCACGATTCGGTCGGTGCGGGCGAAGTCGGCGAAGCTGTGGCGCAGATATCGCCGCAGCAAGGGCTTCACCACGACGCGGGTGAACGGTCCGTCGCCGTCGTCGATGACATGACCGGAGGCGGTGACGACCACCAGGCGGCGGGTGCCGGCGGCCCGCATCGCGGTGATGATCGCGCGCGCGCCGTCGCTGCACACCGAGGTCTCGCCCCTGGAGCGGGGGCCCAGGGCGGAAACGACGGCGTCCCGCCCGGCCACGGCATCGGTGATCGCGTCGGGATCCATCACGTCGGCGGTGAGCACGTCCAGGTTCGGATGGCTCTCCCCGCGCAGGCCGTCCGGGTTCCGCACGATCGCCGTGACGCGGTGTCCGGCGTCGAGCGCCTGGCGTACGACGTGCCGTCCGGTGCCGCCGGTCGCGCCGCAGACGGTGATTTGCATGCCGGTTTCTCCACAATGATTGAGGTTAGTAATCACTAACCCCAGGATGGGATAGTGTTCACTAACCTGTCAAGCATGAGGGAGCGGCCGGTATGAGCACACGGGAGCGGATTCTGGACGCCGCCGAGCGGATCCTGCGGACCCGCGGCGTGGCCCAGGCCACGACGAAGGAGATCGCGCAGGAGACGGGGGTATCGGAGCCCACGCTGTACAAGTACTTCCAGGACAAGGAACGGCTGCTGCTCGCGGTCCTGCAGGAACGGGTCCCCGGTCTGTCCCGCGTCAACGTCCGCCCAGGCGAGGGAGACGTCGAGGAGAACCTCACCGAACTCGCGCACGCGGCCCTCGAGTTCTACCAGCGGTCGTTCCCGATGCTGGGCGCCCTGCTGGCGGACCCGCAGCGCATGGCCGCGCACCGTGAGGCGATGCGGCGGTACGGCGCCGGCCCGGAAAAGGCCGTCGAGGCCTTCGCCGCCTACCTGCGGGCCGAGCGATCACTCGGCCGTATCGGCCCCGACGCCGATCCGGACGCCTGCGCGTCCCTGCTGGTCGGCGCCTGCTTCCAGCAGGCCTTCCTGCGCTACTACGCCCACGGGCCGGACGCCGCCCCGGCCCCGCGCGCACACGCCGAGGCCCTGGTCCGCGTGGTCGTCAGAGCCATCACCTGAGCTGTGCTCGATGAGCCCTTGTGCCGGCCTCAGGCTCCGCGGGTGAGCGGAGGCGGACGAGGTCTCCCTCGCCGCGGGGCCGGGTAGGCGGCCTGAGCCGGCCGGCGGAGCGGGCAGGGCTGCCGCCGTTCCGTTTCCCGACCTTCGGCACTGCGCGGCCGACCTGATGCTCGCCGCAGGGGTCGACATGAAGGTCGTGCCCGAGACGCTCGGCCACTCGCGGTACGCCATCACCGCCGACGGTTACGCGTCGGTGGTGGCGCAGCTCACGCGAGCGCCGGCGGGGACGACGGTGGCGATCACCCCGCGGCCGGAGGGTCCACGGGGCATGACCTGCCGGATGGTCCGGCAATGGTCCGGCACACCGCTTGGAGATCGGAAAACGCCCCCGCCCGGAGTTTCGGGCGGGGGCGTTTTCCCTGTTAGGTGGCGGAGGCTCGGGGATTTGAACCCCGGATCGGCGGTGAGCCGAAACCGCATTAGCAGTGCGGCGCCATAGACCTGACTAGGCGAAGCCTCCTGGTAGCCATGTTGGCTTAGGCCAGATTACCGGGCTCTGGGCGAGGCGGCAAAGCGAAAAGGGAGTTCGTGTCGGTGCGGGTTACTAGGACCGAATCGCCGTGCCGGATCATCGCCGTCGATCTCCTCCCGACGAGGCCGCCGAAGGGCGGTGTGTCCGGATCATCCGCGCGTACGGCCTGCCCAACAGACCACGATCGTCGGTGCTATGGAGAGATCTGGACACATGCCTTCCGCTTAGGTATGGTCTAAGTGGAAGCACTTATTCCGGTTAATCAGGTTCAGGACACCGGTGTCGACCTTTGGCCGGTTACCGGGTCGTCGGGCACCGCGATCCGGCGGTGGACCCGGCGAGAGAACTCCCAAAAGGAGGAGACATGACCACCACACGCCCCACCTCGGAGACGGAGAGCACGGACCGCGTGGCGCGCAACCTCGCCGTGATGAAGGCGGCGGACACCGCCTTCAACGAGCGGGACATCGATGGCGCGATGGCGTTGCACCATCCGGACGTCGTCGTGCACGTGCCCAATAGCGCCGAGCCCTCGGTCGGCGCCGCGCATCGCGCCGACTTCGAGGTCTTCCTCCGCGCCTTCCCCGACATTCACATCGAGAACGACCCGTACCCCATCCAGTTCGGGCAGGGGGACTGGATCACCGCGGTCACCCGTATCAGGGGGACCTTCACCGGTGAGCTGGTCGGGCCTGACGGGAAGGTGATCCCGCCGACCGGCAAGTCGTTCGACGTCCCCATGGCGACGATCGCGAGGATCGAGAACGGCCTGCTGGTGGAGGAGCACGCCTTCATCGACCAGACCCTCCTGTTCCGGCAGATCGGAGTGGCCGCCTGACGGCTCAGGAGAGTCGCGTCATCTGATTCGGGTGTAGGAGGACCAGGTCCGCCCTCGGTCACGCCGTAGTGGGCGAGATCTTCGTCGAGTCGAAGCCGTCCCGTTCCCCGGCGCACGGACAGGTCCTCCGGTGACGTTCGAGGGCTTGATGAAAGCCCTCGAACGTGACACCCCGGAGATGAGTCCTGCGGGTCTCACGTGGCGATCGACAGTAAGGCTCTGCTCGTACGGCGGCCGCGCGCCGTGCCCAAGGTCAAGTCGGACGTGCTCAGGACCGAGCCCGCGGTCACGCCGAGTCGGAGGCGGACGCGGAGCGGGTCGAGGCCGCGGCCTGGCCGGTGACGCGGATGCGACGGCGGCACATCACCTCGTACATCTCCCGGTTCCCCGGAGGAGGCGGGGCCTCCTCGGTGTTCGCCGCGCGCAGGGACGAGATGTAGAGCGCGGCCATTCGCCGCCACGCGTCCGGTGTGACGTCGTGGGTGGCGGCGACCAGGCCGGCGTTGGAGATCAGCAGCAGGGCGACGTCCTCGGCGGTGACGTCCGGGCGGATCTGGCGGGCCGCGTGGGCGCGTTCGATCAGGGTGTCGACCGCGGCGTAGATGCGGTCGCGCTGGCACTCCACCTGCTCCAGGTTGGGGATGGACGTGATGAGGATGTCGCTGAAGCCCCGGTCCTCCGCCTGCCACTCGCACATCCGCATGAGCAGCGAGGAGAGGCCGTGCCACGGGTCGGCCTCGGCGAGCGCCTCCTCCGCGATGGCGGCGTAGCGGGTCATGTCCGCCTCGAAGATCGCCGCGATCAGGTCCTCCCGGCAGGCGAAGCGGCGGTAGAGGGTGCCGACGCCCACGCCGGCCCGGTCGGCGATCTCCGTCATCGGTACGTCCAGGCCCTGCTCGGCGAACATCGCCTTGGCCGCTTCGACGATCCGTGCGCGATTGCGTGCCGCGTCCGCCCGCATGCCGGGCGGATTCGCCGAGGCCCCAGAGGAGCTCATGCACCAGACCCTAACAGATGGAATGTGACATTCCACTTGTGGCCTGCCGCATACCTCTCGGCAGAACGGCAGGTGAAGGCCCAGGTGCCGCCCGGCGCGCACCCGGCGCATAAGCAAAAGGTTGCCCACACCCGTTGTGCACAGCCTGTGGATAAAGGGTGTGGGCAACCTGTGGATGACTTGGGGATCCCCTGTGGATAACGTGTGGACGATCCCGCGTCAGGCGGCGCGGACGGCCTCGCCCTCGATCTCGATCTTGATCTTCTTGCCGACCAGGACGCCGCCGGTCTCCAGGGTCTGGTTCCAGGTGAGGCCGAACTCCTCGCGGTCGATCTCGGCGCTGATGCTGAAGCCGAACAGCTCCTGACCCCAGGGGTTGGTGCCGGCGCCGCCGAACTCGACGGTGAGCTCGACCGGCTTGGTGACGTCACGGATGGTGAGGTCGCCCAGCACCTTGAACTCGTCGCCTTCGTGGCCGAGCACGCGGGTGGTGCGGAAGGTGATGTTCTCGTACTTCTCGGCGTCCAGGAAGTCGGCGCTGCGCAGATGCCCGTCGCGGTCCGCCACCCCGGTGTCGATGCTCGCGGCCTTGATGGTGATCTCGGCCGAGGACTCCAGCGGGTTCTCCGCGATGGTGACGCTGCCGTCGAACTGGCCGAAGTGGCCGCGCACCTTGGAGACCATCATGTGCTTCACCCAGAAGCCGATGCGGGTGTGGGCGGCGTCCAGGTTGAACTTGCCGGCCGTGGGGATCTTGAGGCCTTCCCACTCACGGGTGCTCATGTACGTCTCCTCGAGGCGGATGGTTGTCGTGCAGATAGTTGCTGCAACAGATGTCTACACGAGGAATATTCCTCATGTCAACTATCGTGGGATAGAGTGTGATTGTGAAGTGGCTAGACGATCCGCCGTCCAAGGCCGCGGGCATGCTCGACGATCCGCGGCTCACCGCGGCGGGTCTGCTCACCGAGGTCTTTACCGGCGTCATGGCGCGGATCACGCCCAGCCTCACCGAGGCGGGGCTGTCCGCGATCGATTTCGAGACCCTGCTGCGCCTCGCCCGCTCCCCCGGGCAACGGCTGCGGATGAGCGACCTGGCGGCGCAGACGAACCTGTCCACCAGCGGCGTCACCCGGGTGGTGGACCGTTTGGAACGTGACGGGCTGGTCGCCCGCGAAGCCTGCATGAGCGACCGGCGCGCCTCCTATGCCGTGATCACCGAGGCGGGACTCGCCCGGCTCACCGCGGTACTGCCCCAGCACCTGGAGGACATCGAGACATGGTTCACCGGGCTGCTCACCCCCGAGCAGCTCGACGCCCTGCTGAACGCCCTGCGCACCATCCGCGACGTGGTACGGCCCTGCGCCACCGCCGGTTCGGAGGCGACCGAGACGGCCGACGGCGGACGCGCCCCGGCGCACTGAGCCTTCGGGCCTTCGGCGATCTCACCCGGCGGGCCGGTCGGCGCCACGCCGCGGGTGCCCGCCCCGGCACCGGCCGCCCATCCGCCGCGACCCGGCTCCGCCGGAGCGGAGATCTCGTACGCCCGGGTTGAGCGGGCAGCCCGGGTCGAGCCGGCGGACGGGCGTTGACGAAGGTCGTGACCGCCGCTCCGACTCCCCGGAGTTACGCGACGTGACCCACGTGGGCGAAGCACCGCCGCCTTTCAGCCGCCCTTCCGGCCGCGGGCTTCTTGATCAGGAGGATGTGCGAGTTCCGCCAGGGTTTTCCCGGGGAAGGCAGCGAGACCGGGCGGCCACCCGGTCGGCGGCGATCCGCGTGAGCGGCACCGCGCAGGGGTCAGTTGGGAGAGCGGTCGTCGGATGAGATGTTCAGGTCCCCGCGGAGCTTCGCCATCGCCCGGGAGACCGTGCTCTTCACCGTGCCGATGCTGATCCCGAGCGCCTCGGCGATCTCCGGCTCGGTCATGTCCTCGTAGTAGCGCAACATGATCGCCGTTCGCTGCCGGGTGGGCAGCCGGTCGAGCGCCTGCTCCAGAAGCTCGATGGCGCGGCCGTGCACGGCGCCCTCGGGGGCGGGAACCTCGGGGATCTCGTCGGAGGGGTATTCCTCGAGTTTGCGGCGGCGCCACCAGGAGATGTTGATATTGACCATTGCGCGTCGCACGTAACCATCGATCGCCCGGCGGTCGTTGATGCGGTCCCAGGCGAGGTACGTCTTGATCAGGGCGGCCTGGAGCAGGTCCTCCGCATCCGCGGGGTTGCCCGCCAGGTTGTGTGCCATGCGCAAGAGGACGGGCCCACGGGCGGCCACGTAGTCGTGGAACGCCTCATGATCCCCGCCGCCATTCCGCTGCGGACCGTCATGGTTCGTACGCATATTGTGGCCAGAATGACATCCCGTGCCCCTAGTTCGCCCGAACCGGGACTCAGGGTTCCGTCCACCGAATGCAAAGATCGCCCAAGGGAGCCCCGGAACCGCCGAGAGCGTCCGCAATGCGGCCGGCGGGGTGCACAATCGCCGCATAGTGGAGGGAAACCCCTGCAACGGGTGGTAGAAGTTTCGTCCCCCTTGGGGACCGCCCGTACGAAATTTGGCGGATCCGCCGAGCTGTCGCCGCGCGGCGAGCGCAACCGCGCGCTGCAGGGGCTCACGACGGCAACGCTGCTCGAGCTCTTCCGCGCGCGCATGGTGGCGGCGGCCTCGGAGGCGTCGACCAAGGGCGGCGAAGACGCTTTCGAGCGCCTCGCACCCGTGCGACGCGCGCGGGAGCAGCTCGCCCTGGCCTATGCTACCGTCCGCGACCTGGAGCGGAACGCCAACGCCCATCTCGCCTGGGACAAGCTGCTGCTCCAGCTCGGCGAGCGCGGCCGAGCCTGAAGGCGCGACGAAGGCGCAATCGATGAGCACCGAGATCCCGCACGAGCCCGAAGCAGCGGCCGCCGCGGCGCCCGCTCCGGCGGTCGTCGACGTCCGCTTCCGGGTCGCGGGGCGCGCGCGCGCCTTCGACGCCGGCACGCTGCCGCTCCAGCGCCACGACCTGGTGATCGTGCAGACCGAGCGCGGCCCCGAGCTCGGCGAGGTGATCGCCGGCCCGCGCCCGCGCTGGGAGTCCGAGGAGGGGGTGACGCTGCCGCGCGTGCTGCGTCGCGCCGACGCCCGCGATTTGAGCCGCGCCGAGCACAATCGTGCGCAGGAGCAGCGCGCGCGCAACGTCTTCGT
>Ga0207873_1002902_pt1 | contig 13181 bp, 11 predicted proteins | sample BGWIniCompost_FD_187373 | JGI IMG/M metagenome (GOLD analysis project Ga0207873, IMG submission 187373) | Cellulose adapted compost microbial communities from Newby Island Compost Facility, Milpitas, CA, USA - BGW Initial Compost (SPAdes)... ... | reverse complement strand
TTGGTCCGCGCGACGACGTAGCCGTTGGCGGTGAGCCCGCCGCGGCTGCCGCCTGCGCTTCCGCCGCGCAGTTCAGCGCGCGCAACGTCCACATCGATCGCGCGCCGGCCGTTCAGCACGAACGCGGCCAGGGAGACGAGCACGACGACCGCGAGACCTGCCACGATTGCGAGCGTGCGGCGCGAGCGGCCATGCGAAGCGGCGGCGCCGGCGTCGCGGTTGATGCGCAGCCGGGAGAGATCAGCGGAGTCGACCACGGTTCAGGCTTTCGGTAACGTTTCGGGTTCAGGGAACGGCAGGTTAGCAGGGGCGCGGCCCACATGCAAGGGGAAGGCGGCCGCCGAAGGGATGGGCGTGCCGGGCCGTGGGCCCGCCAGCGTTCCTAAGCGACCCCTCACAGCACGCCACCCACGGTCCACGCCAGCTCCCAATCCGGCCGGTGGTCCAGGGGGCGCGCGATCCCCACCCCGATGCTCCCGCCGAAGAAGGTGAGGCGGAACGCCAGCGAGCGGCGGATCCCGTCGGTCTCGCGGGAGCCGAGCAGGTCGAGCGATGGCCGGGCGCCGCTCGTGACGCCGGTCCAGCCGGCCTGCCACTGCACGACGGGTGCGGGCGAGAGACCGGGCAGGACGAGCCCGCCGAGGCGGATCGGCGCGTCCAGCAGCGGCGGGTCGTACAGCAGCGCGCCGCGGAGCAGCACGGCGCGGTCGCCGCCGAACTCCTTGTACGGGTAGCCGGGGAGGCTGCTCGCGGTGCCGAGCTCGTAGAGCGCCTGGGGCGGCGGCTCGCCGAACACCATGCCGCCGTCCACGCGAGCGGCAAACAGGAACCGCCCGCGTGTGGCGCGCAGGTTGAGGCCAGCCTCGACGCGGCGCCAGTCCAGCTCGCCGGCGGCGTGCTCGATCAGCAGGCGTGCGCCGAGCCCGGGGCCGAGCGAGCTGCCGTTCACCGAGCGGCCGCGCTCGAGCGTCAGCCGGGTGAGGAGATAGCTGCCTGGCGCGACGGGGCGGTTCAGCCGCAGCGTGTCCCCGCCGTACGGGCCGTGCAGCAGCCGGCGCGACTCCGGCCGGTCCTCCAGGCCGGCCAGCTCGAGCCGAACGCGCGCCGCGCCGCCCCGGCCGAACGTGCGCGCGACCGACGCCGTCACGCCGCGCCGGTCCACGTAGTCGAAGTCGTCGCCCGCGCCGAGGAGCATGAAGATCGAAGCGCCCTGCTCGAGCGGCGCGGTGAAGTCGTTCGTGTGGTCGAGGGCGCGCGCGGCGCGGACCGCGGCCTCCCAGCCATTGCGGCGGAGCGCCGCTTCGACGTGCCCGCGCGCGGTGCGCTCGCTCCATGCCCACCCGGCTGCGGCACGCAGCTCCAGCCCCGGCGCGGCGTCCCGCAATGCGAGCACGGCGCCGCCGCCCGTGTAGAGGCCCTCGATCCGGTTGAACCGCACGACGTCCGTGATGCGGCGAGCGCCGAACCGGAGGTGCGGCGGGCCGTACGGCTGCAATGCAGGCGGCGCGACGTCGTCGAAGTCTCGCGCGCTCAGCCCCGCGGTTCCTTCGCCCGTGTTCCACTCCCAGTCGCCGTAGCGGGTGAGCGTGTCGCCGGGCGCGAAGGTCAGCCGGAAGCGCGGCCGGCGCGCCGTCGGCGCTCCTCCGGCCGTGTCCGCCTGAACGATGGTCGTGTCGGGAGAAAGGCTCACCGAGTCCAGCGACGCGAGGGTCGCGTCGTCGGTGATGACCTCGTGCTCGCGGAAGCCGGAGACGATGCGGACCACGGCGCGCGAGTCGGTGATCGCGGCCGTCGCCTGGAGCTCGACGCGCTGGCGGTACGGCAGCCAGTAGCGGCCCTCGTACTCCGCGTTCTCCAGCTCGACGTACGCGACTGCGTCCAGCCCGGCCGTGAGCACGCGCGTCACGAGGCTCGGGCCCGGCCCGAAGAGGACCAGACGACCGCGCATGCGCACGATCTGGTGGCGGTCTGCATCCAGGTCGATGTCGCCGTGGAAGGCGAGGATGCGGCCGTCGGGCGGGCGGCGGGGAGTGACGCGGATGCGCATCACGTGCACGTCCCGCTCCGGCAGGCGCAGCACCGCGACCGTGTCCCCGCCCTCGAAGCGGTAGATCCGGTCGCGCTCGCGCGAGAACGGGTGCACGACGCGGTAGACGGGCCTGCGCCGATCCCGGCGCTCGCGCCGCGGCTCGCCCGTGTCCAGGCCGAACAGGCCCATCCGCTCGCCGTAGAGCACGGGGAAGGTCCAGCCCTGCTCCATGTAGGTCATCACGGAGACGTTCGGGCCGGCGGACTGGACGCGGTGGCCGATGACGCGCTGTGCGTAGTCGCCGTTGCGCCACCACTGCACGCGGCTCGCGATCTGCTCGATCTGTCCCGTCAGCTCCTCGCCTTCCGGCGTGTGGATCACGAGCGCGGCCTCCGTCTCGACCAGCGCCCGATACGAGCGCAGCTCGGCCGGCGCCTCGTGGTTGCTCTCGGCCGCGCGCGCGACGGCGGCGCGCAGCGCGGGGCTCGCGTACGTGGAGTCCGCCTGGATCAACGCTGCGCCGAGGAGGAGGACGAACATGCGGTCGTCGTTCGGGTCAGGACGCGGTAACGAGCGGCGTCAGGTTCACGCTGGACCGTGGTCGTCTTCGTCGGCCCGCGCACTTCCGGCGTACGTCCCCGGCGCGCCGTAGGTTTCGGCCGGTCCGGATGCCAGGCGGGATGTGCGCGCCGCCTCCTTCGACCTGCTGAACGCCTGGATGGCGGCGTCCGGCACGCCGATCACGACGGCGGCGACGAGGAGCGCGCCCAGGTCCGGGTAGAACTCGAGCATCGCCGACAGCGGGATCTTCGCGACGCCGCGGAGGATCCAGACCACCACGCCGACCGAGAGCGCGAGGTCGAGGCCGAGGAGCGCCAGCACGCGCGGCGTCGGCCTCAACGTCATCGGCCGGCCGAGCCGCCACCACCGGCGGAGATGCCGGCCCGCCTGCGCGATGGTCAGGACGAACAGCGCGAGGAACCCCCAGCGCACCCAGCGCTCGCGATTCCCGTACGTCACGAGCTCCTGGCCGGCGAGCCGCCGGATGATGCCGTCTGCGAGGTCGGCCGGCGCGGCGAAGAACGGGCCAGCGTTGCGCGCAAAGAGAACCGCGATGCCGTAGCCCGCGTCCGGCAGCAGCACGAGCACGGAGTAGAAGCCCGACGTCATCCCCGAGTGCGTGTACGCGCGCAGACCATTCCAGCGCGTGATGCCCCACGACAGGCCCACGCCGGTCTCTTCGCCTCTCCACGGGCGGAACAGCTCGGCACGCAGCTCCGGCGGGATCGGGCTCCTCGCAGTATCGCCGTCAGTCGCTCGCAGCAGCGCGGCCAGGTAGCGTCCCAGGTCGCTGGCGTGCGTCAAGAGATGGCGCACCGTGAGCGCAGACGTCGCAGCCGGATCGGCGAGGCGGAAGCCCGGGACGAGGTCAGCCACCGCGTCGTCCAGTGAAAGCGCGCCGTCGGCGACGAGGACGAGGATTCCCAGCGCAGTGAGCGTCTTCGTCGTCGAGCCGAGATAGAACCGGCTGTCCGGACCCACAGGCTCGCCGCGACTGCGACCGAAGCCGCGCGCGTAGATGACGCCGTCCGCGGTCGCAACGCTCACTGCGGCCGCCGGGATCTGTGCCCGCTCGATGAACGACGCGATGAACGCGGACAGCGCCGCCGTGTCCGGCTGGATCCCCGTCGTGTGGAGTCGTGACGACGTCGCGTAAGCTGGTGCCGCGCTCGCGTTCAGCGCACCGGGCGGGGCCAGCTCCGCCGCGGCCAGCCCCAGCAGGATCGCGGTGCGGCGCGCGGCGCTACGCATCGAGCACTCGCAGCGCATCGTCGCACCACGCCACCAGCGCCTCCATCACCCGCACGCCGTAGTCCACGGTCAGCAGCCAGTACCGCTCGCGCTCGCCCCGCGACGCCTCGAGCTCGCGCATCACGTGGCGCAGCAGCTCGAGGTTCGCGGCCGACCGAGAGCGGAACCGCTCGATCTCCCGGACCAGCGTTGCCGGCTCCGTGAGCTCACCGAAGAACACGCGCAGGAGCAGCTCGTTGCGCGGCTTCGCGTACTCTGCCGGCCGCGCGAACCAGTCCCGCAGCTCCCGCCAGCCGTCCTCCGTCAGCGAGTAGACGTACCGCGCCGGCCGGCCTTCCTGCTCCTCGCGCCGCCGCTCCACCAGGTTCCGCCGCCGTAGCGACTCCAGCACCGGATACAGGTGCCCGTAGCTCGCCGACCAGAAGTGGCTAAGCTTCTCCTCGACTTCCTTCTTGATGTCGTAGCCGGACTTCGGGCCGGCGGCGAGCAGTCCAAGGATGGCGAACTCGGTGCGGTTGGCGGGCGGCATGGCGTACGGCTCGCGGTCGAGGCGGAAGGTTCCGGTGACTATCGGGCCAACATATATCGGGCTGATATATATGTCAAGAAAAAACAAGGAGCCCTGTACGGCCGACGGACATGGGGGCAAGGCCCCGGCGTCACTCCTCCAGCACGAAGCGCATGGCCAGCAGCGCCTCCGCCAGCAGCGCGTCGTCCCCGCGCTCGAGCGCGGACCACGCCAGTGACACCGAGTGGAACGCCGCGCGCAGCCGCGCGACGCGCAGGTCCCGCGCATCCACGGCGCCGTACGCGCGCAGGAGCTCGTCGCGCGCGGCCGGCGGCAGGAATGCGTACAGGAGCATGAGGTCGACCGCGCGGTCGCCGGCGTGGACGTCGCCCCAGTCGATCACGCCGGACACGGCGCCCCGCTCGCCCACGAGCAGGTGGCACGCGTACAGGTCGCCGTGGACCAGCGCGGGCGCGCGCGCGGGCGCGGCTTCCGGCAGCCGCCGGAACAGCGCGCGCCACGGCGCGGCATCCTCGATCGCGCCGCGTTCCGCGAGCACGGCGAGCCGCGCCTCGAGCAGCAGCATGCGCGTGCGGAAGTTCGTGCGCTCCAGCGTGTCGCCCGGCAGGGGCAGACCCGCCGTCGGGATCGCGTGCAGGCGGGCGAGGAACTCGCCGAGCGCGGGCGCGGCGGCGGCGCGCGCTTCCGCCGGGAGCGCGAGCGTGCACGCCGGCCGGCCCGGCAGCAGCGGGTAGCCGACGAAGGGCCACGGGAACGCGTCGTCCGGACCTCCGACCCAGCGCGGATGCGGAACCGCGAGCGGAAGCCGGGGCGCGATCGCGGGCAGCACGCGTGCTTCCGTCTCCAGCAGCGCGGCCGCGCTCGGCTTGTGCGGGAAGCGAAACACCAGCGTGCCGTCCACCAGGAACGCCGTGTTGTCCCAACCGCTGCCGAGCGGCTCGACGCGCTCCGCCGCGATGTCCGGGAACCGCGCGCGGATGAGAGACCGCGCGAATTCCGCCGTGATCGGGCGCTCCGCGTGCCAGGGTCGTGTCATGGTGGCGGTCGAATACCCCGGAGACGCGGTGACGTCCCCCTTGCGGGCCGGTGCGCCATGGCCCACATCAGTGGGACCAACGATCGCCTCGGACCTTCCTCCATTGTCCAGGTGCGCTTGCCCGCATTCTTCATGATCGGCGCCGTCGCCCTGGGACCCGGTCGCCGAGAAGCGCATCAGCCGCGGTGGAGCAGGGCCTGCGTTCATACAGCGGGGTGAACGAAGGGGGCACGCAATGAAACTAGCGCAGCTCGGGCCGCTGAACCTCCTCGAGCTCCTTCCTCACCGGTACCCGTTCCTGCTGATCGATCAGGTGGTGGAGGTCGACCCGGGCGTGCGCGTGGTGTGCATCAAGAACGTCACGTTCAACGACTGGTTCTTCCAGGGCCACTACCCCGATCACCCCGTCATGCCCGGGATGCTGATCCTGGAGGCAATGGCTCAGACCGGAGGCATTCTGATTCTCAGCGGCAGCCCCCAGGGCGAGGGGCTGGTGGCCTATTTCACGGGAGCGGAGCGCGTGAAGTTTCGGCGGCCGGTGCATCCGGGGGACCAGCTCCGCATCGAGGCGACCATGCTCAAGGCGCGGAGATCGGTGTACCGGTTCCGCGCCGAGGCCTTCGTCGATGGCCAGCTGACGACGGAGGCCGAAGTGACGGTCGCGATCCGCTGAGTTCCCGGGGGCGCGGACTGCACAATCCTTGCGGTCCATGGTCCTGGAGCCAACCCGGGAGGCGAGATGGTCACGCGAGCGTTCGAGGACAGCGTCGAGGCCGCGCTGGAGCGGATGGAGCCGGTGCAGGAAGTCGGGATGCAGGCCGCGCGGGCGGTGCACGACGCGGTGTTGAAGGACGAACGCGCGCGCAACGTCGCGGACACGCTGCACGGCACCTGGCTAGGCCACCCGCTGCACCCGGTGCTCACGGACCTGACGATCGGGTCGTGGGTCCTGGGCGGCGTGTTCGACGCCGTGGGCGCGCTCACCGGCTCGCGCTTCGCGCGCCGTGCCGGCGACACGCTGATCGGCATCGGCACGGCCTCGGCGGTGCCGACCGCCCTGGCCGGGATCGCGGACTACTCGACGATTCCGCAGCCGGCCGCGACGGCCGGGACGCTGCACGGCCTGCTGAACACCGTCGGCCTCAGCCTGTACCTGCTCTCGCTGCGCGACCGCCGTAACGGGCACCGGGCGCGCGGCCTGCTGTTCTCATCGCTGGCGCTCGGCGTGGCAGGCATCTCCGCGTGGCTGGGCGGGCACCTTGTCTACAGGCACAAGGTCGGCGTGGACCACAGCGACACGTTCACGGGCCCGAAGGACTGGACGCCCGTGCTGGACGCCGACGAGCTGGCGGACCGCACGCCCAGGCGGGTCGAGGTCGAGGGCAAGCCGGTGCTGCTGTTCCGCGAGGGCAACGACATCTACGCGATCGGCGCGACGTGCGCGCACGCGGGCGGCCCGCTGGACGAGGGCAAGTTCTACGACACGTGCGTGCAGTGCCCCTGGCACGACTCGGTCTTCGACCTCGCCGACGGCCACATCGTGCACGGCCCGGCGACGCAGCCGCAGCCGGTGTTCGACACGCGGATCAGGAACGGACAGGTGGAGCTGCGGTTGCGCGAGGACTGACGCGATGCCGGGTGCCAGCACGCGAGCTCACAATTGACGAATGGGGCGGCGCGCCGATCGACCGGCCCGTCGCCCCGGTCGGTTCAAGCGGCTGGCACGGTCACGAAGAACCGCGCGCCCTTCCCCTCCTCGCTCTCCACCCAGATGCGGCCGCCGTGCGCCTCGACGATGCCCTTGGCGATGGAGAGGCCAAGGCCGACGCTGCGGCGGCCGGAGTGGCGCGCCTGCCAGAAGCGGTCGAACAGGTGAGGGAGCTGATTGGCCGGGATGCCGGGGCCGGTGTCGCGGACCTCGAAGCGGACCTGGTCGCCATCCCGCGAGACGTAGACGCCCACGCGCCCGCCTTCGGGCGTGAACTTGACGGCGTTGCCGACGAGGTTGCCGAGCGCCTGGAGCAGGCGGTCCTTGTCGGCGCGCACGGTGGGCGGCTCCGGCTCGGTGCAGCGCAGCTCGAGCTCGAGCGACCGCTCCTTCGCAATGACGCGGAACGACTCGTCCAGGCCCTGGAGCAGCACCTCTGCGCTGTGGGGCCGCGGCTCGATCAGCAGGCGGCCCGCTTCGATGCGGCGCAGGTCGAGCAGGTTGGTGACGAGCCGGTCCATCTCCTCGGCCGCCGTGCGGATGCCCTCGACCTGCTCGCGGGCCGCGGTCAGCTCCTTGGGCAGCGTGCGCAGCAGGACGCGGCTGCGGATGAACACGGCGCTGAGCGGGTTGCCGAGGTCGTGCGAGAGGATGGCGAGCACGTCGTCCCGCGCGGCAATGGCGCGTTGCGCCTCGCTGTACAGGCGGGCGTTGTCGAGCGCGAGGGCGGCGCGGCGGCCGAGGTCCCCGGCGAGCGCGACGTCAGCAGGGTCGCGGAAGCGGCCGGGCGTGCGCGAGAAGTATTGCATCGCGCCGAGCAGGTGGCCGCGCGCAGCGAGCGGCACGGACAGCACCGACCGCGGGGCCATCTCGCGCAGCAGCCGGAGGTGCTCCTCGTTCTGCGCGATGTCCGCGAGGAACGCATCCGAGATGTCGTCGAGCAGCACGGACTCGCCGGTGTCGAGCACCTTCCACACGGGGTGCGGCCGGCTGCGGTCGAGCGGGATGCGCTGGAGCGCGGCGGCGAGATCGGCCGCCGCGGGGTCGCGGTGCGCGATGACCAGCCGCGCGACGCCGTCGTCCTGCACGATGTCGACCGCGCAGAAGTCCGCGAGCGACTGGACGGCGATGCGCGCGATGTTGCGGAGCGTGACCTCGTAGTCCAGCGAGGCGGCGAGCTCGCGGCCCGCATCGGCGAGAAGCTGGAGGCGCTCGGCGGCGCGGTAACGCTCCGTGATATCGCGCAGCACCGCCGTGAACAGGAGGCGGCCATCCACCTCGAGCTTCGAGATGGACGCCTCCGCGGGGAACTCGGTGCCGTCCTTGCGCAGCCCGTAGATCTGGCTCCGCTCGGCCATGCGCCGCGCGCGGTCGGGCGACGCGGTGAACGCAGGGATATGGATGCCGCGATGGCCGCGCCGGAACCGCTCGGGGATGAGGATGTCAAGCGGCTGGCCGAGGACCTCGTCACGCGAGTAGCCGAAGATCTCCTCGGCCCCCTGGTTGAAGATCAGGATGCGCTGCTCTTCGTCGATCGTGATGATTGCGTCGGCGGCGATGTCGAGGATGGAGCCGAGGATCCGGTCCGCATCCAGCCGGGGCGCTTCCGCGGTAGGGATGCTCGACGTGTCTGACGCCATGGCCGTCCGATGCACGGGGGCAGACGAGTCGACCTGGTGGCGCGGGGCCGCTCGGCGGACCGCGGCACCCGGCCGGCTGTGTGGAATATGGCGTCCTACCCCTGTTCGCGCCACGTGGTCCGGCGCTCTCGGGGGCGAAGGCCGTCAGTCGCCCGTCAGCAACCCCGTGCGGACGGCAAGGCGGATGAGCTCGGAGCGATGGGTCAGCCCGAGCTTCTCCATGATGCGGGAGCGGTAGGTGTCAACGGTCTTGGGGCTGATGAAGAGCTTCTCGCCGATCTCGCTCGAGCTGAAGCCCTGGACGGTGAGGGCCATCACCTCGCGCTCGCGCTCGCTCAGCTCGGCCAGCGGGTCGTTCTCGGCCTCCTCCCGCTTGTTCTTGAACCCCTCGAGCAGCAGCCGGGCGGCGCTCGGGTAGAGGAACACCTCGCCCTTGGCGACGGTGCGGATCGCGTGCGCCAGCTCCTCATCCGCGCTGGTCTTCTTCACGTAGCCGCTTCCGCCCGCCTCCAGCACCGGGAGCAGGTACTCCTCCTCGGTGTGCATGGTCAGCACCAGCACCTTGGTGCCCTGGTTCAGCGCGGCGATCTGGCGCGTCGCCTCCAGGCCGTTCATCCCGGGCATCGAGAGGTCCATGACGACGACGTCCGGCTTCAGCGCCCTCGCGCGATCCACGGCTTCCTCGCCGTTGGACGCCTCGCCGACGACGTGCATGTCCTCCTCCGCGTCCAGCAACGCCTTCAGCCCGGCGCGCAGCACCGTGTGGTCGTCGGCCAGCAGGATTCTGATGAGTTGCGACATCTCAGCCTCTCTCCTCTCCCTGCACGGGGATCCGGACGATGACACGGGTGCCGCCGCCCGGCTCGCTCTGCACATGGACGCTGCCGCCGACCCACGCCGCGCGCTCTTCCATGCCCAGCAGCCCGATCGCCCCGGAGCGCTCCGCTTCCGCCAGGTCGAAGCCGCGGCCAGCGTCCGCGATCGTGGCGACGACGTGGCCGTCCTCCCGCCCGATGAGCACCTCCGCCTCCGCCGCGCCCGAATGGCGCGCGGCGTTGCTCAACGCCTCCTGGATGATCCGGTACAGCGCCAGCTCCGCCTCGGGCGAGAGCAGGCCCGCGATCGGCGTGGCGCGCACCTTGACCTCGATACCCGCCGGCTCGGCAATGGTGCGCGCGTACGCCTCCACCGCGGGGAGCAGACCGAGCATGTCGAGCGCTGGCGGGCGCAGGTCGGACGCGTAGCGCCGCAGCCGCTCGGTCGCGGCGGCGAGGCCCTCCCGCACCTCGTCCAGCGCAGTGTCGCGCTCGACGCCGTCCGCCTTCGTGCGCGCCAGCCGCAGGCGGATCATCAGCTCGCTGAGCGACTGCGCCGTGTCGCTGTACAGCTCCTGCGCCAGCCGCTTCCGCTCCTCCTCCGCCGCCTCGAGCGCCCGCGCCGTGATCGCCCGCAGCCGCGCCCGGTACACGGCCACGCGCTCCAGCATCTCGTTCAGCACATCGATCACGGCGCGCAGGTCGCGATCCGCCAGACGGGACGGCTGCACCCGGGCATCGAGGTCGCCCTCGGCGACCCGCCGCGCCGTGCGCTCCAGCTCGCGCAGCGGGTCCAGCGCGAGCCGCACCAGCACCGCGTTCACCGCAACGCTCGCCGCCGCGCCCACCAGCACCAGTGGCAGGATGCGCAGCAGCGCCGCGCGGTCGACCGGCCCCCCGAACAGCCGGACCGCCGCTGCAGCCGCGACCAGCATCGCCACGGTGACGATGACCCCGTTCGCGACCAGGATCTTCGCCGGCAGGCTCACGCCAAGCAAGCGCCCGACGAGCGAACGGGGCGCTCCCGGCGCCCCGATCTGCTCGCCCCGGCCCGTGCCCCCTGCCTCTCCGGGAGCGTCCCGTCGCGTCATCCTGATCCTGTGCGCTGCCGCGTGGCCTGCCATCAAGTCCTACAGCTTTCGTTCAATTCTACGAGAACGGTGCGGCGCGTCTGTCCGGCGACGCCGCAACCCGTGTAGGGAAATTCCCTACACGACCGTCGCCACCAGCTCCTCGTTGCGCTGCGCGTTCGTGGCGGCGAGCGCCGTGTTGCAGACCAGAACGGGCTGCTTGCTGGTGCGGACGACCTTGTCGGCGACGCTGCCGAGCAGCATCCGGTGCGGTCCGCCCAGGCCGCGCGTGCCGATGGCGATCAGGTCGGCGTCGTGCGCGTCCGCGTACTCGGTGATCGCGGCGGCGGCGGACGGCGCGATCACGACAGCGCCCGCGACGTCGTAGCCATCGTCGCTCATGCGCTCGGCGAGCCGGGAGACGTACTCCACGGCCTCACGCCTGCGGTCGGAGAGCGTCGGGTCGTCGAAGACGGCGGACGGCGGGCCGTAGTCCACGATCACGGACAACGGCGTGACGACGCGGAGCAGCGAGTACCGGGCCCCGCTCGGGGCGCCCAGCTTGATGGCTTCTTCGATCACGCGCTCGGCCGTTTCGGAGCCATCCAGCGGGATGAGGATGTGGCGGGCGGAGCCCCGTCGCGCGCCCGTCGGTGGCCGCTCCTGCTCCTCCGGCCGGATCAGCAGCACCGGGGCGGTCGACTGGCGGATGAAGGAGTCGGCAACGCTGCCGAGCCACGCGCGGCTGATGCCGCCGCGGCCGTGCGTGGTCATGACGACGAGCTCGATCCCGTGCTCGCGGACGTAGGTCTGGAGCACGTCGGCGATGGCGCGGCGAGGCGGGTTGGAGTACGACACGCCGGCGATCGTGTCTGCCAGCAGGGCGAACGAGACGGATTCGGCGAGCTCGTCGGCCGCGCGGGCCACGATGGAATCCAGGTAGTCGCGCTCCGGGTCGCAGCGGACGCCGGCACGGCCGCGCACAGGCCTGGAGCCGGTGCGGACGTGGACGAGGTGCAGCCGCGCGGCGCAGCGCCTGGCGAGCGCGATGGCGACCGGCAACGCCTGCTCGCTGAACGGCGAGCCGTCGAGCGGAACCATGATCGAGCGGTACATGTTCGCCTCCGTCCTTTCTACCCGCGCGTTGCGCCCCTGCGATTCCGCTCCACGCGTCCGCGCGTGCGGATCCCGGCGAGCGCGTACACCGGGCAATAGCCCGTGGCGCCGGTCGCGAAGAGGACCATGCCGGCCACCCAGGCGATGGCCTTGTCGTTGCCCGTCAGGTCCCCCGCCGCGACGGCGAAGGTGACGAGCGCGAGCCCGAGTACGATCCGAATGAAGCGGTCGGTCGTGCCGACGTTGAGACCGGCGCTCATGTGTGCCTCCGAGCGGAGTCCTTGCCGTACGTCGTGAAGCTAGGGCACGGGGAGTGCCGGGTCTGTCGGGCCGCGGAGGAAAACGTGTAGGCGTTTGCCCGGCTGTGGATGCGGGGGGCGGCGGATATCATTCCCTGGAGCCGACGCGGTACTTTGCGGGGCAACGGGTGATCGATGGCAGCATTCCGGTGGCTGCGAGAGCGAAGGCGGCGTCCGGCGCGGGCCGGGAGGGCTCGCGCGGAAAGGAGGCGATGATGACGACTCGGTCGGCAGGGGCCCCAGCGGCGCCCGACGGCGCCGCCGGCCTCGATGCGATTCTCAAGCCGCGGACGATCGCGGTGATCGGCGCGTCGCGCTCGCCCGACGCGATCGGGCACCAGATCCTCTCCAACCTCGTCCGGCACGGCTTCACGGGCGCCGTCTACCCGATCAACCCCAAGGCGGACTCGATCCACTCGATCCGGGCGTACGCCCGGATCGGCGATGTGCCGGATCGGGTGGACCTCGCGGTGATCGCGGTGCCCGCGGAGCAGGTGGTCCCCATTGCGAAGGAGTGTGCGGCCGCGGGCGTGCGGGGACTGGTGGTGATCTCTGCGGGGTTCCGCGAGGTCGGGCGTGAGGGTGCGGAGCGGGAGCGGGAGCTGGTGGAGATCGTGCGGCGGCACGGCATGCGCCTGGTGGGCCCGAACTGCCTGGGCGTGCTGAACGCGACCAGCGGAGTCTCGATGAACGCGACGTTCGCGCCCGTGATGCCCGCGCCCGGCCGCGTCGCGTTCCTCTCGCAGTCGGGCGCGCTGGGGCTGAGCATCCTGGACTACGCCAGCGAGTACCGGGTCGGCGTCTCGCAGTTCGTCTCGGTGGGCAACAAGCCGGACGTGAGCGGCAACGACCTGCTGGAGTACTGGGAGGACGACGACTCGATCGGCGTGATCCTGATGTACGTGGAGAGCTTCGGCAATCCGCGCAAGTTCCGGGAGATCGCGTCGCGGGTCTCGCGGAAGAAGCCGATCATCGCGCTCAAGGCCGGGCGCTCGAAGGCGGGCGCCGGCGCCGCGCTGTCGCACACGGGCGCCCTCGCCGCGGATGACATCGCGGTGGACGCGCTGCTGGCGCAGGCGGGCGTGCTGCGCGCCGCGTCCATCGAAGAGCTCTTCGACATGGCGATG
>Ga0207873_1002901_pt1 | contig 13186 bp, 10 predicted proteins | sample BGWIniCompost_FD_187373 | JGI IMG/M metagenome (GOLD analysis project Ga0207873, IMG submission 187373) | Cellulose adapted compost microbial communities from Newby Island Compost Facility, Milpitas, CA, USA - BGW Initial Compost (SPAdes)... ... | reverse complement strand
AGGCCATCAACGACTCGTTCCTTAACACCGCATATTCTGTGGCATTTAGCAGATCGAGCTTTCTGGCAGGAGAGGATATCCCATAGAATCCATTGTAATTTACGTTGATCTTTCCGGCAGTACCCTTTTTTGTGGAAATAAGAATAACGCCGGAGGCGGCGCGAGCGCCATATATTGCCTGCGCGGAAGCGTCTTTCAGCACTTCGATTGATTCGATATCCGATTGATTGAGATAACCAATGCCGCCATTATCCACCACCACGCCGTCCACAATCCATAAGGGATCGTTTGCCGAACCGCTATACGAGGTGATGCCTCTCACTCTCACAGTCGATCCTGCGCCAGGTTGTCCTGAACTGGCTGCAATGGTTAAACCGGCGGTGCGGCCTTGCAACGATTGTTCAATACGGCTGATGGGCACGTTCTCCAGATCTGACGCTTTCACGCTGGCGATAGAACCGGTGACCACGCTCTTTTTCTGCGATCCATAACCGATCACCACAATCTCCTCCAATGCGCGGATGTCAAGGGCCATCTCCAAATCGATCACCGACCTCTCGCCAACCACGACTTCCTCGGTAACATAACCGACTGAACTGAAAACCAAAACCGCGCCTTCAGACACGTTGATTGAGTAGTCGCCGTTCATGTCGGTTATTGTTCCATTTGTCGTGCCCTTTTCGAGCACATTAACTCCGGGCAAGGCTTCGGCGCCATCCATCGATATCACCCGCCCCCGGACATTTCGCGACTGAAGGATAATCTCAAGGTTGGAAGATTTCTCGCTCTTATTCCTGATGGTCTCAACATTGATGTTATTATTGACTTGCTTGAACTTGATGTTGGCGACTTCAGAAACGTAAAGCAGAATATCCGCCACAGAATTCCGGCCTTGCACCTCTAATTTCGTCCGGTTGTTGACGACGATCCGGTCGTCGTAGTTGAATACAAAATCGGTGCTTGCTTCAATTTCCCTGAACAAATCGATCAGAGAGGCCTGGCTGAGGTTTAGCGTAACATAAACCTCCTTGACGCTCGACAGTTTTCCTTGCGCATTACCGCTGTATGCCATCAGGAGTTGAATGAATACAACCTGTAGCGCTAATCCGTAACACGAAAACTTCATAAGTCTTAGCAGTAAATGTTTTAATTTCATAATTTTACATACTTTTAGTTAACTAATTATTTACACTTGCCGGGGATAATTGGCAGATTATTCCCGGTTTTTTTGTTGAATGAAATTCAATCCCTGTTGAAACTGATCAGCACTTTCTTATCCTGAATTTCATAAGTGAAATTCTGGCTGAAGCTTAAACTCTCCAGCACGCTCTTTAAAGACTGATTATTAAACTCGCCGGTATAGCTCCATGGAACGGGGTTGTCATTTTGCAGAATGAACTTGACTCCGAACCACCGTTCGAGTTTTGAAAGCGTTTGCGGCAGGTCGGCGCTTTGGAATGAGATTATGCCGTCGACCCAACCGTAAGCCAATCGCGGAGAAAAATTGCGCAGCTCTGTGAACTGCTTCTCCTTTTTCATATACTGTACCTCCTGACCGGGCTCCAGAAAAACTTTCTTTTCCTGGTCTTTTATCACCACCTTGCCCGAAGCCAACGAAACGGACAACTTGTCCTCGGTAATGTAGGAATGAATATTGAAAGAAGTGCCGAGAGCCGTGACCGAAATGTTTTCGGTGAACACAATAAACGGCCTTGCAGTGTCCTTTGCCACCTGAAAGAAAGCTTCTCCCGAAAGATAAACCACTCTGCTTGTGTCTGTAAAATTGTCGATATACCTGATTTCGCTGGCTGCGTTCAGGTTGACGACGGTGCCGTCGGGCAGAAAAATGGTCGATCGCCTGCCTTCGCTGTTTTCTTTCACGATATACTGGTATGCAGTGATCGAATCTTTGGAAATCTCGCCGCCAAGGTATCTTGACAGGTAGAAGGCCAACGCAAATACAAGAGCAATGGAGGCTGCGATCTTAAGGAAGAAATAATCCCGCTTCCTTGAAGGCGCCGGAATCGTATATCGCGTTTTGCCCGCCTCTATTTGATCGATCTGATCCTGAAGGAAAATATTCTCAAGAATGTCTTTGAGGTCTTCGCCAGCGCGCGACCTCGAAGTCAGCTCCTGGTTCAAATCATTTTCAATCTGCTTTAACAACCCAGACTCAAATTCTTTTGAATGCATCCATTCAATCACCTTGTCCGCCTCGTCGGCCGTACACTTTTTTTCAAGAAATTTTTTTATCAATTCGCTGTCCACCATTGTGTGTCTTTGCTTGTTTCCAATAGAAACAATCGAGCGCTTTGCAACCTCTACTCTATCGAAAATTTTTTTATTAAGGGGATGTTTCTTCAAGGAGATGATGAGAAAACCGCGCCTCTCAACGTCGCACGCGCAAAGTCAACATTATTTAGCGGCGCTACAGGACAGGTTGAATATAAAAAACGCCGAAATACTTTTACAAAGGAAAACTTTTATTGATATTAGCCTAATTATTGCTGAAACTGTATGCCGTCTAATTCACCGGAAGTCCTGCTTATTGGTAAATTGATCAATGGAGATCAGCAGGCTTTTTCATGCCTGTTCAATCAATATGCGACCAATCTCCTCCATATTGCCAGGAAGTATGTGGGAGACGAGGAGGATGCCCGGGAGATCGTGCAGGAGACCTTTTACAGGGTGTGGAAATACCGGCAAAACATGAACGCAAGCCTTTCTTTTAAAGCCTATATCATCACCATCGCTAAACGGCTCATCTTTAACCAGGCAAAAAAGCGGCTTCACGAACTTGCATACCAGGAATATTATATCAAAAGGCATCATGACGACAGAATTAACGAGCTTGAAGACTATCTGAATTTTCAAGAACTCGACAACCGGATTCAGAGCGGCATCGACAGCCTTCCGCCCAAAAGACGGGAAATCTTCATTCTGAGCCGTCATCAGGGCCTTTCAAACCAGGAAATCGCAGACAAACTGAACATCTCCGTCAGCACGGTGGAAAATCATATGAACAAGGCGCTGAAGCATTTGAGAGAGATTATTACTGCTTTATTGCTGCTTACTCTTTGTTGACGCCGCCTTGCCGATTTTTAGATGCTATTGCCAACTATTCGCGTTACGCTGAAATAGCCCACAAAGCAAAGAAGGGCAAAAGTTTTGCCCTTCTTTCAGATTGATGATTAGATGAGGGAAATTACAATTCCATTTCACGCAGCAGCGACCATTCCTGCGCAGAGCCGTCGTAGAATTTTATGTTTTTATATTCCAGCAAATCGTGCAACACATAGTACAGCACGCTTCCATATCCTCCCACGCCGCAATACACGACAATCTCGCGATTTTTCGATCCTGGACCGATAACGCTTTTCGCAATCTTATCAAGCTGGCTCTTGGTTTTGTAGGTTCCGTCTGCATTCCAAACCGAAATAGCCGGGAATGATACCGCGGTGGGTATATGACCGGGTTGCAGCGCCCATGGCTCAATCACTTCGCCACTGTAAACTTCCGCGTCTCTTCCGTCAAGGATCAGTTTCTTGCCAATGCTTGCATCCACATAATTGATATCGACAAAGAGATTCTGAGCCGGACGGGCTATAAAAGTAGTTTCAGGCAATACCGTGGGAACAGAGGTCAGAGGTTTGCCCTTGGCTACCCATTTGTCAATACCGCCATCGAGGATAGACACTGCGTCTAAACCCAAATAGTGGAGGGTAAGCGCAACGCGCGGCCCAGCGGCATTCGGGAAGGGCGGTTGTCCGATGCCAGTAACCAGCGCCACCTGCGATTGATTGGAAATGCCCGCAGCGCCCAGCATCGCTTCAAGGTCTTCGACAGGAGGAAGTTCCATCAACAAATCGCCCGAGATGATCCATGGGCTGAAGGGCACTACGAAAGGAATATTGATAGAACCGGGAATATGACCCGCATCGTACTCTTCGACGGTGCGGACATCAACCACCACCACATTGTCGAACTTCATTACTTTTTGAAGTTCATCGACTGAAATAATGGGTTTGTTTTGCAATACTTTCGGATGACAGCCATTGTCGTGGCCGGAGCCGAAATGATCGGTAGCTTCCTGCATGAAGTTGTCGGTACATGCAAAGAAGCTAAACAGGTAGATTGCAGATGCAATCAAAACCAAAATGTTGCCTCTTTTCATAATTAAAAATGTTTTAAGTAAAATTTATAATTAAGGAATGATGGTTTCCCTTTTTTGACAATACTGCATATTCAAGAATGATCAAATATAAGTTTGATATTTTCAAAAATCAATCAGATCGTAAGATATCCCGTTATTTTAAATCATTCATTAGTTAAACGGATATGCTGATTTAGACCCATTCTTGAAAATCATTTTCATTTTTTTACAATCATTTTTCCGCTAACGCTCCGGCTGTTTACTAAGATTGATCGTCCAATCAAGTCGCGTCATTCATATTGGAAGCGCTTATGCAATCTATTGTGTTACAAATACATGCAATCTAATCGCTTTACGGAAATTCCATTTTACTCATCGCATCTTCTTACTCTCTAAGCCATATGACCAGGCTTATTTTTGTTTTTCAAAAGAAAAACTATTCAGCATGCGGAACTAAATCTGGACGATAAAAATTGTTTAAAAAATTTTTGATTATACAAAAGGGAACAGGTAAGATTTACATCCCGCCTGGCGCTCATTTTCACTAATTTATCAATTTGCTTAAAGCTTGCGCGGGGTATTTTCAATTCAAGAACAATTGGGATAACTTTTTCATACAGCCAATTCAATTGCCTGACTCGAATTTAATCGCCCGGTTGAACCGGATTCATTCGCCGATGGCCGTTAACTATTTTACTTTATACAGTTCATTTCTCAGGAATTCAATCAACTCCCTTATATATTCTCTATTAAAGTTGAATTGGATACCGGCCGCTGCATAGATCTCGGGTATTGGCCGGGTATAGCCTAATTTTAAAGCTTCCATATACCCTTCGAGGGCTTTTGACGGATTTTCTTTATAGTTCTTCCATATGGCAAGTGCGCCAAGCTGGGCGATGCCATATTCGATATAATAAAAAGGAACTTCATATAGATGAAGTTGCTTTTGCCAGAGGGCGCTCCTGATATCTTCCTGGCCGGTCCAATCGACTACCTTATCGGAAAACCTCCTGTAGACGTCGTTCCAAACTTCAGTCCTTTCCTCCGCCGTATGATCCGGATTTTCATAAATCCAATGCTGGAACTTATCTATTGCGGCCACCCATGGCAAAGTACCGACGATTTGCTCCAACTGTTCTCTCCTGGCTCTTTTCAGGTCTTCTTCATTTTCAAAAAAGATATCCCAATGCTCCATCGAGAGCAGCTCCATCGACATCGAAGCCAATTCCGCCACTTCCGAAGGAGTTTGTCTGAAAATGTTCAGTTCGAGGCAGTCCATCAGGTATGAATGCACAGCGTGGCCGCCTTCGTGAACCATCGTGACCATGTCACGGAAGGTGGCGGAAGAATTCATAAAGATAAATGGCGCGCCGGTCTCGCTCAATGGATAATTATAACCGCCGGGAGCTTTGCCCTTTCGGGAGTCGAGATCAAGAAATCCCCTGTTTTTCATATCGCTCAGGCAATCGCCAAAAAAAGGATCGAGACGGTTAAAACATGCTATTGTCTTTTCCACCAGTTCGCCGGCGGTTCTAAAAGGCTTCAAAGGAGGCTTCCCCGAAATATCCACGCTTTTATCCCAGGGCTTGAGCCGGTCATAGCCCAGCTTTTCGAGCCGCTCCTTCGAAAGCGCGTCGAGGAGCGGAACCGCTTCCTGTTCTATGGAATTGTGGAATGCAAAACAGTCCTCCGGCGTATAATCCATACGCCCCAGGGCGGCAAACATGTAATCCCTGTAGTTCTTAAAATCCGCGTTCAGGGCGGTTTGATGCCTCAAGCGGATAAGCCGGTCGAAAAGCTCGTCCAGCGCGGCCCTATCCCGCAACCGCCGGGCGCTGATTTTCATAAAAATCTCCTTGCGCAAGCCTCGATCCTGCTCTTCCAGCAAAGCCGCGCCTTGCTGCAAGGTCAGTTCCTTCCCATCATGCGCAATCGTCATTGCGCCGGCTATGGCGTTATACTTTTGCGCCTCGGTCTGGATTTCGGCTTTTAAAGGCACATTCGCTTCGCGGAAAATCTGGATTTCCTTCTTCATCAGCCTGGCAGCAATGTCGAACCCCGGCTTCGACTTAAGCTGATCGAGGTATGGGCAGTTCACCGCCTTGCGGTTCAGCTTGTCGGCGTAAGGCGCAATCTTCGGCTCGATTTCATTTACATAAAATGTAAACGCGTCAAGCTTTTCTTTATCGTTCGTGTCGCAAGTCATCCGGATGTAACGCCAAGCGGCGTCTTCATCCACCACAGATTCCAGTTCGCTGCGGTCTTTAAACCATTGCCGCAGGTCTTCAACCGAGTGGATTTCTCTTTCCAACAGGTTTTCATAATATGATTTCAGACTATCCCAACCGGTTACTTTAAAGTCTGCGGGCAGAAATGTTCTCTGTTTTTTACGAAGGAAGCTTGCGCGGTCCATAATCCTGTTTTTTTAAAAAGTAACTAAACCAAGAGGGGCAAAGATATATTTTTTAATGCCGTTATTTTCAAAATTCATACATAAGAAAGCCGGATAAACGTTACACAGGCTGAAATACCTGTTGCGCGCATACGACTATTATTCCTAACTTAGCGCAAAATTTTTGCATCGCAACCAAATAGAACTAACCGGAATATATGGCTGAATGGTTTTCAAACTTAAGTCCCATTTTTCAGGCGCTCCTTGCCACCCTTTTTACATGGGGAGTGACGGCGCTTGGCGCATCGGTAGTTTTTTTGTTTAAGAATTTTAGCCGCACGGCTCTCGACTGGATGTTGGGATTTGCCGCAGGCGTCATGATTGCGGCAAGCTACTGGTCTCTGTTGGCTCCCGCCATAGAAATGGCCGAAGCGGACGGCAACGGGCCGTCATGGTTTCCGGCTTTGGCTGGCTTCCTCTTGGGAGGTTTTTTTATCTGGGGTATCAACAAGCTGATCCCTCACATCCATCCGGGCATCAGAAGCGATAAACAGGAAGGGCTTCCCTCTTCCTTAAAAAGAAGCATCCTCCTTGTGCTGGCCATTACGCTTCACAATATCCCCGAAGGGCTGGCCATCGGCGTAGCCTTTGGGGCGGTTGAATCGGGTTCGCCGGCGGCGTCGCTAGGCGGAGCCATCGCGTTGGCCATCGGCATCGGCTTGCAGAATTTCCCTGAAGGCGCATCTGTGTCCGTCCCGCTCAGGCGCGAAGGCGTAAGCGTGGGCAAGAGCTTCTGGTATGGACAGATGTCCGGCTTTGTAGAGCCCATGGCCGGCGTGTTGGGCGCGTCGATGGTGTTGCTGATCCGCCCGATACTCCCCTATGCCTTATCTTTTGCCGCCGGAGCGATGATATTTGTGGTGGTGGAAGAGTTAATTCCCGCGTCGCAAATGGAGAAGCACAAAAACCAGGCTACCCTGGGAGCGATTATCGGCTTTGCCATCATGATGACGCTGGATGTGGCGTTGGGATAGGAGCGCGAAGCTGAAAAGGAAGTTGCCGATTATTGGCCGTTGATCCGAACCAATAACCGGCGACCGCTAACCGGCTAAAACTCAACCGCTACAATCCCCCAGCTTCAATAGTTCGCCTCTTTAAAAACGCCGATCTGTTTTTTCATTTCGACAGATTCGCATAATTTAGAGCGTTCATTTTTTAGCCTAAACCACATAGCGCAATGGATGATTTTTTAGCCGCAAGACTGCAAATGACCATATCCTTCGTCTTTCACATTGTATTTGCCTGCATCGGCATGACCATGCCCTTTCTAATGTTCTTTGCCGAATGGAAATGGATCAAGACGGGGAAGCGCGTCTATCTCGATCTTGCAAAATCATGGTCGAAAGGCGTCGCCATATTTTTTGCCGTAGGCGCGGTGTCGGGCACGGTCCTTTCCTTTGAATTGGGATTGTTGTGGCCCGCATTTATGGAGCATGCGGGACCGATATTTGGCATGCCCTTCTCCTGGGAAGGCTCCGCCTTTTTTCTTGAAGCCATTGCGCTCGGATTTTTCCTTTATGGATGGAAAAGAGTGAACAAATGGGCGCACCTCGCTTCCGGTCTGATCGTGGGCGTCGCGGGCGTAATATCAGGGATATTCGTGGTGTCGGCCAACAGTTGGATGAATGCGCCGGCGGGATTTGACTGGGTGGACGGCCGGGCGATCAACATCGACCCGGTAAAAGCGATGTTCAATGCCGCATGGATTGGCCAGGCCCATCATATGACCATTGCCGCTTTCGTTTCCACCAGCTTTGCGGTGGCCGGCGTTCATGCCCTGTTGTTGTTGAAAAATCCCGCCCGCGATATCCACCGGAAGGCGATGCGAATAGCCCTGACCATGGGCGCCGTGGCGGCGCTTATCCAGCCCATCAGCGGCGACAGGATAGCCAAAACAGTGGCAAAACTCCAGCCGGCCAAATTTGCGGCGCTTGAAAGCCTGTTTGAAACCCGGCCTTCCGCTCCCCTGACAATTGGGGGAATCCCAAATGAAAAAGAAAGGAAAGTCGATTACGCCATTGAGATTCCCGGCATGCTCAGCTTCCTGGCGCACGGCGATATAGACGCCGCTGTAACGGGACTTGACCAGTTTCCCGAAGAAGAATGGCCGCCGGTATTGATCACGCATGCGGCGTTTCAGATTATGGTGGCCATAGGTATGTTCCTGGCTTTGCTGGGCGCGCTTTACCTGCTTTTTAGATGGAAAAGACCGCATTTGCTCGATAAAAAATGGTGGCTTGCGCTGACGGTCATCTCGACGCCGCTGGGTTTCCTGGCCGTGGAAGCCGGATGGATTGTCACGGAAGTGGGAAGACAGCCCTGGATCATCTATGGAATCATGAAAACCAGGGATTCGCTCACCCCAATGCCGGGCATTCAATATACGCTTTATTCCATTTCGCTTATTTACTTGTTCCTGAGTTTCCTTGTGATATGGCTTTTGGGCCGGCAGATAAAAATGTTGCATCAAAAATATTAGCGTATGACTTTCATTATCATTGTTTTCCTGGGAACGGCGCTGCTTTTCTATACGCTTTTGGGCGGTGCGGATTATGGGGCCGGAATACTGGAACTTTTCACCGGCAAAAGAGGCGTGGACCTGATTTCAAAAGCCATCGCGCCTGTATGGGAAGCGAATCATGTGTGGCTGATCATCGTGGTGGTGATTCTTTTTATGGCTTTTCCGCCCGTATATACCACAGTCACAACCGTTTTGCATATTCCTCTCCTGATCCTCCTGATCGGGATTATCTTCCGGGGCGCGTCTTTCACTTTCCGGTATTACGACATCCAGGAAGAGAAAATTCAAAATATCTACACCGCATTCTTCAAAATATCCAGCCTGTTCACGCCTTTCTTTCTGGGCGTAAGCCTGGGCGCCGTTATCTTGGGCAGGATCACGTTGGATATGTCGCAGGGCTTTTACAGGGTGTTTATGCATCCCTGGCTCAACGTATTTTGCTTTAGCCTGGGATTGTTCGTCGTTATCCTTTTCGCATTCCTCGCCGCGCTTTACCTGCTGGGCGAAGCGAAGGAACGGGACGACATTGCGTTATTTCAAAAATATTCGAAATACCTGCTTGTCGCTCTCGTCGTTTCCGGAGGAGCAGTCTTTCTTGCCGGCGAGCTCGACAGCTTCCACCTACTCAGGGAATTTGCCCAATCGCCCGTCAGCATCGCCAGCGTGATTGCGGCCACCATCCTAATCCCGCTTTTGTGGATCAATGTAAACAGACATAACGCCCCTTGGATCAGGCTGGCGGCAGGCGCGCAGACTTTCTTTGTCCTGCTAGGCTGGTTTGCCATTCAATATCCCACGCTGGTCAACATCGACGGAGGCGACGACATCGCCGTAGCCAACGCCAAAGCTCCCGATTCAACGCTTTTGCAACTGATTATTGCGCTGGTTGTGGGTCTGGCGGTGGTTATACCCGCCCTGGCCTACCTGTTTAAGGTTTTCAAATTCCAGGAGAAAGGCCCGGTTGTGGATTAAGAAAAAATCTATGAATCAATACAAAGCGCTTTCCTTATATGAAATCAAACATTCAATATGAAAAGTTGGATTCTTAAAATGGCAGCTGAAAACTAATGAATAGATTTTAGTCCTTAAATAAGCCAGCGGTTATTACTGATCCTTTCAATCATAGCGCCAATCCGTATTATTGGCAACCATACTGAGTTTTTATATCTTAGTAAGTAGTATAACCTAAATGCATTATTTATATTTATAATAATGAACATACACTTGAAGTATATTGTGACGAAAGTGGAATAGAAGCTCTATCAAATAGATCTCAACACCAATATACTGTAATAGGCGGTATATGGCTGCCATCTAAATATAGGCAGGATTTAAAGGACAATAAACAATATAAAGAAAAAGTATAAAATTGGCGTCGAACTAAATGGAATAAAGTTTCGCCTGCTTATTTAGATTGTTTCAAAGAAATTATAGATTACTTTTTTCACAACGACTATCTCAAATTCCGCGCAATTCTGATTGAAGCGGTAACAATAGATCATATAAAATTCACCAATTCTGATGCAGAGTTGGGTTTCTATAAATTTTATTACAACTTTTACATCACTGGATAACGGATTTCAACACTTACAGCATTTTTGTTGATCATAAAGTTAAGCAATAAGGGCAGGTTGAATGAACTAAAAAGTATACTACAATCTGCAAACCAAAACTCGAAGATTACCAATGTTCAAAGTCTCCCTTCTCATGAATCGAAGGGATTTAAATAGCCGATGTTTTGACAGGACTCGTAGCATCTAAATTTAACAATCAAACAACTGGAGAAAGTAAACCCACACTCACTCATTATGTGGAAAAGAACCACTTGATGAAAAAAATTTCTCCCACGCCGAAATCTATAGAGAAGTTTAATCTATTTGAAAATAGACATCTAAGGGAGATGTATTGTAAAATCAAGGCCACCTTATGAGTGAACAACAACTGAGGCAGCTGTGGTACAATGAGTACTGTAATCCATCAAACCCAATTTATACTTTCGACGAAATCCGAGTCAAATTTTATCCCGAAAATTTCAATCATGCATTTTTTGAAAGTTCTAATTGGGCGAAGATGGATAAATCAGCGCTATCTTTGAATCGTTGCGAAAAATGCTTTGGATTAAAGATTGCCTTCAGGATCGAACAGCAATTCTAAAAAAAATTGGGATAATAAAACAAATCGTACACAGACAATAGGAGGTCAGCGGTAGTTAAAGGCAATTATATCGTTGTAATATTGATTTACGCCGAAAATGACAAGGTTTGTCACCGCATCTGAATTTACCTTTCTGGATGGAATAAACAAAGTGTTAAAAAGCCCGGATTGGAAAGGATAAAAAAATAACGCTGATTAACTGCTTCAGCGTTAGAAACCTTTGAAAATTCCTTACTCACGGTAAAGAATCATCGCAAATTTATACAAAAACAGCAATAACCGTATAGAAGTTCCATATCGTTTCAATTGGTTTGACCTTCAAGATGCCGGTTTATCACACTTCCGGCGTCTTTTACCAAATTTTTTTACCGGTATGCCGCGTCAATTAAAATCATTCCCCGCACTTTCGCCGTTATGTAAAAAGACCGGTCAAAACCAGCTTTTTTGATTTAAGTTGCGATGAAATACCTTTTCTACCTGATCCTTGCTATAACCGCTTGCTCCAACCTGGCTGCAAACCGGCAGGAGCGCGACGAATCCCAGGCTTCAAAAAGCGTGGAATGGACCATCTGCGAATTTGTAGAGACGCCGTTTGAAAAAATCATTATCTCCGGCCATCCCGTCCTGGTTTCCAGCCCATACGGCCAGGCCGTGCAATTTAATGGAATCAACGACGCCATATTCGTGGACAACGCGCCAATTCTTGGCCTTTCTTCCTTTACCATCGAAGCGATCATTCGTCCCGACGCCGGCGGCTTGCCTGAACAGCGTTTTCTTCACATGGGCGAAACGAACGGCGATCGGGCCTTGCTCGAAACAAGGGTGAACGAACGCGGCTGGTATCTCGACGCGCACATCCGGTCGGGCGATGAAAGGCTGACGTTGATCGACTCCACGCTCCTGCATCCGCTCAACCAATGGCATCACGTGGCGGCTGTATTTGAGAATGGCACGCTCGCCACCTATGTGAATGGCAAAAAGGAGCTGGAAGGAAGAATCGATTCGTTCAAACCGCTCGAATCGGGGAAAACATCGATCGGCGTGCGGCAGGACAGGCGCGACTGGTTTAAAGGAGCCATTTATAAAATTCGCGTCTCGCCTGCGGCGCTCAACGAAACCGGCTTTCTGCCCCATTAGCGGCGCCAAGGAAAGGTCGGATGCAAGGCGCTGGCGACAGTCGCCCCACACGCTCCGAAGACCATCCCACATTCTTCGAAAACCGTCCCATATTCTTCGAAAGGAGCCCCACACAGTCCGAAAGATATCCCACATTGTCCGAAAGTCATTCCTCATTGTCCGAAAGTCGCTTCGAAAACAATTCCACATCCTTCGAAAGGAATTCCACAGAGTCCGATAACAATCCCACAGAGTCCGAAAGTTATCCCACAGGCTCCGAAGGTTATCCGGCAAAGTCCGAACCCTATTGGACACAGTCCGAAGACCTCTGGACACGCTTTGAAAGTTCCCGGACTTAGTCCGAAAGCTTCTGGACATAGACCGAAGCCCCGCCGGCAATTATGGAAGGCTTGCAGGGAAAGAAATTCGCGGATTTAAGGGTTAGCGAGTTTACAAGGGGTTTAAGGTTCCAGGTTTTATTCCTCAATCCTGCGCAGATTCCAGCGTTACACCCTTAACCCATAAATTTAAAATCTTTAAAAACTATCCTAACAACTGGCTTGTTTTTCTAACAATATACATACGCTCACAGTAATTAGGATTATTTATGAACGATACTGAAAAACTGAGAAATCTGGCGCTGGCGCCTTATATCATCAAAGCGACCGCCCTGATTGGCAAGGCAAGACACGTAGGGGGCAATCAGTTCAGGCATGCGCTCGCCACATTCGCTATCCTGATCGACTATAAATTTTTCGACGACTATGTGTTGCTAAAAGCGTCGGTGATC
>Ga0207873_1002900_pt1 | contig 13186 bp, 10 predicted proteins | sample BGWIniCompost_FD_187373 | JGI IMG/M metagenome (GOLD analysis project Ga0207873, IMG submission 187373) | Cellulose adapted compost microbial communities from Newby Island Compost Facility, Milpitas, CA, USA - BGW Initial Compost (SPAdes)... ... | reverse complement strand
CCACGACGCCGCCCGCGAAGCCGGCCACGTGCGCCGCGCCCGCGATCACGGGCAGCGCGAGCGGCAGCAGGGCGTCGACCGCGAGCGCCCCGATGAACAGGCGCCGCGGCACCCGCCAGCCGGCCGGCAGCTGCTCGGGCCGGCGCAGCTCGAGCCACAGCAGGGCGCCTGCGAGCCCGGCCACCATGCCCGACGAGCCGACCAGCCACTCGTAGCCGGCGAGCCAGGCGCTGGCCGTCGCGGCCACGCCCGCGAGCCCGAGCACCAGCACCGTGCGCAGCGCGCCGAGCGGCCGCTCCACGAGCGCGCCCAGCACCAGCAGGCCCACGACGTTCATCGCGAGGTGGACGGCGTCGGCGTGGAGCAGGTTCGCGGTCACGAGCCGCCAGGGCTCGCCCTCGCCGGCGAGCAGCGGGCTCATGAAGCCCGCGTGGCGCACCACCGGGCCGAGCCACCCCTCGAGCCCGTACACGGCGACGCACAGCGCGGCCACGAGCGGCGTCGTGCGCAGCCCGCGCGGCTCGCGAAGCAGCTGCTCGGCCTCGGCCATCGCGGCGAGCTGCGCGCGCGCATCGGGCTGCGTCGCGATGCGCTCGAAGAGCGCGTGCACGAGCCGCTCGGCGCCCTCGGCGTCGGCGAACCACGAGCGCGGGATCAGCCACAGCCCCTGTCGCGTGCCGATGCGCAGGTGGCGCGGGCCGAGCTGCAGGTGGGTGACGTCGGCGTAGGCGGTGAAGCGCTCGCCGCCGCCCCAGCGCGGGTGCCGGAAGCCGCCGGCGTGGAGCGCCACCTCGCCGCGCCCGGGACGGAGGGCGAAGCGGACCTCCGGCTGCACCAGCTCGACCGCGCTCACGCGGGCAAGCGTAGCAGGGCGCCGTGCGCGGCCGGCGCGCCGGCCGCGGCGCCGCGCGGGGCCGCCGGCCCGTCGGCGGGCGGCGCTACGAGCGCGTCGGCAGCGGCAGCGAGGGCATCCGCCGCATGAAGATCAGCACCACCAGCGCGAAGGCGCCCAGGAACCCGGCGGCGACGCCGACCTGCACGAAGCCGAGCCAGGCGAACGTGTCGTGCGGCACCAGCGAGGGCCAGATCAGCACGTTCCGCTCGATCCAGAAGCCGAACACCATGATCGCCGCGACGCTGCCCAGGATCGCCGGCGTGCGCTTGGGCCGCTGACCCAGCAGCACCCAGAACGGGATGATCCAGCAGCACGCCCAGGCCAGCAGGCTCACCTTCACGTACGGCTCCTGCATCCGCTCCCAGAAGCGGTCGAGCCCGAAGGTCTGGACCAGGAACACCTCGTTGATGCCCGACTTGTCGACCAGGAACTGGCTGCCGAGGCGCGCCTGGAAGAACTGGGTCTCCTCGGGGAGGTTGCCGTACCAGATCACGATGTACTGCGAGAAGAACAGGTACATCCAGAAGATCGAGAAGGCGAACAGCATCTTGCCGATGTCGTGCAGCCTTCCCTGGGTGATCTGGCCCTCCAGCCCGGGCGCGCGCAGGTGCAGCACGGTCAGCACGCCGGTGGCCGCCACGCCCGACAGGAAGCCGCCCCACGCGAAGTACGCGCCGAACAGGTTCGAGTACCAGGTGGGCGTGAGCGACATCACCTGGTCGAAGGCGATGAACGACCAGCCGATCCCGTAGACCAGGCAGATGATGGGCGCCAGCACGCGCACCTTGTGCCCGCAGCGCGCGCGCTCCGCCTCGTCGCCCTGCCAGCCCGCGGTCCAGCGCCGCAGCAGGCCCGAGCCCGAGCCATTCGCGACACCGCCGAGCGTCGGCCGGATCGAGTAGTAGAGGTAGGCGATCGTGAGCAGCGCCAGCACGAGGAAGATCCCGAGGTCCATCCAGAACAGGCGCGCGCCGTTCAGGTAGGCCTCCTTGCCGGCCGGCGGATGGTGGAGCCAGGGCGCGTAGATGCTCTCGCGCCCGAGCCACGAGATCAGGAACAGGATCACCGTGAGCGGCGCCCAGGCCCCCAGCGCCTCGGCGAAGCGGGCCACCGGACCGGGCCAGCGCGCGCCCACGATGTGGAAGGCGCAGGCCACGCAGATCGCGCCCTGCGCCAGCGAGCCCCAGAACAGGTAGTTGACGTGGAAGGCCCGCCACGCCGTGTCGGCGTCGCTGCCGAGGCCCACCACGAACGCGATCACGCCCAGCGCCACCAGCGCCAGGCAGATCCCGAGCTGCAGGCCCGGGATCGGGCGCGGACGCGCCTGCTCCAACGCGAGATCCGCCGCGCTCACTGAGCACCTCCCGAGGCGGGCGTCCCGCCGGCCGCGGGGGCGGCGGACGCGGCCGGTGCCGCCGGCGCCGCCGCGCTCGCGGTGCGGGCGGGCTGCGGGCCGGGGACCTGGCCGTTCAGGTACCGGACGTAGTTCACGATGTCCCAGCGGTCGCTCGGCGGAATGCGCCGGTAGTTGGGCATCCGCCGCACGCCCTGGGTGATGACGGTGAAGATGTGGCCATCGCTGAAGGCGCCGGTGAGCGCCTGGCCGATCGGCCCCGCGATCGGCAGCACGCCGACGAACGGGCCCGTGCCGTAGGGCGGGCCGGCGATCGGGCCGTCGCCCAGCCCGGTGGGCCCGTGGCAGGGCGCGCAGAAGATCTCGAACTGGCGCTTGCCGTTCTCGAGCGAGGCGAGCGTGGGCGGGTTGGGGTTGGCGAGCGCCTCGCCTTCGGCGAGCGAGATCTGGCTCGCGCGGACGGGCTGCCCCACCGGCACGCTGCCCTCGGGCGGCAGGAAGTTCCCGATCGCGCGCTCGGGATCGCCCGGCCGGCCCTGCAGCTCGAAGGCCTGCACGGCCCGCTGCCACTTCATCTGCGGCCACCAGCTCTCCGACCACTGCTCCCAGCAGCCGGTGGACAGGAGGACGACGCACGCGAACACGCCGGCCTGCCGCCTCGCGACGCGCCGGCGCGCCTCAGGCCGGAACAAGGTTCACCTCCTTCGCGTGATGCGCGCGCATCAGGCCGTCCACCTCGGCGACGTCGCGCTCCGGGACCTCCACGGCCACGCCGAACTCGTCGCCGGAGAAGCGGGCGCTGTAGGCGGGATCGAGGCGCAGCGTGGGCAGCCGGCCCACCGCGAGCAGGCCGAGCAGGGTGAAGATGCCGCCGAACAGGATGGTGAGCTCGAAGGCGATCACCGTGTAGGGCGGGATCGCGGCGAAGGGCTTGCCGCCGATCACGATCGGCCAGTCGAGCGACATCCAGATCGTCATCGCGTAGCCGGTCGCCACGCCGAGCAGGCCGCCGATCAGCGTGAACAGGCGCACGCGGCTCGGCTTCGGGTCGACCGCCTGCTCGACCTCCTCGAAGGGCGCCGGCGAATAGACTTCGAGCTTGGCGAAGCCGCGGCCCTTCAGGCGCTTCACGGTCTCCGCGACGTCCAGCGGGCTGTCGAAGACCCCGACCAGCGTGGGCATCTCAGTGCGCCTCCGAATGTGCGCCGTGGGCGTGGCTGCGCGCGTGGATCTCGAGCTCCTTGACCTCGGAGATCGGGATCACCGGGAACAGCTTCAGGAACACCAGGAACAGCGTGCTGAAGAAGCAGAAGCTCCCGATCACGATCAGCAGCTCGGGGATGCTGACCATGTAGTGGCCCCAGACGGCGGGCACGTACTCGCGCGAGAGGCTCGTGATGATGATCACGTAGCGCTCGAACCACATCCCGATGTTGATCAGCGTCGAGACCACGAAGATGGTCGGGATGTGGGTGCGCGCCCACTTGAACCAGAAGATCTGCGGCACCACCCCGTTGCAGATGATCATCGTCCAGGTCGAGATCCAGTAGGGGCCGAAGGCGCGCAGCCAGAAGCTGGTGCGCTCGGCCTCGACGCCGCTGTACCAGGCGATGAAGTACTCGATGCCGTACGCGTAGCCGACGATCAGGCTCGTCAGCAGCAGGAACCGGCACATGTTCTCGAAGTGGTAGTTCGTGATGATGTGCTCGAGGCCGAAGATCCGGCGCACCGGGATCATCACGGTGAGCACCATCGCGAAGCCGGAGAAGATCGCGCCGGCCACGAAGTAGGGCGCGAAGATCGTCGCGTGCCAGCCGGGCACGATCGACATCGCGAAGTCCCAGGACACCACCGAGTGCACCGAGAGCACCAGCGGCGTGGCCAGTCCCGAGAGGTGGAGGGTGGTGCGGGTGTGCGACTTCCACTGCCGCGCGGTGCCCTGCCAGCCGAGCGACAGTGCGCCGTAGAGCACCTTGCGCCAGCCGGTGCTGCGGTCGCGGGCGATCGCCAGGTCGGGCAGCAGGCCGACGTAGAAGAAAATGATCGAGATCAGCGTGTAGGTGCTGATCGCGAAGGTGTCCCACAGCAGCGGGCTCTTGAAGTTGACCCACAGGGCCCGCTGGTTCGGGTACGGGAGGATGAAGTAGGCCTTCCAGATGCGGCCCACGTGGATGCCGAGGAACAGCTGCGCGGTGAACACCGCGAAGATCGTCATCGCCTCGGCGGAGCGGTTGATCGCGTTGCGCCACTTGGCGCGGAACAGGTAGAGGATCGCGGAGATCAGCGTGCCGGCGTGCGCGATGCCGACCCAGAACACGAAGGTGACGATGTACGCGCCCCAGAAGATCGGGTGCGCGTAGCCGGCGATCCCGAGGCCCTTGTAGATCTGGTAGATCCAGGTGACCGCGCCGGCCCCGAGCCCCGCGAGGCACAGGCCGAGCAGGAGCAGCCAGCCCAGGCCGGGCCGCTCCATGAACACCGACATCACGTCGCGGTTGATCTGCGAGTCGCCGAGCTGCGGCGTCGGCCGGATCATGGCCGCGACGGAGCCGGAGGACGGCGGCGGCGGAGGCGTCATGCCCTACCCCTCGACCGGTCCGCGCTTCACCTGCGCCAGGTAGGTGATGGCGGGCCGGGTGTTGAGCTCGTGCAGAGCGTGGTAGCTGCGCACCGGATCGGCGGACTTCTTCACGACGGCGCTCTCCGGATCGCGGAGGTTGCCGAAGCGGATCGCCTCGGTCGGGCAGGCCTGGGCGCAGGCGGTCGTGACCTCGCCGTCCGCGATCGGCCGCCCTTCGTCCTTGGCGGTCTGGCGGGCCGCGGCGACGCGCTGCACGCAGAACGTGCACTTCTCCATCACGCCCTGGCCGCGCACCGTGACGTCCGGGTTCAGCATCAGCGGCATCGGCTCCGGCCAGCCCTCGACGTGGAAGTCGTACCAGTTGAAGCGCCGGACCTTGTACGGGCAGTTGTTCGAGCAGTACCGCGTGCCGATGCAGCGGTTGTAGATCATCCCGTTGAGGCCTTCGTCGCTGTGGTACGTGGCGATCACCGGGCACACCGGCTCGCAGGGCGCCGCGCCGCAGTGCTGGCACAGCTGCGGGACGTGCCGCACGTCGGGAGCCGGGCCGCCGTCGTCGGGCACCACCGGGTTCCAGGGGTGCTCGCCGCCCTCCAGCGAGCCGTCGCCGATCCAGCGCTCGATGCGCAGCCACGCCATGTGGCGGCCGCTGCGCACCTGCTCCTCGCCCACGACCGGCACGTTGTTCTCGATGTAGCAGGCCGCGACGCAGGCCGAGCAGCCCGTGCAGCGGTCGACGTCGATCGTCATGCCCCAGCGGTAGGCGCTCTCGGGCGCGGAGTCCTTGGCGGGATCGAAGGGCTTGATCACCGAGTGCGCGTGCGCCTCGCCGTGCCCCTCGGCCGCGGCCGCGCCCGGCTCGTCGTGCTGCTCGCCGCCGTGCGGCCTGGCGGCGCCCCCGGCAATCGCGGCGCCGGTGGCGCCGGCCCAGCCGTTCTCGGTCGCCGGCGGCGCGCCGCCCGTGAAGGCGGCCAGCGGCACGGCCAGGCCGAGGCGCCGGCCGCGCTGATCCTGGCTCTGCTGGGCGATCGCGAAGCGGAAGAAGCCGCCCGTCTTGCGCGCGCGCGCCTTCGCCACCAGCCAGGCGCGTCCGCCCGACTCGTCGGTGAGCGAGGGCAGCACCTCGATCACATTGACGCCGCGGCGCTCGCCACTGCGGCTGGCCCAGCGGCCCACCGTGTGGCCCTGCCCCACCGCGATCGCGATCACGTCGTCGCGCACGCCGCCGCGCGGGAACACCGGCACCTCGAGCGCTCCGGCCACCGTCTCGACGGCGATCACGTCGCCGTAGGAGACGCCGAGCTTCTCCGCGGTGCGCGGGCTGATCTCCGCCCACGAGCTCCACGTGATCTTGGTGACCGGATCGCCGATCTCCTGCAGCCAGGGCAGGTCGGCGCCGCGGCCGTCGTGGAGCAGCGGCGACGGGAAGGCGAGCAGCGCCCACTCGCCCTCGCCTTCGAGCAGCGGCTCCACGACCTCCAGCTGGAGCGAGTCGGTCGCGAGCGAGACCGACGCGTGGCGGACCTCCTCGAACACGCCGCCGCGCGCGAGCGCCTGCACGAAGTCGACGCCGGAGTCCCGCCAGGCCTGCTCGAGCAGGTTGCGGAAGCTGCCCTCGGGCAGCCGCGCGGCCACCTCGCCACCCATCGCGCGCCCGGCGTCGAGCAGCGTGTCGACGAGCGCGCGGCCGTCGCGCAGCGGCCGGACCGTCGGCTGCACGAGCGAGCGCACGCCGGGCCGCGGCGAGGCGTCGCCCCAGCTCTCGAGCGGCGTGAGGTCGGGCAGCACGAGGTGCGCGTGCGCGCTCGTCTCGTCGGGCGTCGAGGCGAAGCTCACCACGAACGGCACCTGGGCCAGCGCCTCGACGAAGCCGGCCGCCGGCGGCAGCGAGTAGACCGGGTTCGCGCCGTGGATCAGCAGCACGCCCACCTTGCCGGTCTTCATCTGGTCGACGAGCGCGAGGGTCTCGCGGTAGCTGGGGCGGCGGCGCCCATCGTCGGGCGGGCACTTCACCGACTTGCCGACCGCGCCGAGCGCCCAGTCGAGCAGCAGCACGGCGCCGCAGGTCGCGGTGGCGCGCCGGCTCGCGAGCGCGGCGCCCGGCGGCAGCGCGACCGGCGCCTTCGCCCGCGCGAGCGCTCGGCCGATCCGCGTGATCGTCTCGGCCGACACGCCGGTGATCGCGGCCACCGAGGCGGCGTCGTAGCGGGCCAGCGCGCCGGAGAGCGCCGCGCGCGCGGCCTCTGTGCCGCCGCCCTCGGCGAGCGCCACCTGCGCGAGCGCGAGCGCGAGCAGGCCCTCGGTGCCGGGCTTCGCCGCCAGCCACTCGTCGGCGTTCGAGCCGGTGAGCGACAGGCGCGGGCCCACGTAGACGAGGCGCATGCGGCGGCCCTGCTCGGCGCCGGCGTCGCGTGCCGCGGCCAGCTGGCGGGCGTGCTCGGTCGGCGAGAGGCCGGACTCCAGGAAGTCGGAGCCGAAGTCGATCACGAGGTCGGCGCCCGAGAGGTCGAACACAGGCTCGCTCGCGACACCGAACAGCGTACGAGACGCGCTCACCAGCGCCTCGGGCGCGAACGGCTCGTAGACCACGCGGCCGCCCGCGCCGACCGCCTCGATCCAGCGGTCGATCAGCGCGCTCGCGGTGGGGCCGGTCTCCCCGCCCAGCATCCAGGTGCGGTTGCCCGCCTTCTTGAGCTCCGCGGCGAGCAGCGCGATCGCCTCGTCCCAGGAGATCGGCGCCAGCCGGCCGTCGGGGCCGCGCCGCATCGGGCCCGGGAAGCGGTCGGGGTGGTAGGTGCGGCCGATGCTGGCCTGGCCGAGCGCGCACAGCGCGCCCCGGTTCACCGGGTGATCGGGGTTGCCCTCCAGCTTGATCGGGCGCCCCTCGCGCGTCTTCACGTGCAGGCCGCAGCCCGCCGAGCACTCCAGACAGGTGGAGGCGTAGAAGACCGGGATCCCGGGCGTGATCTCCTCGGGCTGGATCAGATAGGGGATCAGCTTGTCGACGGGATCGGAGCAGGCGGCGGTGGCGGCCGCCCCGGCGCTGGCGCCGACCACCTTCAGGAATTCGCGTCGATCGAGCTCGGGCATCCCAACCTCATGTGCTCCGGGGGTCCGGAGATCGCTGCAGGGCCGAGACCGGCCGGGGTCCGCTTCCCGGTGGCTCCTAGTAGTGGCAGGTCAGGCAGTCCTGCGACGCCTGGTTCTGGCGATGGCAGTCCACGCACCAGCCCATCTCGAGCTTCTTCGAGGGCAGCAGCCAGGGCCACCAGACGGTGTCCGAGGTCATGAAGACCTTGTCCATCTCCTCCACCGGGCCGTGGCAGGTCTGGCACGCGACGCCGGCCGCGACGTGGCGGTTGTGCCGGAACTGCACGTACTCGGGCAGGCGATGGATCTGCGCCCACTCGATGGTGCGCTGCTCGTCCCAGTGCTGCTTGAGCACCTGCACGCCTTCGAGGTCCTGTCCGAACTGCGCATGGCAGCCCATGCAGACCTCGACGGAAGGCACGCCGGCCGCCTGCGAGCGGTCGGTGCCGGTGTGGCAGTACAGGCAGTCGATCTGGTACTGCCCGGCGTGCAGCGCGTGGCTGAACGGAATCGGCTGCGTGGGGCCGGGCGCGTCGGGATCGGCGGCGGCGCTCTGCGCGCGCCGGGCCGCCTCGCTCGACTGCGCCTGCGCGGCGACGCGCTCGGGGCTCGGCAGCCCGACCACCACGCCGGCGGCGACGGCGGCGGCGCATGCCGCCGAAAGGAAGCGTCGGCTCGACAGGACCCGCAGGCGCGACTGGAACCGGCTCACGCTCGAAGTGCTCCCCCGGCTCGCTCGCGGCGAGTCTCCCGCGAACGCGCATCGAGCCCCGGTCGGCTCCCTGGCTCCGAGACCATCGCGATCCGAGGAGCCGAGGAGTCCTCCGCGACGGCGGGCCGGGGCATACCGAAGCCCGTTGCTCACGCGCCGACGCAGCGTCTCCGACCCGCGGGCGGCCTGTCTTTAGGACGTTCCGATCCAGGCGTCAACGGGTTTCGCGGCGCATCTTCGCGCCGCGCGCGCGCGCCGTGCAGGCCCGCGGCGCGGCGCGCACGCGGCGGCTACCATCGGCCCGCTTCGGGGCCCCGCCAACTCGCTGCCCACGCAGCGGAATGCGCGAGACGACCCCGTTCCCGAGGACGACCGAACGGTGCTCGGCGCACGATCCGCCGGGCGGAGGCGATGGCGATGGGTGAAGCATGGATCCTCGATGCGGTGCGAACCCCGCGCGGGCGCGGAAAGAAGGACTCGGGGTCACTCTCCGGAGTCCATCCCCAGGAGCTGCTCGCGCAGGTGCTCGAGGCGCTGCGCCTGCGCAACGGCTTCGATCCGCGCGAGATCGAGGACGTGGTGGCGGGCTGCGTGTCGGCGGTCGGCGAGCAGGGGGCCTGCATCGCGCGCATGGCGGTGCTGGCCGCCGGCTGGGACCCGAAGGCGGCGAGCGGCGTCACGCTGAACCGCTTCTGTGGCTCCGGCCAGCAGGCGGTGAACTTCGCGGCGATGGGCGTGATGGCGGGCATGCAGGACGCCGTCATCGCGGGCGGCGTCGAGTCGATGTCGCGCCAGCCGATGGGCAGCGACGGCGCCGGCCTCGACGGCCACAACCCGCACCTGCGCGAGCTGCACCCGCTCGTGCCGCAGGGCATCTCGGCGGACCTGATCGCGACGCTCGAGGGCTTCACGCGCGAGGACCTCGACCGCTTCGCGGTGCGCAGCCAGGAGCGCTGCGCGATCGCGCAGAAGGAGGGCCGCTTCGACAAGAGCCTGATCCCGGTGCGCGGCCCGGACGGCAAGATCGCGCTCGAGCGCGACGAGCACCCGCGGCCCGGCACCACGCTGGAGTCGCTGGCCCAGCTGCCGCCCTCCTTCGCCGGGATGGGGCAGTACGTGCAGAAGGGCGACACGCTCTCCTTCGACGAGAAGGCGAAGAGCCGCTACCCGCAGGTGGCGGAGATCCAGCACGTCCACCACGCGGGCAACTCGTCGGGGATCGTGGACGGCGCCGCCGCGGTGCTGATCGCGTCGCCGGAGTGGGCGAAGGCGAACGGCATGAAGCCGCGCGCGCGCTTCGTCGCGATGGCCACCGCCGCCGACGAGCCGGTGATCATGCTGACCGCGCCCACGCCCGCCACCCAGCGGGTGCTGAAGAAGGCCGGCATGACGATCCGCGACATCGATCTGATCGAGATCAACGAGGCCTTCGCGGCGATCCCGCTCAAGACCATGCGCGACCTCGACATGGATCCCGACAAGGTGAACGTGAACGGTGGCGCGATCGCGCTCGGCCACCCGCTCGGGGCCACCGGCGCCATGCTGATCGGCACCGTGCTCGACGAGCTCGAGCGCCGCGACCTCCAGCGCGGCCTCGTGACCATGTGCATCGGCGGCGGCATGGGAATCGCCACCATCATCGAGCGCATCTAGGAACGGGAGAGCACGATGATCGACTTCCAGCCCACCGACGAGCAGCAGCTCGTCATCGACACGGTGCGGCAGTTCGCGCAGAACGAGATCCGCCCGCTCGCGCGCGAGTGCGAGGAGGCCGGCAAGCTGCCCGAGAAGGTGCTGAGCGCCGCCCACGAGCTCGGGCTCGTGGCCAACGCGCTGCCGGAGTCGGTGGGCGGCGGCGGCGAGCGCAGCGCGATCACCGGCGCGCTGGTGGCCGAGGAGCTGGCCTGGGGCGACCTCGCGATCGCGCTCGCGATCCTCTCGCCGGGGCTCACCGCGCTGCCGATCGCGGAGTGGGGTGACGAGGCGCAGAAGGCGGGCCTGAAGCGCTTCGTCGGCTCCGGCTTCGTGCCGGGCTCGCTCGCGATCGTCGAGCCGCGCTTCGACTCCGACCCCTTCCGCCCCGCCACCCGCGCGCGCCGCGACGGCGACGGCTGGGTGCTGGACGGCAGCAAGTGCTTCGTGCCCTGGCTCGACGGCGGCGCGGAGACGCTGGTGGTCGCCGACGCGGAGGGTACGCCGCAGGTGTTCGTGGTGCCGCGCGACGCCGCGGGCCTGCGCGCCGAGCGCGAGCGCAACATGGGCATCTCGGCGCTGCCCACCGCCGAGCTGCAGCTCTCGGGCGTGCGCGTGCCGGAGGGCGCGCGGCTGGGCGGTGCGAAGGGCGTCGACCTGCGCCGCCTCGTCGCGCAGGGTCGCGTGGCGCTCGCCGCGATGGCGGTGGGCGTGGCGCGCGCCGCCTTCGAGGTCGCGCGCGACTACGCCAAGGAGCGCCAGGTGTTCGGAGTGCCGGTCGCCACCAAGCAGGCGATCGCCTTCAAGCTGGCCGACATGGCGATCGAGATCGACGGCGCGCGCCTGCTGACCTGGGAGGCGGCCTGGAAGCTCGACCGCGGCGAGGACGCCACGCGCGAGGCGCTGCTGGCCAGGCGCCAGGCGGCGCGCGTCGCGCTGGAGGTGGCCGACGGCGCCGTGCAGGTGCTGGGCGGCCACGGCTACATCCGCGACTACCTGCCCGAGCTGCACCTGCGCAACGCGCGCGGCTTCGCCTGCTTCGAGGCGATGGCGCTGGTCTAGAACGCATCGAACGGGAGCCCGTCATGCCCATCTCCTTCGACCCGAATCCCGCCACGATCGCCGGCCGCGAGGACATGCACGAGATCGCGCTGAACGTGATGCGGCCGATCTCGCGCAAGTACGACGACCTCGAGCACGAGATGCCGTGGGAGTACGTCAACACCATGTGGGATCGCACGCTCGGCAAGACCGGCAAGGCCGACGCCGGGCCGGGCGACGGCATGGTCACGGTGTGCGTGCAGACCGAGGAGCTGTGCTGGGGCGACGCCGGGCTCTACCTGCGCACGCCGAGCCCGCTGCTGGGCGGCTCGGCGGTGGCGGCGGCCGGCACGCCGGCCCAGCGCGAGCGCTTCCTGGCGCCCTTCCGCCAGGGCCGGCCCAAGTGGGGCGCGATGGCGATCACCGAGCCGCAGGCCGGCTCCGACGCCGCCGCGATCCAGACCACGGCGGTCTTCGACGAGAAGACCAACGAGTGGGTGCTGAACGGCACCAAGATCTTCTGCACCGCCGGCCAGGGCGCGCTCGACTACGAGGGCGGCATCGTGGTCGTGTGGGCCACCGTCGACAAGAGCGCCGGCCGCGCCGGCATCAAGTCGTTCGTGGTGCCGGCCGGCACGCCGGGCATCAAGGTGGTCGGGCTCGAGAAGAAGCTCGGCATCCGCGCCTCCGACACCGCCACGCTGGTGCTCGAGAACTGCCGGGTGCCGGCCGACAACCTGCTCGGCAAGGCGGAGGTGAAGAAGCAGGATCCCGCCCAGGCCGGCGACAAGGGCTTCAAGGGCGCGATGGCCACCTTCGACGCCAGCCGGCCGATCGTCGCGGCGATGGCGGTGGGCGTGGGCCGCGCGGCGCTCGACTTCGTGAAGGAGGAGCTCGAGCGCCAGGGCATCGTGATCCGCTACGACGCGCCGCCGCGCGAGCAGACCGCGATCGAGCGCGACGTGATCGACATGGAGGCGGAGCTGCAGGCGGCCCGCCTGCTCACCTGGCGCGCGGCCAAGATGCTGGACCGCGGCCAGCGCAACAACCTCGAGGCGTCGATGGCCAAGGCCAAGGCGGGGCTCGCCGTGACCAAGATCACCCAGAAGGCGGTCGAGCTGCTCGGCCCGCTCGGCTACTCGAAGAAGCTGCTGGTCGAGAAGTGGATGCGCGACGCCAAGATCAACGACATCTACGAGGGCACCCAGCAGATCAACCAGCTGATCGTCGCGCGCCGCATCCTCGACTACTCGTCGAGCGTGCTGCGCTGAGCCGGGGGAGACGCGCGTGGCCACCGTGAGCGCCGACCTGCTCGAGATCCTGGTCTGTCCGGAGACGCGCCAGCCGGTCCGGCTGGCCTCGGCGGAGCTGCTCGAGGCGGTGAACGCGCGCATCCGCAGCGGGACGCTGCGCAACCGGGGCGGCCAGCCGGTCGGCCAGGAGCTGCGCGAGGCGCTGGTGCGCGAGGACGGCCGCGTGCTCTATCCCGTCGACGACGGGATCCCGATCATGCTGGTCGAGGAGTCGATCGAGCTCGAGCCGCGCTGAGGCGCGGCGCGCGCGCGCTACTGCGCGAACTCGCGGCGCTTCAGCTCGCGCACGTACTCCGAGAGCTCGGGGTCGCCCGACACCATCGCGGCGACGCGCTCCTCGCACACGCGCGCCGAGCGGCGCAGCGCGGCGAGGTCAAGCCGGACGTCCAGCGCCGGCAGCGCGCGCTCGAGCAGCGCCAGCGCGCCGCGCGGGTTGGGGTTCACCTCGACGTAGTGCGGCAGCCCGGCCCACAGCGAGGTCACCGCGCAGCCGCGCTCGCGCAGGCGC
>Ga0207873_1002898_pt1 | contig 13192 bp, 10 predicted proteins | sample BGWIniCompost_FD_187373 | JGI IMG/M metagenome (GOLD analysis project Ga0207873, IMG submission 187373) | Cellulose adapted compost microbial communities from Newby Island Compost Facility, Milpitas, CA, USA - BGW Initial Compost (SPAdes)... ... | reverse complement strand
CGTGCGCCGGCACTGCCAGACGATCGCCGGGCCGAGGGGCTCGCCGGTGCGCCGGTCCCAGATCAGCGCCGTCTCGCGCTGGTTGGAGATCGCCACGGCGGCGAGCGGCGGATCGCCGGCCTGCTCCAGGCAGGCGTCGGCGGCCGCGCAGACGCTGCGCCACAAGGCGCGCCCGTCCTGCTCAACCCAGGCCGGCTGCGGGTAGGCCACATCCACCGGGCAGGAGGCGCGGGCAACGATCTCGCCCGCCGCGTTTACCAGCAGGGCCTTGGTGTTAGTCGTGCCCTGGTCGATCGCCAGGATCAGCCCATCGCTCATAGGGTACCTCGTCGCTGAGGGGCGCGGCTTCCGCGCCTACGCCGCTTCCCGCATCTGCATCAGATCGAGCGCGGCCGCCTTGATGCCCGCCGCCGTGATGCCGAAATGCTCGAACAGCCAGCTGGGCGAGCCCGTCGGGGCGAAGACGCCCGGCACCCCGACCATGCGCATGGGCACCGGGTAGGTTGTGCTGACCACCTCGGCCACCGCGCTGCCCAGGCCGCCGTAGATCGTGTGCTCCTCGACGGTGACGATGCGGCCCGTCTCGCGCGCCGCTGCGATGATCGCGGCCCTGTCGATCGGCCGCACCGTGGCCATGTTCAGCACCCTGGCGTCCACGCCCTCGACCGCGAGCAACGCGGCCGCATCCAGAGCTCTCGCCACAACCGTGCCGTTCGCGATGATCGTGATGTCGGAGCCGGCGCGAAGCTGCCACGCGCGGCCGGCCCGGAAATAATAGCCCGAGTCGTGCACAGCCGGCACACCCATGCGGCTAATGCGCAGGAAGACCGGGCCCCGGTGGGCGGCGGCGAAGCGCAGCGCCTGCTCGGTCTCGATCGGGTCAGCGGGGACGATCACGATCAGGTTTGCGATCGCGCGCAGCCAGGCCAGATCCTCGATCGAATGGTGGGTAGGGCCAAGCTCGCCGTAGGCCATGCCCGGGCTCATCCCGCAGAGCTTCACATTGACCTCGGAGTAGGCCACATCGGCCTTGATCTGCTCCAGGGCGCGGCCTGTCAGGAAGCACGATGCGCCGCAGACGAAGGGCAGCTTCCCGGCGTTGGCCAACCCGGCAGCCACCCCAACCATGGTCTGCTCGGCGATGCCGACGTTGATCAGCCGCTCGGGGAAACGCTTCGCGAAGCCGCCCACCTTGCTTGAGCCGATCGAGTCATTGGCGACAACGCAAACCCGTGGGTCTTCAAGCGCGATCGCCTCGAGAGTGCTGGCGAAGGCATCGCGGCAGTCGTACAGCGTGGTCATGCTACGCCTCGCTGGGGATCAGGGCGACGGATGACAGCGGTGTAGGCGGGCGGAAGGGAGGCGCTCAACGGTTGGATGAAGCGGGGCGCTTCACGAATTGGCGCTTGAATATTTATTCTATTATGATACTATATTCCGAAGTGCGACGAGTATAGTATGAGCGGCGCCCCCTGTCAAGGCGCGCTACGGGCGGCAGGTGCGATGAACAGTTCTGCAAGCAAGCCACAGCTTCCGGGAAGCTCTGCGGAAGGCGTGTGGTTCAACCGGGCGCACCGCCCAAGCTTCCCAGAAGCGCTCCTGGCCACAGCTGCTCCGCCGCTCGTGCAGGACATCTCGTCATACCTACGTGAGCGTGATGGTGTGCTATGATCTTGATTCGGGCCTCGCGCTTCCCGCACAGGTTGGGGCGCAGATACACACGAGGAACGCTTGGCACGTCGTAATGAACTTCGCCTGATCGCCAAAGTCGCCCGCCTCTACTACGAGCGGAAGGCCCGGCAGGCCGATATCGCCGCCCAACTCGACCTCTCGCAGGCGACCATCTCGCGCCTCTTGAAGCGTGCGGAGGAGGAGCGGATCGTCCGCATCACGGTCAACGTCCCCCACGGCGCCTTCACCGAGCTCGAGGAGGAGCTGCAGGCGGCCTACGGCCTGAAGGAGGCGATCGTCGTTGAGAGCGGCGAGGACGAAGAGCAGATCATGCGCGACATCGGCGCCGCAGCCGCCTATTACGTCGAGTCGACCCTGAAGCCCGGCGAGGTGATCGGCCTCTCCTCCTGGAGCTCATCGCTCCTGGCGATGGTCGACGCGATGCACCCCCTGCCCCGCTCGACCACGGCCCAAGTGGCGCAGATCCTCGGCGGCGTCGGCAACCCGGCCGCCGAGGGCCACGCCGCCCACCTGACCCGGCGCATGGCCTCGCTCGTCCGCGGCACCGCCACCTTCCTGCCCGCCCCCGGCATCACCGGCTCGGCTGAAATGACCAGGGTTTATCTCGAAGATCCCTACGTGCGCCCAGCTATCGCCTGCTTCGAGCAGGTTACGCTGGCGCTGGTGGGCATCGGCACGGTCGAGCCATCGAAGCTGTTGACAAGCAGCGGCAATATCTTCAACGCCGAAGAGCTCGCCCTGCTACGGGAGCGCGGCGCGGTCGGCGACATCTGCCTGCGCTTCTTCGACCAGAATGGCGCACCGGTGATTACGCCCCTCAATGACCGTGTGATCGGCATGCGCCTCGAGCAGCTGCGCAACGTGCCGCGCTCCGTCGGCATCGCCGGCGGCAAGCGCAAGCTCCAGGCCATCCAGGGCGCACTCGCGGGCCGCTGGATCAACGTGCTCGTCACCGATAGCCGCACCGCCGCGGCCCTAGTGGATAACGTGCGCCTCGCGCAGCGCGCCGAGACCCAATCCCTCTTCCCTGAGCCCTGAGCCCCGAGCGGGTAAGGCATTCTGACGCCGTATTTCCGGGGCGGGCCTTGCTGGCCCGCCCCGGCTCTTTATCTGTGCCGGCAGATGCTTTGCCACGGGCTGCGGTTCGGGTTGCGCGCGCGGTCACAAAGTCTGGCTTGACAGGCCTGATGAAGGCTTGTATAATCGCGCCATTCCTGAAATATTTCTTCATCTTGGAATAAATATTCACAAAGCAGTGAGCGCAACAGAAGGGGGTGATCTACCTTCGGCGGCGCCGGCCGTGCGCGGCTTCCGCTCGCCTTCGAGGGCGGCAGCACAATGAGGAAACAGTCCAGAAGGAGCGCAGTCGCGGCGACGCGGCTGTGACAACTGTCCGGCCAATGTTGGCACGTACTTTTGCCGAGCAACCAGCTCGCCATCCGCGCCATGGAGGAACGGCGATGACAAAGGCGTTCAGGCTACCGCGAGTCCTCTTCCTGCTGCTCACAATGCTCAGCATTGTTGCCTGCAGCGTCCCCCCCACGACGCCGCAGGGCCAGACTCCCACCGAAGCCCCTGCCCAGAGCGGCGCCACGGAGCCCACCGCGGCCCCAGCCGCCGCAGATCCCGCTGCGGCGCCGGCCGCCAGTGGCGACGGCGCCCTCACCGACGTGGGCACCCCCCGCAGCGAGACCCTGATCTTCCAGACCTTCGACCGCCAGACTGCGAACCCCGACCTGCACAACCCGCTCATGGGCACTTATGCGGTCTGGCGCGGCTTCCGCGAGCTCGCCTGGGGCTACCTCTGGGAGATGGACACCGGCACCGGCCAGTCCTACCCCGAGCTGGCCGCCGACATGCCCGAGGTACTGAACGACGAGTACACCCGATTCCGGGTGAAGCTGCGGCCGGGCATCTACTGGAGCGACGGCGTCGAGTTCACCGCCGACGACGTGATCTTCACCCTCGATACCTACTTCGAGAACAAGGACAAGCTGACCTATTGGGGTGTCGCCACCATCACCAATTACGTCAAGTCCTACGAGAAGATCGACGACTACACCTTCGAGGTCGAGACGGTCAATCCGGCCTACGACTTCGTGACGGTGCTTGGCGTCTACACCTGGGGCTCGGCCCTCAACATCGTGCCCAAGCACATCTTCGAGAAGGAGGCCGACGTCGCCGCGTTCCGCAACACGAACCCCGTCACCCTCGGCCCCTACGTGGTGAAGGAGTTCGACCCCAACGGCTTCTGGCAGCTCTGGGAGCGCCGCGAGGACTGGGAGCGCTCGGCGTGGGGCTCGCAGGGCGAACCGAAGCCGAAGTACGTCCTCTACAAGGACTTCGGCCCTGAGGAGACGCGCACGCTGGCCTTCGTCGAGAACCAGTACGACGTCGACACCTTCATGAGCCCGGAGAGCATCAAGGCGGCCGTGGCGCAGAACTCCGCCATCTCGCCCTACTCGCCCACGATGCCCTACCACGACATGAACGACGCGTGCAGCTACGGCGTGCTGATGAACCAGCACAGGCCGCCGCTGGACAAGGCCGAGGTGCGCTGGGCTCTGGCGCTCGCGCTCGACCTGCAGGATGTGGGCATCAACGCCCTGAGCGGCGAGTTCAAGGCCTCGCCCCTGCCGATGGTCGATACCCAGATCCTCAACCCGATCTACTTCGCGCCGCTGCAGGGCTGGCTGAACGACTTCGCCCTGAGCGATGGCTACAAGCCCTTCAACCCGAACTTCGGCGCCGAGCTCGTCGGCAAGCTGACCGAGATGGGCCTCCCCGCCGACCAGATGCCGCAGGGCGACGAGGCGATCAAGAACGCGTTCGGCGTGGGCTGGTGGAAGTATGATCCCGCTGAGGCTGAGAAGCTGCTCGGCTCGGTGGGCATCACCAAGAACGCCGACGGGATCTACACCCTGCCCGACGGCAGCGTCTGGGAGCTCGAGTTCGTCATCCCCGGCGACTGGAACAAGGTGATGCAGCGCGTCGGCTTCTCGATCGCCGACAGCTGGCGCAAGGCCGGCATCCAGGTGAACGCCCGCCAGGTCGACAACGCCGAGTTCGGCACCGTGCAGAACACCAACAGCCAGCTGACCACGCTGCTCAACTGGACGAACTGCATCTTCAGCCCGAACTACCTCAACGCCTGGCGCAGCATCCAGCCCGAGTTCCTGCTGCCCGTCGACTCGCCCGACACCATTACGGGCAACATGTACCGCTGGAGCAACGAGAAGGTCTTCGACCTTGTCAAGGCCAGCTACAGCATGGAGACGACCTCGCCGGAGTTCTACGAGTACGGGCGGGAGATCATCAAGGAGTTCGTCACGGATATGGCCTACATCAACCTGATGAACATCCCGACCACGATCCCGACCAACAGCACCTACTGGAGGAACTTCCCGAAGGCCGATAACCCCTACGCCGTGCCCTACTCCTGGTGGAGCTCGGCCAAGAAGATCCTCCAGAACATCGAGCCGACCGGCGCGAAGTAGCTGCTCGCAACCGGGGGCCGCGGCGCCGCGGCCCCCTCACATCATCCATCGCAGAGGTGCGGCATGGGGCTCCTGCAATATATCGGACAGCGCCTGTTGACCTATGTGGCGGTGCTGTTCATCGGCATCTCGATCACCTTCTTCCTCCCCCGGCTGATGCCGAACGACCCGATCGATGGCTACATCGCCCAGATCCAGAGCCGCGCGGGCCAGACGCTGACCCCCGAGGCCGCCGCGGAGATCCGCGCCACGCTCACGGAGCTCTACGGGCTTGAGGGGAGCCTCTTCACCCAGTACCTCAACTACCTGCGGCGGGTGGTGTTCGGCTTCGACTTCGGGCCCTCCTTCTCGGCCTTCCCCCGGCCGGTCTCCGAGCTGATCATGCTGGCGCTGCCCTGGACCCTGGGGCTGCTGCTCACCACGACCGTGATCTCGTGGCTCCTCGGCAACCTGATCGGCCTGCTGGCCGGCTACTACCACAACCGCCGCTTCGCCACCGCCCTCGAGGTGCTCGGCGTGCTGATCTACCCGATCCCGTACTACATCCTCGCCCTGACTCTGATCCTGCTGCTGGCCTACACCTGGAAGCTCTTCCCGCTCTCAACCACCATCAGGCCGGCGCCCCTGAGCCTGGCCCAGATCGGCTCGATCCTCTACAACTCGGCGCTCCCCGCCCTGACGCTGGTGATCGCCGGCTTCGGCTGGAACATCCTCAGCATGAAGTCCCTGTCGGTCGCCACCAAAGAGGAGCCCTTCGTCACCTTCGCCCGCCTGAAGGGGACGAGCGACCGCACCCGCATGTTCAGCTACGTGTTCCGCAACGCGCTGCTGCCCCAGGTGACGGCCCTGGCCCTCTCGCTCGGCACGATCTTCAACGGCGCGCTGCTCACCGAGATGCTCTTCTCCTACCCGGGGCTGGGCCTGCTGATGCGCACCGCCGTCGGCAATGGCGACTACAACATGCTCTACGGCACGATCACGATGACGATCTTCGCGGTGGCCACCGCCGCCCTGGTGATCGACCTGATCTACCCGCTGTTCGACCCGCGCATTCGCTATAGGTGATCCGATGAAGCAACTCCTCCGCCTTCGAGGGGCCGCCGCCCTGCCTGTCGGCGAGTCGGCAGAGGCGCAGCGCGGGCGACTCAAGCTGAATCTGCGGCTGAAGATCGGCCTCACCATCCTCGCCTTCTTCGCCATCGCCAGCTTCACACTGCCCTTCTTCACCGACGTGGACCCCGCCCAGCAGGGCACCTACCTGAAGAACCTGCCGATCAGCTGGAAGCACCCGCTCGGCACCAACACCCAAGGTCAGAGCATCTTCTGGTACCTCGTCTTCGCGGTGCGCAACTCCCTGGCCCTCGGGATCACGGTGGCCATCTGCATCAGCTTCATCTCGACGATGGTCGGCCTCAGCGCCGGCTACATCGGCGGCTGGTACGAGCGGCTCGTGATGCTCCTGATCGACTCGGTCATCACCATCCCGGTGCTGCCCATCCTGATCATCCTGAGCGCGCTGGTGCGCGGCAAGACCTCCTTCTTCCTCGTCGGGCTGATCATCGTCTGCTTCGGCTGGGCCTGGGGCGCGCGCACGGTGCGCTCGCTGGCCCTCTCGCTGCGCGAGCGCGAGTTCGTGAATATGGCCCGCTTCTCGGGCGCCAACACCTTTCAGATCATCACCCGCGAGATCTTCCCTTACGTTTACGCCTACATGGTCGTGAACTTCATCAACACGATCCTGTTCGCGATCAACACCGAGGCCGCCCTGGCCGTGCTCGGCCTCTCGAAGGTCGAGGTGCCCACCCTTGGCTCGATCCTCTTCTGGGCTTTGAACTACAACGCCCTCTTCATCGGCCAGCGGACGTGGGTGATCGCCCCGATCGTCGCCTCGGTGCTGCTCTTCCTCGGCCTCTTCCTCACCTCGACCGGCTATAACGACCTCTTCGCGGCACGACGGGGGCGCGCATGATCAAACTCAACAATATCGTCGCCACCTACACCACCACGCGCGGCCAGGTGAACGCGGTGGACGGCGTGAGCCTGGAGATCCCCAAGGGGATCATCCTCGGCATCGCCGGCGAGTCGGGGTGCGGCAAGAGCACCCTGATGAAGGTGATCTACGGCGACATCGGCTACCCGCTCGCCCTGAGCAGCGGCGGTGTCGATTACGGCTTCACCGACGCGAAGGGCCGCCCCGTCACCAGCGCCACCATCCGCGAGCAGTGGTTCCGCCGCATCTCCTACATCCCCCAGAGCTCGATGAGCTCGATGAACCCGGTCGTGCGCATCCGCGAGCAGTTCGTTGACTTCCAGGGTTCTGGCCTGAACAAGGCGAAGGTGCTTGACGAGGTGCGCGCCTATGTCAAGCAGCTGGACCTCCCCCCAGAGGTGATCGACGCCTACCCGCACCAACTCTCCGGCGGCATGCGCCAGCGGGTGATGGTGGCGATGGCGACCTTCTTCCAGCCCGAGCTCATCCTCGCCGACGAGCCGACCACGGCGCTCGACGTAGTGGTGCAGAAGGGCATCCTGCTGCTGCTGATGGAACTGCAGGAGCGGATGAAGAATACGATCATCTTCGTCTCCCACGACATGGGCGTGCACTACCAGATCACCCACAAGATGCTGATCATGTACGCCGCCAAGGCCGTGGAGTACGGCGACTCGGAGGCGATCTTCCGCGCACCCCTGCACCCCTACACGCGCATGCTCATCCGCTCGCTGCCAACGATCGGCGACACGCAGACGCGGGAGGGCGTGGCCGGCCGGCCGCCCAGCCTCTGGGAGAACCTCCAGGGCTGCCGCTTCGCCGCCCGCTGCCCCCTGGCCACCGAGCTCTGCCGCACCCGCGAGCCCGCCTTCGTCGAGCACCGCCCCGGGCAATTCGCCGCCTGCCACTACGCCGGCGAGCAGCCCGCCACCAGCGAGCAACCCGTCGCCAGCGAGGCCGCAGTATGACGACGATCATCAAAGCAGAGGGCCTGCATAAGCGCTACCGCCTCGGCAGCCTGCTCCGCAAGGTCAGCATCAACGCCCTCGACAACGTGAACCTCGCCGTCGAAAGCGACGAGCCCGTGATCGTCAGCGTCGTCGGCGAGTCCGGCAGCGGCAAGACGACCCTGGCCAAGGTGATCCTGCGCCTGGTTGACCCATCCGCCGGCAGAGCCGTGGTCTACGACACCGTGGTGGCCGGCGAGGGCAAGAAGGCCGACCCAGCCGCGTTCCTGCGCACCGTCCAGCCGATCTTCCAGAACCCGTTCGAGGCGTTCAGCAACTACCGGACGGTGGATTCCTATCTCTCCGATACGGCCCGCCGGGTCAGCCGCCTCGAGGGCGCCGAGGCCACGCAGGCGATCGATGAGGCCCTCGCCGCCGTCGGCCTCAAATACCAGGATGTCAAGGGCAAGTACCCCAACCAGTTCTCCGGCGGCGAGCTGCAGCGCGTCTCGATCGCCAGAGCGCTCATCCCACGGCCGAGCATCATCATCGCAGACGAACCGGTCAGCATGATCGACGCCTCGCTGCGCATGAATATCGTCAACCTGTTCCTGCGCCTGAAGCAGGAGTACAGGACGAGTTTCCTCTATATCACCCACGACCTTGCGACCGCCTACTATATCAGCGACTACATCGCGGTGATGTACCGCGGCTCGATCGTGGAGTTCGGCCGGGCCCGCCAGGTGCTCGCCAGGCCCCAGCACCCGTACACTCAACTGCTCCTCGACTCGATCCCCTCCACGACCCAGAAGTGGGAGCGCCGCAGCTTCGTGGCCTCCGACATCGAGACCAAGGAGTTCCAGCTCACCGGCTGTAAGTTCGCGAACCGCTGCCCCCTGGCCCAGGAGATCTGCTCACAGCAGCGCCCCGAGCCGCGGCGCCAGGAGGATGGTCGCGACGTCTACTGCCACTTCGTCTGACCTGCCTGAGAAGGGACCTTAGCGATGACATTCACGACCAACGGCACCGAGATCGAGCAGTGGGACATCTTCGAGCTGACCCTCCAGGGCAGCGCCGAGGGCAACCCCTTCATCGATGTCGAGCTGACGGCTCAGTTCAGCTATAAGCACCGCACGATCGAGGTGGAGGGCTTCTACGACGGCGACGGGGTGTACAAGGTGCGCTTTATGCCCGACGTGCCCGGCCCCTGGCGCTTCCGCACCCGCAGCAACCGCGACGAGCTGAGCGGCGCGGAGGGCGGCTTCACCTGCGTGCCGGCGTCGCCGGGCAACCACGGCCCCGTGCGCGTCGCCAACACCTTCCACTTCGCCTACGCCGACGGCACGCCCTACAAGCAGATCGGCACCACCTGCTACGTCTGGAACCACCAGGGCGACGAGCTTGAAGAGCAGACGCTGGAGACGCTGCGCAACTCCCCCTTCAACAAGATCCGCATGTGCGTCTTCCCCAAGCACTACGCCTTCAACGAGAACGAGCCCGAGCGCTACCCCTTCCCCTGCCTCTCCAAGGGCAGCAGCAAGTGGACGGGCAGCTGGAAGGTGGATGTGAAGGAGGGCTGGAGCTTCGACTTCACGCGCTTCGAGCCCGACTTCTTCCGCCACCTGGAGCTGCGGGTAGGTCAGCTGCGGGACCTGGGGATCGAGGCCGATATCATACTCTTCCACCCCTACGATCGCTGGGGCTTCGCCACCATGGACGCCGAAACCGACGACCGCTACCTGCGCTATGTGGTGGCGCGCCTGGCCGCCTACCGCAACGTCTGGTGGTCGATGGCGAACGAGTTCGACTTCATGCACACCAAGAGCATGGCCGACTGGGACCGCTTCTTCCGGGTGGTGCAGGAGAGCGACCCCTACCAGCACCTGCGCTCCATCCACAACGGCCACGTGATGTACGACCACAGCAAGCCCTGGGTGACCCACCAGAGCATCCAGCGCCACGACCTGAGCCAGGTGAAGGTGTGGCGCGAGCAGCACCGCAAGCCGGTGGTGGTGGACGAGTGCTGCTACGAGGGCAACATCTGGCAATTCTGGGGGAACATCTCGGCCCAGGAGCTGGTGCACCGCTTCTGGCTCGGCACCGCCAACGGCGGCTACGTTGGCCACGGCGAGACGTACGAGCACCCCGAGGACATCCTCTGGTGGGCCAAGGGCGGCGTGCTGCACGGCGAGAGCGCCCCGCGCCTCGCCTTCCTGCGGCGCATCCTGGAGGAAGGGCCCGCCGAGGGCCTGGAGCCGGCTGAGGATGTGGCCCGCTGGCTGCCCGTGGCCGGCAAGCCCCACGAGTACTACCTCGCCTACTTCGGCGTCCACCAGCCCGCGCAGGTCACCTTCACTCTGCCGGAGGGCGAGCGCTACAGCGCCGAGATCATCGACACCTGGGGGATGACGGCGACGCCGGTGGCGGAGCCGGTGGTGGGCGGCGTGCCCCTACGGTTGCCCGGCAAGCCGTACCATGCAGTGGTGCTCCGCCGCATCCCGTAGGCGGTCCATGAACTGGCATAGCGTGACAACACCCAGGAGGCTCCCATGGCACGCGCGACCCTCGGCGTGATCCTCGCCAACCGCGACTTCTTCCCCGACCGGCTCATCAGCGAGGCGCGCCGCGACCTGATGACGCTCTTTGCGGAGCTCGACATCGAGCCGGTGATCCTCGATGAGAACGACACCAAGCTCGGCTCAGTCGAGACGTTCCAGCACGCCCGCCGCTGCGCCGAGCTCTTCCGCCAGCACCGCGACAAGATCGAGGGCGTGCTGGTCTGCCTGCCCAACTTCGGCGACGAGAAGGGCGTGGCCGATACGCTGCGCATGGCCGAGCTCGGCGTGCCGGTGCTCATCCAGGCCTACCCCGACGACCTAGATCAGCTCAGCGTGGAACGGCGCCGCGACGCCTTCTGCGGCAAGATCTCGGTCTGCAACAACCTGCGCCAGTACGGCATCCCCTTCACCCTCACCGATGAGCACACCGTCCACCCCCTCAGCGACAGCTTCAAGGCCGACCTGAGGAAGTTCATCGGCGTCTGCAAGGTGAAGGGCGGCATGAAGGGGCTGCGGCTCGGCGCCGTCGGCGCCCGCCCCGGCAACTTCAACACCGTCCGCTACAGCGAGAAGCTGCTGGAGGAGGCCGGCATCTCCGTGGTGACCGTGGACTTCTCGGAGATCCTCGGCAACGCCAACCGCTTCAGCGACGACCACCCCCGCGTGACGGATAAGCTCGGCGAGATCCGGGCCTACGCGCGCCACGGCGGCGTGCCCACCCAGAAGATGCTGCTGATGGCGAAGCTCGGCCTCGCCCTCGGCGACTGGATGGCCGCCAATGAGATCAAGGCCACCGCGCTGCAGTGCTGGACGTCGCTCCAGCAGAACTACGGCGTCAACGCCTGCACGATCATGAGCATGATGAGCGAGCAGCTGCTGCCGAGCGCCTGCGAGGTAGACATCACCGGCGTGCTGGCGATGTACGCGCTGCAGCTCGCCTCGGGCAAGCCGAGCGCCCTGGTGGACTGGAACAACAACTACGCGGGCGATCCCGACAAGTGCGTTTTCTTCCACTGCGGCAACTGGGCCAAGAGCTTCGTGCCCGATATCGAGATCTCGGTCGCCCCCATCCTCGGCTCGACCCTGGGCGTGGAGAATACCTACGGCGCCATGGCCGGGCGCACGCCCGCCGGGCCGATGAGCTTCGCCCGCGTCAGCACCGACGACCGCGAGGGCTGCATCAGGGCCTATGTCGGCGAGGGCCGCTTCACCGACGACCCGCTGCAGACCTTCGGCAACCGGGCCGTGGTGGAGGTGCCCGGCCTCAAGAAGCTGATGCACTACATCTGCAAGAACGGCTTCGAGCACCACGTCGCCATGAGCGGCGCCCACGTCGCCGATGTTCTGGTCGAGGCCTTCGAGAACTACCTCGGCTGGGAGACCTACCACCACCAGGGGTAGGCGACCGAGAACGAGCGGCGCCGGCGGCTCAATCGTGACTCGTGGGCTGCCCTGCCAAGACCGAAGGGGGAGGCGGCGTCGTTGAGCGCGCCGCCTCCACCAGCGCCGCGGCCGTCGCCCGATCTGTGATCAGCACATTGATCCAGCGCCCCCTGAGCGCCCCCTGGATCGCCTGAAGCTTGCGCCGGCCGCCCGCTATACCAACCGAACGGGGGACTCGCTGAAGCTGCTCCAACTGCATACCGATGACGCGATCGTTCAGTGGCGTCAACACCGGCGTGCCGTGCTGATCGAAGAAGCGCAGGCAGATATCGCCAACCGCGCCGCGCTCCCGTAGCAGATCGAGCTCTGCGGCGTTGAAGATATTGCCGCTGCTCGTCAGCAGCTTCGACGGCTCGACCGTGCCGATGCCTACCAAGGCCAGCGTCACCTGCTCGAACTGCTCGATCGTCGGGCGCACAAACGGGTCTTCGAGGTAGATCCGCGCCATTTCGGCTGAGCCCGTGATGCCCGGCGCCGTCAGGAAGGTCGCCTCGCCTCGCGTCAGGCTGGCCAGGCGGCGAGTCAGGTGGGTGGCGTGGTTCTCGGCCGAGGGGTTGCCCACTCCGCCCAGAATCTGGACAACTTTTGTGCTGATGGAGCGGGGCAGGGGGTGCATCGCGTCAACCATGGCCAGGAGCGAAGAGCTCCAGGAGGAGATGCCGATGGTTTCGCCCGACTTCAGGGTCGTTTCAACATAGTAGGCCGCGGCGGCGCCGATGTCGCGCATGATCTGCTCTTCATCCTCGCCGCTCTCAACGACGATCGCTTCCTTCAGGCCGTAGGCCGCCTGCAGCTCCTCCTCGAGTTCCGTGAAGGCGCCGTGGGGCACGCTGACGGTAATCCGAACGATCCGCTCCTCCTCGGCGCGCTTGAGTAAGCGTGACACAGTCGCCTGCGACAGGTCGAGCTGGGCGGCGATCTCAGCCTGACGAATTCCGCGCTCGTAGTACAGGCGGGCGATCTTGGTGATCAGGCGCAGCTCATCACGACGTGCCAAGCGTTACCTCCGCCAGCTCTCATGCGCTCGAACCAGAGCCGAACGCCACGCTCAAACCCCATTATACG
>Ga0207873_1002896_pt1 | contig 13212 bp, 14 predicted proteins | sample BGWIniCompost_FD_187373 | JGI IMG/M metagenome (GOLD analysis project Ga0207873, IMG submission 187373) | Cellulose adapted compost microbial communities from Newby Island Compost Facility, Milpitas, CA, USA - BGW Initial Compost (SPAdes)... ... | reverse complement strand
CCACAACACGGCCCGTGACATCAAGTTCGCCCTGAGCGTTGGTCGCTATAGCAGCGACCAACAACCCGAGGGCTATCACCAAAGTTTTCATCCCTCTTGATAATAATTGAATTCTCCAGTAAAGAATTGGTAACGAAACCGGCGACACAACATCACCGGCTTCGTTGTCAAATAAATCTTACTCTGCCCCGTCACTCTCCATCGCGGCGATGGTATATGACGCTACGTCTCTTCCTTGTTCAAGACCCACCTCGGAGTCGAACGACCAGTGAATACCGCCGTAAACCCGTGAGATGGCTGCCTCTTCAGCCCATTCCCGGAAGATTTCTCCTTCCTGCGGGAAGATGCGCGTCAGCACTTCGGCAGCGGCCGCCGAGAACGTACTGTGACCGGAAGTATAGCTGGGGAAGTTCGGCGTACCCGCAATGGTTTTGAAGCTGGGAATCTGTTGAATGGGACGCGGATAGTGGTAAAAATACTTCGCATCCCAGCAGCTGATACCCGCATCCTGAATAGCCATGTTCATGTATGCGAGTGTTCGAGCCGTACGCAAGGGATTCAACTTGTATTTCACGATGTAATCAAATGCGATGGTGTTCCAGTGACCGGGAGGAGTATACGTACCCAAACCGTCCTGCCAGTAGTTCGCGATACGACGTTTCTCTTCCGTCATGTTGTTCTGATGCGAAATGAGAAGTTCAACATCCGCCTGGTATTCTGCAGAGCCGATCGCTGGCGGAGGTCCGGGACGCGTGAGTTCAACGTTGGGCACGCTCCACATTTTAACCTTGCCATACAAAGGCGCGAGCCCAACAGGACGCTGAGGAATTTCCTGGTTTTCCCAATGCCAACCGAAGCGGTCAATCGCCGATTGCTTTATTGAATCTGACACAGGTTTGGGAGTCTGGGCTTTGCTCATTCCATCGGTACTGGCACGCGCCAGAGCCAGCTTGGCTACTTCGCTGCCGATATACTCACCTACCTCAATGTCGCTCTGTACAGCTTCACCTGCCCACATAAGGCTGTTGAGGTGTTCCGCAGCGCGTGCAGCCAGGTAGTCCTTTTCGAGAGGGAACATGGCTGTCAAGACATCGCGGGAGGCAGCAGCGATTACAGCTCCATGAGATGGATAAGAGGGAAGCTCGCTTTCACCGTATGCCGGCTCGATCGAGGGATCAACTTGTGATGGAGTGGGGCGCTCCCACAAGAATTTATAGTGCCATGCGGCGATCAAACCATCGAACTGCGCAACAGTCAAGTGGGCGTACGCACGAGATGAGTAAGCCGGATGCGCAAAGGGGAACGGCGGGGGACCTGCAGGGTTCGCCGGACTCGGCAGGGTATACGTTCCATCCGGGTTGGGACCAGGAATCAAATTATACTTAGCAACCAATTCCATGGCAATCTCCATCCAGCGGATAGCCGGATTGTTGGTCCAGTATTCAATGGCAGAACGTTGCTGAGATGTCAGGTTCGACATCGCAGCCTTTAGGTCGGCAAGCTCAGACTGATACTCGGCGGAATTTACATCCGCAGGTTCCGGTACGTCGAGTTGTTCCGGAGACGAGAGGAGGACCGGTGTCCATGTGCCTCCATTCGGATCAAGCGATGCAAAATCGTAATGCTTGTAGTTTAAGTTGACCGGCAGTTCACGATCGCAGGACACAACAAAGAGCATCGTGAGGCATGCGCCAAGAAGGGATAATATATATCTCTTTTTCATAGTTGCGGACTTGAGGGGTTAGAATTTGAACTGATAGGTAAGGCCGGCACCCAGATTAGTGAACTTGCCCATGTTGCGCCCACTGATGATTTGTGAGTAATAGGCCAGCACACCAAATCCCTTGATGTTCGGGAAGAAGTACTGAGCATTCAGTCCCACCTGCCCTACTTCCACTCTATTTGTAGGTTGAGCAGCGTTGTACGCGCGAATGTCGTCGCCACTCAGGCATGTCGTTGAGTTGTACAGTGCCTCAACGTGGAAGGAGTGACCAAAGAACCACTTCCCTGCCACAAGTTGAAAGTTGACGGCGTTTGGTACATCCATCCATGCTGTGTAATAGCTACCGTTAGCATAGTAGTAGTCGCGCTCTGCCTCAGTCTCTCCGCGCCACAGGTAAGCACCTGATGCACGGGCGTAGAAACCACTGTTCCATTCATACTGCACGATGGCACGTCCACTTACTTCCGGAGCGCCAAAGCCAAGGCTGTACGGCAGGTAGTCCGACAAGTAATTGGTCATCGGCGTTGAAAATCCCAATGCACCAACGAAGGCCACTTTCCCTGTCTCGGTTTCCCTGTTGAGGAACCGATATTTTACCACCAGGCCAAAATCCTGGAAGCCCTTTGCTCCTTCCAGCTTGCCTCCGTTGGGTTCATCCGACTTTGTACGGACGTAAGGTGTTGAAATGATTACATTAAGGTTGTCGATGATACCTATGGCAATCATCGGCATGATGGTTCTTCGATGTACAGTTGCGATGGTGGCGTTGGTCCGAAGCTTACTTCCTTCCCAGTATTCATCGAATTTGCCATGGTCGTACATCACAGCCAGGCACGCCTCGCGCGGCTTCATCATTACTGCGTCTGTGGGTGTTTGTGCCAGAAGGAGCCCGTCCCCTGCAAAGAGGCAAGCCGCTACCAGCAACATGCGGGTATAGTTGTTCATAGTTGTTTGGGGGTTAATCAAAAGTTTAGGCTGATACACCGCGCCTTGGGCGCGTGCATACATACGCTTCCAAAGGGCAATAGCCCATCAGTAAGCACCCTGTCAACGAACAGGAAATTTCTTACGAAAGGAAGGAATTGGGCGGAGGCGAGATGACTTCCCTGATCATCTTGATTACGGCCGATGCAGTACCACCGTACTCAAGTGCGCGGCTCCAGCCGTTGCCTTTGATAATCTCCGCGAGGGATGGTGAGTTAAAGTCTTTGACGATTTTGCTCAGGAGGTCGTTGCCGGCGTTGGAGGCAGCGCCGTCTGCATCGTTAGAAACCCTGGCGTATTTTTCAAACACTTGTGTGAGTTTCTGTTTCGCCTTATTCTTGACACAGACGATGTGAAGCGTATCGTTTTCGAGTTTTTGCTTGACGAGCTCGTAAAATTCACCATTGTGTTCAAACTCACCAGCCACACGGTCGAAGCCCCGGTTTTGAATGGGATAAGGAATGTTAAGAGGAATTTTAAACTCAAAGGTCTCCAGTTCGGAGTAATCTTCAGAGTCGAGCCGCTGTGCGAGTTTAGTCTTTGCTGAAAAGTCAAGGCCCCAGAAAAGTACGTAATATCCGCCCACATTGAATAGGAAGACAACCAGGAGTAGGATGGCCAGTACCTTCTTCACGGGGGCTTGGGCGTTGTGTGAAACGCTAATTACGAAAAAAATTCCGGGTGGGCAAATAAGTCAACAACGGGCTAGCTGGAGAACATAGCCTTGACGCGGTTGATAAAGGCGCGTCTTTTCAGCTTGACCTTGTGTTCGTCGAAGTACTGTATTTCCTGACCCTTCTGGATCTTATAGACCGTAATCCGGTCCGTCGTAAAACGTTCCAGTACCTTTCCCTCCGTCCCGTCGGGAAGTAGGACAATATCGTGTCTCCCAGGTTTCATGGGTGTTTGGTCCGGGGGTCATTTGACCTTCCGGTTTTTTTCCTGGGGGTTGGCTATGTTGTAACCGGAACGTGGGGAGTCCCGGTTTCGCATTAATACCTTCCGGGGTCACCGTGTGACCGTGTCAATAGAAACAATCTGGTAAAAAATGCCTAAAAAGGCCCCAATTTCGCGCTGTTGCCGCAAACAGGCCGGATGTCTTTTTTATGGCTGGCAGCATTTCTGACAACCCCTGTCAAGGCTATTGCAGAGGGTTTTGGCGGGTGGTAACGTTGCAGTGATGACGGGGCTACCGAAGAAAATCAGCGATGAATTTGACGCCCGCCACATGGAACTGGTGTGGGAGGAACTGAAGTTGCGGTTCGGATTCAATGTCGGGGAATGGAAAAAATTGTTCCGCAACGAATTTTCAAAGCAGCCTCGCAACGTGACCGAAATTGAGTTTTTCCTGATTTTTGGCAACCGCCACATCAACGAACTCCTCAACCGGGTACTTTGCCGCAGGCTGAATCATCCCACTTTCAACAACCTTGTCTTTTACATTATCGAACGGACGCGTCAGCCGTCGAGCAGCGCAAGTTCAGGATATTCGAATCGGCGTGTAATCTCTGGTTGATTCTTGTCCTCTACCCTTTTGTCGGTTATCATCTTCGAGATCGTATACGCGTCCATCAGTTTGCTGTCAATGGGTTGACATAATGCAAGTACATCATCCTTCGTAAGGCGCGACCCAAGCCAATCGTGCTCGTATTCTCTCGGGATGATGACAGGCATTCGCTTCTTGCTGTTGTGAATCTTTTCCATAAGGGAATTTGCGCGCGTGGTGAGCACCGTATAGGTATGGAGAACCTCTCCTGTCTGACGGTCAGTCCAGGTGCTCCACAGTCCTCCAATGGAGAAAATAGGCTCTTCGGGGAGGTATACGAAATAAGGATACTTCGTTTTTCCTCCATTGAACCATCGCCATTCGAAAAAGCCAGTGCAAGGGATAAGACATCTCTTCCCATCCGCCGCCGCATCACGGAACGCGGGCTTATCGAACATTTCCTCACTAACGGCATTAAGGGTGCGCACTCGTAGCGACTCCGCCTCTTTCATCGATTTCACCCACCAGGGCACAAGTCCCCACGTGCACAACTGAAAGACGCCAGGCGATGCGGAAGTTAATATAGGTGATGCCTTGAAATCGAATCCGTTTTCATAGAACATGGGTTCGTAGTCGAATGGCATCGTCGCCCGGTACCTATCGATCAAGGCATCCTTCAATGCAACATCTTGCTTATGATAGCACATACGATTTCATGTTGGTCAGTCTCCCCGCGTCCCCAAAAATGGGGAAATCTCTTCTCAATATATAATGCCATTTCGTTGATTCAGGCCTCTCACGCATCTGGCACATGATTTCTACAACGCTAACAAAACTAAACAACATATAGTTATGGGTAGCATCTTGTATATCGTAGCAGTCGTGCTTGTAATAGCGTGGCTCATTGGTTTCCTGGGATATTCCGCAGGCGGAATGATTCACATCCTTCTTGTACTGGCAATAATCTCAGTACTCGTAAGCGTTATCCGGGGCAGAAGCGTTTGACGACATCACCAGCTCAAGCAAGAATGATCGTCGTTCCCGGATGATGATCATTCTTTCTCCCCTTGTCTAAGCCATTACTATGGGCACTACTGCTGATCCTACGCCTTTCTATAAGAAGCTGGCGTTTAACCTGCTGTCCCTTGTCTTGTTGGGTGGTATTCTTTATGTGGGTCAGGGTATCCTAATCCCGTTGTTTTTTTCTGTATTGCTGGCCACCCTCTTGTTGCCGATCGTCATGTTCCTTCAGTCCTGGAAGGTTCCGCGCATTATCGCAATTCTCTTGTCTCTTCTGTTAGCAATGGCCGTGATTGTAGGAATTACCTATTTTCTCTCACGCCAGATGGTTTCCTTCTTTGAGGATATTGACGTCATCAAAGAGCGACTCGCCGAACTACTCAAGTCGCTCCAGGGATGGGTACGCGAAAACTTCAACATCAACGTCCGCGAACAACAAGAATATATTCAGGATACGAAGGAGAAAGTAGAGGCAGAAAAGATTGTCGGCGCGACGTTCATTTCCCTCACGACCTTTATTTCATACCTGGTTTTACTTCCAGTATACACATTCCTCCTGCTCTACTACAAGGAACTCATCAAACAGTTTTTCATTTACGTCTTTCGTAACGACACAGAGGACCAAATCCGCGATGTATTGCATCAATCCCGTTTGGTTTCGCAAAGTTTCATTACGGGATTGCTTATTGAAGTCGTGATCGTCTTCGCGCTTAATTCCGCAGGATTCTTAATCCTTGGGATTAAATACGCCCTCTTTCTCGCACTCGTGGCGGCGTTGCTTAACCTGGTGCCTTACATTGGGATGATCATCGCGAACGTATTCTGCATGCTCATTACACTGGTATCATCAGAAAACCTGTCAGATGTGTTGTGGGTTGGCGTCGTCCTCGCGCTTGTGCAGTTTGTCGACAATAATTTTCTTATGCCATTTGTGGTGGGTTCGAAAGTCCGGATCAATGCCCTGGCCACGCTCATAGGCATCCTCGTAGGCGGAGCGCTGTGTGGCGTACCCGGCATGTTCCTCGCCATACCCGGCATAGCAGTGCTAAAGGTTATCTTCGATCGTGTTGATGGGTTAAGACCCTACGGCATCCTCGTGGGAGACAATGTGGAAACGCCGCGGTTAACGTTCCGGAAGTTGTGGCTCAGGAAAAAGAGGAAGGAAGGAGAATACTAAGTCCTATGTGTCCTATGTGATTTCTATGTGCCCTATGTGGTTCAAAAAAAGTTCTAAAATTCCTGAACCACATAGATCACATAGGTTGGAACACATAGGGCACATAAGAGTTATTTAGTCAACTCCAATACGACGACAGAAAACGGCGGCATGGACACCGTGAGTTCATCACCTTTCAGTTTTGCGCCGTTGAAAGTCGCAGGTTGAATTTTGTTCGGATTGTCGAACGTGTTGTGGTCCTGCAATTTCGCGGACCGGAGAATGGTTCCCGTTACTTTCTTGTAGTTACCGCCGAAGAATGTAATAGAAACATCTTGCGAGTTGCGGGCGTCAACGTTGACAATCGATACGTGTGTCCTGCCGAGGCTGTCCGTTGAAGCGGAAGCCCAAATAGCCTGCAGCTTTTCACCGTTGAACGTATAGTCATTGCTCTTCACAGAGATGGGAAGAAGCTTGGCATCGTGATGCACGGTGTACATCTTCATCACATGATAGGTCGGCGTAAGGATCAACTTCTCCTCGTCTGTCAGTATCACAGCCTGAAGAACATTGATCGTTTGCGCGAGGTTGGCCATTTTCACGCGGTCAGCATGATTGTTAAAAATGTTTAGCGTAGCGCCGGCCAGTACAGCATCGCGCATGGTATTTTGCTGATAGAGGAATGCAGGATTCGTACCGGGCTGCACGTTATACCATCCACCCCACTCGTCGACAACAAGCGCGACGCGTTTGTTAGGATCGTATTTGTCCATGATCGTGCTATGGCGGCGGATCAGTTCGTCCATGAACAACGCCGACCTCATGGTCTTGAAGTATTGTTCTTCCGTGAATTCCGTATCTGAACCTTTGTTGTTCCAGTCGATCACCGAGTAATGGTGCAGGGCAACACCTTCGAGCATGTTGTGAGGGATATCGCGCATCAGCACCTCCGTCCAGTGGTAGTCACGTGAATTGGCACCCGATGCAATCCGGAAGGTGCTCCGGGGAAGGAACGTAGCGAACTGCCGGTAGACGTTGGCATAGTATTCTGCTGTCATGTTACCGCCGCAACCCCAGGTTTCGTTACCAATACCCCAGTATTTTACGTTCCAGGGTTTTTCCCGTCCGTTTTCAATGCGTAGTTCCGACATAGGACTCCCCTTGTCGACATTCACATACTGCTCCCAGTCGATGAGTTCCTGAACGGTTCCACTTCCCACGTTGGCCGACAAATAAGGTTCGGCGCCGAGCAACTCGCACATGTCAAGAAAATCGTGCGTACCAAAGCTGTTGTCTTCCGAAACGCCACCCCACCAACGGTTAATCATGGATGGCCGTTTGTCTTTCGGACCGATACCGTCCTTCCAATGGTAAGTGTCGGCAAAACATCCACCCGGCCAGCGGAGGTTGGGGATCTTAAGTTCCTTCAGCGCCTGGATCACGTCGTTGCGTACACCTTTCGTATGGGGTATAGTCTTGTTGTCCTCACCCACATAAAATCCTCCGTAAATGCAACGGCCCAGGTGCTCCGCAAAGTGTCCGTAAATGTGGCGGCTGATAGTAGTCTCACCTTCAGAGGCGCGAACAATGATTTGATTTTGGGTCCTGGCAACGTAACTGCAACACACCAGGATAGAAACTAAGATGGCGGTCCGGTTTAGGTATCTCATCGTTTATAAGCTTTAGTTCACACGTTTGCGGGTGAATATACACTTAGTTCGAAAAAAATGTATCACTGACACTTATTTTTTTCAAAAGGAAAAACCAGTGCGGTAACGCTGCTGCTATGGTGATCAGATAAACTTTACGCCGTTTGCCTGGAGCTTGCTGTAGCGGTCGCTGTCGAATACGTAATAGAAGGCGCCTTTGCGCGACGTCTCTTTTTCCTTTTCGGCCAACTTGTTCAAGACGCCGAGCGAAAGGATTTTTTTGGTAAAGTTTCGCTTGTCGAGCTGCGTGTCATAGATGGCCTCGTAAAGGCTCTGAAGTTGTGGCAGTGTAAACTTGGTGGGAAGCAGTTCAAAGCCTATGGGGTGGTTGACAACCTTTTCCTGAAGGCGCTTGCGCGCCCGTTCCACCATTTTATTGTGATCAAAGATCAGCTTCGGCATTTCACTCAGCGGAAACCATTTCGCCTCGTGTTCGAGCTGCATTTGCGTACTGTAATCTTTCTTATTGATTAAAGCAAAGAAGGCGATGGAGATGACGCGTCCGGCAGTATCGCGGTTAACTTCACTGAAGCAACCAAGCTGCTCCATATAAATGTTCTTCATCCCCGTGAGTTGGTGCAGCACGCGGGCGGCGGATTGTTCTGCACTTTCGTCCGGGCCGACGAACCCTCCCATCAGGGACCACTTACCCTGCTCCGGTTCGAATCCGCGTTTAATGAGCAGGGCCTGTAACTTATTACCGTCGAAACCAAAGATGATACAATCAACAGCGACGAGTATCCGTTCGTGCTTTTCGTACAAATCCAGTTTCATTCCCTCTGTTGCGTTTTTCAGGGTTACCCTGCTCAAACCCTACAAGATAATTACTTTTTTGTCACCTGCCGAAATTAACTCCCTGCTTTCTTCTTTACATTATATGTTACCATAACCTGAAGCCCAAGGTTGTTCTCCTGCTCCAGTCCATTGGACTTAATCAACATTTGGTACAAGAAACCGGGGTGAACCGTAAGACGCTCCGTAAACTGGTAGCCGGGACCTATGAAAATTCGGTTCTGGTCAGGCTCGTAGAAGGTTACCGACTTGCCGCGACTCATGAACACTTCATCGTAGACGCCCAGGAACCACGTTCCTGGTCCTATTTCGCCACTGTTCAGCGGAAGACGCGCCTGAAAGCGATATCGAAAGCGGAACTGGCGATTGCTGTATCCGTGATATTCAATCCCGTCGTCAGGTGTTCCCGTACGTGATTGAATAAAGCGCTGCTCAAAGCGCAACCGGTGATCCGTCGCGACAACCCCGAACAGCTTGTGCTTATAAAGAATCTGGTGCCAGATGCGATGCTCGTTGTTTTCAAATTTCGCAGGCTGGCGACCATAATAATAGTTCCAGGTGTACACATAGGCCACAGGTGTGAGCACAAAATGGTCTCCCAACTTAATGTCCAGCGCAGTGCGCGCCTGGTACTGCATTGGCTCAAACCCGTGGGCGTACCGGAACTGCCCTTCCACCATGAGCGTAAGCCTATTGGACAAATCTATGTTCGATGTAATACTGAACCATTCCAGGTCCTGATCCACAACAGCACGATTTTCAGGTTGGGCAACCACACCGGCAGCGAATGCCGAGAAAAACACAATCAGAATACTCTTTTTCATTATCACCTTTCATAAACGACCCGCCACACGCCAGGTCAGTCACGAACTTTTCAAGGCCGTAAAGATAACCCTCAACCCCATTTCTTCCCCATTCGAAACGTCAGTGGGGAAAAAATTGCCAACAAGCACCATGCGTGGAATTACCGATTGCCCATTTGCAGCGCAATTTCACCATTTCTGAGGATAGCATGATCTTTTCTCCATTTCAACAAAAGCAATTGCATGCCAAACACAACGAGACGATATCGCTTCCGGCGAATCCTTCTGGGAGCCACTGCCCTCCTTCTCCTGGGCGCAGGCGCGTTCGTATTCTACGTATATCTCAATTATGAATCGATTGTCCGGAGTAAGATTGAACAGGCCCTGCCGGAAACGCTTTCTATCGACTTCGGATCGCTCACGGTGAATCCGGGGGCTGGACACGCCGCGATTGATAATTTGACGGTCCTGTATGGACATCCGGGCCATACCGACCGCTACCATTCCATGAAGATCGATCGGCTTGAAGCACACGGTATCGGCATTGTCTCTCTAATATTCCGAGATCGTCTGGTGATCGACAAGATCACCATGCAGGGTGGCCAGCTCGTCATCGACAACGCGTTGCTGAACGACTCAACGCTAAAGGACTCAACAATAAAACCACAAACAAAAGAAACCTCTGCTGAAGGTTTAACCCGCATCGACATTGGCGCAATCCAAACCGACGATCTGAACCTTTTGGTCAAGGGAGACTCACTCAACGTGTGTTCGATGCTGGCGGGTTTTCATATTCGTCACCTCGGTATAGATCTCGGCAACACACCAGTCAAGCTCACAGACGTCGCTTACAAAATAGTAAGTGTCGGAGCAGACAGCATTCGATACAATCCCGAAGGCGGTGCATACCGGTATAACGTGGGAGGCATGCGTTATGAAAATGATAGTCTTCAGCTCATCGCTCTTTCTCTTAAGGCAAACCATCCCAAATACGAGTTCGCACACCACGCAGGAAAGCAGATTGATGTGTTCGAACTTGAAGTGGATTCGGTTCGAATCATAAGATTCCCAGCTCCCGTACCAGGCGATAGTGTGGTCGAGGCGGAGCGAATCGTGGTGGTGCGGCCGTCACTCCATGTATTTCGCGATCGTAGAATGCCATTCATAAAGAACCACACCGAACCGTTGCCTATGGTTCGTTTTCAGAAGCTCCCCCTTGCGGTTCGGGTTGGTGCGGTTGACATCGTTGACGCCCGCATTGTTTACGAAGAGTTTCCTGAAGAAGGGACCCAAAGTGGAAGCATAGCATTTGATCACCTGTACGCCCACTTCGAAGGTGTGGACAATCGCGAAAAGGAGTTTAACCGCTTCATCAATCTTGATGTCAATACGCGTTTCATGAAATCCGGCCACCTGAAAGCCCGGTTCGCCTTTCCGAAGAACCCTCAGAATCACTATTACGCAGAGGGAACGCTGGACAACATGGAGCTGACACAGCTCAATCCTACGCTGGAAAACCTCGCCAAAGTTCGCATTGAATCAGGGAGGATGAACACCATGCATTTCAATTTTGATTACGACGATGACGTGTCGAACGGTTCCATTATGATGCTCTACGAAAATCTCGAAATGATGGCGTTGAAGGAGAAAGACAACGTTGAGGAAAAAGACGGTTTAAAATCCTTTTTCCTGAACGTCCTCTTCGCCCGGAAAAACAAGAATGACGAAGTAAGGACCGCAAAGCGGGACGGCACCATTTCCTTCGAGCGCGATAAGAAACGATCCATTTTCAATTATTGGTGGAAATCGCTGGCGACGGGGATAAAGTCGGGGAATAGCATTAATGAGATCCTGGACGGAGGCAGGTGATTTGGGGCTCTCACATCCGGGGAATAATGTATCCGTCCGGGCGATGTTATTCTACATCACATACGCTCAAAACGCGTCAATTGCAACATCACCGGTGATGGCATGCTTTTTTGACTAGAAAGAACATATCAAACTAATTATATATCCAATGGACAAGCTGAATTTGAAAGGCAACTGGAACGTTGTCAAGGGAAAACTGAAACAAAAGTACGGTGATCTGACTGACGACGATCTTACGTACATTGAAGGCAAGGAGGATGAGTTCATCGGCAGATTGCAAAAACGCATCGGCAAATCGCGTGAAGAAATCATCCAGGAACTTCGCAGCCTCTGATGCAAAACGAAATTGTCAATTGACAAGCGGGGACGTTGGAAACAACGTCCCTATTTTTTTGGAGCTATTACCGATTACCCGATCACCAATTATCCTATGTACCCTATGTGGCCCTATGTGCTCTATGTGTTTCAGACAACATATCGAACCAAAATCGCCGCCAGAGACGCTGCTCCAAAACTCAACAGCGTCCCGATAAGCACATACTCAGTCAGCTGACGGTCGCCAGCCTGGCGCAAATCGCCGAAACGAAAGATGGATTTTGCCGCGAGCAGAAATCCCACTCCCTGCCAATGACCTGCAACGACGAAACCGAAAACGAATAGTCGCTCCAGCATGCCGATATATCGGCCGGCTTTCTCAAGGGATGGTGCATGATTCTGCGGGATGATGGATGCCCATGGTCGCATGAGTTGGGCAATTGCTATGGAAGTTGGTTGTGTGATGAAATATACCGCTGTGGTGTATATGAGGAGGTTTAATGGTACTATCCACGACGACAAATCGGGACGACCTGCCATGAACCAGGCAAGCCCAATGATCAGAATCAAGTGAATGACCTGATCGACAATAAACCACTTGGTGCTGTTGTTCTCACGCTGACCGTATACACGCATCAGGTCAATCGCCAGGTGACTCAGTGTATAGATGAGCATAAAGGACCAGAGTGAGGCGTCATGAAACAGAAGCACTACGAGCAGCCCATGGATAAGGGCATGCGCATACATCACCCACGACGCAGCTTTCTTTTCTTCTTTATGGGCGACCCATCGTTTCGGCTGCAGGAGGAAGTCGCCAATAAGATGCGCCAATAGAAACTTAGCAAGGATGATGGTCATGACAAGCGTTGGCTAATTTTTTCGCGAAAGGCGGATTCCATCAATAGCATTTCCTCCACGTGTGCTCTCTTGTAGCGACCGCTGGCGGAGTTCTGTTCGATGTTCAGCATGTCTGCAATTTCCTGCTGACTGCGATCCGGATGCTTTAGTAAGATGTTCATCAGTTCTCCGGAACTGATCGACCAGCTGTTCATGGCAATCAGCGCCAACCGAAGATAAAGGTTTATTTCCTGGTCGAACTCCGGCCACGGTGAACGGATGGCAAGGTTCACCTTTTCACGCTTGATCTTCTCGAATTGTTCTCCGGAATTGACGAAGGCCGTTCCGTTGCACTCGCTGATACGCGGTGCGTCATAATCCCTCTCTCCTATCCCGATGGCCATGCGCACATCGATGGAGGCAACGCGCTTGTCTTCCTCGTCGGGAGGAACCGATCGTATTACCGCCTTGATGCGCATGGCTGCGGACAGCGCGGCTTTTGGATCGGGTATTCCTAT